>Ga0066701_10000236_pt1 | contig 14284 bp, 13 predicted proteins | sample GraSoiAngelo_150_FD_66453 | JGI IMG/M metagenome (GOLD analysis project Ga0066701, IMG submission 66453) | Grasslands soil microbial communities from the Angelo Coastal Reserve, California, USA - 14_1009_09_40cm | ecosystem: Environmental > Terrestrial > Soil > Grasslands | place: USA... | reverse complement strand
AATTTGCATAGGTAAGCGGTCGCCCGCTGTCCCTGCGACACCACCGTGCGTACGGGTCCGTACACGGCGGTTCGGCGAGTTGGGCTAACGCAGTGCAGTCAGGCGAGGAAGGCCAAGGGAATCGAAGTAGGAATTGGGGAACGCATAGGCAAGAGCAGGACTATGCGCGATCCGCCACGGGCCATGGGCACTTCCCGCCGTTGTGGCGGCGAGATCGTGTCCAACACCTCGCTGGCGAAGCTCCGCAAACCTTCTCGTGCCCCGCTTCCATTGCATCCAGAACACAGACCGCAGTCTGCGTCGGAGCCACTTGTCAAGATCGTCCAGCACCGAGGGTGTCTGGCAGAAGCCGAAGTAGCCGCGCCATCCACGCAAGTAAGCAGTGCGCTCTTGCATTCGCTGCTCCATGCTGATTCCTCGTGTCCGACACGTCAGTTCTCGAATCCGCTCTTTGAACCGCAAGATCGCTTTTGGCGCAATGCGCCGTCGCGGTTTCTCGCCGCCCGTGAAGCTGAACCCAAGAAACTTCCTGTCCTTCGGCTGAGCCACCGCACTCTTTGCCTGATTCACCTTGAGCTTGAGCTTCGTGGTGAGGTACCGAGTGATGCTCTCCATCACTCGCTCCCCGGCTCGCTGGCTGCGAACGTAGATGTTGCAATCGTCCGCCTAGCGCAGGAACCGATGGCCACGTTGCTCTAACTCTCGATCCAGTTCGTCGAGCACGATGTTACTCAACAAAGGGGAAAGAGGACCGCCCTGGGGCGTCCCTTCCTCCACCGGACTCACCAGCCCGTTCTCCATCACTCCGGCTTGAAGAAAGCGTCGAATCAGCTTCAACCCACGTTTATCGCTGATTCGTTGCGCCAGCCTCGCCATCAGTCTGTCGTGATTGACGCCATCGAAAAATTTCTCGATCGACCACCCAGCCGTAGCCTTCGCTGATGTACTGCTGTGCTTGAGCTACTGCCTGATGTGCCGAGCGCCCGGGTCGAAACCCGTAGCTATGTTCGGAGAAAGTCGGATCCCAGCTACGTTGCAGAACCTGCAACACCATCTGCTGGATTAATCGATCCAGGGCAGTCGGGATACCCAACTTGCGCATCCCGCCATCCGGTTTCGGGATTTCCACCCGCTTCACCGGTTGGGGTTTGTAGGTTCCACTCAGCCCTTGTTCCCTGACCTTGGGCCAGTGCTGCTTCAGGTAGTCCGGAAGTTTCTCCACGGTCACGCCGTCGATTCCCGGGCTTCCTTTATTACTCTTGACTCGCGCCCATGCCTGCTTACAGTTTTCTGCTTGGCAGATTTCCTCCATGAACTGATCGGAACTAGCCGGACTTTCAGACTTGTGCTTCACCACAGACGATTCGGTCCCTCTCCCGGAACTCTCCGGAGCTTCACTCCTTCCTGTTTCGGGAAAGGCCAGCGCCTGCTGTAGCTGGTTCTTCTGCCGCTTATCGTCTTTGAGTTGCACCGCTTACTCGTCGCTCTCTTTATCCTCCTTTCGGAGGACCGTTTGGGCCTTCAGTCATCGTTCCCGGCTCAGCCTAGCCGTTGCTCCGCCTTTCGGCTTTGGAGTGCCTCCATAGCTTTGCCGACCGCACGACCTACTTTGCCCGCTGCTGACTTCCGCTGCAGAGTTCAGGATGAATCACTCCATCCCCAGTCGGGTTTCCGCGACCTGCATCGGATCTCCCGAGGTAAGTTCCACCGCCTTCTGCGCGCAACCACCGAATTTACGTCTTGCGTCTTTGATAGATATGGGCTTCGCGATCATTTGCCCGCTCCCCCCACGCTCACGCCTCAGATCCGGTTCTTGTACATTGGCTCGCGCATTTGCTCTACGCTTCCTTCAGACCCCGCCTCCCGACGACGCCCTTGCGCTTCGCTATCACTTCACCTCTATCAGGTTGTGAAAAGCACTTGCACCCTCCAGCTGTCGAACATGCTCGGCACACAAACAAAAAGCGGCGAGGAGTTCTCGCCGCTTCTTTGCCGCTGAATGTAGCTTAGTGCTCGTGACGGTCTTCGCGTTTGTCGTTACGGTCGTGACGGAGGTCGCGCTGGTCATGTCGCACATCGCGATGGTCGCCCCGCAGATCGCGCCGATCGTGGTTAATGTCACGCTGGTCGCGGTTGCGATCCGCGCGATCACCACGCAGGTCGCGCCGGTCACGTATAGCATCGCGCCGGTCGCCATTCAAATCCCGGCGGTCCTTCTGAAGGTCAGCGCGGTCTTTCGCGACGTCTGCAGTGTCGTGATCGCGCTCATCCCGTCGCAGTTCGGCACGGTCGCGGTTCAGGTCGCGTCGGTCACCGTTAATATCCCGACGATCCTGATTGAGATCGCGGCGATCATGGTTGATGTCGCGCTGATCGCGGTTACGGTCGGCACGATCGCCGTTCAGATCACGCCGGTCCTTACGTACGTCGCGGCGGTCTCCGCGGAGATCTCGCTTGTCTTTGCGAAGGTCTCTTTGATCCTGATTCTGATCGGATGGGCTCGGAACAGGCTGGCTGCTCTGGCCAAAAGCAACTAGTGAAGTCAGCAACAATAATGTTAGACCGATTAGGCTTCGTCGCATTTTCTCTCTCCTAAGAATTCCTGCGCTACACATCATTTCAACCCGGGCAGCATAGGAAAGTTGCGTCCCAAGTTTGCGCGCTAATTAGTTGGATTAAACGCCTTTGTTGTGACGACGCGAGTACTTTAGTAACTTTAGCTGGGAGTCTACGGGGAATTAGTAGTGAATATCCGCCATCGGCGCATCCAAACTGTGCACAGCATCGGGCGCTTCGGCGGGCGGGCGGTATCACTGTGATCGGCGCTGTTCCCCGCGCTCGATCACGCGCCGAGCACGGCCCATAAATGTCTAGATCGCGTTCAACGCCTGATCCAAATCAGCAACGATATCTTCGACGTTTTCGATCCCCACCGAAATTCGCACCATCCCATCGGTAATACCGATCTGCTTCCTTCCCTTTTCGCCTAGGGCCGCGTGCGTCATGGTCGCAGGATGCGAGATCAGCGTCTCGACGCCACCCAGTGACTCGCCCAGCGAACACACCCGTACCTTCTTCAGCATCTTGCCGGCATTCGAAAGCGAACCGGTTTCAAAAGTGATCATGGAACCAAAGCCAGTCATCTGCCGCCTGGCCAACGCGCGCTGCGGATGGCTGGCCAATCCAGGATAGAAAACTTTCTTCACCTTTTTGTGCTGATCCAGAAATTCCGCAATCACTCTGCCGTTGGCGTCATGCTCCTTCATTCGTGCAGCCAAGGACTTCACGCCGCGCAACACCAGCCAACACTCAAACGGGGACAATATGGCGCCCACGGCCTTCTGCACAAACGCCAGCTTTTCCGCCTGCTCTGTTTTCGTGCAGACCACAACCCCGCCTAGCCCATCGCTGTGCCCGTTGAGAAACTTGGTCGTGGAATGCACCACCATGTCGGCGCCCAGCGCGATGGGTTGCTGAAAATATGGCGACATGAAAGTGTTGTCCACCACCAACTCAACTTTCTTGCGGTGGCAAATCTCGCTGATCGCGCGAATATCGCTCAACGTCATCAGCGGATTGGTCGGTGTCTCCACGTACACCATGCGAGTGTTCTTCCGGATCGCTCGCTGCACGTTCGCCGCATCGGACGTGTCCACATAAGTGAACTCCATGCCAAAGTCCGCCAGCACCTGGTTGAATAATCGCGGCACACCGCCATACAAATCATGCCCGCAAACCACGTGATCTCCAGCCTTCATCGTGGTGCAGATGGCATTGATGGCCGCCATCCCGCTGGCGAATACTCGTGACGCGCTTCCGCGTTCGAGGGCAGCCAGATTTTGTTCCAGCCGGTCACGCGTGGGATTCGACACTCGCGAGTATTCGTACCCTTTATGTTTCCCCAGTTCCTGCTGGACGTACGTCGATGTCGGATAGATCGGGACCGTCACGGCCCCGGTAAGTGGATCGGGCTCCTGGCCAACGTGAATGGCGCGAGTGGCAAAGCCTGGCAGTTTATTCTTGGCCATGAATTTTCCGCACAAAAAACTGTGATCGAGACGTTACTTGCAAGGTCTCCTAAATTCTCACTATCTAAATCCCGCCCTCAAAAATCTTCTTCGACAAATACCGTTCCGCCGAGTCGGGAATCATGGTGACCACATGCTTGCCAGTGCCCAAGCGGTGCGAGACTTCAAGTGCCGCATGAACGTTGGCCCCGCCACTCGATCCTGCCAGCACTCCTTCCCTTGCGGCCAACTTCTTCACCATGCCGAACGCGTCCTCATCATTGACCATCAGGACTTCGTCGCACACCGCAGGATCGAAATTCTTGGGAATAAAACTTGAGCCAATGCCTTCCACCTTGTGCTTACCCGGCGGGCCACCTCCCAGCACCGATCCCTGCGTCTCTACCGCAATGGCCAGCACCTCAGGCAGTCGCTGCTTCAGGTATCGAGCGACGCCGGTAAAAGTCCCCGCTGTTCCAACGCCGATCACCATTGCGTCAATGCGACCTTCCATCTGTTCGAAGATTTCCTGTGCGGTGGTTTCGAAGTGATACTCAGGATTGGAAGGATTTTCAAACTGCGATGCCATGAATGCTTTGGGATCACTGGCGGCCATCTTCTTTGCCTGCTCAATTGCTCCCATCATCCCCTCAGCGTCCGGGGTGCGAGTCACCTCGGCGCCGAGGGCTCGCATGATCATGACTTTTTCTTCGGAGAAACGTTCCGGCACGAACAGCGCAACCCTGTAGCCGCGATTCACTCCTATGAGCGCCAGCCCGATTCCGGTGTTGCCCGCGGTCGCCTCAACAATAGTGCCTCCGGGTCGCAGTTTTCCCTCTTCTTCGGCGCGGCGAATAATTCCAATGGCAGCGCGATCTTTCACGCTGCCTCCGGGATTCAGGTATTCCAGCTTGGCGTAGACATCTGCTGCGCCGCGAGGAACAAGTCTCTTGAAATGCAGGATGGGGGTTTCTCCCACCAGTTGAGTGATGTCATCGGCGACTCGCAGGCGGGAACTTTCCACAGTTTTCATTCGCAGCTTACAGGGTACGGAAGCCGAGGCGCAAGCGTCAATCGCACCTCGCTGCCTGACAATCAGATTGTGGAGGATTGTTTGCTCGGCTTATTGCGTGCCGTTCGAGGCCCGCTGCTGGCCGGCGTAGTACCCGCTCTTGGTGCGGACAACGAGCTTGTTATAGCCGTGCGCTCGGGCGTCCACGTGGACCGTCCGATAGCCACCCGTGCTCCGCGGGTTTGTAGGCTTGTAACCGATCGTATATTGATTGCGAATGTCATGAGCTACGGTGCGGCTGATCGCGTCTACTTCATCCAGCGTTCTGGGGAAAAACGAGATTCCTCCCGTCCGCTCCGCCATCGTGTCCAAAGCCCTGCGGGCGCGTCGCGCCTTCTCTTCGCCCAGAATTCCGATGGCATACACCGTAGGCCCATTTTCTTGCTGCAACCGCCGCACAGCTTGTTCCAGAGATTCGCGGCTGGCATTATCTTCGCCATCGGTCACCACAAATAGAACCTTGCGCTCCAGCTTGGTGTTCCTCTTCAAATGGTCTGCCGACGCGACTACCGCATCGTACAACGCAGTTCCGCCACGAGCTTCGATTTTCTCCAAGGCTTCCTTGAGCCTATTGATGTCGGCAGTAAAATCCTGATCAAGATAGTACTCATCATTAAAATTGACGATGAATACTTGATCCTGTGGATTACTGGATCGCACCAGATTCAGCGCCGCCTGGTTTACCTTCTGCCGCTTTTCCCGCATGGAGCCCGAGTTATCGATGACGACCGCCATCGCCACCGGAATATCTTCGTGACGAAAAGACGTGATGGCTTGCGGTTTGCCATCTTCAAGGACCGTAAACGCGCCCTTCTCCAGATTCGTGATCATGTGCTGCTTGTCGTCCAGCACGGTGGCGTGCAGCACGACTTCTTCGACTTCTTTCTTAAAAACAAAGACGCTGTTGTCGTTGCCTTCAGGCTGTTGCCCCGCTTCAGCACCTGGCTGTCCTTGTTGCGGGGCTCCTTGGGGCGCAGCCTGTTGCTGTGGCCCGGCCCCTGGCTGAGCCGGTGCCGGAGTTTCGGCTGGCTGCTGTCCCGCAGGCGGTTGTTGCTGACTCGTCCCGGCGCTGTTTGGAGTTGGATTGGCCGCTTGGCCGGCAGCCGCCCCCTGAGAAGGGCTGCCAGGAGGCGGCGCTGCCGCCGGCTGAGTTGGTGTTTGGGCCGAAACGCAGAATACGAGGGAAAACAGGCTTATTACGAGTAGGAGTGCATGATTATTCCGTAGGTGCATAGTAGCCGGTTTTGGCATAGACGCGCAGCGGCGGCAATCCCTTTGGTGGCATTAACTTTACTTTTATTTTACGCCACTTGCCGTCGTGTGTTCCATTCTTTGGACGGTAACCGAGCATGTATTGGTTGCGTAGCTCGATACCAATCTTTGTCGCCACATCGGCTAAGTCGTTCGGGTTATCAATGGTAAATGTCCGTCCCCCAGTAAGTTCCGATACATCGCTCAGCAATGCCGGGCCCAGGCGCTCCTCTTCTGTTGGAAAATAGTGGTCGTAAATGCCGATGGCATAAACAAGTACATCAGCTTCCTTTACTAATGACTTGATCTCGCCTTCCGTATACCGGCTGTGGTTGTCACCGCCATCCGAGATGATCAAGAGCGCCTTCTTGGAATATTTTGCCTGCCGCATTTTGCTGACGCCCAGATAGATAGCATCCAGCAGGGCTGTCCGGCCCTTGGGCACGGTGTACACCAGTTTTCCCTGAATATCTTCAATGGATTGCGTAAAGTCCGAGATTTCCTCCGGCTTGTCGGCAAAAGTAACCATGAAAAACTCGTCTTGCGGGTTGGCGGTTTTGAAGAACTCTACCACTGCCTCCCGTGCCCGCTCGATCTTGCTGCTCATGCTGCCGCTCATGTCGAAAATTACGCCCAGAGAAACCGGCGCGTCCTCGCTGGAGAACGACTTGATCTCCTGCGCCTCTTTCCCCTCGAAAACGGAGAAATTATCCCGATCCAGCCCGGTAACCAGGCGATTCATGGGGTCGGTAATAGTTACCGGCACAAGCACTAAATCCACATTCGACTTAAAGGGTTTGGTGTGAGTCTTCAGCGAAGGATCGAGAAACTCTTTGTCTTTAGGTGCCACCGCCAATGGGTTCACGCGCGGATGCACATGTACATCGTTGGTCTCGCTCTGGGCGAGGGCAGAAGAAACAAGGAACGTCGTTAAGAAGGCAAAGGTCAGTAACCCGGCGAGATAAAAGAAACCGTTCAGGCGCAGCCTGGATCTCGCAGGGGTCCTGGAAGGGGGCGATGGGATGTCCCGGTCTCGAATCTCAGGGCGAGAGGACCCGCGCCTATATTGGCGGGCCATAAAACACCTCATTGCCGCTGATACTACCACAGGAATTCACGAGTGGTTTCAGCTTTATTGTCATCTTTTCGATGCCAGAGATACGCACAAGTTTGCTCACTAGAGTTCCCGTTTTGGTTACAAAGAACGCCCGCGCCATGGCTCTTGCTACAATTCAATGTTTCCTCCCATGGCGAACATTGCACCCTTTCGTGCCCTGCGCTACGACCCGCAGCGTGTCTCCCTATCCCAGGTTGTTACCCAGCCTTACGACAAGATCTCGCCCGACATGCAGAGAAAATATTATGCTGCAAGTCCTTACAATCTGGTGCGGGTGATCCTCGGCCAAACGCATCCCGGTGACAACTCCCAACAAAATGTCTACGCTCGCGCCGCTGCTTCGTTTCACGATTGGCGCCGCCAAGGCATTTTTTTGCAAGACGCAGAGCCATCGCTCTATGTCTACTCACAACGTTTCAGCATGCCAAATGCCAAAGTCGAAGCGGAACGGCGGGCGTTTATCGCGCTGGGACGGGTCGAGGATTACCCCGCCGGCGTAGTGTTTCGTCACGAGCAGACACTGGCCAAACCTAAGGCAGATCGCCTTGACCTGCTGCGGGCCACCCGGGCCCATTTCGGCCAGATCTTCATGCTCTACAGCGATAACGGAGAGATAGAAGCGCTCCTTTCACCCGACGGTTTACCCATTATTGAAGTAACCGACGAATACGGCGTGCTTCACCGGGCATGGAAGGTCTCTGATTCGGGCGTGATCAATCTCATTACTGGCAATATGCGTGACAAGAAGCTGATCATCGCCGACGGTCACCACCGTTACGAGACAGCTCTCAACTATCGTAACGAGAGACGGTCCACGGCGGCGGCTGCCGCAACCGGGGCTCCCCGTGAATCTTCCGCCGAGACCAGTCTCCTGCGCCCCAATCATGGCGAAGATGCACCTTACGAGATGGCCATGATGACATTCGTAAATATGAACAGTCGGGGACTGGTCATTCTTCCGACCCATCGTGTCGTACATGGCCTGGCAGCCTTTTCCGCGGAATCGCTGGCGGCCGGAGCCCGTGCTTATTTCACTGTTGACGAGATCGATGCCTCCATTGACGCACCCCGGGCCATCACCACTTTGCGTGAAGCGGGTGCTTCAGGAACAGCGCTGTTGGCGGTAACTGCATCGCGCGTTTACTTGATGCACTCCCCAAAAGCGCTGGGCTCGCAGGCTTTTGCCGGTCTATCTTCACGTCAGCAAGCGCTTGATGTGGTCCAGTTGCACAAGTGCCTGCTGCAAACTGTGCTTAAGCTTTCGGAAGAATCCATTCGCGATCAGAAAAACATCACCTACGTTCGCGAGGCCGCTGAAGCCATGGCTCAGGTGCGTGGCGGCAATGCCAACGTTGCATTCCTTATGAACCCGGCAGGGGTGGAGCAAGTTCGTGAGATTGCCTTAAGCGGAGAAGTCATGCCTCAGAAATCGACTGATTTCTATCCTAAGCTGCTCAGTGGGCTCACAATTTATGCATTGGAATAGGCGTCTGCTGGCACTTGTCCTCGTGCTGCTCGTGACCAATGCCCCATCGGCAGACGAAAAGCGGATTTCGATTTATTCGACAGCCGCGAACTATTCCCTTCCCCTGATCGAACGCAACGGCGGGGATTACGTCGGCCTGCTCGAAATCCTCGATCCCCTCGGTTCCGTAAGCGCCCGGACGAACGGCCTCCGCTGGAAGATTCGCTACAACAATGTTGAGGGCGAATTCACCTCCGGCAAGTCACGTGCTCAGATACGCGGCAAAGAGTTTGATCTGCCGGCTAATTTCCTGCTGGAACATGGCAGAGGGCTGGTGCCTGTCTCTTTCTTAGGTACCTTGCTCCCCCGCTTTCTTGGCGGTCCTGTCACTTTTCACGAAAGCGCGCGGCGGCTGTTCGTCGGCAATGTCGCCACCCAATTCACCGCTGAACTCAGCCGGACCACTCCTCCGCGGCTCATCATGAATTTCACTTCGCCAGTGAATCCCACCATCGCTACCGAGCCCGGCCGGCTACGTATGGTTTTCCTCCGCGAACCGCTGCTCCCTCCCGGAGCGCAGACTCTGAACTTCGCAGACCAGACCATCTCCTCAGCTACATTCGCAGAAAACAACGGGACCGCCGAGGTCACGGTAGTGGGCGATGCATCACTAATGGCAACCTTCAGTAACGATGGCCGAACGATCACCATTGCGCCGGCGCCGCAGAGGCCCGCGCCACCCGTCGCTCCAACCCCGAACACTGCGGTGCAGTCTGCGGTGCAGTCCGCGCCGCCGTCGATACCGCCGTCGCCTTCACCACCGCCCGCCTCTACCACTGTTCCCGCCACCAGCGCTAATCATCAGGCCGCCTATGTGGTGGTGGTGGATGCCAGCCATGGCGGCGACGAGCGTGGCGCCGCTTTGACTGACAAGCTCGCGGAGAAAGATGTGACCTTGGCAATCGCCCGACGTTTGCGGCAGGAACTTGAGAATCGTGGAATATCGGTCGTGATGCTGCGCGATTCCGACGCCACCGTCAACCTTGATCAGCGCGCGGCCTTAGCTAACAATGCCCGCCCCGCAATCTTCGTGACCGTGCATGCCTCCAGTCAGGGAAACGGGGTTCGACTCTACACCGCGCTCATCCCTGCCGGTGGAGAAAACCGTGGCAACTTTCTCGATTGGGATACCGCGCAATCTTCCTTTGTCCCGGCTAGCCAAAACGCTCTCGCGCTTGTCGTGAACGAACTGCAAAAGAAACAAATCACGGTCAGAACCATGTCCGCGCCTCTGCGCCCGCTGAACAACATTTCAGCTCCCGCGTTGGCGTTAGAAGTTGCCCCCTCAGACAAGGACATCGCGCAATTGCTTTTGCCCGATTATCAGCAAACCATCGCCGGCGCCGTCGCCAGTGGAGTGGCGGCACTACGCGACAAGACCACACAAACAGGTGCGCAACCATGATCCGTCCCGGCATGATTCCACGCCATCTCGTCATCGGAGTCGGTGCGATGGTGCTGGTGGTGCTGCTCATGGGCATTTACGTTTGGCATATGCGAGGCCGGGCCTCTGAACTTCCGGCGGCGCAGACCGATACGCGGCCGGTTACCGCCCCAGTTGCTGGTCCGACTGAGCAAATCACGCTGTATGTCGCCCATGACAATCCTGGAATCCTGCGGCCGCAATCAGCCCGTATTCCGCTGCCTTCGGGACGTCAACAGCGCGCCGAAGAACTGCTTCGCGCCTTGGTTAACGTCTACCTCGACAGTGCCTCGCCTCATCCGCTGCCGCGCGGCGCCGAGGTCCGCAACGTTTATCTGGTACCGCCGGATTTGGCTGTCATCGACACCAATTCCGCCCTTGCCGATGGCCATCGCTCCGGCATTCTGGAAGAAGAACTCACGGTCGCGTCTCTGGTCGAGACCCTGGCGGCCAACACTCCGGGCATCACGCGCATAAGAATTTTGGTGGATGGCAAAGAACGCGACAGCTTGGCAGGTCACGCCGATTTGTCCGGCTTCTACGATGTCGCGGCAGTCACAAAATTAATCGAGCAGATGCAATCAGGACAGCAATAACCTTTTTGAAGTCCGAGCTGCAATCAGAAATCTGAACCCCGAAATCACGGCACAGACTGTTTCGCCTCTCGATTTCATTTACAATCCCCGCTTATGGTTTATCGCAGTGACAAGCGCGCCTTCGATCAGCTTCGCCCGGTCAACATCATTCCCGAGTTCATTTCCACGGCGGAAGGGTCTGCGCTGATCGAAGTCGGCAACACCCGCGTCATCTGCACTGCCTCGGTGGAAGAAACTGTGCCGCCATTCATGCGTAATCGCGGCAAGGGATGGGTCAGCAGCGAATACGGCATGCTGCCGCGCTCTACTCTCACCCGCACCCCGCGCGATGTTACCAAGGGACGGCCCAGCGGACGCACTCATGAAATCCAACGCCTCATCGGACGATCTCTCCGTGCCGTAACTGATCTCGAACGGCTCGGCGAACGCACTATCTGGATTGATTGCGACGTTATCCAAGCCGACGGCGGCACGCGCACTGCGTCCATCACCGGCGCGCTTGTCGCTTTGGGCCTGGCATTGGAGAAGCTGGTCGAAGCGGGTACGCTGACATCGGTCCCGCTGCGCGATTTTTTGGCTGCGGTGAGTGTGGGGGTCATAGACGGCGAGGTCCTGCTCGACTTGAATTACGAAGAAGATTCTCGCGCTGACGTGGACATGAATTTCGTCATGACCGCCGGCTACAAACTGGTCGAGGTGCAGGCGTCCGCCGAGCGCCAGGTTTTTGACGACCAGCAGCTGGGAAAGATGATGTCTCTGGCGCGCCAGGGCGTGCAATCGCTGATCGCCAAGCAGCAAGCGATTCTCAGCATGTTGACCTTAAGACAGTAGAGAGTGTCATTTTCTAGAAGCTTCTCATGCCCGATTACGAACGGCTGACGGATGACGAAGTTCTCGCCCTCGCCAACGAACGGCAGGACTTGACGGTGGACGCTCAGGCAGCCCTCGATGTGGAATTGCGTCGCAGGAGCATTAGCCCGAATGATATTCAAGACTATCAAGCAAAGACTGTGCAACTCAATGAAACCGAAGTGCGAAACATCGGTATTCCAACGACGTTCAAAGGCACTGGTCGTAAATTCCTGGGGAAAACCAACTATCAATACAATGCCCTCTCAGACTCGGAAGAATTCGATACCACGCTCTGGTTTTTATTGTTACTGTTTCCGTTGTTTCCCCTCGGAGCCTATCGCCTGCATCGCCAGCGCCGTGAAAACTGGTGGCAACGAATTATGGCCGCGCCTGATTTTGTAGTAGTCGACAAACTGTCGAGAAACTGGGAGCAGATACTTGGTACCTGGATAAAAGCTGCTGCAGTGCTCTTTTTGCTGAGACTCATTATGGTCTGGCTTGTGTATAGGACCTAGCTGGACGGTGCGTGCTCTGGCTTCCTCAGGGCGGTTTTGGTCTACAGATGTCCACCCGTATTACAATCAACTTGCGCGTCCCGATCACGGGGCAAACGCGGTCGTTCGTACTCCTACGCATTCATCGGAGGAATTAATTATGAAGCTCACACCCGGAAAGCTGGCTGGCCTCAAAAAAGTTTCCAACGAACGCGGCGTGATCGCGGCCGCTGCCATGGACCAGCGCGGCTCCCTGCAAAAAGCGCTGGCCAAGGAAAAGGGTGGCGAAGTCACCGACGCCATGATGCAGGAATTCAAATCGTTGGTCACTGAAGTTCTCACTCCTCATGCCACCGCCATCCTGCTCGATCCCGAGTGGGGTCTGCCTGCTTCCAAGCGCCGGGCAAAAAACGCCGGACTGCTGCTGGCCTACGAAAAAACCGGGTACGACAAGACCGGCCCCGGCCGGCTGCCTGACTTGCTCGATCACTGGTCGGCGCGCCGATTGAAGGAAGCGGGGGCCAACTGCGTGAAGATTCTGCTCTACTACACACCGCTCGACAGCAAGGAAATCAACGACAAAAAACATGCCTGGGTCGAGCGTCTTGGCGATGAATGTCGTGCTAACGATATTCCGTTCTTCCTCGAGTTCGTCGGCTACGAAGAAGGCGCCGACGAAAAAGGTTTGGAGTATGCCAAAAAGAAACCGCAGATCGTCACCGAAAGCATGAAGGAATTCAGCAAAGATCGCTACGGCGTCGACGTTCTCAAAGTGGAAGTTCCGGTGAACATGAAATTCGTCGAAGGCGCCAAGGCTTACGGCGGGCAGAAAGCTTACTCCAAAAAAGAAGCCGCAGATCTTTTCCTGAAAGCCGCCAGCGTCGCTACCAAACCGTTCATTTATCTTTCGGCCGGGGTAAGCAACGCCGAGTTCACAGAAGCACTGGACCTGGCCGGCGAGTCCGGAGTGAAGTTCAACGGCGTGCTCTGCGGCCGCGCCACTTGGAAAGAGGGCATCCCGGTGTACGCCAAGCAGGGCGCGGACGCCTTTCGCAAATGGCTGCAAAGCGAAGGCGTCAAAAACATCAACAACGTAAACCAGCGCTTGAAGGCTGCCACGTCATGGTACTCAATTTACGAAGTCGAGCCAGCCATGGCCGGCGCCTGATCTTCAGGGTGTCGCAGCTTCGGCGTGCCGTATCCGGCACGCCTTTTTTATTTACAATTGTCAGTCCTCTCATGTCAGCCCTGCTCATGTCAGCGCTTCTCAGGAAACAATATGAATGACCGCACGCAAACTGCACTCGTTACCGGCGCCTCGGCCGGCATCGGATACGAACTGGCGAAACTGTTTGCCAAGAACCGTTACAACCTGGTGCTGGTGGCGCGCAACGGACCGAAGCTCTCACGGTTTGCCGACGAGCTGCAGCGCCACTACGGCATCTCGGCTAAATCGATGGCCGTGGATTTGTCGTGGCCGCAAGGTCCCTACTCGTTGTTCGATGACGTGCAGCACAGCGGGACGCAGATTGATGTCCTGGTCAACAACGCCGGCTACGGAAAGTTCGGCGAGTTTGCGAAGATGCCGCTGGAAGATGACATCGGCATGATCCAGCTCAACATGGTGACGCTCACCGTGCTCAGCAAACTTTTTCTGGGCCCCATGCTCGAGCGGCGGTACGGAAAGATCATGAACGTGGCGTCCACAGCGGGATTTCAGCCGGGTCCGATGATGGCGGTTTACTATGCGACCAAGGCGTACGTGATCTCGCTCTCTGAAGCGATCGCTAACGAACTCAAGGGAAGCGGGGTGAGCGTCACCTGTCTCTGTCCCGGAGCTACCGACACCGAATTCCAGAAGCGTGCCGGCACCGAAAACACAGTGCTCTTCAAAAAGTTTCCACCCATGGATGCGGAAACCGTGGCACGCGCCGGATACGAAGGATT
>Ga0066701_10000232_pt1 | contig 14368 bp, 20 predicted proteins | sample GraSoiAngelo_150_FD_66453 | JGI IMG/M metagenome (GOLD analysis project Ga0066701, IMG submission 66453) | Grasslands soil microbial communities from the Angelo Coastal Reserve, California, USA - 14_1009_09_40cm | ecosystem: Environmental > Terrestrial > Soil > Grasslands | place: USA... | reverse complement strand
TTGGATTAGAGTTATTTGTCATGTTAAATATTAAACACTTGAATATGTTCAGAGCGACGTTGAAAATTTTGAATTTGGAAAAATTACATTGAACAAGTATTTTATTGTTTAGCCATAAGGTTTTCATATATCGTATCATCAAACTTGTTGCATATACGTATTGAAGATAAATTCCATTTATCCATTAAATAAAAATTTGCCATTATCAAACTTTTAAGTAGTCGATTGTTAATATTTACAAAGTATTGACTCATAGGGTTCCTCCAATTTTTTGTTAATCTCATTCGTCGCAATATCTGCTAGAATCTTGAGACCGTTGGATGTTTCGAATTCGCTGCTAATGATTTTAATTGGAACGTTCCGTATCTGTGGACATGGATAAGAAGGGGCTTTGAACGTCTTCGGATAATTGTATCGCGATGGTTGAACATGATGAAATGCGGAGTTTTGGATCGATTCATGGGTGCATCCGCGGTTATGTTCGTGGTGGTCTCCTTCCTTAATCGAGTAGATTTCTGCCCAAATGTGCGGAGTCACCGCTGATTTCTGCCATGGTCGCTGCGACATTTTTCTGTGTTGGGGCCTCTTCTGTCTGGACGTCGGCATTGGCTTGTATTGATAATCAGGAAAAACATCACAATGAATGAGCTGAACTACAGCGGAAAGTAACGTAAAAAAATCTTTGACATGTTGATTTTCGTTTTTCCACTTATTCGATGCAATCTTTGATATATCGTTAAACTTGGTGTCAGGTGTCGTCGCGGAAATTTGGGCATTCACTTCTTTCCGATATATCACAAAGACATTTTGTGGTCTTGGTCTTTTGCCTTTATATCTTGTTTTCTTGCAAGGCGCCAGGAGTTGTTCGAGCGACAAACAAAGGGCTGGAACCTTTATTTTCTTCTCGATAATTTCACTGTGAATACGGGCAGTTATTGCTTGTTTCCATATATCTCCCATCGTTTTTTGTTGCAATAATTTGTTGGTGTCTCATAGAATTAGAATGTTGTTTATCACCAATCTTCGAAGCGATTTGGTGAAAAATCCTCAATTTTTCATCAACAAATTGTGAGTTTTTTGGCTTTATATTATCGATATATGCCTTTTGCATCAGAAAAGTTCCCAAATTGAGGTATAATGGAAATAACATGATTCCAAATTAGGAAATGTCCGATTGGTTATGAACACAATAGTTCAATTTAATAGAACAAAGCCAATTTAAGACATTGAATCTTGCAATCAAATTGAAAGACAATATGATCCCAAACATCATTGTACTTCGCAAAAATTGGTCATACAAACAATGCAGCCATGTTGGTGAATGAATTGACCATATGAGTTCAAGCCATAACTTTGTGCCCGCATATTCACAAATCATATACTCGATCGTTTTTACATGGCAAAGCACAATGGGACAACTAGTGTTACTCAATTCCGTCAATCTGATCGCTCACACCGAGTTCACACGGTGAACACTATATAATCGGTTATAAAATTTTATATAAACAATAAAATTCGGTCCGATCCGTTCTTGTTCCTTGATTGTCATACCGCCCCTTTGTAACAATAATCGCCTGGTATTTCAATTGTACATCGAGTGCTGTAAAGGCCGAAGTACGGTCATTTAAATAATTTGCGATGCGCCTGACGTCCATTTCGGTCCAATAATCAAAATTATCTGAGGTATAAAAGAGGATATTTTATAATTTGGCCAAAATTATGCTATACGTTGCTGGCATTACACGGTGGATCAGATACTACCCAGGGTATTCTATGCAGTGAATTACCGTGCCTAGGATCAATTTAGATGTTTAAAGCATGAACCGTAGGTCACGAAATGAATTGAAAAGCCATTATTAAAATTGGGCGTTTCGCATAGGTTATTTAATAAATTAATATTTCATTCATAATTTAAAAATAAATCCCTTGGATATCTAATTCATTGTCACCGAAATTGAAGTATTTATCATCGATTTCGACGTCGTCGAAACTTTCATTATATCCTAAGCTGTCTTGTTCTTCAGTATAATCCGGATTTTCATTGTATGTAGGTCCGATGTTAGCTTCGTATTGTTTCGCAATCCACTCATACCATTGCTCAGGGGTTTTACCATTCAAGATGGCGATTATGACAACTGTCATGTTATCACGGCCTATACTGCCCTTATCTTGTTTCCGAGCTAAACAATGATCCATTAAATTTTCAATCGCTGTGCGCAAATCGTTTTCCCGATGGATTTCGCGACGGATGAAAGACACTACTTCTTGGCTGTTCCGAGCATCCCAAATACCTAAAAAGACGATGTTAAGGGTTAGATGTTACTCAACTTGCAAATCATAAAATAAATTACCATCACAAGCCAGCACCAAAAATTCTGTTGTATCATCGATTTTCACAGCTTTCACTTCAGGTTGTGCTTTAATTCATGAATCAATGAGTATATAATTTAAACCTTTTGATTCACTCGCACGTTACCTGTCACAATTTGTTCCCCGGCCGACACACTTGTGTTATTCTTGAACTCAAAATCACCAAGGGCGCGAGATAAAGCCAAAATGCCTAGAAATCGAACAAAGGTAAGTTGTGAGATGAATTTATGGACCTGTTGAATACCTTGTCGATTGCAATCCCTACCGTTGACACGCTTGTGTTCGGTGTATCCTCCAGCCTTAATGATTCTGTTCATCTCGTCTATCAAATTTTACTTTGTTATTATATTGTATAATTATTACTACGGAAGAAATTTTTACCTTGATTGGTTGGTTTGTGATCATTTGACATAGCATATGCCTCCCCCTTCGAACTTAAAACTGCTCTGGAGTCGCCTGCATTAGCCTTGATAAAAAAAGAGTTATGAGATTCAATTCAAAATAGTTGTCAGTAGAGAATAGCTGAGATTATTGACCACAATTATTTGATTGTCGGCGGTAATCAAGGCTGTAACGGCAGTGCAACCGGAAGGGTCACTTGTGGAGGTGGGATCTTGAATTTCAAAATATCGTTAATCTTGTGAAATTCAGTTGCAGAATATAAAAGAATTGCAATGAATACCAATTTTCAATTCATCGTCAAGCTCAAAATAAGCCTTAATCAAGGCCATTGCAAATTCATGCTCGTTCAAAGCCAAATTTTTCAAAACCAATTCATGTAAACGATCTTCACTAAATTTAGCAGCATTAACACCTTTAAATAACAAAACTATGTTATTGGCATCTTCAAAAGAAAGAATCACTTAAAAGAGGGAAATCGAGACTTGCCACCATGTCCATCAAAAACCCCAAAGAAACTTAATCTTTCGTTTATATCCAGCTTTGTTGAATGTCGGTCTTCCATGGCTATTTATTGATTTATTCATATCTGTAACTGATATTGATTAATTTCAAAAATAATTAAGTTTCTTACTAGTTCTCCACCCTTGCATAGCGGACGCGGCAAACATCAAACTCTGATTCGCGCCATCTGACGTATGCTTATCTTCAATAGGTTCAGATAAATAGCTTCCCATTTCAACACAGCAGAGAAGCTGATTAAATTATCGGAAATTTTGTCCATATGGTATCTCTCATTAAATAAACCTAGTTGCCTTGTCTCTAACATTCGTTTTGTTCTAAAATGTTGATTAGTCAGATTTTTCGACATTGTAATTTCCAGGTTCCCTTAATGTCTGATTTAATGTGATAATATATTTCGGGCTGTATTATATACCAGATGAAAATCGCGATTTTTTCAATGACAGCGATCCATGTTGTGAGCTGTGTACGAAGCGGAACATTGGAATATAACATGTCGCACAGTGTATTTATTTATATCCGCATGATTTCTTTGTCAGCATGACAAGAGTGTTTCGGTCGGCCGAGTTAGTAAATGAGGATCAATATCGATTATGGACAATCGCTTTGATTTTTCAATTTCATTATTTTATAGATTGGTGATTTTTTCGAATGTGACCGATGACGTAAAAATGCGCTAGAAAATTCCCTGACCAGAAATGTAAGCTTGGAATCAATTGCCACATCTGATTTCTCGAAAATAAATTTTCAGCCGATATGTTTCTATGAATACTAAGAAAATCATTGTTTCCATATATAGTAATCTAGTATAATATGATGTTGTGGCCGAACTTAATTCAAGTGAGTTATTTGGCTTATTGTGAGATAATATGTTTCAAAAGTATTGTCCAACAAATAATCTAGACTGATTAATCTATGAATTTTTGACCTGAACAATGGCGGTTGTGAAACATTTATTTTTTGAACACAAGAGAACAAGGCGCGACATTTCGCATAATCCAATTTGTGGCAAATTGCGATTGAGATCTCCGTATATCGGTCGCCATATTTTTGCCAATGTGATGTGGAATAAATCAATGCCCACTCAATACAAAGCCTATTGAGTAACTTGCACTACATGGTCCTGCTAGATTGCATGAATGACTTCAAAAAATGTGCGATAACAAAGGATGTCAAGGGATTACTGATACTACCACATTCAACATATAAAGTCGCAAGTAATGTTTTTGATTCCACATGGCGAAACAAATCAAAACGAAGGAAGAAAAATTTGAGGCTCACATTGCAAGACATCTCTTCACGCTTTCATACGATCGACTTCACGACTTCTATGACAAGGGCGATGGCATTCTCTATTTTGTTCCTTCAGGGTTTGAGCCTCTGTTAATCCCTCAAAATTTTACCGACCCCTCGAAAAATTCTTTACTTGAGTCAGCAACAAAGGTTTTTGATCCTTTACACATTTCACTAAATACTAAGGTTTCGGCAAAATCAAATCTCAAAGTGACGAATCCGCATGTATTTCTTGCTTCAAATGTGTTGGCCATGATTGGAAACGAGAAACCAGGTGAAAAACCACCACGTCCACTAAATTCATTTTTTTGCTATCGTCGCAAAATGGTACCGATAATTAAGGGAGAAGACCCAGAACTTGACAACTTATTGGTATCTAAACGGGTCGCTGAAAGATGGTCACAAGAACCGCCTCAAATACAAAAAATTTATAAAGACATGGCACAAGACGAAAAACGAATCCATGAACAAAAATATCCATTCTACAAATATCAGCCCACAACACCAAAAGAAAGAAAAAGGAAAAGGTTTCAGGCAAAACAATTTATTGTTTCCCCATCTCAAATGCATACCGAACCTTGTCAAATTGAGGCAGCACATCAAAATCAAAAACCGAATAACGATCTTTCTCTGATCGAACACTTGCCAACGATATGTGGGGTTCCAACTCCGATGCAACCAGTTAATTCTCTCTTTGGATGCGATATGAACATTTTCCCAAATAAAGATAAAAATCAAACTGCATTTGTGGAAAATAATTCTCAGATTGAAATCAATCAAAACCCTCCATTCAATAATCATTTTTTCAGTATATCAAACCAATCTGCGATAACGAATTTTATACCCGAAGACGACTCCTTTTATTTATATGGATTTGACTTATGCAATTTATATAATCTCAATTAAAACCAAGATATTTTTATTATGGCAAATTATAGTTGGTATATTAATACACCAAAATTATGAGGGTGACGACGCAAATTATATTCGTGTGTATCGTTGATTTTATACCGAAATTTTGAATTGAGGTTTTATTGAAACATAACAACTTCCAATTTGTCGGTGGTGTTGTCCTTCAAAAACTGTTGGTACGCATATTGCTCGACACAAAGAAAAATAGAGAAAATTCTATTCATTATTTACCTCCTAATAAACTCAAATTTCCCGTTGTTCGGATTGCTTGTTTATGAAAATGTGTATTGTTCCTTTATTGTTCAGCATGAACTATTCACCGATTTGCATTTAAGATTGAATTGTCGTAACGAGTTCCATAATCTGCTGATATTTTTAAAAAGTGGGTTTTTTTTTATATTAGTTCGTCACTTTTGTGCTGAAGTTTTAATATGCGTATCTTTTGCAGTGGATTTTTTGAGTGAAAGTATCAAGCCGATAAAGAACCATATTCACAATATTCAAAAATCAGACAAACAGCTGGACATTGACCTAAAAGTCATAAAAGAACAAATCACTAATAAATTGGCGACAATGGACGATGCGACGAACAATGTAGCTCAGCAGGTTATTAATCAAATACTAGAATTGCAGATGATTGCGGGTACTTGTAAGTACAAAAAGTTAAAAACATCCACGGAAGCGCATACAATCTTTGCGTAAAAATGATTCATTTATTACAAAGCATATTGTATTATAAAATCAATTCAACACTGGCAAAGGCTGTTAAATGTCATATCAAATTGGGTTACGTTAATAGAATGTAAACAAAATATCAATATGCGAATCACATACCGTTATCGAAATTGAATGATAAGTCACAAATATCAACAAGATTTTTACTTGTATATGAAGAATGCGTTGCCTTGGGTGTCATGTTGTCGTGTAATCGTGCTTTCCATGGTTTCTCAGATTTCAGGAATGCTTGGCAAGTGTCATTCTCTTCATTCGACATCAAACTTTGAAACCAAGCGTTGAAATGACGAGTTAGACATTTTGCGTCAGGCCGCCTGGTGGGATCGGAGTCCCAACATTGCTTCATTAGGTCGACGTAAGGCGATGGGGCATCTTCAGGAATTACTGGTCGTTGACCGCTATTGCATACAGCCACGACTAAATTCGCATCATATTCTCGTTCAACAAATGGCGGCTTTCCTGACAATACCTCGTACATGATCATCCCAAATCCATAAATATCGGATGCCGTACTATATTCTCCACTACATAACACCTCGGGCGCGATGAATGGTAAAACTCCATAAACTTGTCTACTTCCGGAACTTTCTGAATCTGCGTGAAGACTCAAACCGAAATCGGATATCACGGCTTCAAAGAAACCACTTGACTTTGTTCTGATCAAAATGTTTCCACTGTGAAAGTCTCTATGGGTATAATCTTGGGAATGAATAATATATAAAGCAGCGCTAATTTGAGAAAAAACCTCAAGCAGTTTGCACCAAGAAATGCTATCATCATTCTGAGAAAGAGTTTGCCTCAAATTGCCATTTTCGTAGAATTTGGTAACAATAGCGTACTGATCGGTGTTCGGATCATGAGTAATTCCATAAATACGGTTAATCAGCTCACTTCCAATCACGTCGCAATTCATTTGCCAACTGTTCTCGACCTACAAAAATTAGTTAAATATTATCTCCTTACAATATTAAAGACAGTTGCATGAGTATACCTCCTTCAAGAAATCACCATTTCCATTCTTGATTTTTTTGATAGCGACCGTATTATTTGGGAGTCGATTCCATTGCGATTTTTGAAAGTTCCAAAAAGAATCATAATGATGATTCCAGGTATCGTCTTGAAAATTTTCATAATAATTAGAAATTGGACCACTTCTCCAAACAGCTTTATAAACATTTCCAAAACCCCCATCGGCAAAATGGTCAACATCTTCAAACTCTGAGAATGGAATCCATTCAAGCACTTGATAATGGGTCGTGCCTTCATTTTGCGTCTTGCGAATAAACTGGTCGATACCTGGATTACCACTAGACCATTGGGAGAAGTTATTTTGCCAATGAGTAGTATTACACTTTAGACAGTATGCTTGTCCAATTTGGTGGCATTCTGGACATGTGAAATGCTGGGCCATTGTTTCGAAAAAAAACCAAACATGGCTTACTATCGTGCAACGATTTTGGTAACACGGTTCTTTTCGTACTACATCGGAAATGTACATCATGACAATAAACAACTTGTGAAACAATCCCGTTTAAAAAACTTGTTCGCTGATAACAAGGCATTTAATCGGACTGACCTTTTGTGCTAGATAACAATGAATTTGATGGCATTGATCTTTTTTACTTGATAACAATATGTTCATTCCCATTATGTTAATCAATCTCGGACTGAAGTTTGCACAACACATCGCATTGGATATATAACATTGCTAAAATTTTTAATCTGTGGTCTCTTATTCATTACACATGACGAATAAACTCAAACCATCTCCACAAACGTTGAAAAAGTACATTGAAAACCATGTTTATCATCTTTCCCATGAGGAACTATCACGCTGTCATGAAAAAGGGGAAGGATATTTATCTTTCATTCCTTCGGGGTTCTCTCCGGTCCTAATTCCTTATGATTTGAGTAGCCCCCTCCTTGAATCAGCAACGAAGGATCGTGATTTTTCGAAACATTCAATGGCGAATGTTATCCAAGGAAAATCAGTTTCAACATTACCAAACACAAATGTTTTTCTGAGTTCATGTGTGTTGGCGGACATCGAAAAAGGACCGCCACCACGCCCGCCAAATGTATTTATTTTATATCGTCGTGACATCGCCGTCCAAATTAAACAAGAAAATCCCGAATTTGATAATTCACAAATATCGAAACGCGCAGCGGACCTGTGGAAAAATGAATCTTTTGCCGTAAAACTTCATTACCAACAAATGGCAGAAAAACAAAAAATACTCCATCATGAAAGATACCCAGGATATAAATACTCCCCAAAGCAAAAAGGGGAGAAAAAAAAAAGATCCCGGGAAAATGCTAAAAACAAGAATGTAATGGACTCATCGCATGTCCGAATTCAACCTTATCCAACGCAATATCAACCTAATCAATTACCAACCCAGACCCAGATTAATCATTATACGAATATATTTAATGTCGGCGACGGCTATTCATTTTATGATCAAGATATGACATCAAACAATTATGAGAAAGCGATTCTTAAACCAGACGCAATATTCGATTGTAATTTAAACGAGCAATATGTAGAGTGGCCCTTGATAAGAGAAATGAGTGATCTTGGGTCCTTTTCCGAGTCTTCGACACTTTTATGATTTGGGTCTTCGTTCGACTTATACGATTCCAATTATGGGATATTGAGTAAAAGGACCCTGATTTTCATCAAAACCGGAGGGTGTATAATTTCACAAAAAAATACGCACTGTAATTAATGGTGACCAGTTTATGTAATTTATATAGCTAGAAATAGCTTTTATAGGCCAGAGATAAATTTTCACTATTGGTAAACGAATTTGGTCTATTTTTTACTTTTAGCAATTCGAGAAAAGAACAAAAATGATCCATATGTTGCTTCAGATCATAATTGAGATATGAAAAAGAGAAATGCTAAACTGAGTAATAAGAAAATCGCAGCGACATAATGGGTAAAGACTTGTGTTTCTGTTTTACTGGTATTAATATCATCATCAGGATCGATGTCTTGGGACTTAGGGTTAAGGAGCAAGAGCAAGGAATCAATCTCCGATTTGAATTCGTATTTATTGGGTAAACTTGCTTTCATTTGTCCTTGAATATCCTCGATTTGATTGTGACCACGTTCATCCCAAGTGAGGTGTTTCAAACTCTCCAAAAATATATTATACGCTTGCATAAAGGAGTCAGCGAGGGATTCGGTGTTTGCATCATTGAGCACGCTTTCATCCGATGTTAGGTCTCTCAAACTGTTCAAAAAGGTATTCAAGGCTTGCAGAATCGGGTCGGCGAGGGATTCATCGCTCAAACACTGTTCACCTGATTCTTCGTCAGACCTTTCATCATAGTCGCTGTGTTTTTGCGGATCCATTGACAGGAATTTGTCGGGCAAGTCATAGCCACAGCCAATGTTTTCAAAATCGCTTGTACTTTTTAATTCTTCAGAACATTCTCCCACATTGCTTGCATCGCTGAGTTCTTCTTCTCTCTCCTCGTCAGGGTCAATCAGAGAGTGAATTTGGGCAATTACTTTGTTAAAAAGACTGATATTGACTTCTTTTTCAATGTCGAGGAGTTTTTCTCCCAGAAATTTGAATTCGGAAAGATCTGATGTTTTTGAGATGAGATCTTTAATGTTCAATAATTCATTGTTTCGATCCATTTGCGACAAATCAAGCACATTATGACTGATGAAAACGCTGTTTATTGAATCAAGGCCATGTGCTGGAAACGGTGTGATTGCATCATGTTGTTTTGGGATATATTAACATTACATCCCAATTGATAGGCATTTTGCAAACACTATGTGGCTGAAGAAAGAACAATAAGCATGTAATCAAGACATATATTTATTCAGGGGTTGTAAATTTATCTTTTGTCAATGAATGAATATTGAAATTCCGTTGTTTGATCATAATTAATAATGGAACTGTTTTCATTCAAGATAAAGGTCGTTTATGCACCTGTGAATATCAGGGATTTTAATTGTTATGAACCGAATGTGATCTGCTCAAATGGCGGTCTTGTGAGTAAGATAAGAATGCCACAATTTGGATTATGCGAAATATCGAGCCTTGTTCTCTTGTGTTCAAACAATAAATGTTTCACAACAGCCGTTGTTCAATGGGGCTGGTTTATTTGTATGACCAAATTCGATATTATACAAGATAATATATATATGGAAACAGTGAAATTCTGAGAATTGGCGGTCAAGTGTCAAGGAGATTAATGTTCACTAACAAGAGTGTTACCTCTGTTGCATAATATAACTTCATTTTGATTGTTGAAAATTCACTTGAACTTGTTTAGAGGTTTCATTAGAAAATTCTATACCTTTGTTTTATCAATTTTGATATTCCAGCTCTTCTCGATATAAGATCTTGGCCCTACTGTTTGGATTATAAACCCTAAACGCAATGCTCGAACATCCAGAAACATGGTTTGTTGAGAGATATATTCACCAATCCCCAAACTCGAATATTGATTATGAAAAGGTGTGGCATTTCATAAGTGGCTTGAATGAAGGAAAAACCGATCTGAATTTGGAGGACGCTAATGAAAGAACTGCCCTTACTCATGTCATATATCACAACGATCTCAAGAACCTATTGGAAAAAAAACTCACTTATTATTGTGACCTCTGTCAAAAAATGGGATATACCCTGGGTCATTGTGAATATTGTATCAGAGATCTTTTAATGGCAAATTTTTCCGCGTGGAGCTCCGGAGACCACGAAGTTGACCAATGCATCCAAGAGGCTCAAATGAAATGCCCAGTCCCACGACAAATTTACGAATTCGTCCCTTGGAAGGATTTCACATCGTTTCAACAAGACAAAAATCAACTTCTGGCAACCTGGACCCGGGGTTACGTGAGCTCATTCGATAGAGCAAAAAACAACTTTGTCCGAAATCAGAATTGGCAAGTTGATCTCAAGCAAGTGACCGAAGACTATATTAAAGGATGCTATGTAAGTGTCTCTTTATTCATATTGATTACCTTCCGAGAAACAAAGTATTCATTTTATCCAGTTTAAAGATTACTTGAACCTGCGTATACGTGGATGCCAATTACGTGGTTTTCGTGGTATTACCAAGGATGATAATGGAGTGTACTATCTCATCTTGGATAAAATGAAACAAACTTTATCAGACTTCGTGGAGTCATCAAAGTTCAATCCAAATAATATATATCAGATCTGTCGACAAATCGCGAAAGTTTTGAAAGAGATCTACCCAAATGTCCATGGTAATTTAAATCGTGACAACATTCTTCAACGTTTCGATCAGCAGTGGGTTTTGTCCGAATTAGAATTTCCAGTCAAAAGCACCACGCCGGAGGAAGATATTCACGATTTTGGATGTTTGGTTTACGATCTCCTCTCAACAACGCACCGCTAAAGAGCTTTTCGATTTATTTCTTCAATAGCATCCCTGTTACAATTAATTTATCACAATTCGACATTCGGAGTATTTTGCAGTTATAGCAGAAACACAGAAAAGATTCTTTAAAAAAGGTTCTTGGTAGTTAATTAAATACTACATTTGCAAAAGATATATCTCAATTTGGCATTCTTTTAATAAAGCATAAATAAAACAGTTAACATTTATTTATATTCATCTTGCACTTATCGTATTATGGTCATTGTTTGATCATGAAAGCCACATTGATTTTCAAATCGAAGGTGAAATTTACAATTATTGAAAGTATGTAGTTCAATTGGGTAATGATGCACTATGATCCCCTGACAGGTATGTCCAAGTTCTATTTTGGCTTAATTATAAAGAGGCTTTTCTGGGAGGTATATATACAAAATCTGTCATATGCAAATCACGACCGAATGATGACATAGAGAACAAATGCCCCGTGTTCATATCACATTGGTGTCTGTAGCGAGTTCGTTTGTTATATGTGCGCCAAGCTGATAATAAGTTTACACTTGGTCGAATTTGGTGCAGAAATATTGAAACATGTGTTGAACAACATGTTGAATTTGATGTTTCTCATATATCCGAAATATCGTTAATATATTTATGCGAAATAAAGATCGTATATTAATATCGGGACACCTTTCGATATTTCAGACTATTTTGTTAATATAACCCAAACTTGTAGTTCATTTCTTGAGGCTTGTATCGATATTGCATTATAGTTGTGTTCTTAAAAAAGCCTAATGATTAATAAAACATTATTAAGTATTCAGGAAGCTGCAAGATTCAATTTTCAATTCGAACTTACTCTGATCAGGGGTAGTCTTCTGATCTGTATCGCGGCGTTTGACCGAGCGATTCTGTGGTTGTCCCATAGGTGCAAACTTCAGGACGCGACGTTGATAGAAAGCTGATTCATGTACTATGTCTGACGGTTGATATATGGCATTTGGGTCGCAGTCAATTTTATTTTGTTTGAGAAAACCTTGTCGCGCATCTTCCCATTTTGTAAACCAAGTTTCATAGTTTAAGATACAATCCTCTAACTTTTCAATTACTTGATCTATACTGGGTCTCTGTTGTGGATCAAACTCTGAACATCGTTCGAAGAGTTGTTGGTAACAGCACGGTGCATTGTTGATCTTGAGGTGGAAACCTTTTTTAAATTGATTGATCCAGTTCTGGTCGCGCGGTTGTTTTCGAAAAGGAGGAAGGTTGCAAGTTATTTCCCACATGAACATTGCAAATGTGTATATATCCTGTGATGCGTGATACTCCCACTGTTTCAAGAGGATTTCGGGCGCAAAAAACGGAATGATGTCAAATTTACAATATCCAATTACCGGGATAGGTGTGGTTTGATATGTGATTCCATATTCGTTGACCGATATTTCAATATGTGACTTCGGAGCTTCGTGACTATTTGGATGTTGTTTATCACGAATCTTCAAAGCCACTTGGTGAAGAATGGCCAATTTTATTCCCCAAGTAATCTGTGACCAATGGTGCGATACACAACGGCGTAAATCGAATTCTTTTGTTTCGGCTACGATACGTAATTCGCCTTGGTGCTGGGTAACTCCAAATAGGCGCAATATGAGGCTATTGTTTTGACGACCATAGTATTGCATTTTTAACTATAATACAGAGGATTATTATTTCATGTCTGCTAACAACAAGTGATCTAATGCTTTACCTACCTCCTGCAAAAATTCATCTGGATCTTCACTGATATATTGTACAGCGACTTTGAGATCTCCGCGCCTTTTGTAAGCATATGTATTGTCATCCCAAACATCCTGTGGACCTCCAATCCAACAGGCAATCTGGACAATACCAACTTCCGCATTTTTGTAGGTCGTTTCAATAGTCAATTCACCAGATGGTATGAAATGTAGATAATCTGTGACTTTGTTTGCTTCGAGTTGAGTTGTGCGAATAAATTCGTCAATATTATCATGTCCTGTTGTCCAGTCGTTGAAATTGTTCACGAAATGACGTCGCCAACACGGCTTGCACCATAATGTACCATTGCTCAAAGTATGTTGACATTGGGGATCTGCCATGTTATAAAAAGAGAAATGCTGCAATTGCAGTGTATTTATAATGCAATAATTACTATTTGAACATTTAGTTCACGACCTAAATAAAGATCATAATGAGAAAAGCAAATACGCACAATTGTTTCTTGTAATCTATGGGGCCTATTCAACACATAAAAATTGATAAAGGATTACAATTTGAACCAGAAGGTACAAGGAAAGTCATCCGCATCTTCAAAAGAATGGAAAATTTGTTATATTGTTTTTTGGTAGATTATAGTAATTAATTTTACAGACGATTAAATATAGTTGTTGTTCTCTTGGATTTCATATTTGAAAATGGGGAACTCAGATATTGAGGAATATGACGATCCTCTTGATCAACGGCAGAGTGAAGCCCGTTCAAACCAACCCACCCCAGTGACGGATAAGACCAGATTTCTAGCTATTATTCTGTTGATAATGGTGATAATGGAATTATGTGTTATTTTATTCATGTCTGGGTGAGTCAACAAAAACCTTGGCATTGTTCCATGATTATCAATCTAACTACGTTTGCAGTATTCGATCAAACAATTATTATTATTATCTTGACCCTACTGAAAAGGTCGTTCATGGGACTTATGGGGTCAAAGAGTCATCAGTGTTCTGTTCATGGGCGATTCTCACAGACT
>Ga0066701_10000223_pt1 | contig 14828 bp, 10 predicted proteins | sample GraSoiAngelo_150_FD_66453 | JGI IMG/M metagenome (GOLD analysis project Ga0066701, IMG submission 66453) | Grasslands soil microbial communities from the Angelo Coastal Reserve, California, USA - 14_1009_09_40cm | ecosystem: Environmental > Terrestrial > Soil > Grasslands | place: USA... | reverse complement strand
CCCCCTCGCCGTACGCCGGGGCTCGATAACGGGCGCCGTGGCTTGGCCCTGGCCACGGCGCCCGTGCCGTCCTGGCGCGGCCGGGGCTTCCTGCGAGCGCTGTGACGCCCCCTCCGTCGCGATCCGCGCCGCCTCATCGGCACCGATGAAGGGCGTGAGCGCGAAGTAAGTAGCCCGGGGCACGAGCTCGGACAGCTCGCCGATGCGCCCCCTCAGGGCATAGCTCAAGCACAGCTCGAACACACCCCCCGTGACCGCCTCGACCGTCACGGGGGGCGGCCGCGATCCATCCTCGGCCTCTTGAAGCCCAGGAACCAGCATCTGTGTGTAGGCGCTGACCCCCCGGTTTGAGCGTTCGGCTGATCGCCGGGTGGCGATAAGGGCCTCCACGAGCGCCATGTGCGCGAAGGAGGGCTCGGAAGCCAGGAAGTCGAACAGCGCAGACAGTCCTGCGCGCACGCCGTATCGCCAGTCGGCCTCGGTGAAGAAGGCGCCCTCGACGATCGCAAGGCCCTTCGCGTGGCCGAGCTCGTAGGCGACGAGGAACGCGTCCTCCTTGCCGCTGAACTGTTGATAGAAGGTCGATAGCGAGACGCCGGCCTCTTTGGTGATGTCCCCAAGCGCGGTCGCGGCATAACCTCGCTCGGCACTGAGGTTCGTGACGGCGTCGATGATACGCTCGCGCTGAGTGTGAACGGCGAGGCTGCGCGACACACCACGATGGCCACTTGCGACCTCGCGCGTGCCGCCTCCGGGGGGGCCGAGCCAGAGAGTTCCCGGAGCCCGTCCGCCCCACAGGCCTTCGAATGTGGCTGGGCTGTTGGGCTCAGGGTCACGGAGGTTGATCATCGCGGGGTGCGCGGTGTAGGAGGTGGTCCACCGCACAAGGTCGCCGATCAGCTCGGGTAGCTCCGCCGACCTGGCGCTCTGCACGTGCGTGTGGAGGACCCTGCTCAGCCCTCCTACGAGCGCGCGCAGCACGGGGTTTGCAATCGTGCTCTGGCGCCGGGGGGCCAGCGCGAGGTTTTCGCGCAGGAGCGCTTCGAAGCTTCCAATCAGCTTCTCGCGGCGGGCGATCCCCGCCGCTCCGGCCCCAGCGATCTCGATCGTCACCAGTCGTAAGCCAGCGGGATTCGCGCTCGCCGCCTCGAAGACGGCCCTCAGTCCCGCCTGCGCGCGCGCCAGGGGGTCACCGCCACTGCCGTAGGCTGTCGCGATCGAATCGAGCCAGTCCGCCACGATCGCGTCGTAGGCGGCCAGGAAGCACGCCCGCTTGTCGGCGAAGTGCTGGTGGAAGGCATGGCGCGAGAGCCCGGCGCGCGTGATCACCTCCGCGACGGTCGTGCTTGCGTAACCTCGCTCGGCGATCGTGCCCGCCATCGCCGTCAACAGACGGTCGTGCTCCTCGGCGGCAGCGCGTGCGGATGAGAGCGAGCGCCGCGCGCGATCGGGGCCCGGACCGGGAGAGGGGATGCGGGGTGTTCGGCTTGCCGGTCGCATCTCTCAGAAGGGGCAGAGAAGGAGGCCTGACCGTATAGCTTCGTGCGCTTGAGGTCGGGAGCGTCCGCTGATCGTGATCGCCTACGACGTGAGTCTATCTTGAGAGCCTGCGCAGCCGGCTGCGCCCTTCAGACCAAAGCGCCCCGACCTGTTCTACGGCGTCCCCCCGGGGACGTCAGGACATCACACCACAAGGGGACAGGTGAGCGCGAGCCGTACGCGGATCTTTGTGCAGAAGCAGACATGCCTTGTCCGACAGTCCGGCTACCAGACCGATTGTTTGCACATCCCGGTCGTCATGCAGGTGAAGTACGTGTCGAGGGGTGCCGTAAGTACTCGCGTGTGCTCCATGGGCGGGGGCAACCGGTTGACTTCGATCTCCGCGCGGGGGCCTGCCTACCTGGGATGCCGGACAGGAGGCGATGTCCGCATTCGAAGGACAGAGCGCGTCCTACCGCAGGCTAACAAGCTACGAGCTTGCCTCTGGCGCTCGCAGGAGCTGGCTTCTGCCGCGACTACAGCCGCTCAATGGGGCGGTGGAAGAAACCTCGTCCCAGAGCTGCCCCGTCACTGGCGAACCGACGCGTGTCGGAACTCTCGCCAGGGACACGACCCGTGCTACGCCGGCCAGTCCCTGGTGACACTCCGTCAACCTCGAGCTCACGCTCAGTGGACTGCCGCCAGTGGCTGTGGCCGAGAGTAAAGCGGGGAGCAAACTGAGCGAAACGTACGCGGTCCGGGAGAAGGTCAACCCCCTGAATTCGGGCCATCTCAACCCCAGTGCCAAGCGAACCGTCGGGCTGGGGGCCGGGCGGTCGCTGGTTCGAATCCAGTCTCCCCGATTAGCGAAAGCCCTGCACACCGCAGGTTTCTGCGCCGTTACCGCTAGTCCACCCGCCTCCGTCGTATTCTATTTGTATTCTATCTCCAGGCGAGCCAGTCCGACACGTTCGCGGCGTCACGCGCTCGGAGTTCCTCGCCCGCGACCGCATCAAGCAGCTCGCATAGGGGCATGCGGGCCAAGATCATGCCCCCGGCCATCAGCTGCGAGACCCGATCTCGCTTCGACAAGCGCACGGTACTCGGACAGCCGTAACGGCAGAGCGCGCTCACGCGACCGCGCGTAGCCGTCGGTAGGGCGTGCCGCGCAGCTCGCGCACGAGCGCGTCGACGACGCCCTCCTCGTCCTTCTCGCGGCCGTCGGTGACGGCGCCGATCACCGCGCGCTTGCGCTCCAGCAGGGTGGCGATCGTCTCGTCGACCGTGCCAGCCGCGAGCAGGTAGGTGGCATTGACCGTGTCCTGTTGACCGAGGCGGTGACAGCGGTCCTCGGCCTGATCGTGCCTGGCGGGCGTCCAGTCGAGCTCGAGGAAGACGACGTTCGAGGCTCGGGTCAGCGTGATGCCATGGCCCGCGACCTCGATTGAGCAGACGATCAGCTGATTCTCGGCACTGTCGGGCGCCTGGAACGCGCGCAGCGACGCGTCCCGCGCGGTGTGGCTGTCTTCGCCGAGGATGTGCAGCGCCGCCGGGAAGCGCTCGAGCACGGCGCGCTGGATCTCGCGATGGTGGGCGAACACGACGAGCCGCTCGCCCGAGGAGCAGAAGTCGTGGACCCAGGCGAGCGCAGCGTGGAGCTTGCCGCGCGCGGCGAGCAGCTTGAGCGCGTTCAGTCGCACGAGGCGCTCGGCGCGCAACGCCGCCGCGACCTGCGCGTCGAGCTCGCGCAGCTCGAACGGCTGGCTTTGCAGCCACGCGACGAGATCGCGCTCAGCGAGGCGGTACTCGGGCTCGTTGTCGAGCTCGACCGGGACGATGCCGCGCGTCTTCGCCGGCAGCTGCGGTAGGACATCGGCCTTGAGGCGACGGGCGAAGCAGCGCGCGCGCAGATGCCAGTGCAGGCGCAGGTGGGCGTCGGGCCCGCGGAAGCGCTTGCCGAACTGTGCGCCCGAGCCGAAGTCGCCCAGTCGCCCGACGATCTGCAGCTGGGAGATCAGCTCGGGCGGCCGGTTCATCACGGGCGTGCCCGTGAGCGCGAGCACGAGGCCCTCGCGCGGCACCGCCGCGGACAGCCGCTGGACCGTCTGGGTGCGCTTCGCGGACGCGTTCTTGCAGTAGTGGGACTCGTCGAGCACGAGCGCGCGGGGCGATAGGGCTTGCAGCGCGGGCAGGCGCGCGGCGACGATGTCGTAGTTGACGACGGTCACGTCGGCCGGTGCGATCGGAGCGTCCGAGCGTGTGCCGGCGATTGCCTGGGCACTGCGGCCGGGCAGCCAGCGCTCGAGCTCGCGCAGCCAGTTCAGCTTGAGGCTTGCCGGACACACGACGATCGCTGGGTAGGCGGCGTCGGCCTCCAGGCTCGCCAGCGCCTCGATCGTCTTGCCGAGACCCTGCTCATCGGCGAGGAACGCGCGCCGCTGTGCCAACACGTAGCTCACGCCCGCGCGCTGGAAGGGCTTCAGCTCGCCGCCGAGCCCGGGCACGTCCAGCGGCGCGTCTGTCCCCGCCGAGAGCGCTACGAGGCCGGCGGCGCGGGCGTGCTCCTCGCGGACCTCCTGCAGCAGCGTGAGCGCCTCGGGCGCGACCCAGGTTTCGTGCGCGGCAAGGAAGCCGTCGAGCTCCGGAATGCAGAACGGATCGGCACGGATCGAGGGGAGCCCCGCCTGCTCGCCTCCGCCTCCGGGGATGCGCTCCGCGCGGTGGGGTCTACCGCGCGAGGCGCCCGCGAGTGCCGCGAACGCGTCGAGCTGCGTGGGGTCGTGGCCGGGCGCGAGCACGAACGTCGGGTCATCGTGGAGCGCGGAGCGCTCTAGCACGGCGGGCGGCGCGGGCCGGCCCTCCCGCAGCGCCGCGATGCATCGCTTCGCCCCATGGCTGATCCAGCCGCGCAGCCGGCCGTCCATCAGCCGCCACGAGCCGAGGGTCAGCGGAACGGTCGCGCCGCCGGTGGTACCCACCGCCTGCTCGCGCAGCTCGCGCGGCAGGCGCGCGGTCTCACCGAGCAGCAGGAACACGGGCTGCTCGTGCGGGCCGCCGACCTCTACCGTGCCTACCCAGGTGGTGGCACGCGCCAGCCAGCGCTGCACCCGCGGATCGATCCGCTTCGCCTCGAGCTCGGCGATCAGCTCGGTGATCGACTCGGCATCGTGCTCGACGGCGGCCAGCGCGAACGCTTCGGCGGGACCATCGAGCGCGCGCAGGCCGGCCCGGCCGGCGAGCACACGGGCGAGCGGCGCGTGCGCGGCGGCGATCATGATCCAGTGCTCCCCACGGCGGTCGCGGCGCAGCTCGACATCGTGGGCCAGCGAGTCCCGCCCCGGCGCGGTTGACCCACCTTGTCTGATCTCCGTGAGCGCGTGCTCCGCGTCGTCGGTCAGGCGCAGGCGGGAACTGGCGGTGGCCAGCTCGTCGACCAGCCGCGCGGCGTGGCCGTCAAGCGGGATCAGCGCGCGGCCGATTGCGGGCAGGCGGTAGGCGTCTGGGTGCTCGAGCAGCGCTTGCGCGAGCTCGGGCGCGGTGTCGGTGGCGAAGCTCAGCCACCAGTTCTCGTCCGGCCGGGCGAGGTCGAGCACGCACTCGTCGGGGCGGCGTCTGGCGCGGCGGCGCTCGATCGCGCGGGTGAGCGCCTCGGTCACATCCGGCGCAGGCGACAAGCTCGCGAACAGGCGTGCGAGCGCCTCCGCGCGCTCGGGATCGAGCGGGATGCACCATGCCCGCTGGACGGGGTCCCAACGGCGGCCGGGTAGCGCGCGCAACAGTTGACGCAGTCGATCGTCATAGGGGAAGCGCAGCACAGCCTCACCGTCGGCGAGCGAGGCGTGGAAGCTGGAAGCAGACACGGGCACGGCACGATAGGCAACGCTCTGGATGGGACCGCTTGCTGGCCGACCGCGTCGGCAAACAAACCCGGAACGTGATGGACGGGGCTTTGGCACCCTTCAGGCCGGTGCCGATGCTCTAGGGCGCTTACCTAGGGTTCAGCGGGTTTCCCTGCGACGCACGAGGTGGGACTGGCTCCCAAAAAGCCGCGGCCGGAGGTCGGGCCCTGCCGGCGCGCCGGACGAAGGCGAGCACCGGATCGTGGCAGAGCCGCGAACGCAGCACGAGCTGCATGTCTCAAAAGGCTAGATCGTCCGACCGCATATCAGCCTCCCGGATATTCCGAAATGATCCGGTTCACCCGCTGCCTGCCGAAATCGCTTGCGCCCTGCTTGGCCAGCACATCCCCGGTCATCGCGGGCCGCTCGCGACGATGGCGACCGTCGGACAGGACGTAGAAGATCTGCCAGCGACCCTTACCTTGATAGCGCGCGATCTTCGCGGGCCCGTAAGGAGCCTCGGACAAGCTCGAATCGGTGAGGAACTGCTCTGCGGTTGGCATTGCGTCAATTTGGCAGCGGCGTCGGATGTCGAAGCTCGAGCTCGACGGCGAGGTTGAGGCGAGTATCAGCTCAGACAGCGTCCGCTGGAGATGTCCGAGGCGTGAGGTCGCGGCTCGGAGTCCGCGGCTTCGAGCCGAGGTCGTGGCTCAGGTAGCATCGGACAGGCGACGTCTCGCGTGTGTGAAGCGAGACCGGAAAGGCCCGGGAAAGCGCAAGAAACGGCTCTAGAAAGACACAATAATCAAGGCCTCGCCCACCGCGATAGTGTCGGAGTATGCGGGGTTTGTAGCGGATTTGACCCACCAAACGCCTCCAGTGGGCAAAAATCGAGGGTTGCGTGGTGGAGCCCGACGCAAGGGTTCTAGCCCATCCGTTGGCCGCTGCATTGGGCTGGAAAGCAGGTGCTGGGTCGCCGCTGGTTCGGAATGTCGCTGTTCGTCCGCAGCAGGAGCCACGTGGGGCCGAGCAGAGACGACTGCCTTCACACGGAAGCGCAACTCTTGGGATACGGCCGGGCGAAGTGCTGCTTCCGTCTGCGGGAGAGTAAGCGAGCTCTACGCGTGCTCGCATTCGTGCCAAGGGCGCGCCGCGGATCGGAACAGGTGGCTTTTCGTCATCCGCGTCCGCTGCTACAAGTTTGCTGTTTGCTGACAAAGGGAATCAAGCCTCGTCAGCCCCTGAGAAATCTGGTTCCGGCCGTGGATCGCCGCCACACGGCCGCGTGCGGTAATGCCCACCCCGGCTGAACGCATCTACGAAGCGGCTATCGCGAAGCTCGCGGCGCAGCAGGCTGCGGTCGGACGACTCGCGAGCGCGGTGAGTCCACTTGCCGCCGCCGCGACGGCAGCCGGTGCAGTGTTGTTCAAGCCTGCTACCGACGGACTTCAGCACCAGGAGTGGCTGCAAGTCACTGGTCTCGTTATTGCCTCCGTCGGGTTTGTCGCCCTCTTGTGGTGGGGGATCAAAGCGTCGGTGGGTATCACTCTTCCCGGCGCACAGCCGAGAACTCTCTTCCAAGTAGCCGACCAAGGTCCGAGTTGGGAGAGGCCGGACACGTTTCATCTCGACGCGGCTGTTTCCGTCGAAGACGTGTGGATGGACAGCCGCGGGAAAATTCGAGGGACAGTGGTGAGGTGGTTCGCCCTCTTCGTGCTCGGGATTTTTCTCGAGCTCGCCGGGCTCACTGTCGCTGTGCTTGCGCGGCCCGGTGCAGCTTCGCCGCCGAAGCCGCCGACTGCTGCCTCGCTTCACGTGACGAGCGGCTACCTGAATCGCGGAGGCATGGGCTTTAGCGGAGAAATCGCCGCGGGTGCGAGGGGGCGGGTGCAGATTGCCGTCACGCTGCTTGGGCGTGGTGGCGAGGTGGTCTCGCGCGATCCCGCCATCCACGGTGGCCGTTTTGCGATACAAGTCCCGGCTGGCGCCGCCTTTCCGCTTCGCTCTGCTAGCTACACGATCACGTGGACCGGATCGAGTTCCGTGGCGGGCGAGAGCCTGACTGGCGAGCTTGCACGCTGCCCGGAAGATTGCCAGTGATCGGCCAGCCAAGAATCCATCGGACCCTGCGATAAGCTGGATCGTATGGAGAGCGGACAGATCCCAGAGATTAAAGAGGCTGCGGAGGAGCTCAACGAGGCCGCCAAGCGGGCGCTGTCAGTCGTTTCCCGACTGGAAGAGGTCGTCGAGCCGACGCAGGCTGCGGAGGAGCTCAACGAGGCCGCCAAGCGGGCGCTGTCAGTCGTTTCCCGACTGGAAGAGGTCGTCGAGCCGACGCAGGCTGCGGGGCCCGAGCCGGCCACGATTCAAGCCCTGCCAGTCGGCAAGATCGACAAGAGGACGCTCGCCAGGGCTGAGGAGGCCTTCGGGCAGTCCGACGCGGATCCGCGGGACTACGCCGAACGCAGCGGCCTGTTCGCCTAACCTCGGCTGGGAGTGTCTGGGACGATGTGGGCACTGGCGGCGCCCTAGGCTGTCGAGGCCGGCGGCCCAAGGCAAGTCCCGATCGGTCTCCGGCCGCGCATCCGGCGCAAAGGACGGTGGGCGTGGCTCAAAAGGCGCTGCAGGTGATGGGTGGCGGTCGAACAGCGATGGCTTCTCGGTGGGCAATGAACTGACCGCGAAAAGCGAATACGAAGCCACCCCCTAGGCAGTAAGCAACGTAGCGTACGAGGGTGGCCTGTTCGTCACACCATCGGCTACTCCCCGCTCGCCCTTTGGCGTTAGCCCCGGACTAGCGCGCTCGACGACTCTCCACCTTCGAGGGGCTGCACATAGCGCGAGTTGCGCTTGTAATAGAACACGTGGCTTCTCCCCTTGGAGCCGATCGCCGAGGACCTCGGCCTGCCGGCTGAACCGTGGATCGAAGAACACAACGTGATGCTGCGGGAGGGAATCGCGACCGCATGGCCACTCGCAGGCGATCCATCCTTCTGGCAAGGCCGCAAAGACCAAGCGCGTGTCGAGCGAGATCCGCTAATCGGAGACCAGCGCACGCGGCTGGCGGTCGCGCTCGAGTCTGTCATCGACGACCTGCGGCAGGCCCGCGCGATCCGTATACGGAGAGCGGAGATTTGCCGGTGCAGCGCGAGCTCTTTATTGTCACGGCGGCTCGCGCATGGGCGACACACCGGACGCTTGGACCCCTGCTGCACGCCCTCGGTGCGCCGCATACAGCCGCAGCTGCGCCCACCGTCGAGCTATTGACAACCACCGTGCCCAAGGCTGGGTTCGTGGGCGAGGGCTCAGACATCCATGTCGAGTCCTACGGCGAGCAGGTCGGCAGGCAGGCAGCCTTCTCGGAGACGGCTCGCGTCCTTGGCCTGCTTGGGGAGTCCCTCCAGCCGAGCGAGGTGCAGCAAACGATGGACCGGCGAGCACTGGCCGAGCGCGTCATCACCGCGATTCGGGGGTTCTGCGAGGTCGGCTATCACCCGTCGTTCTTGCTCACGCCGACGACACACGCTATATGGAGCCGCCTCGCGGTAGACACAACGGAGCTTGTGGGGAAGCGCGAGGGGCTTCGGAGCGCAGGGGTGCCCGAGTATCTACTGCGCTTCGTGCGGGCAGCCGTTGAAGGAGTCGTCGTGATCTCGCTGCCGGCATTCAAAGGGTCCAGCATCTTCGTCATCGATGCCGTGCGGGCTTTGGCGGTACCTGCAGAGTTCGACCCGTCCGGGGAGGATCTCGAAATAGCTCTCGTTGAGCGCAACCCGACGGAGGTAGAGCGCCAGCTCGTCGACGTAGACCCGGACATGAGTGATGAGAGGTTGGCTGCGCTGGTCGAGGACCAGTCGCAGCTACTGCTCGTGGTCGCTAGCGCAAATCTTGACTACGAGATCGCCGACGCTCGCGCGATGAGGATGATCTGCATCTGAGGCCGACAATTGGCCGATCAGGCGTGGCACGCCAGTGCCTGGAACAGTCCACCGCCAAGCGAACCGGCGAGCGACTTGACGGCGACAGAGATCGCGCTATCTTGCATGGCGCGCTGCCGAAAGCGTCCCGTCTGCGATTCGTGGTCCATGCCCGCGTCGCATTAGCCGGGGAAGCGGCCCAGCCGTCGGACTGACGCTATGACCCTTTCAGGGCGGGCATGGGACGCCATCACGAAAGGAGCCGTACGTGTCAGCCCAGCCAAACCGCAAGCAGCAGCGTCTCGCCCGCGAGCTCGCAAAACGGAACGGCGTCTCTTATCAAGCTGCGCTCGCGCAGGTCAGAACAGCCGACCAGGAGCCGGACAAGAGCGTAGCCGCCGACCCGCATCACAAGATGCTGGAAGGCCTGTATGAGGCGTTCGCGCCGACGGGGAACTGGCCACTATTCCAGTACATCAGGCAACTGTGGGATGACTCGCAGTTCGAGGCCCGCCACGTGTACCTCGACCTGGCCGAACAGGGCTTGGTGCGTCCGGCGATGGCTCGCACCCATCAGTTTCAATTGCGTGAGAACAGTGTCGTGGGCGTCAGTCTCCAAGGCTTGACCCGGCTACCCAAGGCGGTCGCGGACCTCGACTGCTTTGTATCCGTGGTTCGGTATGTCGGAAAACGCGCCGCCGACTATAAGCCGGCCTCCGCGACTGAACTCGGGCGTCTGTCGATCACAAGCCAGCAGATGTGCGACCACCTAGGAATCAAGCCGGGCGACCCCGCGTCAACACGTTTGGGCACGCTCATGAGCGACGAAGCCTGGCAGCTGTGGACATCATTCGGCCGTACCGAGACAGGAGCGTGGTCAATGGAGGTGAACCTCGAAAGGGCGCGACGCTACCGGGATATCAACACGCTTGCCGAGTTTCTGGCCATCAGCTACCCGGCGGCCGCACCTCTGTCGGCGGTGCCAACACCGGTGACCGCGGACTTGATCGACGTTGGCTCGCCCGACCCGGGACAGCCAAGAGCGTTCATCAGCTATTCGCACCAAGACGAGGCGTTTGTGCTCGCCTTGGTGAAACGGCTAGACGAACACGGCGTCGGCGTGTGGATCGACCGGGTCGATCTGCTGATCGGCGACTCGCTGATCCGCAGAATCGGGGATGCCATACACGACGAGGATTTCGTCATCGCCGTGATCTCTGAACATTCCGTGAATTCATCATGGTGTGAGAAGGAGCTGTCACTGGCCGTGACGCACGGCATTCGGTCCAAGCAAGTCAAGGTTCTGCCCGTCCGGCTTGACGAGGTTGAGCTACCGAGCTTCCTGGCGGACACACTGTGGCTCGAGACAGACCGCTCCGATTGCACGGCAGTCGCGGCCCAACTAGCTGCCGCGATTGAGCGGCACCTCGAACGACGACGGCGCGCAGACGCCACCGACACGCATAGCTCGTCAGCCCGGGCGGTCGAGCGGCATCGGCCAGTCGTGGAGCACGATCCGATCCGCTGGGACGAGATCAATGAGCGTCCACGCCCCGGCGAGGAGCCGATTCCGCTGGAACCGTGGCTGGAGGACCGAATCGCCGCACACGGGGCACTGGTGCGCCAACGTCCCACGCGCGGTGATACGTGGTTCCTCGGCGCCTTGCACCACTGGGAGGTACGGAACGCGCACGAGCTGGTGACCAAGGTGGCGCCCGAGCTCGTCGATGGCTACCGCGGCAACCCTCCTGGGCATCTACCCGGACAGGAAGAGGCCTACTACGACCGACAGCTTGCGTGGCTCACCGAAACGCTGCGCCAACTAAGGTCTTCGGCTGCTACCGCCTCCGGTGCCGCCGTCGAAGTCGTCACGCCAGAGTCAGTCGCAAGTGAACTGAACGGTTTTGTGCGCACTGCGGGGCAGCTACTTCAGGGGGACGTGACGCACGATCAGGTGGACGATTGGGCCGGGAAAGCCGGGATCACCGTCCGGATCAGAGGACCCGAGGGGGAAGAGGACGTGTTCCTGTCCCTCGGACGCGGCCTCGATCCGCGGGCACATCTCGAAGCGAAACTCGCTCGCATTCAGAACCACATCCTTCCAAAGGTCAACGCGGGGGAATGGACGCGGTGAACGCCACGCGATCGACTGATAGCTCCCGACCCACCCCTGGCATGCTCGGGGAGAACGGGCAGCGCGTCTACCACTACACGAGTCGAGCGGCGGCATTTGAGCACATTCTTCAAGCTAGATCGTTGCGTCTGAGCAGTCTGGCGAGGATGCGCGATCCACTGGAGAACAAGGAGCGCGCCGAGCATGTGCTCACCCCGCTCGCGTGGCCCGCCGCTGATGTCGAGAAGTTGCGGCGGCTGGAGCGCGACGCAGTCGCGAACACGAAGATTCTCAGCCTGACGGTAGACAGGGTGCTCGAACCCGGAACTTCCGCGCCCCACGCCTGGGGCTATGCAAGACCGCGCATGTGGGAGCTATACGCCGAGGCTCACCACGGAGTCTGTCTCGTCTTTGATCGCGACGATCTCCACCGAGAGGTCCTGGGCCGCTTGGAAGCGATCAACCGCACGGCTTGGGGCGAGGTCATATACAGCGACCTGCCTCTTGCGAGCTATCCGCACGCACGTACTCTCGATGCCACGGCGCTCACCCTGAAGGGTGAGGGCGACACCGCGCGTGGATACCGCCTTCATCTCCAAGAGAACGCGGAGGAGCTGTTCTTTCGAAAGGTAGAGGATTGGAGTACCGAGCGTGAGCTGCGATATGTCCTGTTGGACGATGATGACAGCGAAGTCACCGTGCCCTACCGTCGGCTTCGCGCGGTGATCCTCGGGGAGCGCTTCCCGAGCTGGCAGCTACCGGGAGCGGCGGCACTTTGCGAGGAGGCCGGTGCAGAGCTTCTCAAAGTTGCGTGGAGCGGAGTGCCCACCCTAGCGCCGGCGAGAGGCTAGCCCCGAGCTGGAGTCAGCCGGCGCGTCGCTCCTTCCACCATTCGTCAAAAGCGGCGGAAGAGGCCTCGTCTCTTCGACGACGTGCCTCGTCGGTCTCGGCTTCACGCGACACGGCCGTCTGTTCCTCCTCGACAACGGCGCTACTAATCTGTTCCACTTGGTCGGCGACGATGTCGAGGATCGGCCTCAGTGCATCAGGCTCAAGCCCCGGAAGCCAGACTCGGTCGCCATCCAGCCGCGGATGATACGGTGGCCGCAACTGTGGCGCCAGCGAACGCCAATCGACTTCCTCAAACCGAGTAGACCACACGGCTGACGGCGGCGACGTCAGAGGAAGAACCCAGGGGAACCCCACCCGAGCTTGCTTGGCTCTTTCCGGGGGCCCAGCGATCTCGATCCGGCTCGAGGCCATGATCCAAGCCTAGCGCCCTGAGGCACGAGCGGCCGAACGGCGGCGGCGGAGCGGATGTCAGGCGGCAGGGCGGACGGGCCTAACCGGGTTCGGTCTCCGGTTTGCTGGAGCCCGAGAGGCGGCATCCTTCACCGCGACGCCGTCGCGGACTTTGCCGGCGACGCGCATGTATGAGGTCCCGTGCCAGGTGGTGGCAGAGCTTGGCCCTTCCTCTTGGTAGCGCTCCACAAGCACAGGGCGGCCATCGGCATCCTTGCCCCAGGTAACGACCTTCCGCTTCATGGGACGGACACCCCTGGCCCGGAGCGACAGGCACAACTACGAGAGCTCACCATTTCTGCATTCTGACGGCCACTGCCGACGGAACCCACGAGAGTTGCTCGCGGGCGGCGGCCCGACGGGCTTCGCCTTGCCGCAGCAACTGCTGCACGCGTGCAAATGAAAGCCCGGTCGCCCCTGCGAGACGTCGCCGGCTACGGCGTTTGCGGGTGGCATCGATCAACGCCTCTCCGCGCTCAACGTGCGCTTGGTCCAGCCGAGCCCTCGCTTCGCGGCATATGCGCTCGGTTCTCGCCAGGCACTGGAGCTCCTCGCTCGGCTCGTCGAGCTCTGGAATGAATGGCATTGGCAGCGGGTCTTGACTGCGAGCCCGCCACACGCCCCACTCAAGCCAGAAGGCCCCGTCATCGTGGATGCTGGGCTCGGCCGTAGCGATGCACCAGTCTATAAGCGGTGGAAGCTTCTCCGCGCACACACGGCTGACTGTCTGATACCGCCTTCCCAGCTTGCGCCGTTCCACTGTGGCGTTGGCCGTGCACTCGTACACGAGCAGGTTGCGGCTGCCGGGGATCTCGATCCACGGGCCGTCCAGCCAGCGTCCCTTCCACACTGCATCCCGTTGCGATACCTCGACGATGCCGGAGGAAGTGTTCGCCTCCCACGTGCCTCGGGGCAACCGTTGGAAAGTCGAGATTGACGTGTAGGGCACTACACGACCATGGTACTCCGGGAACGGACGGTCCGCGTGATTAAGCCCACGTAGGAAAGCACTTCAGGTGGCGTGGTGAGTTCCGGAGGGGTCTTGTTTGACGCGTCCGGGTTGCGCCGGATAGTCGGCGAGGGTGATGCGCGCATCGACTCTAGAGCTGACGCTGGCCACAGGCGCCCTGGTCTTGGGGCAGATGGCCGTGATCGGCGGCCTTTCGGCCACCACCGAGCCGGCCACGGTCTTAGGGTGTATCGCGTTCGGCATGCACCTTGGCCGCTACAACGCCGTGCGCAAGCGTCGCGCCTGTCGTCGGCAGCGGCACCGTCGTAGGCGTCTACGGTCGCGGGGGCGAAGGCGTGGTTGGTCCTGATGATCTGCGGTGCCCAGCTCGGTCCCGAATCGGGGGTAGGAAATCTCACGTGCCCGGCGCCTCCAGGCGCCAGAGCCGGCCGAAGGGCTGGTCAGCGGTACTTGATCTCTCTCTAACCTCATGCGGGCCGCGCGGCCCATGTGCGACCGACTGAGGGTCGGGGGTGGCGGCGGGCGATCAGCGAAGCCAAGATGGATGTCCCGGAGTGCAAGATGGGAGATGAGGCTTCGTCATGAGCCGCCTGGACGGAGGCTCGGTGATGGCCGCTGAACTGGTCGTCGCGCACCGAACGGACGGATGCTTCGCGTCCCTATGTCTTCGTCTCGGGTGTTCGTTTGGGTGCTCGTCTATAGGCCGAACACCCAAACGAACACGCTGCTGCCCGCTCGCTCCCCAGGTTTGGCTCTGCACCTGGCCCGAGGAAGGGGGTCCCCGCCTCTCCGCTTCGCTTCGACCCGGGGACCCCCTTCCTCGACCACCACATCACAGATGTTCCAGGTCAAGGGCCAGGCGCAGAGCGGCAGCCGGGAGCGAGCGGGCAGCAGAGACCTCGGAGCCCAACACCTACAAGAAGTCCATCTCCAGCAATTACTAGATGCTGGAATTCGACCTTGTAGCCGTGTTCGATTGCCATGAGTTGGGTGGCGCGTCAGCAGCCAGAACGATGGTGGCGAGCGAGACCGAGTTTGGCGGTGGGCCTCAACAGGCCTGACACCGACGGCTGAAGATGATCTCGGGGGTCAACAGATAGCTGCTCAGGGTTCACGTAGCTCGCTCCTCGGGTTCGGGTTGGGCACACCCCCGTTAGGCCAGCAGACCGGCTCTGACGGCGCGTCAAGCCCCGCGCTTCGCGTCGCCT
>Ga0066701_10000217_pt1 | contig 14973 bp, 15 predicted proteins | sample GraSoiAngelo_150_FD_66453 | JGI IMG/M metagenome (GOLD analysis project Ga0066701, IMG submission 66453) | Grasslands soil microbial communities from the Angelo Coastal Reserve, California, USA - 14_1009_09_40cm | ecosystem: Environmental > Terrestrial > Soil > Grasslands | place: USA... | reverse complement strand
CAGCAGAGGCCGTGAAAACTCCAGCCGGCGCCCGTCGGGTCCGTCCAGCGAGCGCGGCCCGCCGTAACGGGCATCGCCGGCGAGCGGCAACCCGAGCGCGGCGAGGTGCACCCGGACCTGGTGTGTGCGTCCCGTCTCGGGGAAGGCGGCGATCAGCGTTGCCCCGACGAGCCTGCGGACGACCCGGAACCGGGTGCGCGCCGGGTCGCCCCGCGGATCGGCGCGCCGCTTCCCGGGAACGGCCGGATCGGCGCTCAGGGCAAGGTCGCTCTCCATCTCGTCGGCGCGCGGCTGCCCGGCGCAGAGCGCGAGGTACTCCTTCGCGACGCGGCCCTCGCGAAATTCGCGCAGGAGCGCTGCCTGGGCGGCCTTGGTCCGCGCGAGCACCGTCACGCCGGTCGTCCCGCGGTCCAGCCGGTGCACGAGAAGCGCGGCGTCCGGCTCGCCGCGATCCAGGAGAAGCCGCGAGCACAGGTCGGGGAGCGCGGGTCCACCGCCGCGGCCCTCCTGGGCGAGCACCCCGGCGGGCTTGTCGACGGCCAGCACCAGTGGGTCGAGGTGGAGGATCCGCGGCAGCTCGGCAGGCGGGGGCTCGCGCAGGTCCACTTCGACCCGGTCGCCCTCGCGGATCGCTCCTTCCGGATCGCGCACCCGCCGCCGGCCCACGAATGCGCCGCCGCGCAGGATGGCCGTGCGCGCGAGGTCCTCCGGGACGCCTCCCCGCATCGCGACGAAGCGCAGGAGGGGCGCGCCGGCGTCCGTGCCGAGCGCGACCAGGCGGAGCCGCGAAGGGCGCCGGGGCAACCGCGGTCGGCGCCCTGCCGCCAATCAACCCTTCTCCACCACCCGCACCGGAAAGCGCGAAAGAGCGGAGCACACCATCCCGCCCGGCCCGGCGACGAGGTCATGGAAGATCGCGCGCGGCGCCAGCGCCACGGCGCCCGTGGCGAGCGGAATGCGCAGCTCGTTGCCGACCGCGGCGGTTTCCAGGACCAGCTCGCCCTCGCCCTGGACGCAGACGAAGGCCCGGTCGCCGTCGGCGATCTTCCTCCAGCCAGTCCGCTGGCCGGGCTTCAGGTACACGCCCTCGACCAGCAGCTGGTCGGTCTTGACCGCATGCAAGGTGTTCGGCTTGTCGTCGGTGAATCGCGCGTCGCTGATCAGGTTCACGCTCTGCACGGCGGTGCCTCCGGGGCGCGCCCGTGTACACCCAAACCCGTGCGCCGGGAAGCGCCGGCGCACGGGCCGTTCCGCGGAGCCGCTCAGAACTGCGCGGGCGCCGGGGTGGCGGACTTCTGGTACAGGAGCTTCGTCACGCCCCAGCCCACGGCGACGAGCACCATCAGGATGACCCAGTTCAGGTCGGAGCCGTACAGGGTGGGGAAGTGGTTCGACACCATCATGAACATGAGCGGCATGCTCATGTACGTGTTGTGCTTGGACCGCAGCCCCGCGAGCGCGACGACCGATGCGTCCGGCGCCGGGGCGGTGCCCTTCACGCCAGCGATGATCTTCCGCTGCGCGGGCCAGATCCGCATCCAGACGTTTGCCGCCATGATGGTGCCTAAGAGGCCGCCCACGTGGATGTACATGGCGCGGCCCGACATGAAGCGAGTGAGCACGTAGGCGAACACCGCGACCAGCACGAACGAGATCGCCGCCCCCGCCTTCTCGTTCTTGAGGGACTTCCACAGCACGTCGTAGACGAAGAACCCGACGACGATGAGCACGAGGCCGATGCCGCCGGCGGCGTGCGGGCCCATCTTCTGCTCGGGGTTCACCATCACCCCGCCGAACCAGTACACGAGGAACAAGAGCAGGATCCCCGTGATCCAGGTGTACGCCGCGCCCCAGCGGAACCAGTAGAGCGCCCGCGGCATGAGCTCGGGGAGCACCTTCTTGCGGGAGTCCGGGTCGTACGTCTTGGCGAGCTGCGCGTTCACGAAGTTGAAGAACCACAAGTGCCCGATCCACATCACGCCGGCCGCCAGATGCGTCCAGCGGAAGATGACGTTCAGCCACTCGTTCATGGAATCTCCGGGTTGGTGCGAAACGACGGCGCGCACCTTACCGTCTGCGGATCGATCCGTCGAGAGAAGGACGGCCCGGGGAAGCGGCGGTTCCGCTTCCCCACGCCGGCAGCGGTCATCGCTGCGGCCTACTGGCCGAACGTCAAATCGACGGTGCGCTGCTCGCGGTCGCCCACCGTCACGGTCTGCTCGACGCGGCCGACCGCTTCTTGCCACGCCTCGACGACGAACGTCCCGCCGGGGAGGCCGGTCAGTGCGTAGCTCCCGTCGGCGCCCGTCACCGCGAAGAACGGATGGCGCACGACCCCGAGCCAGGCGCGCATCCACGGGTGCACGTCGCAGGCGATGGTGACCATCACCTGCGGTTCCGTGAGCTGGCGCTTGACCTCCATCCCGGTGAGCGGCATCCCGAAGTTGAACCGGTTGGAGCCCGAGCCGACCGCGTGCACGTTGTGGAGCGTCTCGTCGGCGTTGCGGAAGGCGACCGGCTGCCCGGCGCGGACGCCGGCGACCCGGGGGACGAACTCGCAGCCCCGCTGGTCGACCACCACCGGGTCGCTCGGGATCGGATAGTCCCCGTCGGGAATGCCCCGTTTCACCCAGACGAACGTCTCGGCCACGCCTCCTCCCGGCGACACGAGCACCGAGACGGCGCGGGGCGGCGCCTTCCCGCAGCCGGCGAACGACCCCCGCGAGACTCGCGGCGCAGGCGGAGGTGTCCCGCGTAGCCGCACGGTCCCACGCACGGAAGCCGTTCCCGTCTGGCCCGGCGCGGCGGGGCGCTGCACAGGCGGAGGCTTGTCGTCCTTGCACGAGTTGCACGAGGCACAGGTCAGGGCGAGGGCGAGCAAACGGCGCATACGGCGCATGGTATCCAGTTGCGGCCATGGCGCTGCGGGAGCTGATGGATCTGCGGCGCGACGCCGCGGAAATGTGCGCCGACCTGGCGCGCATCGAGCTGGCCTTCGCGCGCGGCACGCCCTTTCCCTTGACCGTGCCGCAGGTCGTCTCCGCGCACCGGCTGGCGTGCTCCCGCGACGGGCTCGCGCAGGCGCGCGAGACGCTCCCTTCGGCGAAGAGCCCGGGGCGCGCTGCCCGTCTGGCCTCCTTGCGCGACTTCCTGGTCCGGGCGCGGGCGCTCGAGCTCGAGCCCGGCGCCGCGCAGGAGGCGCTCGAGATCTGGCGCCGTCCCTCGGTGCGCCTCTCGGGCGACCCGGGTCTCCACGGAGCGCTGCCACCGATCGCGGTGGAGCGGGACCTCCCTTTCGTTCGTGAGCGCGAGAAGCGCGCAGACATGGAGAGCGCGCTCGCCGCCGCCGAGCGGGCCGCGTCTGCGGGAGTCCGCACGGCGCTCTGGGAGGCGGCGCAGGCAGCCCTGTCGGAGCTGGAACGCGGCGACCCGGCGGATGCGGCGGTCGCCTTGCACGAGCGCGGCTGGTCGCCGAAATCCCCTCCCGAGACTTCGCAGCCCGCCGCCCCAGCGGCTCTTCCGCCGCGGGCCGCACCAGCGCCATCGTCGCTCGTCCCCGCCGCGGCCCCGCCCGCGCTCGAGCAGGACGCGGTGACCTCCGCGTGCAACCGGTTCCTGCGCGACACCGACGCGCTCGCGCGCGATCTGGGCGGCTGGCTCATCGAGCGCCACACCGGCGCGCGCGCCGCGCCGGGCGGCGCGGAGCGGCACGATCTGCTCCACTTCCTGCATGCGCCGCGCTTCGCGGCCGCCTTTCCCCGCGGCGAGCTGCTCCGGACCGTGCGGCGCTGGGCCGCAATGCTCCGGCTGGACCTCGGCGCCGGCGGCAGCGTCTCGCTCGAGGAGGACGAACGTCCCCTGCAGCCCGGTGGATCGCGCGCGGTAGCTGTCGATCCGCCGCACGAGGTTCGCATCATCCTGCGCCCGGCGGAGGGACCCCGGGCCCTCGCTACCTTGCTGGCGTCCGTCGGGCGCGCGCAGCTCCGCGCAGGTCCGCCGCCCGACGCTCCTCCGGAGGACCTGTGGCTCGGCGATGCCGCGCTGGAGCCCGCCTGCGGCGCGCTGCTCTCCGGGCTCGTCCTCGACGCGACCTGGTTGCGCCGCTGCGCCCAGGCCGATCTTCCGCGGGATGACGAGCGCGCGCTGGCTGTCGCGGCCCTGCTCGATGCCCGGCTCGACGCATCCCGCGCGCTCGGTTCGCTGCAGGCGCTGCGCGAAGGGCTCGGCGCCCGGGCCGAGCAGGCCTATCGCGAGCTGCATGCGCGGGCGGCGCTGGCGGACGTTCCCGCAGCGCTCGCGGGCCGCGACCTCGACCCGTGGCTCGGCCCCTGGGGCGACCTGCGCGGGCGAGCCCTCGCCGCGCACCTGCGCGACTTCCTGCGCGAGCGGTTCGACGACGACTGGTGGCGTAATCCGCGCGCGCTGCCCGCCCTGCAGGGGTTGTGGGCGCGCGGCGGGCGGCCGACGGCCGTTGAGCTGTGGGCGGAGGCCGGCGGCACGCCTTCGCTGCAGCCGCTCAACGCGGAGCTGTCGCGCGCGTGCGCGTGAAGTCCCGCTTCAGCGCGCCGCCGGGCTGGCGACGGGCCACCGCCAGCCCCACAGCCGGCTGAAATGCCACCACTCGGCGGGGTTCACGCGAAAGCCGGCCGCGTACATCGCCCCGCGGAGCGCCTCGCGGTGCGCCTTGGCCGGGCTCTCGGGCAGAGGCGCGTCCGCGGCCGCCGCCGGACTGAAGTCGTCGAACCCGGTCGGCATCTTCACTTCTGCGCCGGAGAGGTCCGCGAGAGCGACGTCCACGGCCACGCCCCGTTCGTGCAAGCTGCCGCGATTCGGGTCGGCCACCGATCCTGGATGCGGATGAGCCTTCCACAGAGCCTTCTGCGCGCGCGCGCTGCGCCAGCAGTCATACGCCACGAGCCGGAAGCCCTGCGCTCGCAGCGTCCGCGCCGCCCCCGCCAGGCGCTCCGCCACGCTCTTGCGCAGCAGGCAGCGCATGCGGCGGGGGTAGAGGGCCCTTCCGGTCACGTTGTCGGGCCGCGCGTAAGCGAGCCGCACCACCAGCCCGGGGACCAGCGGTGCCGCATCGACCAGCGGATCCTCTTGGTCCTGGACCTCCGGCAGGGCTTGCGGGCCGAAGGTCCGCGCGGCCAGGAGGAGCGCCGCGCAGAGCGCGCGCACGGCTACTTCAGCCGGCGCAGCGCACGGATGATCTTGTCCTTCTCCTTGGTCCGGACCGGCGTGGAGGCGGCCTCCGTGCGGGAGTCGAGCTTCCGGATCAGCTCCATCTCCAGCGCGAGCAGCTCGGCCCGGGCGTCGGGGTGGGTCTGACCACGTCGCGGCAGGGGCGCTGTCGGATCCAGGCCTACACCCTCCCTCATGCGCAGCGCCTTCTCTTCCCGGGCGCTGAGTCGCTGCGCGGCGATACGGAGCGTCTCCCGCACCTGGGTGCTCGTGATCGTGCCTGGGGAGGACTTGTTGCTCATACCCACGTCACCTCGCTGGGGGGCCGGCCGCTGATTCCGTGCCAACCTACGCCGGACAGCCGGGAGATCCAATTTTTCGCATCACGTCGTGGCTACGTCCACCTGAACGCCGGTTCAACCTCAGCACGGGGTGGGAGCCGGGTCAAACTTTCGCTCCTCGATGCATGGAAGCTCAGGAACTCAGGCGCGATTTCCTCCTGGCCGCGGTCTTGTTACCTGCGCGGAAGGACCGCCGGATCGGGTGCACGGGAAGCGGATTTCGCGGACCCCGAAAGTAGCTCGCCGAGCTCGCGCCGCGCAGCGCGCTTCTCCGCTGATGAAGCGGTCTGTCCACACGGTGCGCACGTGTCCGTGGATGAGTCCCTGCGTGAGCGGCTGTCGTTGCGCTGCGTTCCACACCTTCGCGCGGATGTCACCCCTCAGGCGGCGCACCGACACAGCTTCGTCCTCATCCACCGACACGAGAGCAGATGCGCGCACCGATCAGCGCTGGCGCGCCGGCTGCTCCGCGGTCTGCTCGGGCGCCTCTTCGTCGGTCTCGTCGGCTGCTGGCTCCTCGGTGCTCGCCGCGCCGGGAGCGGCCGGGGCTTTCCCGAGGAAGCGGAGCGGGTCCTTCACCGCATGCGGCACGGACGGCTCCGACTCGAATTGCGGCGGCTGCACGCCGGGATCCTTGCCGACTCCCGAGACTGTCAGCACCGAGTGCAGATCCAGCTCGGCGGCGGGACCGCCTTCACCCGGCACGCGGAAGTGCCCCTGCAGATCGGCCGCGAGCGGTGCGGCGGTCTGCGCGTCGACCACCAAGGTGCCGGCGACGCGCGTGGGCTCCTCCTTCTGCCAGACCTCCATGCGCCGTGAAGTATCGGGATCGGGTCCCCGGCCGCCGTCGGGCTGCACGGGGTACTCCAGCTTGGGAAGGTCCTTGCGCTCGGCGGCGGGCGGCCGCGCGGCGCTACCGGTGATCTGGTAGCGAACCACCTTGCGTCCCTCGACGGTCGCCTCGCCGGCCTTCTGCAGCTTGAGACCGTGCGCGAGGCGCTCGAAGGTGGGCAGCGCCCCCATCGCGAGCTCGCGGACGCGCTCGGGATCGGTACGGTCCGTGCGGCGCTTGCGGAAGGGGCCGAACAACCCGCGGACGAACACCTCGCCCTTCGCCCAGACCATCTCGAATCCCTGGTTCCGATCGTTCTCCTGGCGCACCGAGAAGTCGCCATTCGCGACCTGCAGCAGCGTGGTCTCCTCCGCCAGCGCCACGTCGCTGCCGCCGTCGGGCGCTCCGGGACCGCGGAACCAGGCGAACTGCACGCGAGTCTGTCCTTTGTGCGCGCCCAGGCGAGCAGCGACTTCCGCCTGCCCCATGCGCACCACGCGCTCGGCGAGCCGCGGATCGTCGGCGAGGCGACCCGCATCGAGCGGCTCCTTCGCCTCGGCCAGCGCGCCGACCGGCTCCTCGGGCGAGAAGATTCGTTGCTTGGCCGCCTGGTCCTCGCTGCGCTTGCAAGAGAGGACGGACACGGCGAGCAGGAAGGCGGCGGCGCGCGTCATCGGCCGGCGGACCTTAACAGGACAATGCCGCGGTTCAAACGACCTTCCGGCGAGAACGCGCCCAGGCCGTTCCGCGCGCCTGCAAGGCGCAGCCACCCCGGGCGGCGGCCAGGCGACCCACTGGCGCGGACGAGGCCGGGCGGGCGGGCAGGAGCGCGGCGGATGCGCAGCTTTCGCGCCATGCAACTCCACGAGACCCAGCATGTCCTGCGCTCGCTGCTCCGCGGAATGCCCCACCTGGTCGTCGGAGGCGTGCCGCGCGAACGCGCCGGCGAGCAGAGGCTGGCCTTCCGCCGCCTCGGCGCCGATCCCGCGGGCGCCCTGCGGCTGACCAGCGACGCCTTCGCGAACGGAGAGCCGATTCCCATCCGCTACACGGCGGACGGCGGCGGCGCCGAGCCGCCCCTCCGTTGGAGCGGCGTTCCGCAAGGGGCGGAATCGCTCGCCCTGATCGTCGAGGATCCGGACGCGCCCACGCCGCTGCCGTTCGTGCATTGGCTGTTCTACGCCATCCCGCCATCGGCGAGGAGCATCGATGCTGCTCGCGCCGGGGGCGCCCTGGAGGGAAGGAACTCCATGTTCCGCACCGGTTGGGTGGGGTGCGCTCCGCCCAAGGGCGACCGGGCTCATCGCTACTTCTTCCAGCTCTTCGCCCTCGGCCGCAGCCTCGACCTCGGCCCCGGCACCGGCCGGTCGGCGCTGTTGCGCGCGATGAGCGGGAACGTGTCGTCCTGCGCGACATTGATCGGCACGTACCGGCGGTGAGCGTCAGCCCCAGACCAGCCGGGCGATGACGATGCTGGCGACCAGCCCGGCCCCGTCGGCGAGGAGGCCCGCGGCGAGGGCGTGGCGGTACCGGACGATCCCGACGGATCCGCAGTAGACGCTCAGCACGTAGAAAGTGGTCTCGGTGGATCCCTGCAACACTGAAGCGAGCCGACCGGCGTACGAGTCGGGGCCCAGGCCCGGCGTGGAAAAGATGCTGCCCAGGATCCCCAGCGCACCGCCGCCCGAGAGCGGCCGCACGATGGCCATCGGCAGGACTTCCGGCGGCAGTCCCAGGCGGCTGGTGATGGGCGCGAGGATGCGCGCCAGCGCGTCCATGGCGCCCGCGGCCCGGAAGGCGCCGACGGTGGCGAGGATGGCGACCAGGTACGGGATGATCCGCACCGCGACCTGGAATCCTTCCTTGGCGCCTTCGACGAAGGCCTCGTAGACCTTCACGCCCTTCAGCCATCCGTAGAGCGGGATCCCCACCAGGATGAGCGCGAGCGCCCAGTTCGAGCCGCTCTCGAGGATGTGGCGGAGGCTCACCGGACCACTCGCTCGAGCAGCTTCGCCGAGACGATCGCGACCGTGAGCGCGCAGGCGGTGGAGGCGAGCGTGGGCAAGAGGATGCCGGCTGGGTCGCTGGAGTGCGCGGCGGCGCGCAGCGCGATCACCGTGGTCGGGACCAGCTGGAGGCTCGCCGTATTGATGGCGACGAACAGCGCTTGGGCGTTGGTGGCGGTCCCGGGGTTGGGGTTCAGCTTCTCCAACTCCTCCATGGCCTTGATCCCGAAGGGGGTGGCGGCGTTCCCCAGACCCAGCATGTTGGCGGCGATGTTGAGGAGCATTGCCGAGATGGCGGGGTGGCCGTCGGGGACGTCGCGGAACAGCGGGCGGAAGATGGGCCGTGCTGCGCGGGCGAGCTTGTCGACCAGCCCGGCCTTCTCCGCGATCTTGAGCAGCCCAAGCCACAGCGACATGACGCCGATGAGCCCGAGGGCGAGAGTCACCGCGTTCCCGGCGCCGTCCAGCGCACCCGTGCCCACCGCCTTGACGTCCCCGCGCACGGCGGCGGCTACCAGCGCACCGACCAGCAGCAGGACGAACACGACGTTCATCGGGCACGTGCATGGCACGAGAACGCGGCGGCGACAATTTGTCGGCCGATGTGCGAAGTTAGCTCGCGATTGCGCTTCTTGACCCTCCCCCCTCTCCATGTTACCTGCGCCGCCTCCGTCCGGGTCGAAAGGGAACGCATGCGTCGCCTCTCCGCGCTCGCCGCCGTGTGCCTGCTCCTGCCTTGCGCGGTCCTGGCGCAGACTTCTCCCGCGCCGCGAAGCCGGGCCGCCGCGAAGCAGAAGCCAAAGGCGACCAATCCATCCGCCGGCACCGCCGCGCAGCCGAGCACCTCGGCGAAGACGGGCGAGAGCGGCACCCCCGCGGCGCCCGAGAATCCTTCGACCTCGACGACCGCGAGCGCGGCGGCGGGACCCGCGAGCGCAGCGTCGCAGAGCGGCGCCTCGTCCGAAACCGCCAGCCAGAAGCCTGCCGCGAGCCAGACCGATCCGGAGGAATTCCGGCGCCAGGTGATGGAGGAGGTGCGGCGCGAGCTGCAGAAGACGAAGGACGAGGTCAAGCAGCAGACCTCCTGGATCGAGCAGGACAGCGCGGCGCGCGTGCAGGACAGCGAGGCCGTCGAATCGCTCCGGCAGCGCGTCAACTTGTTCCAGCCGCACGGGTACCTGCGCCTGCGGGGCGAGTTCCTGAACAACCTGGACCTGGGCAGGGGTCCGGACCAGACGGGACACACGCTGTTCCCCGGGCCGTACATCGGGACCGGCGGGAACCACTCGCAGTCGGACGCGAACATGCGCTTCCGCTTCGAGCCGACCTTCGAGGTGAGCGAGGACCTCTCCATCTACGTGCAGATGGATCTGCTCGACAACGTCCTGCTCGGCTCCAATCCGAAGTCGGACCCCTTCCTCGATCCATTCACCCCGCTGCACGTGCTGGAGACGACCCGCGTCGCGGACGTCGTCAAGTTGAAGCGCGTCTGGGGGCGCGTCAACACCCAGCTGGGCGAGCTGCTCTTCGGCCGCATGGGCTACCACTGGGGCTTGGGGATCCTGCACAACGACGGCAACTGCCTCGACTGCGATTACGGCGACACCTACGACCGGATTGCCTTCGCGCCCCGCGAGATCAAGGGCCACACCTTCACGTTCATGTTCGACTTGCTCGCGAAGGGGCCGGGGACGACCGGCGAGTTCGGCGAGCTGGGCCGCAGCGTCGATCTGGACACGCTCGATGACGGCTACCGGCTTGGCCTTTCCATCACCCGTCTCGATTCTCCGGAGGTGGTGAAGCGCAAGCTCGACGCGGGCCAGTGGGTGCTGAACTACGGCTTGCTGCTCGACTACCGGACCCAGGGCTGGGACACGGTGGTGACGACGAACGTGGACAACGTCACCACGCTGGCGCAGTTCACCTCGCTGCGCGGCACGGTGGTGAAGCGCGACGCGAAGTTCTACCAACCGGACATCTTCCTCTCGCTCAAGCGGCGCAAGTGGCGGCTGGACCTGGAGGTCGCCTCGAGCATCGGCAACGTGGGCAACCGCACCTCGCGCGACGTTGACATCGCCACCAACCCGCAGCTCACCCAGTCGCTCAGCTTCCTGCAGTTGGGCGGGGCGTTGCAGACCGACGTGGCGCTGCTCCCCGCCGACGCGCTGCTCGTCGGCGTCGAGGCAGGCGCCGCCTCGGGCGACAAGGGGGCCTACGGATTCGGCGCGCGACCCTGGCGCGAGGGGACCGGGAACCCGCAGCCGACCCCTCCCGGAGTGCCGCAGTACAGGACGGCCGGGCCCGGCAACATCGACGGCAACCACATCGACTTCTTCAATCCGGACAACACGCACGGCCGGGTGAACAACTTCGTGTTCAACCGCGCTTTCAACGTGGACATGATCCTCTTCCGCAACATCATCACCGCGGTGACCTCGGCCTGGTACGTGAAGCCGTCGCTGCGGTACCGGCCCACCGGCCGCAAGACCGGAGGCGGGGACGACACGGGGTTCGAGATCCTCGCTTCGATGATGTACGCACAGGCCTTCTACCCGGAGAACACGCCCGGGCTGGCGAAGGGGCTCGGTCTCGAGATGAACCTGGGCATCACCTACGACACCTCCGACCGGTTCCACAGCGGGTTTGCATACGGCCTGCTGCTGCCCTTCAGCGGATTGCGCAACCTGACCCCGCCGACCGGGTTGTCGGGCGATACCTCCATCGCGCACGCGATGAAGTTCATCCTCGCCATCCCGTTCTGATGCTGCGCGCGGCGGTCCTCGCTGCCTTGCTCGCGACCGCCTACTGCGGGGCGAAGGGATCGCCGCAGCCGCCGGCGAGGGAGGCGCCCGACGCCGGGCCGTCGACCTCGACTTCGCGCCCGACCTCGACGGCCGACTCTGGATCGGAGTCCCCGCCCACGCGCGACGCCGGCTCCCCGTGAACCACTTCGTCCGCCGGCGCGGAGAGCTGTACTGCGAGCGCGTGCCGCTTCTCCGGATCGCGCAGCGGGTGGGCACGCCGGCGTACGTGTACTCCACCGCGACGCTCAGGAGGCACGCGCGCGTCTTCCGCGCCGCGCTGCGCGGTCTGGACATGCTCCCCTGCTACGCCGTGAAGGCCGCCGGCAACCTGGCCATCCTGCGGCTCCTTTCGGACGAGGGGTTCGGTTTCGACATCGTCTCGGGCGGCGAGCTGCACCGGGCCCTGCGCGCCGGCGCCGACCCGGGCCGCATCGTCTTCTCCGGGGTCGGCAAGCGCGAGGACGAGCTGCGCGCCGCCTTGCGGGCGGGGATCCTCCAGTTCAACTGCGAGAGCGAGGAGGAGCTGGAGCAGCTCGACGCCGTCGCGCGCTCGCTTCGGCGCCGCGCGCCGGTCGCCATCCGGGTGAATCCCGCGGTCGACGCCCGCACCCATCCCTACATCGCGACCGCGCTGGCCACCTCGAAGTTTGGTGTGCCGGCATCGCGCGCGCGAGCGGCGTTCCGGCGCGCCGAAGAGCTGCCCGGCCTTGCGGTGGTCGGCCTCGCCTGTCACATCGGCTCGCAGATCGGCGAGGTCCGCCCGTTCATCGAGGCGGCGCGGAAGATGCGTGCGCTCTTCGAGGAGCTGCGCGCGGGCGGGCACGCGCTGCGGCACCTCGACCTGGGAGGCGGGCTGGGCGTGCCTTACGGCGACGGACCCGATCCCGCTTCCCCCGAAGAGTACGGGCGCGCCCTCGCTCGGGCGCTGCGCGCACTCGACGCCCGCATCCTGGTCGAGCCGGGCAGGCTCCTGGTGGCGAACGCCGGGGTGTTGCTCACACGCATCCTCGTGAGCAAGCGCGGCGCCGGTGGTCGCCGGTTCGCGGTCGCCGACGCAGGCATGAACGACCTGCTGCGCCCGGCCCTCTACGGCGCCTACCACGCTGTGGAGCCCGTCGCGCGGCCGCGGGCCGGCAGCGAAGTCGTCGACCTCGTCGGGCCGGTGTGCGAGAGCGCCGACGTGCTGGCCCCGCGCCGCCGGCTGCCTCCACTCGAGAGCGGCGATCTCGTCGTCCTGCGCACCGCCGGCGCCTACGGGATGTCCATGGCCAGCCAGTACAACGGGCGCCCCCGGCCCGCCGAGGTGCTGGTCTCCGGCGCGCGGTTTCGCGTCGTGCGGCGCCGCGAGACGGTGGACGACCTGGTGCGCGGAGAGACGGTCTGACCTCGGGCCGCGTTGCGGCGCCTTCCCTGCGACAGTAGAGTCCCCGGTCCGCGCGGCCGTGCCGCGCTGGGAGGACACCGTGCTCAGCTTGCGCGGCTCTTTCGTGGCCCTGGTCACCCCGTTCCGCGACGGAAAGGTGGACGAGCCGGCCCTGCGCTCGCTCCTGCGCTGGCACGTCGAGAATGGGACCGACGGTCTCGTCCCCTGCGGCACCACCGGGGAGGGCGCGACTCTCGCCCCCGACGAAGCGGTCCGCGTCGTCCGCATCTGCGTGGAGGAAGCGCGCGGGCGCTTGCCGGTCGTTGCGGGATGCGGGACGAACTCGACCGCGGCGACGATCGACAACGTGCTGCGCGCCAAGGAGGCGGGCGCGGACGCCGCGCTGGTCGTCACCCCCTACTACAACAAGCCCACCCAGGAAGGGCTGTTCCGGCATTTCGAGGCGGTGGCGTCGCGCGGCGGCCTGCCGGTAGTCGTCTACAACGTCCCCAGCCGCACCAGCGTGGACATCCTCCCCGAGACCCTCGGCCGGCTCTCCCGCGTGCCGGGCATCGTCGCGGTGAAGGAGGCGAGCGGGAACGTGGTGCGCGTAGCGGAGATCCAGGAGCGCTGCGAAGGCAGGCCATTCGCCATCCTCGCCGGCGACGACATGTTCACGCTTCCCACGCTGGCGATGGGCGGCGCGGGCGTGATCTCGGTGGTGGGGAACGTCGCGCCGCGCGACCTGGCAGCGCTCTGCGACGATTTCTTCGACGGGCGGTTGGAGGCCGCACGGAAGGCCCAGGTCCGCTTCGCTCCCTTGGTGCGCGCGCTCTTCTGCGAGACCAATCCGATGCCTGTGAAGCACGCGCTGTTCCGCATGGGGAAGATCGCCGCCGAGCTGCGCCTCCCGCTGGTGCCCGTCTCCGAGAAGGGCGCTGCGCAGGTCGACGCGGCGCTCGCGGCGTACGGCCTGACATGAAGCCGGTCCGCGTGGTGGTCTGCGGGGTGGCGGGCCGCATGGGTGGCCGCATCCTGCAAGCCGTGCGCGCGGAGGACGGGATGCAGGTCGTCGGCGCCACCGAGCGCCCCGACGCTCGGGAAGTGGGGCTCGACGCGGGGACCGCGGCGGGCGGGTCGCCGCTCGGCGTGACCGTGTCCGGTTCGCTGGAGACCGCGCTTTCGAGTGGCGCGGACGTGGCCATCGACTTCACGGCGCCCGCCGCCTCGCAGCGGCACGCGCAGGTGTGCGCGGCGCGGAAGGTGGCGCTGGTGCTGGGCACCACGGGTATTCCGCCCGAGGGCCGCGCCGAGATCGCCGCGCGAGCGCGCGAGGCGCCCATCGTGCTGGCGCCCAACATGAGCGTGGGAGTGAACGCGCTCTTCCGCCTGGTGGCGGAGGCAGCGCGCGCGCTGGGGCCTTCGTACGAGGTGGAGATCGTCGAGATGCACCACCGGGCGAAGAAGGACGCTCCCTCCGGCACTGCGCTGCGCCTCGCGGAAGTGGCCGCGGAGGCGCTGAAGCTCGACCGGCGCGCCGCCTTCGTGTACGAGCGCCGCGGGGAGACGGGCGCGCGGCAGCCGGGCACCATCGGGCTTCAGGCCCTGCGCGGAGGCGACGTGGTTGGCGACCACACCGTGTTCTTCCTCGCGGACGGCGAGCGGCTGGAGCTGACCCACCGGGCGACCAGCCGCGAGAACTTCGCCCGAGGAGCGGTGCGCGCGGCGCGTTGGGTCGCCGGCAAGCCGCCCGGGTTGTACGACATGCAGGACGTGCTGGGATTCGCGGGAGCGACGAAGTGACCAAGCCTGTGCGCATCGCGCGGTATCTGGGAGATGACGGAGAGATCCTGGAAGGGATCGTCGAGGGCGACGAGATCGCCGAGGTGAGCGGCCTCGACTCGATGCTGCGCGGCGGCCGGCGCATGAGCGGCAAACCGCGCAAGCTGTCTGCGGTGCAGCTCCTTCCCTGGGGGACGGCGCGCAAGGTGGTCGGAGTGGGGAAGAACTACGCCGCCCACGCCAAGGAGCTGAACAGCGACGTCCCCAAGGAGCCTCTACTCCTCGTCAAGGTCTCCTCCTCGCTGATCGGCCACGGGCAATCGATCGAGCTGCCTCCCGCATCGCGCGAGGTGCACCACGAGGCCGAGCTGGCGGTGGTGATCGGAGAACGGCTGCGCCGCTCCAGCGAGAAGGAGTGCGCCGCCGCCGTGGCGGGGGTCACCTGCCTGAACGACGTGACCGCGCGCGACATCCAGCGCGCCGAAGGCCAGTGGACCCGCGCCAAGGGCTTCGACACCTTCTGCCCCGTCGGGCCGTGGGTGACGGTGGGACTCGACTGGAGCGATCTGCGCGTCGTCTGCCGCGTGAACGGGAAGGTGAAGCAGGACGGGCGCACGCGCGACCAGATCTTCCCGGTCCCGCGGCTGCTCGCCTTCATCTCCGC
>Ga0066701_10000215_pt1 | contig 15023 bp, 9 predicted proteins | sample GraSoiAngelo_150_FD_66453 | JGI IMG/M metagenome (GOLD analysis project Ga0066701, IMG submission 66453) | Grasslands soil microbial communities from the Angelo Coastal Reserve, California, USA - 14_1009_09_40cm | ecosystem: Environmental > Terrestrial > Soil > Grasslands | place: USA... | reverse complement strand
CCGAACCACCCAAAGAGGTCCATGCTCCCCATTGCGAACCATCCCATCGACGGGTCTGCAGGGTGTTGTCCAGCGCGATGCCGAAGACATCGAGGAGCCCGCCGCCTCGGCTGACGACCTGGACCGGTGATACAAGCTGACCCCCGATGGACTGCAGCTCTTGCCAAGCTCCGTCACTCCAAACGCGGTACCAGACGGCGCGGTCTTCGCCCGTTCCAAACACATCGATCTGGTTTGAAGACCGCACCACTGGGCATGGCGGTGACGTCAGCGTTCCTTCGAGCCGCTCCCACTCGCTCCAGGTCGGCCCCTCCCGCATCAAATGCCAAAGCGCGTGGTCACGGCCGATCGCGAAGATGTTGACGGTGCCCGAACTGCGACTGACGATTGCCGGGTCGGGCAGGAAGAAGCCGCCCAGGGAACGCCAGCCTGCCCATGCCTGACCATCCCAGGCGTTGTGCCAGAGGCAGCTATCCGCACCCAGGGCCACGATCTCCAGTCGGTTTTCCTCAGAGCTCACCGCCTTTACGGCGGAGAAGGCCTGCCCTCCCAGCCACTCGGGACCGGTCCAGTCTGAGCCGCTGCGGGCCCAGTGCCAGATCGCCTGGTCGGTTCCTACCCAGAAGACGTGCACCTGCTCGGACCCGATGGCGACTGCCTCGATGTCAGAGGTCATGATGCTTCCCATCGACTCGAGTGGATGCCATCGTTCGCCGTCCCACCGGCCGTACCAGACCGCGTGATCTCCTCCGGTGGCAAAGACCTCGAGTCTGTTTGGAACGGGAGCAAGGACCTGCGGAGCTCGCAAGAGTACTCCCCGGAGAGATTCCCACGGCGTCCACCCCTCCGGAGGGGTCACCGCCTCGAACGGATTGTCGTTTATGAGCCCAGAGGGTGTGCCCGGCGGAAATTGGGTTCGCATGAGGGATTCGAATGGACCAAAGCCGTCCGCATCCCCTGTCAGGGCGCGGTAGGCGTCGTTAAGGGTTGGCGCCCGAGTGGCAACGATGTCTTTCCAGCTATAGCCAAGCTTGTAGTGCAGGTAGTTGAGAAACAAGACGGCGCAGCCATTGGCGATCGGATTGAGATCACTGGCGTCATTTTGGTTGACAAAGTCTGGTCGACCCGGTGTGTCCAGCCAGTAATGCGCGGTGGCGAAGTCATCGAGCTGGTCTGGGTAAAGTTCGGTGGCTAGCACTCGCGATAGACCCTCTCCGTTGCTCTGGCCACATTGCCAACCAGCTCCCTGCGCATCGCTGAAAACCTCGACGATCTCTGCCACGTTGAGGAACTCCGAGAAGTCACCGTTAGGCGGGTCCGGCTGGCAATCGCAGTAGATATCTTTCCCCGCGCATCCATAGTGGTAGGCGCCGCCGGAGCGAAGCTGGGCAATGATCACGGTCCAGTCAGCGCCCAAAGTAAGGCGGCCAAAGTAGTCGGTAACGGTCTGGAGGTCCGCCTCGCAGCGCTCGAGCACGCGTTCAGCGATCATCGAACCCGCCGCCCCTAGACCAGGGTCAACGAACACACGGAAGTGCTCAGTGCTGCCGGCCAGAACAGCGGGATAGTCGAAATCGAACTGAGTACCCGGCACCGCCGCCTGAGTCTTCGCCAGGACCCGAGCTGGTCGAGGTCGGCCCTCGGGATGGGATAAATCAGGGGTGCCGGTTACGGCACTTGGCTTGTCACCTGAAGGCAGTAAAGACCGGACAAATTGCTTCAATTCCCGCCACCTCCCGTAAGGAGCCGCGCCATCGCGGTAGCGATTGCATCTTCGGGATCGCACTCGAAGAAGGTGAAGGCCGGCGACGGATTGACTTCGAAGCAATACCAGGCGCCGTCCGGCGTTCGCCGTAAATCGATGCCTGCCACAGTCAGGCCCATGCAAGCCGTCAGCGTTCTGCAGCGCTCGATGCAGTCATCCGGGAGATTCACCGACCGGATCTCGACGGCGGCGCCCTCGCGGCTCGCATAGCGATAGTCGACTGCCTCGGACTCGATCGTGCAGCTGAAGATCTCATCGCCAACCACATGCACTCGATGGTCGAGTCCTTGGATGTACTCCTGGAACTGGGTGGGACACCATTGGATATCACTGAGACGTTCCTGGTGCGCGACCGTAACGCGGGCGACGATGCTGCGTATCGAGCTGATCGACTTGTAGACGACGGAGCCGTGCCGGCACAAGAATTCCTGAGCGGCCTCCGGATCTGTAGTGATGAGGGTTTCTGGATACTCGAAGCCGGCATCCCGGATCATCGTCGACTGACACGGTTTCGAGCTGCAGCGGAGCATCGCCGACGGACGATTCACGACCAGGCCCGGCGCATACTCCGCCCATAGCCACAGCCCTCGCTCGAGCGACTGGGCGTGTCGCCACTCAACAGAAGCCGGCCCCGCTCGCTCGATCGCCGCCAGACCAAGGGAGTCGTACGGTCGCATCAGGCAGGAGGTCACAGAATCAAGGTCAATCGTCGTCCCGGCCATGTCGATCGCGCCGGCAATGCCGTCGCCGACAAACCGAACCTGGAGTTCGGTGTCCAGTGTGGCCCGCTGATCAAGCAGGACGACCGGCAGCGAGGTATTCGCTAACTCGGCTGCAACGGCGGCCACCGGCCCGTCCTTCGGCAAACCCCACAGGAGAATCACACGGCCGCCTCCAGACTTTCCTCATTCGAAGTCTGAAAGCGGTCGAGAAGGGCGGTAGCAATCTGGGGGTTGAACAGATCGGGACGAGGATCTGCCCACAAAAAGCTGGAGCCGGCCTCGGGTCCGCGAAAGGCGACGTTCAGATATTCGACGCCGGCAAGCCCTGCGAGTCGCTGCGCCTGGGCTGTAAGTGAGCCGTCGACGTCGCCAAAAGTCTTCCCGCAGGCAACGGCGACCATCGCACTGCGCGTGGGCGACGGGTCGTTGGGATGCAGTTGACCAGGCCCCTGGCATCCAGCGCGACGGACCGTCACGTGGACGGGCTCAACGCGGCAACCGGCGCGCACCGCGCACCTGGACCAGTCCTCGAACGACCAACTCGGGCCCATAAGGCAGGTTGGTGATGGTCGGTTGATCACCGGACACGACAGCTCGCTCAACCAGGCCGCCAGAAATGCCGTCATCTCGGCCGCGGCGTAGCTTCGGTCCGCGGCTGCCAGCCGGGGAAGGTCCTGGGGGTGAATGCCAGCGATTCGAGTGACCACACCCCGCAAGAGCCGGGCGGGAATCCTTCTGCCACCAGCAACGGCGATCGCGGCTTCGGGGCGACCGGGCTCGTAGCGCCAGCCCGGCCTTGATAGATCCTCGGGCGCGAGTGCAAGGGCTCCCTGCGCTTTCCAGAGCGAACTGACGGCTGCCGCGTCAGCATCATCTTTCCTGGCGAGTACGAGGATCATTGGCCAGCGTCCGCAAGCAAGTCGCGTCCGACGACGGGCCGCTCCTCAGGAGTGATGAAGAGTCGGGCCCCTGAACCCGGCTCGCCAGCTGATGGAGGCTCAGCGCCGGGCGGCTCGGCGACGCCGGGCGCGCCGAATAACCCGGGGCGAAGAACGTCCGTATCTTTATGAGTCTTCTCGAGGGCGTGCTCCTTGGTATCCTTGTCACCTTCCTTGCCCTCTTTCTCTTTGCCCTCCTTCGGCTTTGTGTGCCGTGAGAAGCGGCTGCAGAAGGTGTTGCCGGCCACGCCGTCACACACGGCTGAGATTGGTAAGCCGTTTTCGTCTTTTACTCCACCGAGGACGACCTTGTAATCTCCCGGGACAAAAGCCACAGTTCGCGCGAAGGTCGCAGTGGTGTGGGCAGCGTCGAGGGTGACAGTTCCGGTGACAGCAGCGTTGGCGTGGTCAAGGACCTGGAACGTATTGGTGTTCACCGTCGCTGGATCGACCGGTTGGGTGAACTTGATAACCACCTTGGTCAACGGCGGGGTGAACGGCACAGTCGCTCCATCGCTGGGATCGACGGACAGGACTTGTGTTACCCGGACCAACTTCAAGCTGCTGGTGTAATCGGTCCCTGGCGCCCCGCTCCCAGTGCCATCGAGGTGAATGTCGTAGGTGTCTTTGACAACGGAACCATCCAGGCGAATGCTGTAAGTCACCTGGGGACCGGCTTGCGGGCCGGCGAACGGCGTCGGCGCGTTGTTGGCATCGACCGGCTGGAAGATAGCGGTGTTTGGCGATGGGTTGGTAACCAGCCCGGTCACTGGACCGCTTTCGCTACTGGTTACCGTGAAAGACGTCGCATTTATCGACGACGGATCCATGTCACGGCTGAACGTCACCTGAACCATGTTGGCGCTCAACAGCGGCGGCGTCGGAGGTGGATTGATCGACGTGACCTGCGGCGGAAGTGTCAGGAAGAACCAGCTCTCGAAGTCGCCGCCTTTGATGCCGTCGCCAGACTGAAGCTTCAGGTCTGTGTAGTCGTGACCTAGCAGGGTCTTGACGATGCCGAAAACATTGCCGTCCAGGGGATTACCCTGATCATCCAGAATCGTGTTCCCCTTTAGCACCACCCGGCAACGAATGCCGGGGGTCAGCGGTAGCTGTTGCTTCAGCTCGAACTGCTCCTGCGTATTCAGCAGGCTCTGAAGTTGTGTAGGGCTCAATGCCGGCGTCGGAACAAACCTGAAATTGTTACCGGCGGTTTGGCAGGTCCCGCGGAGCTCGAAAGCCGCCCGGAACTGAGCCACCGTCGTCACATCAAGATTGACCAGGAACGTGTTCTCACTAATGGTTCGCGCGTCGAGTGGCGCCTTGGTCACAACCTTCAGGCCGGAGTTGAAAATATTGATGGTCAAGGGCCAGTCGTTGCGCCAATTGATCTCCTTCACTTTGTTCCACTCGGTGGGGGCAGCAGGGAAGCGCGTACTCAGGTCGACGAGATCGTCGAACTGATTGCGACAGTCCTCGAGAACTTTCAAAAGTCCGGCGTCCCAGTGAACAACGGCCAGCGGGCAGAGCCAGAGACGAGGACTTTCGGGGGGTTGCGGTTGGTCAAGAAACCGCTCGGGATAAACCGTTGTGGGACTGTTGGGACGAAATGCCAGCGACCAGCTGGCACCAACCGCGATAACGCCCTGCGGGTCCAGCGGACCTATCGTGACGTTGACTCCGGTGTCCCCCACGGCCGCTGCCGTACCGGCCGAAAAGGAAACCACGCTTTCCCAGACGCGCAGGAAGAGTGCCGGCGTTTTGGCTGGATCCGTGAAGTCCTGCGGAAGCGGTTGCGGAAGGCCGACCGATTGAGTGGAGGACGAATAATCCGAAGCCAGTAGCTGAACGACTCCATCCGCCGATGCGACATAATCGTTTGCGCTCAACTCGGACGGCCCATGGTTCCAGTCGGCCCCCAGGTCCCAGCCGGTCGCCAGCCGGGAAGCCGTGCGGAGGACCTCTACGGCCTGTCCGACCCGAGGTTGGTGGAACTCGTCGATCGGAATCGACGCTAGCTTGATGGTTTGACTATTCATCGCCTGCACCCGGTAGAGAAAGGAGGCATCGTCGTAACCCCACACAAAATGTCCGGTGCCGGTCCCGGCATCGTAGTCCAGGACCTTGATCCGAAGCAGCTGGTTGTCGGGCTTCAGGTAACCGCCCACTGCTTGCGGTTCGCACGGATCGGCGGTACTGGCCACAGTGACAAAGCTGACCTTCAGCCCGCAGACCGCCAACAAGCGTGAACTCGCAGGGTCCCAGTGCCATCCCTTCTGGCTCCAATGCTGCTGGGCGGCGGTAATGGCGTCCTCGCAGGTGTCCGCCTCCGTGCCGATCCGGACGACATGCTGGACGACCCGGGTTCGCTGGCAGGTGTCGGGACCCCCCAGCGCAACGTCGCGAAGGGCAGTATCCTCGACCGCGCCTACTTCCTGCTCTCTGAGCAGCAGCGCGATGAACTCGTTTGTTCCCAGCCCAGTTGCAGGATCCTGCCACCACTCGGAGCTGGTGCTGTAGTCAAGCCACTCCATTTGTTGGCTGTACAGGACGTCGTCGTAGGAATGAACTCGCAATCCCCCCGCATACATCGTTCCCTTCCCGACCGTCACCTCGAAAGCGGGGGTGGTCGCCGCCGCCGGCTCGATGACCTTGTAGCCGTCGTCCGGCGTGCCGCGGACCCCGACCACCTCCACCAACTCGCCCCGCAGCTCCTCTGCTGCTAGATCCGACGCCTCGTTGTTGTCCGATTCAAGCGCAACCCGGCCCGCCTGGTAAACAACGGAGCGCCACTGGCGTCGCTCGTCGTATGAGATCCGCGCCCTATCGCTCGCCATCGCCCCCTCCTTCAGGTGACATTGACCACCACCGGACTCAAGCCAAGGGGCATGAACTCCTGATACTTCAGCAGTAGGCTTCGCTGCCTTAGCCCGTTGATCTCGCTCGCGAAGGCCCCCATCTCCGACCCAGTCGGTCCCCCCTCTGTGATGCTGCCCTGTCCAGCCGGCGCCACGATCTGACGGTCAGCATTGCTGAGGAGCTGGGCATAGCCGGGCTGGCCCAAATCGACGCTCGTGAAAAGCGGAGCGGCCGGAGCGATTTGCACCGACTCATAAAGCCGCGGAAGGACACTGTCGGTAGCCCACGCGGTGAAGCGGAGGCAACCGTGCTGGGCATCCTCCACCATGACCCGGTCGTCGAGAATGCATTCGCTCGCCTCGATTCGGTGCAGATATGCCGGTCCCAGGACCGTACAGCGCTCTAACGCGGCGATCCCGGTCGTGCTAGATAGGGCGAGGTCGGCCAGTTCGGTCGGGTACGCCGATTCGAGCAATGTCCGATTGAGCCGAACCAGGTCCGTACCAGGTGGCGGCGCTGCCGCCAGCGCTCGGGTGCCCGCATCGAGAGTGACGAGCGCAAAACGGGACGCCGAGTAGATGGACGCGCCGGAGTTAATTACTGCGCTCAGGTCGTTGGCGATCAACTGAGATACCTGATTCAGGTTTGGAGCACTCGCACCTCCCGCGAGGTAGCTGGCGATCGCCGGCTGGGCCTGCTGAAGGCGGCTCCATAGATAGGTCGATAGCGGCTCCTTCTGAGCATGTAGACGCCGAAGTAGGCGCTCAGCATCTTTCAGATCGATGAAATCTCCGAAATCCTCCGTCCGGATGCCCTGGATGATGCTGTCGCTGACCTCGATGCGCTCGACACTGCCCTTCGCCCGTGTCCGGATGGGGCCGGTGATAGACCGCTCGATTTGAAGCAAGCGAACGTCGCCTTCCACCCACAGCCGGGACGGCTTGAGGGGCTCACCGTGCACCGACGTAGCAAAGGTGATAGGCGGATCTTGAGCCGCGCCGGATGTTCCTGGGTCCAACGTGACGGAGCGAAGGCTTACGGTGTCGAAGTCCCCGCTGATCACGATGTCCCCACCGCTGATGAAGATCCCATCGATGAGGAGCCGGCTGGAATCCGCTGCCCCTTCCAACGTCCACGGCTGCCAACTGTCGAGTCGTAGGAGTGGCCGCTGGCGGTTCGCTGAACGGAGGGTCAGCTCCTGGATTCCGATTACGTCTGCGGCTGAGTCGTACGTCTGCGAGTCTCCAATCGTTGTACTCCCGCCGGTGGGGAGAGCCGGCAGGACTCCACCGCCGGTGACCGTTGTGGCCGGTGCCGGCCCGGCCGGCTGGCCGCCGTTTCGTCGGTCATATGGGCCGGCTCCGATCAGAGAGCAAAAGCCATAGTGATAGTTGACAAGCAGCGTCTCCGTCTGGAGGCTGGTCGCCACCCGGAACGTGCCGAGCTCCGGATAAATGGTCACATCGGATACGTCGACGCCGTCATAGAACGCCCCTGCCTTGCGCAAGACCTCGACAGAATCCGGGTAAAGATTGGCGTGTTCACTTTCGTACAGGGATTTGCGAAGCGGCCCCGGCATTTGCCATTCTTCAGAGGAGACCCAGCGGTCGCCGTATGCCGCTTCCTTGGTCCGCGCCGGTCGAGCAAAGAGCGGCGCAAGGCGACCAGTCGGATCGAACGAATAGAGCCCGCTGGTGATGCAGGGCCGGGGCGTGGATCCGGTAACAGCAAAGCTCTTCAGACGCCAAACGAAGACGCCGAGACTAGGAATGCTGTACCAGCCAGCTCGAGCCCGGCCGCGCCGGAGGTCAGCGAGATGAGAAAACTCGTCGAAGGCGGTTCCAACTTTCGAAGCGCCGTAGACGCTCCGCAGGTCGGCGTAGCCTCCCATCGGCGTGCCGCTGCTCCGGCCGATCAGGCCTTCCGCTGACCGCAGGGCGGCATGGCCAACGGGATCATCTCCGGCAGAGGAAATCCCCACCTCGGGGTCCAAGCCATGGCGGGATCGGGCGAGTCGCCTGAAAAACTCCACGACTCGCGCATCCCAGTTGGTGATATCGTGGGCGATCTCCTCCAAGATTCCGACCGTGCCGGCGCGCCGCCGGTAGTAGATCGTGTTCGCGACGTCGAGGCGACGCCCTCGTGGGTCCAGGCTCGCCACCAGCTTGGTGCCGAGCAGGTCGCCGATGTACGGAATGATCCAATCGTCACAGGCTTCGATGGTTTGGTCTTCCCAGGTTCGATCAATGCTTCGACGGATCGCGGCGACCTGGACCGCGATGCGGTCCACCATCTCCCTGAGCGGTCCAGGTAGCTCGTCGAACTCCTTATCCGGCTGGTGCGGATCGACCACCTCAATCACCGTGTCGGTGGTTCGGTAGACGGCAGGGATGAGATTCCAAAGCTTTTCCGCGTAGTAGGGGACGTAGTGCTCGAGATCCTGAGGCATCATGTCCCCGCAATCCCCAACGAGAAGTCATCGGGACCCAGCACGAAATACCCCCCCTCCCCAGGATCCCAGCGCACGCCGCCGACTGCTGGACTCTGGGTCGAGAAATTGATGGCATGCACGGCTGCCACGCCTGGCACGCGCAGGCAGCAGGTGACCAGCTCACTCTTGAAGATTGATCGACCGACACCCATATTTGGCCGGCTGAAGAAGCCGGTTCTGGCATCAAAGAAGGCAGCCCGTGCGGCGGCCTGCACATCTTCTAACCGAAAGTCCGGCGTCATGGCCACCGCGATCGCGAGGGAACGCTCATAAATGGGAACGGCGGGAAGTACGGTGAGTGGCCGGTTGGAGTCGCCGGAGCCCAGTAGCGCCTCGGTCGCTGCCGTCACAGCTCCAGCGTCGTCGCCGACGTAGAGCTTTACCGTGTTGCGCTGCTGATTGACGTCCCAGCTCCAGTAGGCCCGGGCTCTCGCTACGCCAGGAGCCTGAGCGGCGATGGCCTCATAGTCCTGCGCTGAGACCGCCCGACCAAAGGCCAGCACCGACCTGGGTGCATACTCCCGGATGTGCTCCGGTGGATCAGGGTCGGCGCCACCCCACACGACTACCGGGCTGCGAATTGCTTTCAGCTTTGGGTACGGCTTGACGATCACGCTGAGGGAACCGGCAGAAGGTACGGGCGCTCCGCTCCCTATCCGGTACGTTCCAACGATATTGCTCCGACCGGTTGGTAGGCGTGCGCCGTTGACGCCGTCGCCAAAAACGACGTGCGTCAATTCCGATGAGTCCTCTCGCGTCGTAAAGATCGTGGTAGACGGAGGCTGACCGTAGAAACTGGCTACCTCGTGCCATTCGATTCCGTCAACCCACACTCGCAGCGTGCTTCGGTAAGGCTTTCCGGACGCCGATGCCGGGTCGGCCAGATACGTCAGTGGCGACTTCTTGAGGACGAACTCCTGTCCGGTCTGGGTTGCGTCACCGCTGCCGAGCACCTCGCCGTTGACAGTTTCCCCTCGCGAGACCGGCACAAGATTGAGCAGTGCCCGCAGCGGCGGCGTCAGCGGATCGTCCATGGTGGTCGGCTGGTCGAGACTGAGTTCAGATGTGTCCGGGGTTTGCGCCGTGCCGATTGTTTGCACGCCGGTAGCCCCGGCGTCTTCAATCAACAACCGCAGTCCTGCAGCGCCCGATGGCGGAAAGCTTGCTGGGCGGATCGCTTTGATGGGAAGCTTCCCGTCCTTGAAGTCATCAGCCCCGAGTGTTCGGGCGGGATCGGGGATCAGCTGACCTGCCTCTCGCCAAGCGTAGAGCACAGCGGCCTGCGCCTGGTTGTCGTTCCAGTCCTTCGGCGTCACCGATCCGCTGACTTCGAGTTCGGTGTGAAGCACCGGAATCGGGATGCTCGCTGGCGGGGTGCTGGGAGAGCTGGCCGCCGCGTTCGCAAACCAGACCAGCTCCGAGTACCCAGTCACAAACACCAGTGCCGCAGCACCCGAGCTTCGCAGGTAGAGCAAAACAAGGTCGCCGACCCGGATCTGCCTGACAACGCTCTGCAACTCGACGACGGTCCGCGACGCGACCGTCGCAGTCTTGACCGGATCGGTCCCGTTGTAATGCCATAGATAGACCGCCTGGCCACCCCACAGGATTCGGTAGTCGGCCGGGTCAACGGTGTAACTCGGTGGTTTTGGCGTTAGATCGAGGAGGCTGTCGAACACAACTCGCGTGTTTGTGCCACTACGAGGATCCTTTTCCGGCCAGCTGTCAACAACGGTGCGGAGGTTCCATTGTGAATCTGTTGGTTTGGCCGACCAACCCTTCGGCACGATCAAGATCTGGGTTCCCCGCCTGACGCTCGTCACGGCACCGCGCAAGAGCACGCGGTCACTCATAGTCAGATCGGTCGGGAACGGGGGCGGGTCAAACGGAACAGCATCGGGCGTGGCTATCGCTGTGTCCGCGTCCACCTCGAAGATTTGGGGTGGCTTACCCGGACCAGGTTTGCTTTGAATCTTGAATCCACGAGGCAGCGTGAACGTTGCGCCGCCGTTAACGAGCGGTGCGACTACGCCCCGGGCTCCCATGCCGGGTCGCGGCCGGTAACCTAGCAACTCAATCAACGCACGCAGATTGGACGGTTGGTCGGCGGTACGCAGATAGGTTTGATGGGCGATCCGCTCGTTGTAAAGGCTGAGGATGTCTCCCAGGTACGCCCACCACTCGATCATCTGGACGCCCAGGTCTCCATCCCCACCTGGCCGCCAGTTGCGAGCCAGCTGCACTTCGCCATCGAGCGAATGCAGGAGAGCATGCCGCAGACTGACAAAATCCGCGGACCGATAATTGATGACCGATCGCCCAGGCGGGTTGTACGGCGTAGCCGGCAGATCAGAGATTCCGCAGGGACAAACGGCCGGCGAGCTCATCTGCCTCCCTCCACGTGAACTCGCAGCGAGCCCATGTCCGGGCGGTTTGGATCATTGTCGACGCGCAGAATTTGATGCGCCCCGATGGCGAGCGGGGTCTCAGACAGCTCCTGGAAGCTCGATCGGCTTCGTTCCCGGTAGCGCAGAGAAAGGACGCCCGCGACCCCAGGCGTCGCCTGGATCGCCGCCTCCAAACGGCTCGGCTCCAGTACGGTACCAAAGGTGAACTGATCGGGAAAGAAAAAGGCTGGCGAGCCATCTTCCAACCTTCCAGTACCCAACCGGCGCAGCAGCTCGGCCTCGAGGTCGCTCCGAAAGGCATTAGGCTGCGCGCAGACGTCGACGATGAGGTCCACCGCGATGTACTGCGGCGTCGGGGCATATGACTCGTATCCGGCCAACCGGTAACGATTCAGGAGAATGACGAGCGCCGCTCGTTCGGCCGCGCTGAGGCCGGTGCGGCCCTTGGGATCGGCTGTCGTGAACACGGTGAGCCAGCTGCCAGTCCAGCGGAACACCGTTCCCGCCGACGAGACCCAATCGAGCCGTCGAGCCGCCTGCTCATAATCTTCACGGCGCACCGCCCTGAACTGGCTGGCCCGGAACGCCTGCGGCGCGAGTCTGCGGATCCGCTCGGCGGGTTCTTGATCGGCGCCGCCCTCGGCGGGGAACGGATTGCTCACCCCGCTCACGATGGCTGCTCCCGTCGGGTCGACGGAACTAATCGCATCGGCGGCGACGTTCCCCCGGGCACCGTCGGCGACCCGGTAGCGCACTCTCATCACGCTTCCCGGCTCGGGTGATAAGCCAAAGACTCCGTCGCCGAAGCGGATCGTGTCGGCGGCATCGTCGACGTAGTCGAGGGTTGCTGTACCCTCGGCGTTGCGAGCCACCAATCGGTAATTGGCGGGCTCGAGCGTGAAGGCCGGCTCCTGGGCACCGGCGTCCAGCAGGCGGCGTACCCAGGGCCAGGGCGTCACGACCTCGCCCGGATGCGTCGGCAGCTGTGCCAGGACGATCTCCGGGATCGGCTTGGCATCGAGCGCCTCACCCGCAACCCAGGCGACCCGACCGCTTTGCAAGGTGTAGAGGTACTGGGGGACTGCCTCCGTTGCGGTGCTATTCCCAGCAGTCCGCGTCGCGGCGAGTGCCACGGCTTCAAAGGGCGGCGCCAGGCCGGACCCAGAGCTGGGCTCAATGGCGTAGCACTCCTGGAATCGGCGCCCCTGGGTCGCTGGCACCAGGTTTCCGGCAAGGCTGGTGCGAGTCAGGTCGTGATCCTCTATCAGTGCATCAGCGGCGCTCCATCGGATGTGCGTAACAGGGGCGTTTCCAAAGAGCGGATCCACTTCCTCGACGGCGTGATCCGAAAGGCCGGGAGCGCTAGGAGCCAGACGAACGATCTGGCGGAGCGGGATGTCGGCGGCAGTCTCGGCCGCAGTGTCGATCAGAAGCCGCTGGCCCGCAAAAAAGTTGAAACCGTGATTTTCGACCCACATCTCACGGGCGCCACGGGGAAGACAGCGCACGCTCTGGTCCCAGAAATAGGGCACGATGTGGTTCCAGGCAGGGTCGACGACATAGTTGGTGGCATCGTTCAGCCCGAGGCCGGTCTCGAAGTAGATGGCGCGACCATCGGGCGCCGGGGCGCTGACCAGCAATCCGGCTGGAACCGGCCCGGTGAGAACATCGAATTTGAGCATTGCCCGAGCCGCTGTTGCGGGCGCCGGCTCATAGTCAACCAGCCGAGCCAGGCGGATGACCGAGCGCCGCTGCGTGGCAGATTCGAGGATGGCCTCAGCCGCGATCCGATCCTGGGTGTAGCTCAGGTCGTCGGCGAGCGCGCAGAGAGCTTCCATGAACATCACACCGAAGTCGGCCTCGGATCGCTCGCGATACCGGGGGTAACGGACGGCCGAAAAATCGGAAAGCGCTTTCCGGAAGCTCAAGAAGTCCTTGGCCAGATAGTCGATGGTCGGCGGTGTCCCGGTCGGCACCGGGCAAGGCGGCGTTGTCGGGGCGCAATCCAGGTCCGACTCACATCCTGCTTTGAACGAGAAGCGCGCGTGGTCGAAGAAGCGATCCAGAGCTGGCGGCGTGGTGACTGATGTCAGGCTGAGGGTATAGAGGGAGAAGTCGCCGGGCGCGTCCACCGTCAATCGAAGCAGCGGCCGACCCTCGGGGTCGACCGACCAGTCCGTTGCGTCGTCGATGGCGTGCACCTGCACGCTCTTGGCCACCTCTCCGCCGGTGATCGTTGGTCGAGCGAGAGAATTCGGGAGCGGGACACTGTTCAAGAAGTGGACTAACAACGTCCGCTGGTCGGCACTCGCGATCTCGACGAAGTCGATGCCGTTGTAAGTGGTATTGGCAGCGTCGAGCAGCGCCTGCAGTCGGTCTTTCACGGCAGGCATCAGATCAACCTCACGGTCGTGGTATTGACGTCCTGCGTCTCTCGCAGCCTGTACCGGACTTCGATCGCGAGCTGGCCTTCGGGCGCCTCCGAGCCCCCCAGCACAGTGACCTGTTCGAGTTCGATCTGATCTGCCAGCCAGCGGCTAAGGGCCTGTTGCACCAGGATTTGGGCGGACGCCGAAGCGGGATTACCACCCGGAAAACCGCCTTGCCCGGCAGGCGGAGTAGTTCCACCTGCGCTCGCGGAGAACAGGAGTCGCAGAAGGCCACAGCCATACTCGGGTTGATTGACACGCTCACCAGGCGCCGTCAGCAGGACCTGGCGCACCATTTGCTCGACGTGCGCCGCATACTCGATCTGAGCGGCCTGCCCCGATGCCAGTGAAATCCGAAATGGGAAGGCGTAGTCATTGCGGGCTGGGCCGATCGCCATTTCTACTGGCCTCCGCTTTGGGGCTGTGTGGCGACCACCTGGGGCGCTCCCTGAGGAGCCTGGTCGGCGGCGACGCAGAGACCGATGCTGGCGTCAGTCACGGTGAAGTCCTGAGTGGCTTTGGTCTGCGACGATGGTTGTTGCCACTGGATCTGTGTACATGGGTGATAAACCGTGCCGGCCATGAATGGGCACCCCGCCACCATGAATTGATCTGATGCGCGCAATACGAAGTCGCCACCGGCCCGCACCTGGGTGTTCTGGCTGATGGCTGTCACCATTCCGCCGTGTGGGCAGATCAGCTGGCTTGATGGCGTAAGGAAGTTGCCCATCACCCGCTCACCTCGAAGGCGCCGTCGGCGATATTGATCTCTGAGTCGCTGACGACCAGCTTCTTACCGCTGCGGTCCAGGGTAAGTCCGTTCGAGTCGAGGTTAAGAGCGTTCTCGTTCTGGTCTGTGATGGTGATCGTCTGGCCGTCGTCGTCGAAGAGAACTTTGCTCTGGGCCGCGGTCACGATAACCCTCACCTTGGGAGCGGCGTCCCCGGGGAGTTCGCCCACGCGCCAGCCGCAGCCCGACCAGATTGGGTAGGAGGGGTCTCCGCCTTCGAATTCGATCCATACGAAGTCGCCCTCTTCGGGAAGGAACAGAAAGCCAACATTCTTCCCGGCATAGGGCACGCACGGCTGGCACCAACCGGTGGGCGTCTGGCCAAGCACTGCGGGAACGATCGCCTTGATCCGCAAGGTATCCGTGTCGATGGCTTTGACGGTGCCCCGGTACTTGCCGTAAAAACGGTTACGGAGCCGCTCGAGGACTTCGAGTGCCTGCTCTTCCAGTTGACTCATGCCAGCCCCGCCACCAGGCTTGCGAAATCCCCGAGCGCTGGCCCTTTGCCCGATCCGCCGATCGCGTTCCGAACCAGGACGAACCGCATTCGATGGGACTCGGACGTGATGATGTGGCGCACGCTCCAGACCAGGTATTTGCCCGAATGCGTTTCACCGATCT
>Ga0066701_10000203_pt1 | contig 15321 bp, 21 predicted proteins | sample GraSoiAngelo_150_FD_66453 | JGI IMG/M metagenome (GOLD analysis project Ga0066701, IMG submission 66453) | Grasslands soil microbial communities from the Angelo Coastal Reserve, California, USA - 14_1009_09_40cm | ecosystem: Environmental > Terrestrial > Soil > Grasslands | place: USA... | reverse complement strand
CGACCCCGCCCGACGCCGCCGGCATGGCACCGGCCGAGAGTGCGCCGTTCGTGTTGGCGATACCCGCGCAGAGAGCACCGGTCGACGTCCAGCGTGGCAGAAGGCCGCTTTGTGCATCGCCGGCCAGGGCGACCATCGAGCAGCCGGCCGTCTTGCACACCGCCGCGAGCTGGTAGATGCCCGGGGTCAGCTGCTGGTTGATCGTCAGCTCCTTGAGGCCCGTGCCGGTCGAGTCGATTTCGCCGCAGTCGAGCACGAGGGCGCCGGGGGTCCCATCCGCGTCGCAGGCGTAGATGCCTATGCGGACCAGGGCGCCGGCGCCACCGGCCGAGCTGACGTTCACGGCCGCGCGGTCGAAGGTCTCGGTCTTCGTGACGAGGATTAGGCCGCCGGCGATGCTGTTGCCCGGCACGAACGCGACGTTCGAGCGAACACCCTCTGGCCCGTAGTACTGGCCGATGACCCGCGGTCGGTGGTTCGCGGCCAGGTCGGAGCCTTTCACCGACGCGGCAAGGTTCAGCTTCGAGTAGGCGATCGCTGCGGCTGCATCGACGTCCGCGTTGACGATCGCCAGGACGGCCAGCTTGGACTTCGCAATCGCAGCGGCAGCCGCGATGTCCGCATTGACCAGGCCGGAGCCGAAGTCGAGCTTCGATCGGGCGATGGCGGCGCTGGCCGCAACCTTCGCGTTGGTCACGGTCCCGTCGCCGGGCGTCACGGTTGCCGCCGCGGCAGGCGTGGTGAAGCCAACGTAATTCCCGCCCTGGTAGGCGTAGTAGCCCGTGGCGTCGGCGAGCCCGGAGAAGGCGAGCGAGCCGTCCGATGCGACGGTCGCGGTCGTCACAGACGAGCCAGGCGGGCTTCCGCTTGGCGGCCGCTGAGTGACAGGCCAGTCCGATGCCGCGTAGACCGCGACGGATGCGCCGACAGCGAACGGGCTGGGCGGCCTGAGCGTGAAGCTCGCCACGGCCTAGTCCGTCGGCAGAGCGTCCGCGACGGCCTGGATCGAGAGCAGCACGTCCTCGCGCTGCCAGCTTTCCGATTCGTCGCGGTAGAGCTTCGCCAACCCGTCGACATCGCGCTTGGCCGCCATCGTGGCGATCTCGGCGAGGACGGGGGCCGAAGGTGGAACGATCGGCGGCCGCTCGAAGAAGCTGGCCGGCCGAAGGGGATCCTCGATGCGACTGCGTAGGTACGCGACCTCGTCGGGATCGGACGTCTCGTAGAACTGAGCACCGAAGCCGTCAGGACGAAACTCGATCGTCTTGCCGGTGCCGGGCACGGCGATCTTCTGGCCCAGGGGATTGACCTTTTCCTCTTGCGGCTCGACGATCACGCGCAGGCCCTCGCCCGGCGCTTCGAACCTCACGGTGCTGGTCTTCTCGATGGTGGCTGTGCTCACTTCGATTGCTCCCCTCGGGGGGACGCGGCGGCGGGCACGAAGCCCGCCGCCTGGCCCCGTGCTTTAGCCGGTGATGTTGGTGACGGTCGCGTGACGCTTGGCCTGCCCGAACTTCAGGCCGACTTCGCTCAGGTACTCGTCCTTGCGGCCGTCGCGGTCGTTCTCCTGGATGTTCTCGTTCAGGTGCGTGTCACGAGACCCGCCCGGCGCGTTCATGCCGTGCAGGTACTTCTTCGCGACTGCATCCAGATCGAGGACCAGGATCGTCCCGCCGTAGACCGCGCCGTCGAGCAGCGGGTGCCACACGAGCGACAGCTGGCCGAACGGCGTGACGTAGTCGGTGATGTTCAGGCCGTACGTGGTCTCGCCGGAGCGGACCTGGACCTTCGACTGCGCGAACTGGTTCATCACCTGGATCGGCAGACCGCCGGCGAAGGCGATCTTGCGCTGACGCCCGTAACGGAAGGCGGTGCGAGCAGACGACCACAGCTCCGTCTCGGAGAAGGTGCCTCCGGCGTCGGTCTGGTTGGTCGAGCCGATGAAGTGGAACGCCCCGCCCGTGGTGCGGACGGCCGGCGAACCCGACTCCGACGGCTTGCCGAAGAGGAAGGCGCGCTCGATGCGAGTCGAGTGCTCGATCCCCTTCTTGTTCTGCACGTACGCCCAGTCGTGCGGCGTATGAACCGTGTCCGAGCTCCGCAGGGTGTTCGACTCGTCGAACGGGTCCCTGAAGATTTGGGTGTAGTTGGTGATGACGGTCGGCGTCTCGCTCCGGGCCTGCTTCGAGACGTCGCCTTCCATCGCGGCCGAGCTCAGGATGTAGAGCTCGTCGTTGTCCACGATCGCCGCGGCGGTCGAACCGACGCCGCGCGTGATCGTCAGCGTGTTCGTGCTGACGGCCGTGACGCGGACCATTTCGCCCGTGCGGGTCACGAGGACCAGGTCCTCGACGTTGAAGTAACCGCCGTTGTCCACGACGACCGAAGTCGCGCCGCTCGCGTAGCCGGCGCCGTTGTTGATGGCGTCGAACCGTGCGGCCAGCTCGTCCTCGAGTGCCTGGAACTTCGGCGAGATCGCGCGCTCAGAACCGATGCGGTTCAGGAGTGCGGTCAGCGGCGTCGACTCCGGCTCGAGAAGCGCGATGCGGTTCCCGATGTCGATCCGACGCTGGTCCTGCGTGATGTTGCTGGTGTTTCTCTGTCCTGCGACGACAGCCATAGGGCTCTCCTTGACTCAGGGATGAATCGCCGCGATCAGAAGACGGAGGGCTTTCGCCCGGCCCCCAAGATCGCGTCGAACGGGTCTGCGTCTGGCTGTGCCGGGCTGGCTCCGCCGCCGGTTTCCAGATGCGTTTCCGGTCCCTGCGGGGCAGGTGTCTCCTGCGCTCCGAGTGCCCTGGCCTTCTCGGACAGGTGGACCATCTCGACGAAGTCCGGGTTGTTCGCGAGGCCAGGATTTCCGTAGGCCTGTGCGCGCGTCACCACGGCATCGACGAGCTGCGAGGCCCGCGCGGGGTCCTGCAGCTCTGGGTGCTTCTGCTGAAGGGCGTCCAGCTTCTCTGCCGTCATGCCCTCTCGCATTTCGTTGAACTGCTGCGCCAGCGGACCGACGATCTGCTCGGCGATCTGCTGGGCCCGCTGGTCGACGAGCGACTGAAGCTGGCCGGGGTCGGGCATTCCGCCCGTCTCCGACCAAAGGTCTTCGAACTGCTCGCCGAAGTCGGGGATCGGCTCGGCCTGGGGCTCCGGGATCCGCGACATCAGTGCACGCATCCCCTCGGAGACCTCGCCCAGCCGTGATTCGACCGACTCGAAACGAGCCGCGTCGAACGCGGGTGCTGCCGGCTGCGTTTCTGGCGTGACCGCCTCGGGCGCCTCGCCCGTCGGTGTTGCCTCGCCTGGAACGCTCGCTACTTCCACCGTCAGCTCCCCTCTGTGGCAGCCGCTTCGAGCGCCGCCACTTCCTTCGAGCGCCGAACAGCCAGCTCGGCGCTCTCGATGACCGTTGTCGCCACGTCCGCCGGGAAGGCCATGCCGTCAAGCACGGCGAGCTTCTGGGCGTACTCCGCCTGCTCAAGCGGGCGGTTGGCGTTGATGAGCCGGGCCATACCGTCAGCACGCGCCGCATCCACGAGACCCATCACGAGCTCCCATCCCGGGTGCTCGAGCAGTGACCGGACGGTGTCCCCCGCCTCGATCGCCTGCGCGACGGACCATTCGTCCGCAATGCGGTTCGACGTGCCGCTATCAACCTGGCCTTGCACAGCGCGAATCGTGGTCTGTGCTTAGGACAGAAGAAAAGCGCTACCCGCGAAGACGGGTCGCGAGCAGCGCTGAAAGGCGCGCCCGCTGCTGCAACTCGCGCTGCGCGTCCATTGGGTTCCGGCTGAAGAACGGCTTGCCCGCGAGCATTGCGCTCAGCACAGGCGACACACCCCGCGCCACACCGCGGCGGTAAGGCTGAGTCGTCCTACTCGCCGGCGCCGGGAGCACTTCCCCCACCCTCTTGTTCGTCGGGGGCTGGGTCCCCCGCGCCGGTCAGCTCGAGCACGGAGCCGATCAGGTCCTTGACGCCGGCGGCGGCCTGTTGGAACTCGGCACCGGACTTCGAGCCCTTGCAGAGCATCGTGCCGGCGTGGATCGCCTCGTAGAGATCAGTCAGGTCGATGTGGTCCTCGGGCATGTCTTCCGGGACCTGCTCTGGGCCTTGCTCCGGTGCCTGGCCTCCCTCGGCCATTAGCTGCTCGGCGATGTCCGGCGGGAGGTCTTGCAGCTCCGGCGGTAGCGCCTGGGGGTCGAACGGCGTGCCCATCTAGCCCTGCTCCTGCATCTGCGCCATCGACTGCTCGATGATGCGATCGACATCTTCCTGGCCGAAGACCTGGCGCAGCGCGTCGACTGCGGGGGCCGGCAGGCCGGGATCAGGCGGGCGAAGGTGCGCTGCAGCTTGCTTGACGCCCTGTGATTCGAGGAAGTACTTCGCGAGCCACGTCTGATCGACCGCGGGGTTGTCGCGCAGCGCGTTCCAGACGTTCAGGCCGAGATTCGAGTCCTGGGCCGGATTCTTCGGCGCCATCGAACCGCCGTCGACTGCGAAAGACATCTGGCCCTGCAGCTCCATCGGCGTGAGCTTGATGAACTTCCAGAGCTTCGGATCGGTCTCGCCGGGCTCCGGCGTGCGCGGCACGCGAACGTCGACGTCGGAAACGATCTTCTGCTGGTTGAGCGCTATCTGCTGCTGCGTGGCGCGCGCGACGGTCTCGACCTCGAGGCGGCGGGACTTCATCTCGATTCGGACGTTCGCCGCGGCAGTCTCGAGCTGCGCGCCGGTGGCCGTCTGCGCTGCACCTTGCGCGCCGGTCAGGGCGTCCGAGATGCCGCTGGTGCGATCGATGTCGCTCTGGTTCTCTTGCGACTCGCGGTACGTGGAGTAGGGGACCTCCGGGACCGGGAGCGGCTGCAGGAAGTCGCGCACCGATCCAGTGCCACGGACCGGGATGGCCATCGCCGGACCGAGCTTCAGGTGATTCCGGTCGACGGCGTCCGGATCGAACATGAAGGTCCGCTGTAGCGCCATCGTCGCCGCGTCACGTCGCTGCGAGCGCAACATCTTCTGCTCTCGGATGAGCTCCGCGATCGGCTCGATCTCGCCGATGCCCTGCAGCTGCTTGATGCCGGGCGTCGTCGGCCGGTAGAAGTGGAAGGGCAGGTCCCCGTGCCAGTAGGGGTTATCGACGATGCGGACCGGGATTTGGCGGTCCAAGACCGTGACGACCTTCCCGGTGCCCTTGTGGTGGTACTCGAGCACTTCGTGGATACGCCGGGTCGGAACGCCATTGCGGGTCATGCCGGCGGCGTCGAGACGGTCGCGCGTCGCGTCGTCGTACTTGCCCTCTGAGGATCCGATGTTCGGAACGTCATCGGGGGTCAGGGTCTTCGCAGCTGCGGTGTTCCAGATGCCGGCCCGGATCATCTCGATTACGTAGGCATCGTCGCGCCACGTGCGGTGTGTCAGCCAGCCGAGAAGAAGCCTGAGCCCGTCGATGTAGCCCATCGGATCCCAGAACAGGTCGAAGATGTCGATGTCCTCGATGCAGGGCCCGTTGTAGAGCTCGCGGTCCTTCGTCTTGACCTGGTACTCGGCGCCGATCTGCTTCGGGTCGGTCGCGCGATCGAGCACCTTCGCGCCCTTCTGGATCTCGACGCGCCAGGTTTCCTTCTGCGCGCCCAGCCCGTAGATAAAGCCCGACTTCGCCGTCTCCTGGTTGGTCAGCTCGTAGCCCATCCGGTCCTGCTGCGAGTCGATCAGGAGCCGCATGTTCTCGACGTTCTCTTCCGCCTCGAGCTCGTTCGGCAGCACAAGGCCTCGGGGGCGGTTTGAGACCGCGCGCGGCAGGATCGTCTCGACCGTGGAGTAAGCGATCGGCAGGTCGAAGTCGGCGCCCCAATCGTTCATGGCCTCGCGCAAGATCACGTCTCGATCGGGCCGGTCAGCGTTGCGGAACTGCTGGCGATAGGCGCGCACCCCGCGGTACTCGCGGTAGTGGCCGTTGCACAGGTCGCGGTACGGCTTCAGCGTCTTCTCAGACAGCTCCGTGCACTCGACGACCTCGTTGCGAGCGGCCTGTTCCTCCGCCGTGAGTTCGGGCGTGGGCACTAGGCGGCTGCCGGCTCGAGCTCGGATTCCGCCGGCTCAGCGACGGTTTCGGGCTGGGGCTCTGGGGCCTGGCGGCGCCGGCCGGGCGCGTACGACTCCCAGAGGATCAGGTAGCGCTTCGTCTTCCAGATGTCGGGGGCGAGCTCTTCGCGGTCCGCCGCGATCGAGAAGACCCCGCCGAATCGCTTCAGGACCCACGCCACGCTGTAGAGCTCCTGCAAGAGCTGGTCGTCCATCTCCTGCTCGCCGATCGAACCGGCCTGGTCGTCGATCTCGACAACGGGCTGGCCTGAATCGGGCATCCACCCGTTCGGCAGTTCGTCTTCGGCAGCTACTTCCCAGGCTCGCTTCGGCACGGATTCCCCTTTGTGGTCTGCGGTGAGCGCAGGCGAAGAATGGCCGCCAGGGTGGACAAACGAAACGAGCCCGCCGGAGCGGGCTCGTCAGAGACTCGGCCGAAGGGTGACCTAGTCCTCGTTGTACGGACCGCCGCCCTGGCCGCTCGGGCCATCAGCGATCGGGGTCACCGTCTGGGTGTCACGACTGGGCGCGTTGCGCTCAGGCAGAACACTCGACGCGCGGCTGCCGGTCGCCAGACCGACGCGGACCGGCTCGCCGTATGCCGTCCCGGGATCGCTCGGATCCTGGGTCTGCGGCTTGTCGGACTGCGCCTTCGCCGACAAGCGACTGGACGATGCCCGCTTCTTTGCTCCCTTTGCTGCCATTGGATCGACCTCCTGGTTCGCGAACGGCGCGAACGGTGGCCTATGGCGAGGACAGATTCAGTAGTGCTTGGGGTCCAGCGGGTTCTCGACCTTGCCGACCAGCTGGCGCAGGCGCCGGCGCATCCACGACTGCTTCTCGGGGTCGCCTTCGCCGAAGACGTCGCGGCGCTGCAGGCGCTCACCCTCGGCGCGGATCTCGTCGACGTCCTGCTTTGCGTGCATCGCGGCGTGGCGAACGCGTTTCGTGTCCTCTTCCTCGAAGAAGACGGCATCGCAGCCGGGCGCGTTGCAGCGCCACTTCGGCTGGCTGCCGTGGATGGTCGCTGACGTGGGGACGTAGATCCCCTGGTGGGCGAGTCGATCAGCTACGTCCATAGTTGCTCCCTGTCCATGTGTTCACCGGGCCGGCGTCCGCGTCGTCGGGGCGCAGGCGAGTTTCGGATGCGACCTGCTGGCCCTGCATGTACGCGGTCAGCAAGTCGGAGAAGGCGTCGTCGTCGGGTTCGTGCTTGCCGTTCGACTTCACGACGTAGGTGGTCAGTTGCAGCGCGAGCTTCAGCGACCGGATGCCGTGCGTGCCTTCGCGGAGCATCTGCGTGAACGTCGCCTCCATCAGCGGTTTGCCACGGCTGTTCGAATCCCAGCCCAGCGTCTTCATCAGCTCTTCGCGGTCGGCGGAGCGCCGGCGGTAGATCCGGCGGTAGCCGCGGCCCCACAGCCAGCGGATGACCGGGTAGCCGTAACCGCCGGTGATCTCGACTGAGATCGTGGCGCCGTTGTAGGCGAGCGCGACCAGGAGCGCTTCGCGGGCGAGCTCGTCGGCATCGAGCCGGCGGCCTTCGTACTCGGCGACCTGCTCGCGCGTTCGGTGGTCGATGACCTGGATCCCGTGGAACGAGCCCTCGTCCTGAGTGTTCGGCTCGCCGCCTGCGGGGTCGACGGCAACGATGTACTGGCCTGGCGGCGTCTTCTTGCCGGGTTGGTCCGGGATCGGCTCTCCGCCCAGCACAGGGACTTCCCACCGGCGCCAGAACTCGTGGCCGACGCTGAAGCCCGTGGCCGACTTCGGCACCCACATGGCGGCGGTCGGAACTTCGACCTCGCCGTCGGGGATCCGGCGCTTCGTCGTGGCGGTGTCCTTGAAGACGCCGACCTCGGGGCCGCCCTTGCCCGGCTCGAGCTGTTCGACCGCTTCGGCGCGATCGACGGCGCGCTGGATGAAGACGATCGAGAAGACGTGCTTGCCGGAGCCGACGAAGGCGCGCGCGGCGTCCGACGGGTACTCCTGGTCGAAGAGCTCGAGCTTCCCTTCGCACTTGTCGACGATCGTGTAGCGGCGCCAGTTCAGCTGCTCCGGGGTGCACTTGTGCTGAGCGATCAGGCGCGGCTCGTCTTCGCCCCAGGGCCCGGTGCCGATCGACTCGATGAAGCGCGCGCGCTGGTCGGCGTCGACGAACGGCCGCTGACAGTTCTCGTCTTCGGTCCAGCCGATGAACACCGGCGCGAAGCCGCCCTGGCCGCGCATCGCGGCGTCCCAGCGGCGCTTGAAGAAGTTGTGGCCGTTGGCGGTGCTCTCGAGGATGATGACCGTGTCCGGGCGGTCGAAGACGGCGTTGAGCAGCGACGCGGTCTTGCGCTCGTCCTGCCAGTGGGCGACCTCAGTGGCGAGCAGGATCGTTATCCGCTTGCCGCGGCCGGCGGCGACTTCCTTGGCGGTGTCGATAGAGATCCGGGAGTCGAGTCCGCGATTGCCCTTCGCCTGCTCGACGCGGCTGGGCTCGCCGAAGTGCAGGCCCTTCGCGCCACCACGTGACGTCGTGCGACTGACGAGCGGCGGCTTGATGTCAGCCGGCAGCCCGGCGTACATGAGATCGGCGGTGTCCCAGAGCTCGCCGGCGGTCTCGTTGTCGTGGGCGACGATGAGCGCGCGCTGGTTGGCCGCCTGCGTCGAGTCCTGGACGACGATGCCCGTGCCGGCCGTTGAGACCCCGACACGGCGCGATTTGACCGTGATGACCCGCTGAGGCAGCCCGGCGCGTCTCTGGGCTTCCATCGCGGCGTAGACCTTGCGCTGGCCCGGCCGTGGGTCGAACGGCACGATCTCGTTCTCTTCGTTGACGACCTGAAGGCAGTTCTGGGCGTAGTAGGCGCGGTCGTACTTCAGCCGTCGCCTGACCTCCGTGATCTCCGCATCCGTCGCCACTGCCGCGGCAATCGTGGCCTTTCGTTAGGACAGAGGTTCGGACGTGCCCGGGTCCAGCCGCAGTGGAATGACCGGACCCGGGCGACGACCAGGGGAGCGGCCGCGTCCGAAGCGGGAATGCTGGCGATGGGCCCGGATCCGATGTGTAGATGAACTACAGGCCCGGCGGCGCGATCTACAGGTTGGTCACAGAGTTGATGCTTTTTCCCTGGACGTGCCGTGTCGCAGAGTGTCGCGCGGCGACTCGCCTTTTAAAGCGAAAACCCCGCTCTTTGGCGGGGTTTGTCGCGGTCTGTCGCGATGGTTCTTCTATGGGGGGAGTAGTCCACAAACGGCGTCACTCCCCGCCTGGCCACGACGATACCGCGACAGCGTCTACAGCCGCGACTACAGGGATTTAGCCGGTTTCGGCGCTCTCGTCGGATTCGCGCAGCTGACGCCGGCGCTCGGCCTCGGCGTAGAGCTCGTGCATCGACAGCTTGATCGCGTCCTTGTTCGGGTGGATGTAGCGCTTCATCGCGAGCTCGCCGCCGTCCTTGTGGCCCATCTGGTCGGCGATGTACGGGGGCGGCATGTTCATAACCGTGCCCAGGTAGGTGCCGAAGTGGTGGCGCAGCTCGTAGAAGTCGAAGTCGATCGCGATCTTGCCCTTCTCGGGGCCGCCCTCTTTCTCGGACTTCTTCGAGCGGCGATCGTCCGGCAGGTTCGCCCAGAAGACGCCGCGGATCTGATCCCAGTAGTAGCCCTGCGACCGCTGCGTCAGCCGGCCCAGGTCGCGGCGGTTGAGGAAGACCGGCCCGGTAGTGCGAACGCTGCCGTCGACCGGGTGGATCAGCGCGCGGCGCAGCGCCGTGACGGCGGGCGGCAGGAGGAAGACTGTCCTGGCGCTGCCCCATTTCGGTTCGCGCCGGCGGCCGCGCTTGTCGATCTGGCCTTCGACCTTGATCTCGCCGTTGGTGAAGTCGATGTGCTTCTCGATGTCCAAGGCCCACAACTCACCGGGGCGGAGCCCGGTCCACGCGGCGACCTCGACGCAGGCGCCGAAGTGCCGGCCGTACTCGCCCATGACGTCGTGGCAGGTCTGCACGAGCAGCGCTAGCTCGGGTTCGGTGAGCACGGAGATCGCGTCGCCCGACCGGCCCTTGGCCTCGGCGACGCGCAGGTTCGAGAACGGGTTGCGGTCGACGAGCTCGGTCTTCAGCGCGTCGTTGAACATGGACCGGATCGAGTTCAGCCAGCCCTTGTGGTTCGGGACCTCAACGTCACCGTCGGGCATGACGCGCGCGCCGTGCCAGTTGCGGGCAATCGAGCGCACTTGGGGCGGCACGATCCCGCCAACGATCCACGCGCGGGCCTCGACTGGATCGATGGCGCGCAGCGGGCGATCGCCGAAGTCACGGATGAATGCATTCGTGCGCTCAGCGTTGTGCTCGAGCGTCGGCAGGCTGCGGCCGTCGGTGTAGTCACGCGGCCAGCGACGGGCGAACGACGCACACGACTCGTCGGCGGTCGGCGACTTCAGCTGCAGGTCGCGGAGTTCTTCGGCCTCGTGCTTGGCGCGCTCGGCGGCCTTCTTCGCCGCGGCGCGCCCGCCGTACTGGTCGACGGTGAACGTGCCGACGTGCTTCGTCCCGCCCTTCGAGCGGGAGTCGTACATCGTGGCCACGAACTTGCCGGGCGAGACCTCGCGGACCCCGTTCCCGTTCGTCTTCTTCGTCACTGCGACCTTTCCCCTTTGGTGAGAAAAGGCTACAGAACGTCAGTACAGAATGCGAACGGTTACTACTAACCGAACTGCGCGTGCCATTCGATGACCGCGCTCACGTGGAAGCGCGGCGCGCCGGATCCGCCCCAGAGTCGCTGAGCGACCGGGCAGCCCTTCTCGACCCAGCGCTCGACGGTCCGCACGCTCACGGCGAAGTGATCGGCGAGCTGCTTCTTCGAGACCAGCTGCTCGTGCTCGCGCGCCAGGCGGCTCGCCCGGCGCTCGCGGGCGTCGGCGAGGCTGGCGATGTTGCCGCTCATCGCCGGCCGAATAGGTCGACGACTTCCAGGTCCAGCTCGCGCGCAATCAGAAACTTCGTCCTCACGGTCGCATTTCTCCCCTCTTCGATGCGCCGGATCGTCATCCCTGATACGCCGACGCGAGCACCCAAAGCTTCGGGGCTCATCCCTCGATTGAGCCTGTGGTCCCTCACTCGGCGTCCAACGGTCACGCTCATTTCGTCATGACAGTATGCGATCTCGTGTTGCGATCTGTCAACTGGTGCGACAACGTGTGAATCGCTGTGGAAGTTTGTGGACCGAAGGTGATCCGCGAGCAGTGCCCCATTCGTAATCATGCTCCACGTGGAGGCACTGACGCCCGAAGAGGTCGCGACTCGCATCAAGGCCGCTCGCCTGCTCCGGGGCATATCCCAGAAGGAACTCGCACATCGTCTCGCCGACGACGGGCTGGCCGGCCGCCTGGTCGGACATCTCGAGCGCGGCGAGGCCGAAATACGACCCGTGCACCTACGGGCGCTGTCGCTGGCGCTCGGGTTTCCGGAGCGGTGGTTCACCGACCCGGTCGACGAGCTGTGCGCGCCGACGCTCCCCGAATCGCATCAGGAGCAATACGCCCACCTGCGCGGGCTGCTCGAGGAGGTGCTGGGACGATTCGACGCCTCGCGGTGATCCTCGGAGTGGTGCTTGTGGGCGCCGGCGTGATCGTGGCGATCGCCGGTTCCGCCGGCGCGGGGACCCCTCTGATCGTGCTGGGCCTCTTCGTCGGCATTGTGGGCGGAGGTTTCGGTAGTCCCTAAACCGGCTCGCCGTCGAGCGCGACCTTCTCGAGCTTGTTCTTCGGCGCGCGCTCTTCCCTGAAGACCTCGCCGTCGATCGTCACGCGGCCGGCAGCGACGTAGCGCTTGGCGATTCCGGTGGGAAGCCCCAGGCGCCCGCCCAGCCACGTAGCCAGGTCCACGCTCCCCACTGGAAGATCGTGGACTTCAGCGCTTACCGCCGGTTCGATGAGCGCGCCTAGCTGCGAGCGGACCAGGTCGGCCACCTTGACGCCGCGGCGCTCGGCCTCGCTGGTCAGCGTCGCGTACTCGGCGTCGTTCATCCGCATCTGGAACATGCGAGTGCGCGCGCCGCCGGGCGGGGCCTTGCGGCCGGCACGTTTCGGCTCGGCTACTGCGTCGCCCATTCGCCCGGCCTCGCGTTGCCTGCTTCGCCCTCTTCAGGGTCCGGCGGCATTTCGGTGGCGAGCTCGAGCCCGCCGTCGATCAGAAGGTTGGCGAGCTCGAAGTTCTGCTGGCGGTTCATCGGCACGACCCACTCCTGGCCGGCGGGGTGCGCGAAGACCAGCGACTTGCCGCCCTCGTCGTTGCGCTCGGTGAAGATCGTCGCGCCGCGGATCTCGGTCCGCAGCGACGGGACCTCCACGACGTCGCGCCGGCGGCGAGGTAGGCCCATCTGCTTGCCCTTCGCCATCAGCGCCACGTCCTCCGTACTCGCAGGACGTCGCGATCCATGTGCACGCGGACAGTCCGGTAGCGCTCGCCTCGCAGCCCGACGACCTCGATGCGATCGCCCCTCGCGAACAACGCGCACTGCTGGGCCGTGATGTCGAAGCCGCGGAACCAGTCGATCGCGAGCGCGAGCACGCCGACCGCCGCGAGGCAGATTGCGAGCTCGACCATCAGAGCCCGACCCCCAGCAACCGCTCGATCGTGGAGCGGGCCGTCTCGCCGTCAAGATCGCGGCCGGCGGCATCCAGGAGGATGTCGGCGTAGCGCTCGGGCACCGACGCCTTGTGGCCGTTGCCGTTCGACTCAGGTTCAGCCGCCGGCGTCGCGAGCACCGGGTGACGCGCCGGCAGCGGATCCTCGCCCTCGGCGACGTCGATCCGCCCGGCCCAGCTCAGCGCGCACGCCGCCATATCGATCAGGGCGCCCTCGAGGTTCGGCCAGTCCTGCGCGCGCTTCGCGTCGCCGACGGCCTTGATGCGAAGGATGAACTGCTGCTCGCCGCATGGCCCCTGGTTGGCTGCACGCTCCACGGCCCGGGACGCGAGCTCGTCGACGCGGTCGATCGCCGCCTGGTCGCGGCCAGCCTCCGCCTTCGCGGTCGCCTGCGCGGACTTGTGGCGTTCCTTCGCGCCGGCGGAGTCGCCGATTCGGTCGGACCCCGACGCCATCGCCTTCTTCCGGTCAGCGCGGCCCTCGATGCACTCCCGCCGTTCGCAGTAGCGCGCGCGGCCGCCCTTCGGCGTGAAGGTCTCGCCACAGAAGTCGCAGGGCTTGTCCTGGAACGGCATCAGGCAGCCGCCTGGGTTCGCATCGGCCGGTACTCGCGGTCGAAGGTCGGAGTCGAGATCGCGGCCAGCCGGCCGTCGTAGACCAGGTAACCGTCGCGGCAGATGTCGCCCCCGACCCTGAACGGCCGGGGAATCTTCACGGCGTGAACGACCAGCGACCCGCGGGTGAACGTGCCCCACTCGAATGGGTCGAAGTCGTTCGTCGATCCGTCGGGGTGAGCCTGGACGACGCGACGCGGCTCGTGGAGGGTGAAGCGGACGTGCTCGTTCGGCTCGGTGGTGGCTTCGTGCATGGGAAACCGATTGTGGCTTTTCGTCAGGACAGACCACGTTGGGGATTTTGAGAGTTCGGGCAATGTGCGTGTGGGTGGGAGACAGGACCCAGCCGGAGTCCCACCCAAACGCGCAGGGGGTGGGGGCTTCGGCGCTCAGGAATCGCTTTCCGATGCGGTTTTCGCTTCGTGGGCTATCAGGTCCATAGGCCACAAAGCCGCATGAACACTGACGCTACGCGGCTACGTCTACATGTTGGGTCTGTAGATCGGGCGAGATCGCCACGGCCAGGCCGGCTCGAGCTGGTCGCGCGCGTTCATCGGCGGCCGCTGACTTCGATTCGAATTCGTCCCGCTCTCCGTCTTCGGTCTCTTCACCTTCAACGTTCGAAAGCTCGTGGCCATCTATCAGGCTGGGGTCTCCGCCCTCCGCTTCGCTCTCCCCTTCGGGTGAAGCTGCGGCCAGGCGTTCGAACAGGTTCTTCGGCTCTTCCTTCGGTGCGGGCAGATCGCCGGCCTGGTCGCCCTTCGGTATCGCGGCCACGAGTGCTCGCGCTTCCTTGTGTCGCTTGATCGCGTCGCCCAGCTGGCGCGCCATGCGCTCTTTGTCAGCATCGGTCCGCTTTTTCTTCCGTAGGTCGCGCTCGAGCCGATCTATCTCCGCCACGTGTTGGGCCCATAGCCGGCGGCTGATCGCGTCGTAGTCGTCTGCAGCTGGTGGCGTCTTCGCGAGGATGTCGCGCCGGCGGATCCGAACCCATTCGGTCACCTGGTCATAGCTAGGTGAGAAGGCGGGTAGGCCGGCCAGCTTTCCCGCCTTCGCGAGCTCGAGCGCGGCCGCTGCAGACGTCCCGCCATCGATCACGGCCGCGATGAACGCTTCGCGCTGCTCTTCGGAATACCTGGGGGGCGCGCCTGCCATCGGTCGGGTGAGTATCGGCGCCGGCTTGGACTGATCGCGCGCCAACCCACGAAACCGGCTCGGTTTGTCTCCTGTTTGTTTGTCTTCTGCGGTCGTGTCAGGAGACGACCGCGCGGCCTCTCACGATGGCCCAGTGAAGCGATCGTCAGTACGTCCGCCACGCGAGAAGGTGACCCACTGCGTCGTGTGTGGCGAGTCGCTTTTCGACCCCGACCGCTTCATGCCGACGGGCGGTCGGATCTACTGCGGTCCGAAGTGCGCGGACGCAGCTGCTCGTGCGCGCCGCGCGCCGCTGCCGGAGACCGACTACACGGCGGCGCTCAGGCTCGACGTGTGCGCCTACTGCGGCGAGCGCGCGGAGTCGATCTGTCTCGACCACATCGAGCCGCTGCGGTTCGGCGGCGCGAACGACGAAACGAACCTGGTCGCCGCCTGCCGTTCGTGCAACGCCTCGAAGAACGACGACAAGCTTCTGCCGTTCCTGTGGTGGCGCTCGGCCAACGCCTCGGCTCGGGCCGCTGCGTAGCGCCTGCGGCTTACCGTCGCCTTGGTGTCAGGTGCAGCCAGGGCGTCGGCGCGTCGCGAAGCTGTTGCGGTCCACTGTCGCGGCGCTCGCAGTCGTGCGTCGCGGCGAAGCGCTCGCGGATCAGATCGTCGGTGCCGTGCGTCTCGACGATCAGCGTGCAGTCGACGAGCGCGCGCACGGTCTCGGGGTCGAAGATGTCCGCCTCCGCACCCTCGCAGTCGGAGAGGATCAGCGCGCCGTGCGGCTCGAGCTCGCGCAGTGCCTTTCCAGTCGCGCGGCCGTGCTGGTTGATCGTGACGCCGTTCACCTTTG
>Ga0066701_10000196_pt1 | contig 15661 bp, 13 predicted proteins | sample GraSoiAngelo_150_FD_66453 | JGI IMG/M metagenome (GOLD analysis project Ga0066701, IMG submission 66453) | Grasslands soil microbial communities from the Angelo Coastal Reserve, California, USA - 14_1009_09_40cm | ecosystem: Environmental > Terrestrial > Soil > Grasslands | place: USA... | reverse complement strand
GACAAGCCGAAGTTCGACTACGACGTGGTGCTGTCGATCTGGGCGATGCCATTCGGGGGCACGATCACGCAGGGCAAGCTGTGGACCAACGCCGCGGACTACACCGGCGGCGACGTTCAGCCGGTCCCGGTCTCGGGCGGGGTCATCTACACCAAGTACGATTACGGGCCCGACGAGAAGCTGGTCGGCAGGCTGTGGTTTACCAACCGCGCCTACGCTCCGGGCAAGGCGCTGACCACTCCGGGGGAAGACTGCCGCAACCCGGCGGTCTCGCCGGATGGAACCCAGATCGCGATGATCTGCACTTACGAGAAGCAGCTGTCCTACCTGACCGTGGCCTCGTGGAACGGTTCGACACTGGGCGCCCGCAAGAACATCATCACCAATCAGCTGGTCGCGCAGCCGACCTGGGCACCGGACGGATCGGGGATCGCGTACCTCGCGCCGGGTGTGGCCGCGGGGCCGTTTCAGCTGTGGTGGCTGCCCCGAGCGGCCTACGCGCCGGTTCCGACTCCGGCGCCCACGCCGACCCCGGGCGGCCCGCACAACGGTCCGCTCCCGAGTCCCTCGGCCGCGCCCGCCGTCGTGATCAGACCGATCCAAATGACGACAAACAACGGCTTCGACGCGACCTCGCCGCCGGCCTGGCGAGGCTAAGCAAGTCTGGTCAGCCCCATCCCCGCCTTCGGCGGGTACTTCCTCATGAATGAGGAAGAAGAGGGGCTCAGCAGCCGGGCCCATTCCCGAGCACCGGCTCCGCTCCGGCCGCCTGCGCCTGCGCGGCCGAGATGTAGTGCTCCACCACCATCTGCGCCAGCACCTGGGCGCGTCTGGCCCGAGCTGCGTCCGGGTTCACCGTCGGGTCGTAGACCGACGGCGCCTGCGTCACGCCGGCCAGGAGCGCGTACTGCCCGAGGGTCAATCTTTCTAGAGGCGCGCGAAAGTACGCACACGCCGCCTCGGTGACCCCGTACCGGCCGAACCCGGTCGTGATCTCGCTCAAGTAGTCGGCCAGGATCTGCCTCTTGTTGAGGATGCGCTCCACTTTCAGCGCCAGGACCAGGTCCTGGATTTTGTTGTAGCCGCGGTCGGAACCCCCGAGGTAGACGTCCTTGACCAGCTGCTCCGTGATCGTCGAGCCCCCCTGGCATAGACAGAGGTTGCTCACGTCGTAGAGCGCCGCGCGGGCGAGGCCGATGGAATCGATCCCGTGGTGCGCGTAGAAGCGCTCGTCCTCGATCGCGACCACGGCTTCGGCAAGCTGACGCGGCACCTGGTTTTCGCCCAGCACGTCCACGCCGTGGGAGCGGGCCAGGGCCTCGACCCGAGCCTGGACGTCATCTCCGCTCGGGGTCCAGATCCAGAGCGTGGCGGCGCTGGGCGCGAGCAGAGCGACGACCACCGGGACGGTCAGCGTCAGCCGGCGCAAGGGCGCCGGCACCCTCCTCATCCCTCTTCGCCCACGCTGGGTTCGAACGAGCCTCCCAATTCAGCCGTTACGCGGTTACCGCTTAAGAGCCCGCGATTCCATGTGAGAATTGCGCATGCCCATCAAGTGGAAGGTCGCCCTCGTGGAGGACGACCGGCGCCTCGCGCGGGCGGTCGCCACCGGGCTCGGTGAGGAAGGCTACACAGTCCGTGCGGTCGAGTCGGCTGGCCGGGGGTTGGAGCTCGTTAGGGAATGGAACCCCGACGTCGTGCTCCTCGACCTGATGCTCCCCGACAACGACGGTCCAGAGCTGTTCGAGGCCTTCCGGGCCGAGACGGACGCGGCTCTCGTCGGCATCAGCGCCCGCTCGTCGGTCAGCGACCGGATCGCGGGCCTCAAGCTTGGCGCCGACGACTACGTCTCCAAGCCTTTCGCCCTGGAAGAGCTGATGGCGCGGGTCGAGGCGGTCATCCGCCGCCACCGGGGCAAGGGGGGCGCGCGGTTGGTCTCGAGTGACGTGGTCGTGGACCTGAGCGACGGCAGAGCAACGCGCGCCGGGCGCCAGCTCGGCCTGACCGGCATCGAGTTCCGCATCCTCGCTGCCCTCATGCGCAGCAGCGGCCAGCTGGTCACGTACGCGCAGCTGGCGGAGGCGGTCTGGGCGGTCACGACCGGCCCGGAGTCAAACTCCCTCGAGGTCCACGTGTCGAGGATCCGGCAGAAGCTCGAGCAAGATGGTGCTTCGAGGTTGATTCACACGGTTCGCGGTCTCGGTTACAGATTCAGTCCGGATTAGGGGGCAACAGGAACATGAAGGCGAGGAGCGTGGTGGGCGGCGTGCTGGCGGCGGGGGTGATGGTGATCGGGGGCGCCGGCTCGGCCTCGGCCAACATCGCGTGGTGCCTGTATGATCCGCCCGTCCTGGTACAGACTCCGGGCGGCTCAAACCTCACCGTGAACAGCAGCGTCAGCGTGCCCGCGTCGCAGGCCAGGTACATAAACGCCGTGGAGGTTCAGGCAGGGACAGCGCCCGATGGCAGGGGCGGAACCCTGATCACGATCCAAGTCGCCGTGCCCTCGAGCATCACCACTGCCAACGTCACCGCCACGGTGAAGAAATTCAAGGTGAGCACCTCGGCCACGGTCGCGGGCGGCGGCGCCACGACTCTCTACCTGGACGTGCCCACCAGCTGAGACCGATGGTCGCCTCCTCTTCGACCTTCGCGAAACCGCTGAAGGCCGCACTGGTCGGCGTGCCTGCTTTGGGCATTGTGCTGGCGGTCATCGCCGCCGTGGTGGGAGGCTTCAACGTCGCCGCCGGGTGGCGGCTGCTGCTGATCCTCGCGTGCTTCGCCGCTGTGGCACTCGCGGAGCGGTTCCCGGTGAAGATCGGCCCCCAGCAGAAGATCAATCTCGGCGCGCTGCCCTGCCTGGTTGCCGTCCTCTTGCTGCCCACTGGTCTCGGACCGGCGACGGCCGCGCTCAGCGTTCTTGCCGGCAACCGCTTCATCCGCCGCAGCTGGGCGGAGAGCGCTTTTAACGCCGGCAACGTGCTGGTGGCCGGAGCGCTGGCGGCGCTGGTCGGTGCGATTGGTCCGACCGCTGACGTGGCGCGAGACGCGCGCGCCACGCTGGCGGCATTCGTCTACATCGCGGTGAACCTGGGCCTGGGGGTCCTGCCGCCATCGCTCCACATGCACAGGCCCTACCTGGCGCTCCTGCGATCAGCCGCCCTGGCGACATGGCCGGCGACGGTGACGCTGGCAGCTTGCGCGGTGACGATGTCGGTGCTGCTCATCGAGGCACCCCTCGCTGCTTTGCTGCCCCTGGTAGTGCTGCCGATGATCTATCGCATGAACCGCGCAATCGAGGCGCAGGCGAAAGCGAACGAACAGCTCCAAAGCGTGCTGGCTTCGCAGCGACGGTTCCTGACCGACGTCTCCCACCAGGTGGCGACGCCGCTGGCGACGATCATGACCAACCTTTCGATCCTCAGCCGGGCCAACCGCGGCAGGCCGGCCGAGGAAGCGGTCGTGGACAGCGTCGCCGAGGCGGAGCGGATGAAGCGCATGCTGGCGCGCCTACGCTCGCTCGCCCACGCGGATGAGGACGTGCCGCTGCGCCGCGAGCTGGTCGACCTCGCCGAGCTGACGGCCGACGTCGTACGCGCCTACACGGCGCAGGCCGCGTCGTCTGGCGTGGACCTGGTCGCCGAGGTCGGCGCGCCGGCCCGCATCAACGCGGACAAAGACCTGCTTCGCGAGGCGGTGGCCAACCTCGTCGACAACGCGGTCCGCTTCAGCCCGCGGGGCGCTCAGGTGAGGCTGAGCGTGGAGCGCGGGTCAGGCGGGCCGGTGATCGCCGTCGCCGATCATGGCCCCGGCATCGAAGAGGAGCGCCTGCCGCGCCTTTTCGAGCGCTTCCAGCGCAGCGATTCGGGCAGCGGCCTTGGGCTTGCGATCGCCCGGCGGGTGGTGGAGCGCCATGGGGGCACGATCCGGGTCAAGACGGCTCGCGGCGCTGGCAGCACCTTCACGATCGAGCTGCCCGGGTAGTTCTTCAGGGAGCGTCCCCACCCGGCGGCTACGCCGCCGACCTCCCCTGCGGGCGGGGAGGTGAATTAACTTAGCTCCGTGGCGATCATCGTCTGCCCGCAACCGCAGGCGGCCGAGGTCGGCCTCGACGTCTTGCGGCGAGGAGGCAACGCGGTCGACGCCGCTGTCACGTGCGCGTTCGTGCAGGGCGTCATCGACCCGCAGATGTGCGGGATCGGCGGCTGCGGCGTGATGCTCGTGCACAGCACCCAGGCGGGGGACTCGCTGCTCGAGTTCTACGGCACGGCCGGGTCGCGAGTGCGCGAGGACCAGTGGGAGTCGATCTTCATCCGCGAGGCCGCGGACCGCTACGGCTACGTGCTCGAGGGCTGGGTGAACGATGTGGGTTACCAATCGGTCGCGGTGCCGGGAACCGTCGCCGGGCTTCACGAGGCGCTGACGCGTTTCGGCACCATCTCGTGGGCCGAGGCGATCGAGCCCGCCATCCCCCTGGCCCGCAACGGATTCCCGGTGACCGGATACGTGCATGGGTTCTGGACCACCGATTACGGCCCCGACGTCGTACCGAACGCGCAGCGGATCCAGACCACACCGGAGGCGAAGGCGATCTACACCCGTGACGGCGCGCTCTACGCAATCGGCGAGGTGATGGTTCAGACCGACCTGGCACGCACGCTCGAAACGCTGGTCGCCGGCGGCGCCGACGTCTTCTATCACGGCGAGGTCGCAGACGCAATCGCAGCGGACTTTGCCGCCAACGGCGGATTCATCACCAAGGAAGACCTCGAGAGCTACCAGGTCAACGTGACCGAGCCGATCCGCGGAACCTATCGCGGGCTGCAGGTCGCGGCCGCGGGACCACCGGCGGGCGGGCTGACGCTGCTGCAGATGCTCAATTTCCTCGAGGGCTATGACCTCGGCGCCGCCGGGTGGCCGAGCAGCGAGGCGGCGCGGCTGCTCGTCGAGGCGATGGCGTGGGCGGTGGCCGACCGCGAACTGCATGTCGCCGACCCGCGCTTTGTCGAGATACCAACGGGCGCGCTCACAGACAAGCACTACGCGGCCAAGGCGCGCGGGGTGATTGCGGATCGCGCAGACACCACGCACGTATGCGTGGTCGATGACGGCGGCAACGCGGTCTCGCTGACGCATACGCTGGGCTCGTCGAGCGGCGTGGTCACGCCGGGACTTGGCTTTGGCTACAACGACTACATGAACTGCTTCGATCCGCGGCCCGGGCGGCCCAACTCGCTGCGCCCCGGCAAGACGCGGGTCACGATGATGACGCCGACGATGGTGTTCGACGGCAAGAAGCTGCGTGTGTGTGTGGGCGCGCCGGGCGGGACGAAGATCGTGACCGGCGTGCTGCAGGTGCTCGTCAACGTGCTCGACCACGAGATGTCGGCGGTCGAGGCCGTCAGCGCCCCGCGGGTCGACTTCCAGGGCGACGTGGTCCAGGCCGAGGCGCGGATTCCGCACGTGGTCACCGAAGGGTTGGAGCGGTTCGGATACAGCGTCAACCGGCGAACGCTCAACTACGACTCCTACTTCTCGCGGCCGCAGGTGATCGTCGCCGACCGTGATGGATTTCTGACCGGTGCCTCCGACCCCCGAAAGGATGGCGGCACGGCGTTCGACACCGAGACGAAATGAGGTTTGACGATCGCGTCGTTCTGATCACCGGCGGCGGCCGAGGAATCGGGGCGGCGAGTGCGCAGCGATTCGCAAGCGAGGGCGCCCGCGTGGTCGTCTCGGACATGGACCTGGCGCCGGCGGAGGAGGTGGCGAACCCTCTCAAGGGTCTGGCTGTCGCGTGCGACGTCACCAACCGCGAGCAGGTCGAGGACATGGTGGCGCGGGCGGTGCGCGAGCTCGGCCGGCTCGACGTGCTGGTGTGCTGCGCCGGCATCATCCGCGACAACCTGCTGTTCAAGATGTCGGACGACGACTGGGACGCGGTCATCGACACCCACCTCAAGGGCACGTTTCTGTGTGCGAGGGCGGCGCAGAAGCCGATGGTCGAGCAGAAGTCCGGAAAGATGGTGTTCCTGTCTTCGACCTCGGCGCTCGGCAACCGTGGCCAGACCAACTACTCCGCCGCCAAAGCCGGCCTCCAGGGGATGGCGCGCACGCTGGCGATCGAGCTGGGCCCGTTCAACATCAACGTCAACGCCGTCGCGCCGGGATTCGTGGAGACGCGCATGACGCGCGCGACCGCGGACCGGATGGGTGTCGACTTCGAGGCGTTCAAGCTGGGCGCCGCGTCGCAGATCCCGCTGCGGAGGGTTGGACAACCCGACGAAATCGCGAGCGTGATCGCATTTCTGTGCAGCGACGAGTCCAGCTTTGTATCCGGTCAGACGATTTATGTCCGCGGAGGACCCTGATCCCCTTCGGGGGGTGGCAGGCGAAGCCGGCGACTAGCCGAGCAAGTACCCGCAATAGCGGACGTTGAACGTCCTCATGAACCGGCTACTCGGCCAGGCCAGGCGGCGTAACGGCGGGCGAACTGTTGTTCGGCGCCGTAGCCTATGGCGACCCAGCCCTCGAATTCGTCTCGAATTCGGGCGCGAGGAGCAGCTCGCCGCCTCAGGGCTTCCCATAAGTAGCCGTGTGGGGGTTGACTGCCCCGCCGATTGTCTGTTAGGGTGCCTAGGTCTTCTGGGGATCCACCCGCCGCCAGGGCGGATTCACAATCTACCGGGGGTAGGCAACTGCGGATTAATCGTTACCTGACCCATGCCGTCGTACTCGGAATAGCTGTGGCCATGTCGAGCTACGCGGCGATTGATCGTCATTTTCCGACGACGCTGACCGCGCGCCTGGGTCCGGTAAACGCAGAAGCAGTCATGGTCGGAGGTGGCGGCGACTATGGCGATGTCTCCATGGGCCGCTACGGCACGATCAACAAGCCGCTGTCGATTCCGACGGCGGCGCCGGTCAACCACCAGCCCTTTACCTATACAGTCGCCGCCGGCGAGAGTCTGGCCACGATTGCGGCCAAGTACCACGTCACGGTGGCGGAGATCCGCTGGTCCAACACCGACCTTTATTCGAGCGACTCGGTCGCGACCGGCGACCGCATCTACATCCCGCCGGTGCATGGAGTCGTCGTGCACGCGAAATCGAGCGACACGCTCTCGAGCTTGGCTACGAAGTACTCGGTCGATCCACAGGTGATTATCGACTTCAACCGGCTGCGCACGACGACGCTGACGTCCGGGTCGCTGCTCGTCATCCCCGGCGGTGTCGGTGGCGCGTTCCCGCCGCCACCCGCGCTCTTCCAGATCCTTCATGGCTCGACTCAGTCGGCGTTCGCGGCCAAGGTCATGGGGTGCTGCCTTGGTCCGTACGTGAACAACAAGTTCCCGGTCGGTTGGTGCACCTACTACGTGGCCACGAAGCGCAACGTGACGTGGAACGGCGACGCCGGCTACTGGTACCAGAACGCGTCGTACATGGGCTACGCGGTCGGCCCGACGCCGAAGGTCGGCGCGATCATGGTCACGTGGGAGAGCTGGGCGGGGCACGTCGCGTACGTGGAGGCGGTCAATTCGGACGGCTCGTGGCTGGTGTCGGAGATGAACTGGGTGGCCTTTGACGTGATCGACGAGCGCACAATCAAGCCCGGACAGCTGGGCTCGCGGCTGGTCGGGTTTATCTACTAGAAACTAGACCGCGACCGTCTCCGGTTCCCGGCTCGCCCAGGCTTCCTCCATCGCCTCGGTGTCTCGCTTGACCGTTCTCAGTCCCGTGGCGGCGGCGAGCGCGGCCAGGATCAGGAGCGTCGGCGAGGTGATGAGAAGTGCGGCCTGAAGGTTGTGTCCCAGGTGGTCGGAGATGACGCCAACGTCGTAGGTCGAGTGCGAGTCGCCGAACACGTGGGCGATGAAGAGGAGCAGCGTCACCGCACTGGCGCGCAGTCCCGGCGAGACGACGTTTTGCGCCACCGCCGTGAAGGGGCCGGCGTAGAGGTAGAGGCAGATCACGGTCAGCAGGAAGACGGGAACGAAGACGGGGATTGGACCGACGTTCAGTGGGCTGAGGATCGCGATCGTGATCAGGACCGCACCGGCGAGGAAGCCGACGATGCCGGTCTCTAGGTGGGCTTTGGGCGATTCGAGGGCGCGGCGGTCGGAGAGCCAGCCCCCGGCGAGCGTGCCGATGAGACCGCCGACCACGATCACGACCCCTGCCAGGAGGCCGGCTCTGCCTGAGCTCATGTCGAACCGCCTCTGGAGGACCGTCGGAAGCCAGAATGCGTTGGAGGCGAGGACGAAGAAAAGGAGGGTCTGGGCGATGATCGTCGCCCTCAGGGTCGGGATCTTCAGCAGGTCGATGAACTTCTTAAGGCTCGCGTCAGCGGTCTTGGCGAGCGCGGGGCCGGTTTTCTCCACCGCGCCTCGCAGCGGCTCGCGCATCTGGAAGGCGAGGATGGCGAGGAGCAATCCAGGCACCGCTGCGAAGAAGAATGCCGCGCGCCAGCCTAGCGTCTCGGCGATGTAGCCGCCGCCGGCAAAGCCGAGGGCGATGCCGATGGTGCTGCCGGCGCCCCAAACCGACATGACCCGGCCTCGCTGCTCCTTGGGGAAGTAGTCGCTGAGGAGGCTGGTACCGGCGGGGTAGTAGCTTGCCTCGCCGATACCCACGACCGCCCGGCTGAGGAAGAGCTGCGCGTAGGTGCGCGCGAAGCCGGTGAAGAGGGTGGCGATGCTCCAGATCGTGACGCCGACGCCGATCACGGTCTTGCGGACGCCGCGGTCGCCCCAGTAGCCGAAGGGGAGGGCGGCGATGGCGTAGACGAGCAGGAAGGCGGTGCCTAGGAGGCCGAACTCGGAGTCGGAGATGTGGAGCTCTTTCTCGATCAGGGGGCCGGCGCTGGCGGCGACCCAGCGGTCCATGTAGTTGAGGAGGTTGATGCCGACCATGAGGGCGAGCACGTAGCGCGCATAGCCTCCGACCACTGGGGGAATTATGAGGTTGGCCTACCGGACCGCCATCGACAAAGCCCGGGGAGGTGATTTCGTACGATTACTGCTCTTTAGTGGGTCGGCTGGGCATTGGCGAGCTCAAGTGGCTGTAAACCACCCGCGAAAGCTGTGGGGGTTCAAATCCCTCCCGGCCCACTCCCCAACATCTGGTGCACGTGGGCTGAAAGAGCCACAGCATCGCTGGTTGAGCTGTCGGGGCCCCAAGCTTTCGGATCGCCACACCGCGAGCAAAGCAGGGCCAGTCAACCTTCGCCCCTACCTGACACCCAAGTACGTCGGCATGCGGCGCGACCTTGAGCGCTTCCTCCACGACTACAGCTTCGACCGCGCCCACAACGGCATCCGGACGCTCGGCCGGACACCGGCGGAGACCTTGAAAGCCGCGGTTAGGCTATGAGCCCGTCACCCCTATGGCGTCGCCACATCTCGTGGACAGGACATCCCAGCCCGCGAAGGGTCCAAGCCGTCGCCGTCATCGCAAATCTCAAATTCAAGTCGGGCGTCTTTCCCGCCAAACGTGCAGTGTCGCCCGGGATGCCCGCGCATGTTTAGCCAGATTCTGCAACGTTTCGGCGCAGCAGAAGTAGACGACCGCCTCGACATCGTGAGGGTACCGTTCGGCCGCGCACCGAACTTAGACCGGAAGCGTGAGAGCGTAAGCGCAACTCCTCCCCAGGTCGTGCAACGCGGCGGCGTTTTGATCCACCTGGCGTGATTGATTCATCCAATGGAGAGGCGAAGGCTCACACCGCCTTTGGCATGGCGCGCGGCGCATTCTTGAATTTCAGCCCTTCTACCTGCATTAAACGGAGAACCACCCAGAACATGAACGGCAAGTCTCCACGAGCGGGCTTGGTGACAAGAGCCGGGTCCACGAGCTCGTAGACTCGCCCCCTCGTTTCCACCGCGCAGCGGCCGGCCGCGAGGACATTCTTGACCCACTCCGTATCCCTCCCGTATGTGAGACCGAACAGAAAGCCATCGCGGATCCTGAATACGTTGACCGGCGTGCGATGCACTTTCCCGGATTTGCGGCCAACGTGAATGACGTATCCAAACGTAGGCATCTTCAAGCCATTCGCCAGTCGGCCGATCGTGCGGTTCGTCACCACGCGATTGAAGCGCGCGACCTGTTTCGGCCAGAGCCGAACTGCAATCACGAGCACAAGGGGCAGAAGCAAGAAGCTTGAGGCGATGCTCAGCCACAGATTCATGATCAAGACCTCTCATTCAGTGAACCGGTAACGACGGCAGGGCTTGGCGTCTGGAAGCCGTCTGAGATGGCGACCACGAAGCCAACCGCGGTTCCGAGCGCAAGCAACAAGATCGCGATCTGACCGGCTGCAGATGGGGCCTCTTTTTCCATCTCGCACGTATCGGACGGCCACACCGAGCACGCAGCGTCGATTTCATCGCTTGTTGAATTATATGCCGCAACGGCCTGAGATGTCAACGGGCGTTGAAATTTCGGGTAGACTGAGCGGCATGGTCGTCGCGAGAAGTCGCAGGAAGGTCCGTGTGGGGCGAACACCAGGTTCGCCGGCGAACCGGGAAGCAATCCTGTCTGCCGCCAAGACTTATTTCGAGCGACACGGCTACGAAGGGAGCACGATCCGTGGCATCGCGGACGCCGCGGGTGTGGATCCCGCGCTGCTCTACCACTACTTCGGTTCAAAGGATCAGCTCTTGGTGGCTGCCCTCCAGCTACCGGTCAACCCACGCGATGTCGTGCCGGAGCTGCTGGCGGGGGGCCTGGACGGCATCGGAGAACGATTGCTGAGACGCCTCCTCGGCGTCTGGGGAAGGGATTGGGCTGCGGGTGGGCCGATGATTGGATTGATCCGGGCATCGGCCACGCACGACGAGGCGGCTCGCCTGGCTCGGGAATTCTTTTCGAGAGAAGTGATGGGTCGGGTCGCCGAATCGCTTGACATGCCGCAACCGCGACTCCGCGCTGCCCTCGTCGGCTCTCAACTCATGGGCCTCGCGATGGCCCGATTCGTCATAAAGCTCGAACCGATCGCAAGCGCCGATCCAGAGCTGCTGATTGCCTGCTACGCACCGACGATTCAGCGTTATCTGACTGGCCCGCTGCCGAGTGACGATCGCCCTTTGCCCCCAACAAGAATCGGCAAGGGCGGGCATCAATGAGTCGAGCGCAAATCCTCCAGCACGCGCTCAGTCATTGGAAAGGTGACCATGAAGCGTTTAGCAACTGTTGGCCGGGAGCCCTCCCGGCACACCATCCCGAATTTCTCCTCGCTTAAGCGAGGGTTTTCAACCGTCCGCCGAGGATGTCGGGTCACCCCAACCTACGAAAGAAAGCACGCACGTCGCCGACCAGCGCGTCGGGCCGCTCCATCGCTGCGAAATGTCCGCCTCTATCGAACTCCGACCAGTGCACGATGTTGTTTGACCGTTCGGCAAAGCGTCGGATGGGAGGCGCGATCTCTCGCGGGAACACCGCCACGCCAGTGGGCACCATGGACGTCTCGACCTTGCCCCAGGAGCTGCCGGAGCGGCCGAACTCGAAGTAGAGCCGTGCTGACGAGTTGGCGGTGCGCGTGAACCAGTAGACGGAGATGTTGGTCAGCATCTGGTCGCGGTCGATCGGTTGGTCACTCCACTCGTGGAATTTTTCCGCAATCCAGGCCAGCAGGCCGGCGGGCGAGTCCGTCAGTCCGTAAGACAGCGTCTGGGGCCGACTGCCCTGGATCATGAAGTAACCGGAGCCCTGCTGGCGGAAGCGGTTTGCCGCCTCGATGTAGCCCTTTTCCTTTTCGGTGAGGAGTTTCATATCCTCGGGATCGCCGGAGGACGGGGTGGCCAGCGTGTTCAGGTGCAGTCCGATGACGTGCTCCGGCGCGCTCAAGCCAAGCTGCCGAGAGATGGCTGAACCCCAGTCGCCACCCTGAGCTCCGTACCGGTCGTAGCCGAGGCGCTGCATGAGCTGCGCAAACGCGGCGGCGATGCGCTTGACGTCCCACCCTTTCTCTTTGGTAGGTCCCGAGAACCCGAATCCAGGAATCGATGGTGCGACGACATGGAAGGCGTCCGACGGGTCGTCGCCATGGGCACCTGGGTCCACGAGCCGACCGATGATCTTCATGAACTCCACCACCGAACCGGGCCAGCCGTGCGTCAGCAGTAGCGGAATGGCATTTGGTTCTCTGGATCGGACATGCAGAAAATGGACGTTCTGGCCATCCAAGATGGTGGTGTACTGGGGAAAGTCGTTCAGTCGGGCCTCGTTCTCACGCCAGTCGTATCCGTCGGCCCAATACGTCACGAGGTCGCGTACAAGGCTCAGAGGGATTCCGTACTCCCAGCCTGCGCCAGGCAGCTCGTCAGGCCACCTGGTCTTGCGCAACCGCTCGCGAAGGTCATCCACCTCGGACTGCGCAACGTCGATGCGAAAGGGTCTGAGGTCCGTGAGCGCGTCAGTCTCCAATTCTTGGCCCCCCTTGGTCTCGACGATATGACAGAATATTGTCATAGTTAGGTTAGCAAAACGACAGAATGCTGTCAAGTCGGGTCGGCGCTCTCAAGCTGGTGAGATCCTGACGTCGATGATCATCCCCGTGATCCAGCTCGAGGCGCACTTCAGCCGCGCAGGAGAGTCGATCGCGGCGTCGGGAGGCCAGACTCTGGCCCGCTGGCTCGCGCTGGAGATGGTATTTGACAAGCCGGCCACCGTCGCGCAGATTGCTCGACGGTTGGGCCTCACCCGGCAGAGCGTCCAGCGGGTGGCTGACCTGCTGGCGCACGATCGCCTGACCGGATACGCATCCAATCCGGCTCACCAGCGATCGAAGCTGGTTCAGATCACACCACGAGGCCTAAGGGCCCTCAGGGCGATTCGAAACGCCCAGCGCGTCTGGGCGAACAGCGTGGGCGAAGAGATCGGGGAGGCAAACCTGCGACATGCGAGTCGCGTGGTCGATCAGCTGACTAGGGTCCTGACGAGGCATCGCACATAGGCCGAAGCTTGTTAACTGCGGGCCGGGAGCCCTCCCGGCCCACTCCCCAAGATCTGGGGCTCAGGCTGCATCGCAGCGCGAAATATAGCGGCGCTGATTGCCCCTTTGGTCGAAACCACAAAGATCGCACTCGGACCATCGACCACATCGGAACACTAAGGGCGCCAGTTGACGTTGTGTGAGCTGTGAACCGCAGGTCGGCTGGATTCTGGGTTTGGCCTGTCGGCGCCACGCTCGGCGTGGCTGGTGCAGTCGGACTGGAAATCACGTTTGTCGCATCCGGTGATTTGCCGGCTGTTCCAGCCCTCCTCGTCACGTTTGGGCTTCCGGGCGTTGGCGGTCTCGCCCTCGGTGTAAGCAACGGCTGTGCACGAAGGACCTACCTCCTGCTTATGCAAAGATGACACCATGCGTGCTGTATGGCTGTCGGGTTCGGGCGCACCCCCGAAATGCGGGTCGGTGGACGCCGCGAACCTTTAGTAACTGTTGGCCGGGAGCCCTCCCGCCCCACCAGTTTCCTGACTCAAGACATCGTGGACACCCGGCTTCGGCAATGGGCGGAGTCGGCTCAGGTACGGACCAGAAGCGAATGTCGCGGCAGCGCTGTACGAATGAGTCAACCGCTTGGGTGCAAAAGAGCCGCGCCCTGTTTGGACGCGGCTCCAACGCCACAGTGGGCAGCGTCTGTTAAATCGTCGTTGCGAATACGTCGGTGCGGTTGGCCGGGTTGCCGGTATTCGTCTGAACGTAGAACGGCAAGAAGGTGTTGAAGTCGCTCCCTACTGAAGTCAACCCCTCGTAATCGCCCAGAAAGTAACCTCGCGAGATCGGGGCAGTCTCTATATCAAAGCTGCCAGCCACATGGGTCTCCGACCAATCGGCGGTGTTGGTGCACGCGCTGGCGGACTTGCAGCGGATTATCCAGTAATCGGTCGGCACTCCCGCGGCCGGCGTGTTGTTCCGAAAGTCGTAGTAGGCCACGCCAACGGTGCTGTTAGCTGCCACGTACACCGATGGGGTGAATGCTGCCGCGTTGTTTGTCGTTTGATTGATCTTTATCGGTGCCGACCAGGTAAGCCCGCCATCAGTCGACCGGGAGAGGGCGACATCATCGTGGGCGCCGTTGCTGAAGCGGCCATCGGCCCAAACCACGTACAGGGTGCCAGTGCTGCGGTCGACAGCAATGTCGGGAAGGCCCGCGCCGGTGCGAACCGGAGCTCCGGTGTCCGGATCAGTGACCGCCACCGACATGTCCTTGGAGATGATGATGGGATCTGACCAGGTCAGGCCCTTGTCCGTCGAGCGGATCACCGCCTCGAAGTACTGATCGGAAGGCTGGATTCCAGATCCTTTGCCGATATTGAAGACATCCACCAGGGTGCCGTTGGGCAGGACAACGATCTGGTTCCCAATCGCAAACTGATTGCTGTTACGCGCGAAGAGGTTGCGAGGCGCTTCCCAACTGGTGCCACCGTTCGTCGTCCTGGTGAAGTAGATATCTCCCCGGAACGCAAACGAATGCAGGGCATTGAAATCCGCGTTCTCACTGGGGAAGCGACTGCGATCCCATACGGCGTAAACATTGGAGGCATTGGTCGGATCGGCGGTAATCGTTTCTTTATCGTTGAAGTGGAAAACTGACGAATCACGAATCAGCGTTGTCGGCTCGCCCCAGGTGTCGCCCCCATCCGTCGATTTGCTCACAAGGATCCCGGAGGTCACCAAATCCGCGCTGGCCGAGAGGCTGATTTGGTAGACGTCTCCATTGGATGCGAACGACACCCAGGGGTCAGAGGCTCGATCGTAGTTGCCGCCGTTGCCGGCAGTCCCTCCCGAGCAGGTGCTGAAATGCGCCCAGTTCTCTCTCCAGGTTGCTCCGCCATCGTGCGAGACGCCGGCGATCAGGCCGTGCGCTCCGCCATTCGACCAGCGATCCTGCTGGAAGACACCGACGATGTTGTGTGCGTTTGTTGGATTGACTGCGACTCGGGGCTCGACCTCAGCATTGACGTAAACAGTGCCGGGCCCACCTATAGCGCAACCCGCGAACGAGCTTGGCCCGGAGACCAACGTCGTCGACGCACTCGCAGACTGGTTGAGCCCGAGCGTCAAGGCTCCCGCGACAGCAACAACAGATATGACCTTCATGCATGCCTCCTCATCGAGAACACCGGGGGGAGCGACAGAGCCACAACCCGCGTGAGACCACCCCACTCCGCAAGGCCCTCCGTGCGGCCGGTGCAGTCGCCAACTAAAGCAGTACTACTGAACGGAATGATTGTCAAATGATCCCGCGTGCGGATACTCGGCGCCATTTGCAGATCACGGTGCGATCCAGACCTCACCGCATCTTTCTTCTTCGCCCGGCGCCGTGGCTAGGCCTCGGTCTCCTGAAATGGCTACGGGCGCGGTGCCGGCTCAGGACGGTTTAGTAACTGTTGGCCGGGACCCCTCCCGGCCCACTCCTCGTCAACGTCTGACCCGCCGCCATCGTCGAAGTCGTTCTCTTGTCGCCAGGCCCCGACAGATCGCGTCCTATTCCAACAGGGCTTCCGGCCGGATGTTCTGGTTCAGGTGGAACGTGTTGTCAGGATCGTAAAGGCGCTTGAGGTCGGTCAGCCTCGTGAGCTTGCGCGCGGAATAGGCACGGCGCACGCCGTCCTGGCCTTCGTCGCCCAGTGCGTTGACGTAGACCCCACTTGCGAA
>Ga0066701_10000191_pt1 | contig 15857 bp, 10 predicted proteins | sample GraSoiAngelo_150_FD_66453 | JGI IMG/M metagenome (GOLD analysis project Ga0066701, IMG submission 66453) | Grasslands soil microbial communities from the Angelo Coastal Reserve, California, USA - 14_1009_09_40cm | ecosystem: Environmental > Terrestrial > Soil > Grasslands | place: USA... | reverse complement strand
TATACCTGTTATTGGCGGATTGATTGTCGGAGTCATGGCGAAATATGGCACTCCGAAAATCAGGGGTCACGGCATCCCGGAAGCGATGGAAGCGGTTCTGGTGAACCGTAGCCGTATCGAACCGCGGGTCGCGATTCTGAAACCGATTTCCGCGGCCATCGCCATCGGCACCGGAGGCCCGTTTGGCGCCGAAGGACCGATCATCCAGACGGGAGGGGCGGTTGGTTCACTGGTGGGCCAGATTGTGCACACGACCGCGGTAGAGCGGAAGGTGCTACTGGCGTGCGGAGCGGCGGCTGGCATGTCCGCCACGTTCAACACACCCATCGCCGGAGTAATTCTTGCGATCGAGCTGCTGCTCTTCGAATTCAAGTCGCGTTCGTTCATTCCCCTTGTGGTGGCCAGTACGTTGGCCACTGCCGTACACCTGCAATTGCTGGGAGGCGGCCCGATGTTTCAGGTCGCAGCAATGGATTTCGGCATCCCGCGCGCTTTGCCCTTCTACCTGCTGCTGGGAGGAATCTGCGGTCTGGCTGCGGTCGGATTCAGCAAGGCACTTTACTGGATGGAAGATAAATTTGAAAAACTTCCAGTGGATCAACTATGGTGGCCCGCCATTGGCGGGCTGGGACTCGGCATTATCGGCTATTTTGTACCTCGCGTTCTGGGGGTTGGGTACGACACGATTGGTGACATTCTCAATGCGCGGCTCGGCCTTGAAGTTCTCTTGATTGTAATGGTCGCCAAGGCCGTGGCACTGATGGTCTCTCTCGGTTCGGGGACATCAGGCGGATTACTGGCACCCATGTTCATGTCCAGTGCGGCACTCGGAGGCGGATATGCCATGCTCATGGACCGAGTATTCCCAGCCGCAAACCTGGCACCCGGCGCGTTCGCCCTGGTAGCTATGGGAGCAGTTTTCGGGGCAGCCTCGCGAGCCACCTTCACCTTCATCATTTTTGCGTTTGAGATCACGCGCGATTACAACTCGGTGCTTCCCTTGATGCTGGTAAGCGTGATTGCGGATGGTGTGGCGATGTTGTTCATGCCCGGTTCCTCCATCATGACGGAAAAGCTGGCCCGGCGCGGGCTTCGCATCCATCACGATTATGAGACTGACGTGCTGACGCATGTGACGGTGTCGGAAACCATGGACCATGAGGCGCCTTTGGTTGCCGCTGACATGCGGGTCGGCGAACTGGCGGAGCGAATTGCGCGGCGGGATCCGGAAGTGAGCCGTCACCAGGGAATGCTGGTGGTGGATGAGGAGCGAGAACTAGTCGGTGTCATCACTCGCGGAGACATTTTGCGAGCGCTGGACAAAGATCCTGTGGGGACAATGACTGTACGTGAGGCAGGTTCCTCACGTGTGGTGGTCACCCATCCGGATGAGCTACTTTCAGAGGCATCGGCCAAAATGCTGCGCCATAACATTGGACGCTTGCCGGTAGTGGACCGCCATGATCCGCATCGAATTCTAGGATATCTTGGACGTCCCGGGATTATGTCGGCCGGCCTGCGCCGGCTGGAAGAAGAACACGTCCGTGAGCCGGGCTGGATTGCTCGATTTTTCTGAATCTAATTTTGATTGCGCTTCAGCAATTGATGTACGGCGGCGGGTGTAAGAGTCGCGGGAGCTGGAGCGCTCCTTTTTTGCGCTGCGGCGATTAGGGGGCGCAACGCGTCGGAGGAAATGCCGAGCGTGCCCCCGGCAAAGCCATCCAGATAAGCAGAGTTGATTCCTATGACTTCGCCGCGACTATTGAATACGGGGCCGCCGCTGCCTCCGTGGGCCGTGGGGGCATCGTAAACCAGCTTGTCGCCTACTACATCGCCCAGGTGCCCGTAGGTTGCTGACGGACGAATCAGCGACAGAGCGGCGAGTTCATTCGCGGCGCCGATGTCATCATGCCGGTATGCGAGTCTTTCGTATACTTGCGTGGGTGATTTCGCCACCATGCCCGCAATTCCCATGGGATATCCGATCACGGTGACTAGTTCGCCAGGCGGCGCCGGTCCGCTGGCAAGGGGAAGCGGTGCCAGTTGGTGAATTGCGGCGGCGAAGTCAACGCGCAAAACTGCCAAATCTCCCTCCGCGGAAACTACCGAAGGCGTGAGAATGACCGGAGTTGGCAAGCCGGGAAAGAAGGCCAGTAATTTTTCAAGCTGAGGAGTCGCACCACGACGAATCAGGGCGTCGGCTTCAGGGTCGCCGTACCAGGGTTCTGCGACATGGCGATTGGTTGCCAGTAAGCCGTCGGCGACAATGAATCCCGTGCCGGAAATGCGGGCCCGCACCGAAGACGGCTCGCCCGGAAAACCCACGCGGTATACGCCATATATGTAGCAAATGGAGTTGCGATACCGGTTCAGCACCGTTGCCGGCATGCCGTGTTCCTGATCCATCTGCTGAAGTTGTTGCTTGATTTGCCGGACCTGAAGCTGAAGATCATCGGTGGGAGGCGGCGCGTAGTAGTGCACCACCATTCCGGTCCCGCCGAGCAGGACGAGTGCAAGCACGGTTTCGAGCAGCCATCCCCACTCGATTACAGCGCGTTCGGGTTCCGGTTGTGGATCTTGTTCGGGCATAATGTGGGCTGCCGGTGGGGAGCGATTTGTCAGGCAGGCGCGCCTTACGCATTCCTATGTTGCAGCTTGAGGGCGTGGTTTCCTACGGTACGGAAGTGGATGTACGGGTGAGTGCGTCTTCCAGTATATCGTTCTAAATAAGAAGGTTACGGCTCCGGGACTCGCAGGAGCTCAGACATTTCCTGATACAGGAATCCTTCTCCGGGACGGTAGGGCTGAATCCACTCGCCATTGATGACGAACTGCGGGATCGCACGTTTGCCAGTGCGCGCGACAACTTCGTCCGCGGCACCGGGCGTGTTTTCTATGTCGATTTCTTTGTAAGGAATTTTGTGGTGAGCGAGAAAGCGCTTGGCCTCTCGACAATCCGAACACCAAAAAGCGGAATAGACAATCAGTTCCATAATTGTTGAGTTCTCGAAAAAAGAAAGCCGTCAATAAAGCTGACGGCTTCTGTCGGTTGACCATCAGTTCTCGTAGAGCAACACGCCCTCGGTTTCCTTCGAATCCACGGGCCGGTAATAGAGCTTTTCGCCCTCGAGGAAGACCTCGATGAATGCCGGCCGGGTGGTGATGGTGCCTTGAATCAGAGCCTCCGATAGCGGATCTTCGATGTACTTCTGCAAGGCGCGGCGCAGCGGACGGGCGCCATAGCTGCGATCGCTCAGCGTCTGATTGAGGATCCACTTCTTGGCCTCGTCGGTTACCGTTACGGTAATCGATTTCTGTGCCAGATTCTGATTCAACTGGCTGACCATGAGCTCCAGGATCTGGATGAGGTCGTTTTCGCTCAGAGCGTTGAAGATGATGACTTCGTCCAGACGGTTCAGGAACTCAGGATTGAAGGTACGCTTCACTTCGTTCCTCACCAGGTCTTCAATCTTTTCCGAGATCATGTCCTCCTGAGTGGACTGAAAGCCCAGACCCTCGCGCTTCTGCAAGTGACGCGCGCCAATGTTGGAGGTCATGATAATGACGGTATTCTTGAAATCCACGGTGTTGCCCAAGCCGTCGGTGAGATGACCGTCCTCAAATACCTGCAACAGGATGTTGAACACATCAGGATGCGCCTTCTCAATTTCGTCCAGCAATACGACCGAGTAGGGGGCACGCTTAACTCGCTCGGTGAGCTGACCACCCTCTTCGTAGCCCACGTATCCGGGAGGCGAACCGATCAACTTCGAGACCGAGTGCTTCTCCATAAACTCGGACATGTCGAAGCGAACCAGCGACTTCTCGCTGCCGAACATGAACTGGGCGAGAGTGCGGGCGACTTCGGTTTTTCCCACGCCAGTGGGGCCGAGGAACAGGAACGAGCCGATCGGACGGTTCGGATTCTTGAGGCCGGCGCGAGAGCGCCGGATGGCGCGCGCTAAAGCGCTGATCGCCTTTTCCTGGGAGATCACGCGTCTATGCAGCTCTTCTTCGATGCGCAGCAGCTTCTGGGTTTCTTCTTCCTTGATGGAGGTGATGGGCACGCCAGTCCAGCGTGAGACCACGTCTTCGATGTCCTCGCGGCCGACAACGCCCGTGGAGGACTCATCAAGATGGTATTTTTCGCGAAGAGCGCGCAAGTTCTCGCGCTCTTTGCGTTCCTCGTCCGAATAGAAGCGCGCCTTCTCGAACTCATGATTCGCGACGGCGTTTTCACATCGGTGCACGATGAACTTGATTCGCTTCTGCACCTCAGTGATCTCCTCCGGCAGCGAGGTCTGACGCAGCTTGACGCGCGCGCCTGCTTCGTCGATGAGATCAATGGCTTTATCCGGCAAAAAGCGGTCCGGTATGTAGCGGTTGGAATGCGAAACCGAGAAGTTAATGGCCTCATCGGTGTAGCTGACCGCGTGGAACTTCTCGTAACGATCCTTGATGCCAAACAGAATCTTGATGGCATCGGCTTCATTGGGTGGCGGAACTTTCACCGCCTGGAAGCGGCGTTCGAGGGAGCGATCCTTTTCGATGGATTTGCGATATTCGCCTGGCGTGGTGGCACCGATGCATTGAATCTCTCCCCGCGACAAGGCAGGTTTCAGAATATTTGCTGCATCAAGTGATCCTTCCGCCGAACCGGCGCCCACCAGAGTATGCAACTCATCGATGAAGATGATGGCATTTTGTGACTCCATCAATTCCTTCATGATGGTCTTCAGGCGTTCTTCAAACTGTCCACGATATTTTGTGCCAGCGACGATGAGGGACAGATCGAGTGCCAGGATGCGCTTATCGGCTAAAAATGATGGCACCTCGCCGTCAGCGATGCGCTGTGCCAACCCTTCAACGATCGCGGTCTTGCCGACACCCGGTTCCCCAATCAGCACGGGATTATTCTTGGTGCGGCGGCAGAGGATCTGGACCACGCGCTCCAACTCACCTTCTCGACCGACTAGCGGATCGAGTTGGGTGTCCATCGCGGCCTGGGTCAGGTCGCGGGAAAATTCGCTGAGGAGAGACGATTCCCGCTGCCGCTGCGGCTGAGCTTTCTCCTGACTGCTACGGGCCAATTCTTCACGAATGGTCGAAAGACGGAGGCCGCGTTCGTGCAAAATCTCGGCGGCAAAACATTTTTCTTCGCGCAGCAATCCCAGTAACAGATGTTCGGTTCCGATATGCTTGTGAGACAGCCGTTCCGCTTCCTCGGCGGCATAGGCGAGCACTCGCTTGCATTCATTACTGAGAGGCAAATCCACCGAGGTGGAAACCTTCTCCCGAATCGTGGTATGTCCTTCGATTTGCTTGCGGATGGACTCTACCGATGCATGCGAGCGCAGAAAACGGTTCGTGAGGGCTTTGTCTTCGCGCAGAAGTCCCAGTAGCAGATGCTCTGTCTCAATATAAGGAGAGCCGAACTGGCTGGCCTCATAACGCGCAAAGAAGATGACGCGCCTGGCTTTCTCCGTATAGCGTTCAAACATATGCCCTTCCCTGAGTTCTCGGGAGAAACGGGTCGGCTGGTGCTGGCCCAAAACTCCCAGGGAGCAGTCGTACCTCAATACATTATGCAATCAACGTGCCACGGACCCAATAGTTAAATCGTATCACTAAATCGTTCTGTTACTAATGGCACTTCAGTCGAATGCCTAACGCAACCATTGCAAGAGATTGCAACCCATCCTTCCAATTGTGCTGCGAACAAACTTTAACCGGTGGTTACTCACGTGAAAAGCGACTCCGGCGATACCTCTTCCATCTTACCTTGATGCAATCGCAATACCCGATGGCAGCGGCCGGCAAACGCGATGTTATGAGTAGCGATGAGGGACGTGAGTTGATAATCGCGATGCAGCCTGGCAATTAACTCAAAAACTGAATCCGCCGTATGGCTGTCAAGATCGCCGGTTGGCTCGTCGGCCAGCAAAAGCTTGGGCCGGGTTATAAGCGCACGCGCCAGAGCCACTCGCTGCTGCTCCCCACCTGACAACTCTCCAGAGCGATGATCCGCACGCTGATCCAACCCTACCTCGTGAAGCCAATGAGAGGCTTCGGCCTGTGCTTGCTGCTTGGCAAGCCCTCGCACGAGAAGTGGCATAGCCACGTTTTCCAGGGCGGTAAATTCCGGCAGGAGATAATGAAACTGCCACACGAAGCCGATCTCGCGGTTACGGAACTCGGCGGCCTGGTCGTCTGGAAGCGAGTTCACCTGTAGTCCGGCGCAGTTTACGTTACCGTCAGAAGCGGTATCAAGAGCGCCCACGATGTGCAAAAGGGTACTCTTTCCGGCACCGGATTGCCCGACGATCGCCAGCATCTCTCCTTTGCGCACCTGAAAGGACAAGTTTTCAAAGAGCACGAGATCTGATTCGCCGGAGCGAAAGATCTTTTTCAAACCCGCGACCCGCACGATCGGGTCTTGGTGTATTTGATGCAAACCGCCGCTCCTCCGTCACAATTAGGGTCCGGCGCAACAGCAGGCAACCTTTCTGCCACTTGGGAACGGCGCGGTTGCCCTATGCCATTAGAACACGAGGCGCGAGCTAAGCAATAACACCCTCCCGATTCCGGAATGCATCTGCAGAAAACTGTATACCTGATCGGCGTCAGAGGAACATAACGTTAGTCACTTCATTCATATCGTAGGGCCTCGGCGGGAAGTATCCGGGCGGCGGACCAGGAAGGATAAATGGTTGCGATAAAAGAAACCCCGATCGCCACCAGTGCTACCAGAAGACCGTCCATGGGGCGGGGTGCGAACGGCACGTAGTCAATTGAATAAACTTCGGGAGCGAGCGAGATGAGATGGTAGTGGGCGCCGGCCCAAGCCATAGCGTAACCGAGTACAAGCCCAACCGCCGTCCCAATAACACCAATGAGCACGCCTTGGGCGATAAACATCCATCGCACCTGCGCCTTGCGCGTGCCCATAGACATGAGCACGGCGATGTCTTTGGTCTTTTCCATGACCATCATGGTGAGCGAGATGAGGATGTTCAATCCGGCGACGAAGACTATAAGACCAATGGTGATGAACGTCACTACACGCTCCAGACGCAGAGCACGGAAGATCGCCTTGTTCTGTTCCATCCAATTGGTGGCCATAAAGCCCGGTCCCGCCGCCTGCTCCAGCATTCTGGCAACCTCGCCGGCTTTGTAGATGTCGTCTACCTTGAATTCGAGTACGGCAACTACGTCATCCTCACCGAACAGATGTTGTGCATCGGAAAGGCGTGTGAATGCCCAGGAACTGTCGTAATCGTAAAATCCGGAGTTGAAGATTCCGGTCACCCGGAAGCGAAGGTACTTGGGCACCATGCCATAGGGAGTGAGTTCGCCTTGCGGGCTGGTGACCAGGACGACCGAGCCAGCGGTGGCACCGAGGTTGTCAGCCATATCCTTACCCAGCACGATCGGCGGCATGGCCGCGAGGCGCTCTTGGACGTCCTCAAGTGAACTGGGGGATGGATCCACTGGCTTATCGCTGCCATTGCCTGTGACCAATGGTGCCGGCGGTGATGATTCCTCCAACGCGGCCGCGGAACCGATGTTCACTGAGTCCAGCAAGCGGCTGACTTTTCGTTCGTAAGCCGGAACCATTCCCTTTAATACGGCGCCACGAGCTCTTGGGCCGCGCGAGATGAGTACCTGTTCGTAGATAGCAGGTGCGACAGCCACCACGTGAGGGGTCTTGACAAGAGCGTCCATTAGCGGGCGCCAGTTTCTGATGCCATCGCTCTGTATGCGCAATAGGCTGACGTGCGAGGTTGAGCCAAGGAGGCGGTCTTGAAGATCCTGGCGAAAGCCATTATTGATCGCCAGGGCAACGATAAGGGATGCCACGCCCGCAGCTACGCCGGCGATGGAAATGCCAGTAATGACACCGATAACAGCCTGACGGCGTTTGGCGCGCAAATAGCGTGCTGCAACGAAAAGTTCAAAGCGCATGGGAAGCTGTTAACTGTGAGCCCCCTACTTGCCGCGAATCAGGAATTTCGCCGAGCTCGTATTGTCATAACGATCAAAAACTCTTACCACAACCACGTGCTCACGGTTTGCGGTGCTCCGGTTCTGCAGATCTGGATCGGCTCCCGCGGAGTTACCGCCGTTCCCCGCAACCAGGGTTTCGGCAGTAGGTATCGGGGTTTTGAAATCGTAGCTTTCAGACTTCGCGTCGGATAGTTGACCAACCGGCTCCACGAATTGCCAGTCATTGGCATCGATCGAATACTCCGCGCGCTTGATGGGCGAGAAGCTGTCAGCGGCACGGAATGAGACGTGGACCTGATTTCCTTCCACCGTTGCACTGAGCGCCTCCACCCGGGGCGGTGTAGTGTCAATATCGACGCGGGTGCTTTCTTTCTCAGCCGTCAGGGCTTCGCTCGGCGAATGCGAGGGCGCATCCGAAGCGATGATCTTGAAGGTGTATCCGCCGTCAGGCAGCAGGCTGGAATCGAAGGAATAGAACTTATCGGTGAGATTGTCTTTCAAGAGCAGCCAGCGGGACTGTCCGTCCGCGCGATAGTAGAGGGCGTAGACGAGTTGGTCGTCATTGTCGTCATGGGCATTCCACTTGAGTGCGATGGAATCCCGGTCATGCACCGAAGGTACCGGCGCATCGAAATGCTGCTGAGGCGCGTTGCCGCCTGTATTCGAAGCACTGTCACTTCCCACTGACTTTGGCGACGATTGATAGCGCATTCCGACCTGGACGCTGATGTCGTCGATATCTGGCGCGATATTCTTAGGCAGATAATTGAGAGTAACGCTTTCTACGCGCGGAGACGGACTTCCGTCGCGCAGTGCGGCCCTCCACTGAATAAAACGTGCGGCCGGCACACCAGCTACCGGATTCTTCTGAAGATCGACTTTCGTCCACGGACTCCAGTTGCGGTCGGGATTATCCACATTTCCGCTACGGGTGAAGAGTTCCACATTGCCTGCGCCACGAAACTCAGCGTGCCCCCAACGAGAGAAGATATGAGCGTCAAATACATCACTGTCGTAGGTACCTTCTGAATCGGCGGCTGAACCCAGAAGGAAGAGCTTGCCTAGATTACTGGTGGAGACGTAAAGCCCACCGCCGGGAGCTTTGGTAAAAGCTGTGACCTGGGTGGCGCTGGCTTTCAGCAGGTCAGTGAAATCGTCCTCGCCGTTGATAGCGAAGACGTGACCGCGATTACCCGTTCCTGCCAGTAGGCGTCCGTGCTGATCGAAGGCCAGGGCATAAACCAGATCTTCGCGTGAAGTCCAGATACGATTGGGAGAGCCATCCGGTGCGATGCGGTAGATTTCCGAGCCTCCCCCGGCCCCTGAACTCGAAGAGGGGAAGTTTGCAGGTACGTTTGACGTGCTCGGTTGAGGAGCATTGATGACGATGCCCGGTTGCTGAATGCTCGAGGTAGATGGTGCTGGGCCAGTTGGTACCGAGGTCGAGGAGTAACTGGAGGGAGCCGCGCTGGGATGTTTTTCACCAGCTCCGGCGGCGTAGATGTTGCCGGCGGAATCAATGGCTAGGGCAGTGATTTCCTTCTTCGGCGCGCCATAGAGCACAAAAGCGTCGCCAGAAGGCGAGATGCGATACACCAGGCCGCTGCCATCGGAACCAGCGATCAGATTACCCTTTGGATCAAGCGCGAGTACGCGAATGTGAACCTCGTCGCTCTTAAAAAAGAGCGAATGTTCGCCTTTGGGCGTCACCCGGTAAATTTCACCATGATCGCCGGTAGCGACGTAAAGATTGCCTGCATTATCGAGAACCAGGTCCCAGATGTATTTTGTCCGCGGGTCGAAGTAAACACTGGAAGTCCAGGAAGGTTCGGCTTCGACTTTGCTCTTCTCCACGATAGCCTTTTTCTTACCGGTCTCTTTCGCAGTCACGGCGGCTACCTGCTGGATTTTGTAAACTTTGCCGTCGGGCGAGGTGGCAGCGTAGAGGACACCATCGTTCTGAACAAGAGCCTGAACTTGTAACTCCTGAGGCTCAAAAATCGTGCTTGCCTGGCCATCCGGTGTGATGCGATAAACGCGGGCCGGCGCGCCGGCAGCGGCGTAGATGTTTCCGGCATCGTCCGAGGCAAGTGCCCAGATGTAGGTCGAAGGAGTGGTGTGGAGAGGTTTGAACGAGGGCGCCAGTTCGAGGCCTCCGGAACTGCGGATGGCCACTCCTTTGGGCGTGCCTTTTACGAGATCTTCAAACTTGGATTGTTCCCAGGTGCGAGTGCCTTCAGCAAAGGCGTCACTTACCTGACAAACCAGTAATCCAAGGAGAAGCACAGCGAGAGTTAGCGGCCGAATTGCCAATTTCATACCTCAATACCAAAGTGATGGAAGGGTTAAGCTCAGGGTAACACGGTGCCGCACGAAAGTGCGCGACCGCTGTTATCGCGCGTTGTGGACGGCTCGCTAACAATTGCCAATCTATCCGAGCCCTGATGGCAGCATCGGCGCGCTTACTTAATGGTGATAGTTAATACCTGGCCGCCGGCCACCTCATAATCCAGAGGCGCGGTTGCAGCCTCGTTTACCGATGATTCTCCCAGCACGACCATCTCCTGGGTTCCCCGCATTCCCTCCATAACGTTCATCACGGAGAGAGGCAGAGTGGGCATCACTTTGTCCGCAACCATAGCCTCGGGATCAGCTTCCAGCAAGGAGACGTAAACCCGGTTGTTGGCATGTTCTTTATTCAACAGAGCGATGGTGGGACCAAGTCCTAGTTTACGACCAAAGATGGATGAGCCGCGGCGCATGCGGTCGAGGGTTTCACCGTCGCTGACCAGAATGCGTAGAGATCCCTTGGACGTGGAGGTGGGAATATGGATTGGAATCTGGCGCAAGATTCTTTCCCCACGATAGGGACGAAGAACCGTCTCCACTACAATTTCATCTCCCGGGCGAGCTTCGGTTACATCAGTGCGGGTGCTTTCCAGACGCGCCCAGCGGCGTTCCTTTACCAAATCGAAGTCTACCTTTACACCGCGAATATCCGGCACGTCATAGTGATTGTCATAGATCCTGCCAAAGCGGTCGCCGAGAGAAAGTGCTGCCAGTGCTGCGGCCGGCTGTCCGCTATCACCCGGGGCGAACATATTTTGCAGCGTCACGTCGGGATAACCCTTAACGCTGATGCTGCCGTTCATGCGATAGGTGATCTCTTCGCCATATTCGTTAATTCCATGGAGCGCATTGAAAACCGTCGCCATCATTGCCACGGGGCTGAGTTTCGCGTTGTTAAGGACTTCGTAATGAAACTCTTTCGATGTTGGGCCACCATGGATGGTCAGCGTGACCGGGATCATGTCGGGTTGCTTGTCAAACACGCCCATGATTCCGGTATGGCGATCCTGCACGAAAGTACCCACTGATTCCGTCGTATTGACGATTTTGAAAGCGTTGAGAGGAGATGGCAGAGTAGCCAATACCTGCGCCTTGGTCATGGGAAGATCGACCATGCCGAATTGCAGCAAGGGATGGCCACAGGCTAGCAGCCGCTGCGGATCCACATAGGTGACGGTGCAAGTGGCGGCTATATCCATATCGCCGCGTACAAGGATGGCGCTTACCGCAGAGCCCGGCTCCAACGGTTCCGGTTGTTTCACGTCGCTGTGCGAACCCGCGCCCATCACTGGAACAACGCCAGCGGATGCGAACTGAGGAGCAAAGCGACGAATGGTTTCTTCCGAAAATCCATTGAAGACCAATGGCGTATCGATCGGCCTGAGATAATTGCCAACGTTCTGCGAAATGGAAGCGGAATTCATCCCGGGGCCGGAAGTCTTAGTTTCCGCAGCTCCGGCTCTCGCCTGTATGGGAGCGGAGTCGCCGCCGGGCCTGCGGTCCATGGCATTAATCTCGAGCATTTCGGAGATTGGAGTAACGCCAGCAATCGGTTCTTTGGAAAATTCGCCGATGCGAAAGGCAAGCGCCCCGGCAAGTTTGCCGTCAATGTAAACTGGGCTGCCGCTCATGCCGGCAACCACGCCAGTGTATTCCGCCTTAGTGCCGTGAAGACGAATGAGAATGATGTCGCCCTTCGGCCCGTTGACGTTTTTCATCACGCCAAGGACCTCAACGTCCATGGGCTCTGGTTTGACGCCCTGAAAAACCGTATAGGCGACGCCACGCATGCCAGCGTGGATCTCATCAACCGGAATGGTTTCAAACGGTTTCGGGCTCTGAGCTGTAACTGTGGCGGACGCCAGCAAACAGCAGAGGGCGGCAAGCGAGAGAACTGCTTTTCCCATTAATTTGCCCCGGAGGCCAGTCTTGGCCCAATTATCTTTTAACTAGACTCCGCGTAATGTTTTTATTTTTGCCAGTGAGGGAGTGTCAAGCCGAGCAAAATATCCCAATCGCGAAGCTGTGCATCTATACTAGCAGGGTATTTTCCGGGGGAAGCATGTTTTTTTGGCAGTTTGCCCGCAAAATCAGGCAAATCCTTACATTGCCGTTGGTTATCGCGCTCGCACTTTGGTACTCGGTGTTTTCCCTTAGCGCAGCGCCGCTGCCCAGGGCGCAGCACCAAGACCAGCAACAGCCACCGTCGCCACCGCCGGCGAATAGCCAGCAAAAACCGTCCGCAACACCACCCCCAGAGGCCGGTGGTCCGGGAAATGATGTCGGTCCGTACGCCATTCCCAAAAAGAAAGAAGAACCTCCGCCACCTCCTCCCCCTGAAAAACCCAAGAAGATTGAGGGCATGCCCGATTACTCCATCCAAGTGGATGTACCGCTGGTCAATCTCGACGTGCTGGTTACTACTAAGGACGGTCAATTTATTCCCGGGCTGAAGAAGGATAATTTCCGCGTGCTCGAGGACGGAGTACGGCAGCCGATCAGTAACTTTAGTCAGGCAGAGGCGCCCATTACGGCTGTGTTGCTGGTGGAGTTCGCGTCCACTAATTATCAATTTCTGTATGACGCTCTCAACGCCTCCTATACATTTGCCAATGGCTTAAAAAAAGAGGACTGGGTGGCGGTGATTTCCTACGACATGAGACCTCACATCCTCACCGACTTCACTCAAGATAAGCGAGCCGTCTATGGTGCCTTGAACCAGCTCCGGATCCCCGGCTTTTCCGAACGAAATTTATTCGACTCGGTCTATGACACGCTGGACCGGTTGGATCGGCTGGAGGGACGCAAGTACATCATTCTTGTTTCAACCGGTGTCGACACCTTCAGCAAGCTAAACCTGGACCAGATTCTCAAAAAGATCAAAACAACTCGCAACGTCACGATTTTTTCGGTTGGTATTGGTCGGGCGCTGGTGGAATATCTCGAAGCACGCGGCGCCATGGGTCCGATTTCGAGCCTTACTTACTTACAAGCCGAAAACCAGTTGAGCACTTTCTCGCGCATGACCGGTGGCCGAGCTTATTTCCCACGGTTCCAAGGCGAACTGCCGGAAATCTTCCATGACGTCGCCAGCGACATTCGCAACCAGTACAACCTGGCATACCATCCCAGCAATACCAAGCTGGATGGCACTTATCGCAAGCTGAAGGTAGAGATAGTTGGTCCCGACGGCAGCCCGCTGAAAGTTAAAGATCAGAAGGGTAAGGACGTTAAGATTCAGGTCATGGCCCGCGACGGGTACACCGCGAAACACACCGTCGAATAACGTTCATCCCAGACCTTACGCGGTTCTTTCCGTTCTTCTTCGGTGCCAACTGGGACTGTCTGGTATGCTGCTCTCCGCCCAATGCACCCAATCTCCCTCAGTCTTACGCTGGGCCTTACTGCCGCCGCTGCGAATATATTTGGCGGCGCGATCATCGTTCAGCGGCATTGGGAACGCCGTTACCTCAGATACTTTGTCGCGCTGGGCGCTGGGTTTATGCTGGCCACCTCGATCGTCGAGATGGTCCCGGCGAGTCTGGAACTGCGCGGCAAGAATGCAGCCTTTCTCGTCCTGATTGGATACCTCATCATCCATTTTTTTGAGCATACCGTCACCCCCCACTTTCATTTTGGGGAAGAGACGCACAAGGATGAGTTCCTCCACCCTGGCAAGGGATATTCGGTGCTGATCGGACTGATCATCCACACCTTTTTCGACGGCATCGCTATCGCGTCTGGATTTTTGGTTTCCGAGTGGCTGGGCTGGATTATTTTCTTTGCTGTTTTCCTGCACAAGATTCCTGAGGGATTTACCGTAGCCTCGGTGATGCTCGCCAGCGGCCGCAGTCGCGGCTTTGCCTGGGGTTCGTCGGTTCTATTGGGAGCGGCCACGCTGGCTGGTGTTCTCACCATGGCGCTTTTCAGGCATCACGTGGCTGCCGGGCTTCCGTTGGCCGCTGGAGTGACCATTTACGTTGCCGCATCCGACCTTATTCCAGAGGTGAACAGGGAGCCTGGGGTGAAAATGGCTCTGGTGGTTTTTCTCGGGGTCGGACTGCTTTTTTTGCTCGATCATTTCGCGCACGCGCAATGATCCTGCCCGCCGAGCATCGGGACGGATCTCACCCTGAGTGCCGAATGTGCAGCACATCTCCATCCTGGACAATGTAGTCCTTACCCTCCAGCCGCAACGTGCCTTTGGCGCGGGCGTTGGCTTCGGAGCCGGCTTCCAGGAGTTGATCCCAACGGATGGTTTCAGCGCGAATGAAGTGCTTTTCCAAATCAGAATGAATAGCGCCGGCTGCTTCGACAGCTCGGGTATTGATCGGGATAGTCCAGGCGCGGCACTCATCTTCGCCGATGGTGAAGAAAGAGACTAGTCCGAGCAGAGCATATGTGGTGCGAATCAGGCGTACCAGACCGCTTTCGGTCAAACCGTAGCTGGCAAGAAACTCAGCGGCATCTTCGTCGGGCATCTCTCCCAGTTCGGCCTCGACTTTTCCGCAGATGGCTGTGGCGCCGGCATTCGGACGGCCTGCGACTTCCTGCAACTTATATTTACTGACCGCGGCCTCCAAGTCCTGGCCTAAATGTGTTGTTTCACTCACATTCAGGACGTATAGGATTGGTTTTTCGCTCAGGAACATGAATCCCCGGATACGTTTCTTATCTTCTGGCGTCAACTCCATTTCTCGCAGTGGGTGCTCGGTTTCCAGATGAGCTTTAGCCCGCTGCAAGAGTTCGTTTTCTTTTTCGAGTTCCGGCGAGCGCATTTTTTTTAAGTCTTTCACCAGGCGCTCGAGACGCTTTTCAATCTGGCCGAGATCGCTGATCATCAGGTCGAATTCAACATTTTTGATGTCCCCGACCGGATCAATGGGGCCAGCATGTGGAATCGAAGGGTCCTCAAAGGCACGGACGACGTGTGCCAGCGCATCTACGCTGCGCAGGTGTCCGATGTATGCGGTCTCTTTGAGGGCTTCCTGGCCGATGGCCCCCACGTCAACATACTCAACCGAAGCATGGGTGAGCTTTTTGGGGTTGTATATAGCGGCCAGGCGGTCGAGGCGGTCGTCGGGTACTTTGGCTACGCCGATATGAGCCTCGCGGGGATTCGCGTAGGCCTGTGCCGAAAGGTTCGCTTTGGTCAGGATGCGAAAGAGAGACGTCTTGCCTACCTGGGGCAAGCCAATGATGCCGGTTTTCATGTGGAAAGCTCGTAGCTCCTAAGCTTTGTTGTCTTGAATATCCCCTGCCAATTGCTTATGTCCTGGCTATATTATTTGCTGCATGTCGAAAGCTGCCCAGCTCGCCTTAATGATCGTGATTCTAGCTCCGCTGGCGGATGCCAGCGGGTCTTGCCCGGTTACCCTGATCACCGGCACACGGGCCCTCGACTCTATCTCCATCACCTTTAGGAATGCCAGCAAACTGCCGATTCGGCGGCTGGAATTCAACTGCAAGGTGGTCAATGCTAAAGCCGACAAAACCCAACC
>Ga0066701_10000172_pt1 | contig 16439 bp, 20 predicted proteins | sample GraSoiAngelo_150_FD_66453 | JGI IMG/M metagenome (GOLD analysis project Ga0066701, IMG submission 66453) | Grasslands soil microbial communities from the Angelo Coastal Reserve, California, USA - 14_1009_09_40cm | ecosystem: Environmental > Terrestrial > Soil > Grasslands | place: USA... | reverse complement strand
GGCGCCGACCCTGAGGCTGAGGCGATCCGAGCGCGCGATGCCCTGCACCGAGTCGCGACCGACCTCGAAGACATTGCTTCGGCCCTGAGGCGGGAGGGCCGCGGCGAAGAGGCCGACATCATCGAAACAGGAGTTTTGATGGCCATGGACCCGCAGCTGATCGCCCGCGTAGAGACGCTGGTCGTCGATGCGGGCCTCGGGCCAGCCGAAGCACTGTCCGAGGCGGCGGAAGAGACCGCGCTCGAGCTCTCGCGACTCCCCGACGCGATGCTCGCAGAGCGAGCCGACGACGTCCGCAGCGTCGGCCGGCGCGCCGCCGCATATGTGGAGGGTCGAGCGCGCACCGCGACCGATGGGGTGCTCATCGCGACCACACTTGGCCCGGCCGATGTGGCCGAACTGGCGCCCACTGCGAAGGGCATAGTCCTCGCGGCCGGGGGCGTCACAGCTCACGCCGCGATCGTCGCCCGCTCGCTGGGCCTGCCGATGGTCGTCGGCGCCGGCCCTGAGCTCCTGGATATCCAGGACGGGGAAGAGGTCGTCGTCGACGGCGACCGCGGGCTGGTCGTGCGCCGCCCCGACCCAGAGCGGGTCGACCTGGCGCGCCTCGACGCCGAACGCCGCAGGCTCGCCCGGAACACCGCGGTCGCGCGCCGCGACCAACCGGCGGAGACAAAGGACGGCCACAGAGTCCGCGTGCTCGCCAACGCCTCGACCGCAGCCGAGCTGCAGGAGGCGACCCAGCAGGGAGCAGAAGGCGTGGGGCTGCTCCGGACCGAGCTTCTCTTTCTCGAGGCGTCCGAGTGGCCGTCCCAGGCTCAGCAGCTGAGCTCGCTGCGTCCGGTCCTTTCGCAGCTGGCTGGCCGCACGGCGACGGTGCGCCTGTTCGACTTCGGGGCCGACAAGACGCCACCTTTCCTACGCGGCACCTCCGCGCGCGGCATCGACCTGCTGCTGGAATCGCCGCGCGCTCTGACGACGCAGCTCGCCGCGATCGTCGAGGCCGGTGCGGGGACCGACCTGCGAATCCTCATTCCGATGGTGACGAGCACCACGCAGCTCGCGGCCGTTCGCGAGGCGCTCGACGGCGTTCTTGATGGGCGGCCGAGACCGCAGCTCGGAGCCATGATCGAGACGCCTGAAGCTGCGCTTGGCGCCGGCGCCATCGCTCAGACGGCCGATTTCCTGAGCATCGGCACCAACGACCTGACCCAGCTTGTGCTCGGGCTCGACCGCGAGCAATCCAGAACGGCCCCGGTGATGGACCTACGGGTTCTCGGTTTGATCACCGCCACGATTGACGCCGCGCACGCGGCGCGAATCCTGGTCGATGTCTGTGGCGAGGCTGCTTCCGACCTCAAGGCGATGCCGGTTCTCGTGGGTCTGGGTGTCGACGAGCTCAGCGTCGCCGCCGCGCGTGTCGGGCAGGCGCGTCAGCAGGTGCGAGAGCTGAACTTCGTCGCAGCGCAGCAAGAGGCGGAAAAACTACTCCACCAGGCCGGTCACGCAAGCCGCGAGCGCGTCTAAAGCGGCCGGCGCGTCCTCACCGTCGGCGCACAGGCTCAGGGTTGTGCCGCCTATCGCGCCCAGAGCTAGGACCGCGAGGATGCTCTTCGCGTCCGCGAACCTGCCGTCGACACCGACCGTCACGCGCGACCGAAACCGCATCGCAGTCTTGACGAAGTTGGCGGCCGGCCGGGCGTGCAGCGCCACCGAGTCTGGGAGCGCGACCTTGAGCTCAGAACTTGTGTGCACCGCGTGCCTCTTCCGCCGCCCTCGCCACATCATCGAGGTCTTGCCCGGCCGACGACATCACCGCCGCCGCGATCGCCCCCTCGACGAACGGAGCATCGACGAGTCGGATGTGGCCGTTGCGACGGCCGTCTTCCATCAGGTGGCGGACCGTTAGGACCGAGCTGCCGAGATCCGCCAGCACTACGACTCCCTGGCCCCGGTCGGCGCGCATGATGGCGTTCCAGACCACGTCCCCGGTCGTGCCCAGCGTCCCGTCCGGACCCCCGCCGGCCGGCTCGACGCGGACGTCGTCGCCAGCCATCTGGGAGGCCAGCGCCGCCAGGCCATGAGCCAGCTCGTAGCTATGCGAGACCAGTACAATCCCGACCAATCAATCACCTTCCGCCGATGGCGGCGTTAATTCCAGACGACCGGGCTAGTCTACACTACCGACAGCAATTCAGCAATGCCGAATCCTAGCGAAGATCGAAGACGCAGCTCGATTCAGTCCATCGACCGCGCCACAGCGATCCTGAAAGCACTCGCAAGCGGCCCGAGGCGCCTCGGCGTCAGCGAGCTGGCGGACCGCCTCGGCCTGGCTCGGCCTACTGTGCACGGTCTGCTCCAGACGCTCCAGTCGCATGGCTTTGTTGAGCAGGACCGGCACTCGGACAAATATCAGCTCGGTCCCGGCCTGCTGCAGCTGGGGTACTCGTACCTCGACCTGAACGAGCTGCGCGCGCGCTCGATCACCTATGCCGACCACCTCGCGACGCGGACAGGTGCCGCCGTGCGCGTCGGCGTGATGCACGGCGCCAGCGTCGTGATCGTGCACCACGTATTCCGGCCGGACGCCGCCTTCGGGATCCTCGAGGTCGGCCTCCAGCTGCCCTTGCACGCGAGCGCGCTCGGCAAGGCGGTGCTCGCGTTCTCACCCGCCCAGGTTCTCGCCGACCTGGTCGCAGAGCCGCTCCCACGCCTGACGAAGCAGACCCTCGACGAGTCGGGCCTACGGCGAGAGCTGGACGTGATTCGGGACAGCGGCGTCGCCACCGAGAGAGATGAGGCTGTGCTTGGTGAATCCAGCCTCGCCGCGCCCATCTTCGACCACGGCGGCCAGGCCGTCGGGGCGATCGGCGTCGTCGATTCCACCGAACGAATCTTTCCGCGGGGCCTGGCGCGCGGGCTGACGGCGGCGCTAGGCGAGGCGGCCCGCGGCATCTCGCGCGAGCTGGGCGCGCCGCGCTGGCCTTACGCCGCGGAGGCCTAGCTTTTATCGTTCTCGCCCATGATCGGGCCTGAGACCACTGGCCTCCTGGTCGAGTGCCGCGACGAGCCGGGGGTGCTTTATCGCATCACCGAGGCGATCTTTCGCCACGGCGCCAACATCACATACGTCGCCGGGGGCGCGCGGCGCGAAGCCATCGCCGAGCTCCAGCTCGAGGTCTCCGGCGCCCCCGACGGCCGCCGCCTGATCGGCGACCTGGAGGCCGTGCCAGGTGTGACGCACGTCGGCGTCGTGCCGACTTTCCAGACCATCTACGGCAAACGCGTGATTGTGATCGGCGGCGGCGCCCAGGTCGGCATGGTCGCGCAGGGCGCGATCTCGGAGGCGGACCGCCACAACATCCGCGGCGAGCGGATCTCGGTCGACACGATCCCTCTGGTCGGGGAGGAGCAGCTGGCCGATGCGGTCCGCGCCGTCGCGAGGCTGCACCGCGCCCGCGCGCTTGTGCTGGCCGGCGCGCTTATGGGCGGCGAGATCACGAACGCGGTGCGGGAGATTCGGGAGGCGGGAATCCTCGTTCTCTGCACGAACATGGCGGGCTCGGTTCCCGACGCCGCCGACGTGGTGGTGAGCGACCCGGTCGAGGCTGGGGTCATGGCCGTGATGCTGATCGCGGACACGGCAAAGTTCTCGATCGAGCACGTGCGTGGCCGCCGCTTTTAGCGGCGACCACGCGGAGTTCCGGGGACCGATCAGTTCGTGAGCTCGCGCGTCCTCACGCTGATCGTCATGGTGCTCGCGGCCGACCCGACGTAGACCCCCCGCGTCGGCGCCGCGTCGGTGTAGTCCCGGCCCACCGCAAGCCGGACGTGGTGCGGGGTCGTGCGCACGGGATGCGTTGCGTCGAAGCCGATCCATCCCCGTCTCGCCACCCAGGCCTCCGCCCAGGCGTGTGACGCGGTGCTGATCTTCTCGCCCGGGAAATGGATGTAGCCGCTTACATAGCGTGCCGGGACGCCCATCGCCCGCGCCACCGCGACGACAAGGTGCGCGAAGTCCTGACATACGCCCGCCCGCAGCTTGAGCACGTCGTCGACGCCGCTGTAGACGTTCGTCACGGTGCGGTCGTAGGTGAACTCACGGCTGATCGTGGTCGTGAGCTCGTCGAGGGCGTGCTCGACCGATTCGGGTGACGCTGGATCGTTGATTGCGTGGCGTTGCGCCAGCTCGTGCACCCCGTCGATGTCCTTGACCGGGGAGCGAAAGCGAAGAAAGTCCTGCACCAGCTCCTCGCCGGGGTTCTCGTCCGGGCTTATCCCTGTCTCGACTATGGATCGGCTGACCACACTGATGCCCGAGTGCGGGCGCACGAGGTTGAAGTAGTGGACGTGGTTGCCGAAACCGTCGATGTAGGCACGCGCCTTCACGCCGTGGCTCAGCTCGAGCCTGAAGTCATGACAGCGCTGGCCGTTGCCGTCCATCGGCTGCAGCCGGAGCTCCATCACGGTCTCCGCGATGGGGCCCGTATACCGATAGCGGGTGCTGTGGACGATGTCCAGCTTCATTGCTGCTGCTGCTGTGGCATCCCGCGCCCCTCTTCGCCGGCGACCGCTGCCGGCACCTTGCTCGGATGGAAATATGTTTCGCGCAGCGCGATCTCGAGCGTGCGCAGCAAGGCGCGGCATTCGCCATCGAACTCCAGCGGACTCTGGGCGATGGACTGCGTGTTGGCCTGCTGGTAAATTCCGTTGAGCCGGATCAGCAGGCGCAGAGGCTTCGAGCGCCGGGACTTGCCTTCGATTCTCGCCACCGACTCGAGCGCTGTCGACGCCGCAAAGCGAGCCGATCGCGGCAGGGCGCGGTCCAGCATCAAGCATTCGATGACGCGATCCGCCGTCACCCCACCGGCATAGCGCGCCTGGAAGGACTCGAACGCAAAACAGGACTTGAGCACAGCCGTCCACTCGAGCGCATCCTCGGGTGTGTCCGCGAGCTCCGCCGCCTTGTGAGTCACGACCCCAGTGACGTTCGCCGTGCGCTCGACGAACTTCCCCAGCCGGACGAAGTCGCGCGCCTCGTCGTGAAACATCGTGTCCTCGAGCAGCCCGTCGACGAGTCGGATGCTCATCTGCACGTCCATGAGGAACCGGTAGAGGTCCGGCTGCCAGACGGCCTCCTGCACCCGCCAGTGCAGGGCGTTGACCTGCTCGTACAGCTCGGTGGGCAGCGCCGGGCGAACCGTCTGCGCCGCCAGACGGGCGGCGGCGATGCTCGCTCGGACCGAGGGGCCGAGCGTGCCCGCGACGACAAACTCGACCGCCTGCTCGCGGCGGCCGGTGTCGCTGCCCCGCCAGCCCGCAAGCTCCATGAAGCGGACCCAGAACTCCGGTCCGGGCTCGTCGGAGCGGTCGAGCGACAGCGCGACATGCACGCCCAGGATCCGGGCGAGGTGGTCAGCGCGTTCGAGGTGGCGCCCCAGGAGGGTGAGCGAGGTCGCGGCCCGGCTAAGCATCCCGATCCTCGACCGCGTCGTCCGCGATCACCCACGTGTCGCGGCTGCCCCCGCCCTGCGAGCTGTTGACCACCAGCGAACCAGGTGTCAGGGCGACGCGTGTAAGCCCGCCCGGCGTGACATAGATGTCAGGGCCCGTGAGGACAAACGGCCGAAGGTCCTGGTGGCCGGGCCGCAGCCGGCCGCCGTCGAGCACCGGCTGCACCGACAGCGCGATCACGGGCTGGGCGATGAAGGCGCGCGGCCGGGCGAGGATGCGCCGCCGAAACTCCTCGCGCTCTTCGCTGGTCGAAACTGGGCCGATCAACATCCCGTATCCGCCGGAGGCGTCGGTGGTCTTGACGACCAGGCTGTCCAGATGTGCGAGCACGTGCTCGCGCTCGGAGTCGATCGCGCACAGGTATGTCTCGACATTGGGTAGGATCGGGTCCTCGTCGAGGTAGTACCGGACGATTTTCGGCACGAACGCGTAGACCGCCTTGTCGTCGGCGACCCCGTTGCCCAGCGCGTTGGCGATCGCGACGTTGCCGGCACGGTACGCGTTGACGAGGCCGGCGACTCCGACAAGCGACTCCTGGCGGCCGAAGATCGGATCCAGCCATTCATCGTCGATCCGCCTGTAAATGACGTGGATGGGATGCAGGCCGCGGGTGGTCCGCATGAACACCTTGTCCTCGTCGACGACAAGGTCACTGCCCTCTACCAGCTCGACTCCCATCTGCTTGGCGAGGTAGAGGTGCTCGTAGTACGCGGCGTTGTTGATGCCGGGCGTGAGCAGGACGACGGTCGGATCGTCCACACCCGCCGGCGCGAGCCAGCGCAGGTGACGCAGCAGCTCGTGCACATAGCCCTCGACCGGCCGGACCGGATAGCCCGCAAACAGGTCAGGGAGGATGCGTTTCATCACGTAGCGGTTGGCCTGCACATACGAAGCGCCCGATGGCGTGCGGAGGTTGTCCTCGAGAACGAAGAAATCACCCTTCTCATCCCTCACCAGGTCGATGCCCGCGATGTGGCAGTGGATGCCGTGCGGAACCGCGAGCCCCTCGATCTCGCGGACGTAGAGAGAGCTGGTGAGAACGACCTCGGTCGGGATGGCGCGCTGCTTGAGGATCAGCTTGCGCCCGTAGACGTCGTCCAGGAACAGGTTCAGCGCCCTCAACCGCTGCTTGAGCCCCTCCTCCAGGCGGCGCCAGGTGTGCGCCTCGATCAGCCTCGGGATGACGTCGAACGGGAAGACTTTCTCCGTGCCCTGGGCGTCCGGGTAGACGGCAAACGTGATCCCGTGGTTACGAAACATCTCCATGGCCAGAGCCCAGCGGCGCTGGAGCTCGGCCGGGCCCAGCCGGTTCAGCTCCTCGTAGAGTCGACGGTAGGCAGGTCGCGGCCGGCCGGCGGCCGCAAGCATCTCGTCATAGAAGCTGTTGACCTTGTAGTTGGCATCGAGATTCACGAAACCCACCGCTATAGTGTCTGCGCCATCCCGCAACCTGAGAAGACGCTCAACCTACGGGTCGGCTGCGAGTTCAAATACGACGTGAGCGCTCCGACTGTCGCCACGGTTCAGGTGCGCCCGCGCTCAGATGCGCGCCACCAGCTGGTCAGCGAGACCTGGGGCACCCACCCACCGGTGCCGATGGACGAGTATGCCGATTTCTACGGCAACCCGGTCAAGCGGCTCGTCATGCCGGTGGGGGAGCTGGCGCTCCGCTACGACGCGGTAGTGTCGGTGCCGGACGAGCCGGACCTCGACGCCACCGCTGCGCCGCAGCTGGCCGTAGACGACATCCCAGGTGAGCTGCTCCACTTCACGCTTCCCAGTCGGTACTGCCTGTCCGACCATCTCATGGGCATGGCTTGGGAGCTGTTCGGTCAGACGGAACCGAGCGGAGCCCGCGTCCATGCGGTCTGCGACTGGGTGCACGACAACATCACCTTTCAGTACGGCGCGAGCAATCCGCTGACGACCGCGGTCGACGTGCTCGAGCAGCGCAAGGGCGTGTGCCGGGACCTGGCGCATCTCGCGATCACGTTCTGCCGCGCGCTCAACATCCCGGCGCGGTACGTGTTTGGATACCTGCCGGACCTGTACGTGCCGCCGCCGGACAGCCCAATGGACTTCGCCGCCTGGATGGAGGTTTACCTCGGCGACCGGTGGTGGACCTTCGATCCTAGGAATAACGCGCGCCGGGTCGGACGCGTTCTGATTGGTCGTGGACGCGATGCACTCGACGTGGCGATGCTGACCACTTTTGGCGCTGCGGCGTTTAGATCCATGGTGGTTTGGGCCGACAAGGACAAGCATTCCTGATGGCGATCGATCCAGCGCCGGTCGACTGGGCCTCGGCGCGCCGGGCGTCCTATCAGCTGCGGCAGACCTTCCGTTACGAGTACCCGCAGCCGATCCGCGACCTGAGCCATCGCCTGATCGTCATCCCGCCGGAGCGGTTCGGCGACCAGCGAAGGCTGTCCCACAACGTGTCGGTGGCGCTGCACGGCGCAAGGCTCGAGAACAGCAGCGACCGCTTCGGCAACGTGATCGTGGACGTGTTCGCTCCCCGCGTGTCGGACGCGATCGAGTTCGTCGCCGAGGTCTCGGTCGAGCGCCAGGCGTCCCAGCCGAATCGCTTGCCGGACGGCTGGCTGGCCGACGAGTACCTGCTCGAGCCGTCGCGACTGACCGAGGCCGACGACCGGATCCTTCGCGCCGCCGACGACCTGTTCGAGGCGGCCGAGTGGGGCCTGCCCCTGGCCGACCGGATCAATGACTGGGTCTACCAGTCGATGACCTATAGGCATGGGGTGACCGGGGTGAGGACCACGGCGGCGGAAGCGCTTGCGCTCGGCGCCGGGGTGTGCCAGGACTACGCGCACGTGATGCTTGCGCTCTGCCGAGCCTCTGGCTTGCCCTCCCGGTACGTGTCGGGCCACCTGCTGGGCCAGGGCGGGACGCACGCGTGGGTGGAGGTGGTGCTGCCCGCGAACGACGGCACGGGGGACGCGATCGCCCACGCGTTCGACCCGACCCACGCCAGCCGGGGCGGAATTGCGTACGTGACGGTGGCGGTCGGCGCGGACTATTCCGACGTCGCGCCGACCTCCGGGACCTATCTCTCGGGTGCTCGCGGGCGGCTGATCGCCAGCAAGCGGGTGTCGCTAACCGAGATCGAGTAGCCGCCCTTCCTACATCGCGGGCGTGACTTCGTAGACCGTGATCTTGCCGCCCGATTGCAGCACCGGGCAGCCCTTTGCGAGCTCGGCGGCCGCGTTCAGCGAGTCGGCCTTCAGGATCGAGTAGCCGGTCGCCGGCGTGCCGATCGCGCCGTCGTGTACTGCCCCGTCAGCGACGTTCTTGGAGTGTTCGCTGAAGGGGTTGCCCATGTCCACGATCTTGTCGCCGAGCTTGCCGAACCACGCGCCCCAGGCTTGCATCACCTTGTCGCGCTCGCCTGGGGTCGTCCCCGCGCTGCCGCCCGTGTACAGAAGAACGAAGTTCGCCATCGCTGCTCCTCCTTGAATTTGGGATCACCTCAGACGACGAACCACCTACGCCTAAATCGACATCTCTTATCGAATTCACATCCGCCGGCTCATAAATCGATTGGATGAGACCCAGACGTTTTCATTGAGGCAGTGTTGTACGTGGGGACGTCTGGATGGCAGTACCGACACTGGAAGCGCATCTTCTATCCCGAGAAGCTGCTCCCACGCATGTGGCTGCCCTTCTTTGCTGAGCGTTTCCAGACCGTTGAGGTCAACAACACGTTCTACCGCCTCCCAGAAAGATCGGTCTTCGAGCAGTGGAGGCAAAACTCGCCGAGCGATTTCATCTTCGCGCTGAAGATGAGCCGCTACCTCACACACCTGAAGCGGCTCCACGATCCCGCAGAGCCCGTCCGCCGATTCATGGAGCGCGCCGACGGGCTCGGTCCAAAGCTTGGTCCGATCCTGATCCAGCTCCCCCCGCGCCACACCGCCGACCTCGAGCTGCTGGATGGGACACTGCAGCTGTTCCACTCCTCCGTCCGCGTCGCCATAGAATTCCGCGACGAGCAGTGGTTCACGGCCGAAACCGCGGCGCTGCTCGAGCGTCGCGGAGTGGCGCTGTGTCTCGGCGACACCCCGCGGCGCAAGCAGCCAACATGGCGGACTGCAGAGTGGGGCTTCGTCCGCTTTCACGAGGGCACGGGCCCGCAAGCGCCCGGCTATGAGCGTGATGTGTTGCGCGGGTGGGTGGATCGCATCGCTGAGTTGTGGCAGGAATCCGACGTCTACATCTACTTCAACAACGACACCGGCGGCTACGCAATCAGGGACGCGGTCGTGTTTGCCGAGCTCGCGGCTGCCGCCGGCCTCAGACCGACGCGCGTGCCTTCAACGAACGCCGCTTGAGGGCCAGGTCGGCGTCGTCCGTCGTCACGTAGCGGCGCCGGAAGTTGCGAAGGGCGAATCGGTCGCACGCGGTTTCGGCCGAGGATCCTTTGCCCAACACCTCATGCAGGTACCAATGCATCCACTCGTGGCAGTAGAGAAATCGCAGCACGTCGCGGCGGCCGCGGAAATAAACGGTCTCGGACGCCCAGGCGAACCGCATGCCTGCACCTCGCTTGCGCCGCGCAGCGTAGATCACCGGCTCTTTGAAGGCTCGGAACGGAATCGGAACCTGCAGCACGATCCGCCTCTCCTCGAACTCGCACCGCGCGGCGAGGTGGGGCGCCCAGCGGTAACGGAGCGGCTTGATCACGATCTCGTAATCGCAGCGGGGGAGGCCCTCCAGGACCCCGCGGGCCTGGGTGGTGCTGAACCCCGGGAGCTCGGAGCGGATGGCCATGGCCGAAACAGGATAGGGGCTGCCGGTGGGCGTTATGACTGGATAGGAGGAGTTGATGCCAGACACTGTCGTCGGCCTGTTCAGAACCCGCCCGGAAGCCGAGCGGGCCCTTCGAAAACTCGAGGAGGCGGGCTTCCGTCCCGACCAGATCTCGCTCGCCACGCCCCGTCGGGGCCGGCGCGGCCACTACGGCTTGAAGGTAGGTGTGGGCATCGTGGCCGGCACCCTACTGGGCGCCCTCGCCGGAGCGGTCGCCACCGGCCTGGTCCCCGGCGTCCACCCCTTGATTGCCGGCAACGTCCTCGCCACCTTCCTGTTCGCCGCCGTGGCGGGCGCGGCCACCGGCGGTGTGGCCGGCGCGCTCGTGAGCATGGCCGCATCGGGCGACCGGGCCCTCTACTACGAGCAGGAGGTCGAAGCTGGACGCTATCTCGTCAGCGTGGCCGGGCCGGGATTGGAGGACGCCGAGGAGATCATGAGAGTGGCCGGTGCCATGGAGGCGGCTCCGATCGAAGCTCCTCTCGAGAAAGGACATCCTCGACCGGAGGGCGGCTGAGCAAAGCTCCGCGGCCTAGTTGTTCGGCTCGGCCCGGCTGATGTCCTCTTGGACATCCTCCCCTTCGCCGCGTCGCGAAAGGTCACCGAGGGACACGATGCCTTCGAGCTTGTGGTCCGTCATCACCAGCACCCGCTTGACATCGTGCGACTTCATCATGTCCATGGCATCGTCACTGCAGATGTCTGCGAGCCGTGTCTTCGACGGATCGCTGCCGGTCGCAACCGCGCGCACGGTGATGTCCCTGTCGGTGACGATTCCGCACGGCTTGTCCGCCTCCATGACGATGACGGAACCGATGCGCAGGTCGCTCATCGCCTTGGCCGCCTCGGTCACCGACGTCTCGGAGCTCATCGACACCGGATCTCGCGTCATAACGTCGCGAACTGTTTTGGCCATGAAAGCGCCTCCAGATGTCGGATGAGTCTATTACGAGAAAAAACGCGTGAGCGATCGAGCGTTACTCGCGGCCGGCGTTTGTCCGTGACCACCAAAGACTCAAAGTAGTCGATAGTCCTGACCCGTTAACCAATTGGGGGCGCTTGGCCAGCAATGGCCGAGCCCTCCACTTACGCAGACCTAGATCGCCTTCGGAACGCGGAAGATCCAGGCGAGAAATGTTCCGCTTGCGACCCCGAGCAGACCGCCCACGGCGACGTCGCTGGGAAAGTGATGGCCGAGGTGCACGCGCGAGAGTCCAACGCCTGTCGCCAGCGCGTAAACGAGCGGAGCGGCGTGGGGATAGAAAGTCGCGAGAGCTGTCGCCGCAGCGAATGATGACGCCGAGTGTCCGGATGGGAACGAGGCATCGGTGGTCCTGATGCCGACGACGAGCACGTCGCGGTCGACCCAGGGACGCTTTCGTCTGAACACTGGTTTGACGAGTCGCTGGACAACGTAAGTTGTGCCCAGAGAGGCGACCGCGGTCGCAAGTCCCGCTCTTCGCCCCTTCGGCCCACCGAGCCATGCGAGGGCGGCGCCGCCCGCGACCCAGCCGAGCCCTTCGCCGAGGTCGGAAAGGGTGGTCACGTACTGGTCTCCGAGTGGAGAGTGGGGCAGCCCGTGGATCATGCGGTACAGGCGCCGATCTACCGACTCGGGCAGGATCCGGGGTGGCTGCAGGGAAGGAGACTGCATCCTTTAAGGAACGCGGGCCTGCGGTGAAGGCAGCGGAGGCAAGCGTTCTGGTTCTGGGATGAGGCGGCAAGAGCGCGCTGGACCGCGCATCGACGCCTGGTGGGATGCGGTGCTCGCCGGGGAAACCGGGGAAGCACATCCGATCTTTGGGGACCAGGTGAAAGTGCACCTGCGCGAAGGCCGTCTGACGCTGTCGGGCGACCTCGATCGGCGCGAAGACCGCTCGGCGCTCTTGCGCCAGGCCAGCTCCCGTATCGGGCGCGGCATCAGCCATGTCGACGCTTCCGCCCTACGGGTGGCCGACCGACATGAGAAGGCCGGCATCCTCGAGCAAACGCTCGTCGCCGCCTATCCCGACCGCGCGACCGCCGGCCTCGCGCGCAAGCTCGTCCTCGAGCACAGCCGCGTCGCGCCCAAAGAGGAGGGGATCGTCGACCACGCGGATGCGCGACGGCTGCGCGAGCTCGTGCCGAAAGAATTTGTCGATGACGCGACAAAGCGCATCGAACACGGCGACGCGCTGCTCATCCTTCGCGTCGACGAAACGGCAGGCTTCAAGGTCCGCGAGCTGCTGGAGGAGGACACGCGCAGCACATGGACCATCGCCACTCCGCCGCGCCTCAGCTCCGGGAATGGCAAATAAATGTCTGAGCTAGGCAGCCGCGGCGCTAGAGTCCGGCGGCGCGTTTCGGCCCGGGAAGCCGTGTCGGAACACCTCGGCGTCCGAGATGTCGTGCGCTCGATCGGGCCGGGCGTGATCACGGGAGGCGCCGACAACGACCCGTCCGGGATCGCGAGCTACTCCATCATCGGCGCGACAGCGGGTTTCGCCCAGAACTGGCTGCTCCTGCTCGCCACCCCGATGCTGATCGCCGTCATCCAGATGTCGGCCAAGGTCGCCAACGTGACGAAGAGCGACCTCGCCACAGTGTTGCGCACCACATTCGGCGCACGCATCGCCACCCCCGCCGTGCTCCTGATGGTGATTCCGAGCGTGATCACGATGGGCGCCGACCTGCTCGCGATGGCGGCGGCGCTGCAGTTGATCACAGGCGTCAGGTACATCTACTGGGTCGTTCCGATGGCTGCGATCATGGCCGTCGTCACGATCTTTCTCGACTACCGAGTCGTAAGTCGTTACATGCTCGGGCTGGTGGCCTTCCTGGCCACGTACATCGTGGCCGCGTTCCTCGCCAAGCCGGATTGGCTGGATGTTGTGCGGAGCACTTTCGTGCCGCAGGTCAGCCTCACCCCCGGCTACATGCTCGCGGCGGTCGCCATGCTCGGCACCACGATCACTCCCTATCTGTTCTTCTGGCAGACGAGCGGCGAGGTCGAGGAGAAGCGCGGCGTGCAGCAGCTCACGCGCACCAATCTGGACATTACGGTCGGCATCATCTGGTCGAACCTGACCGCGTTCTTCGTCATCGTCGCCACCGGTGCGGTTCTCTTCTCCCACCAGACGCCGATCCGCACCGCCGCCGACGCAGCGCGGGCGCTGGAACCCTTCGCGGGCCATTACGCGCCGGATATCTTCGCGGTCGGCATCATCGGCGCAGGCCTGCTCGCGATCCCGGTCCTGGCCGCGTCCTCGGCGTTCGGGATAGCGGGTCTGGCGGGTTGGCGACGTGGCCTCGGCCGCAACCCTAAGAACGCGCCGCAGTTCTACATCGTCATCGGACTGGCGTTCCTCGTCGCGATGGAACTCGCCGTATCTTCTGTCGACCCCGTGAAGGCCCTCTTCTACTCGCAGGTGCTGAACGGTCTGGTGGCGCCGGTGATGATCATCCTCATGCTGGTCCTGACCTCGAGCCGCAAGCTCATGGGCGACTTCGTCAACGGTTGGCTGACCAATGCCATCGGTTTGGCGGCCGCCGTCGTGATGGTGCTCGCCGACATCGCCCTCTCCTACCAGATCGCGGCCAAAGGCGTTCCGAGTTAGTGGTCCGCGAGGCGGCGGCGCTCCTGCGTGCGGGAAGACGTCGCGCTCATAGAAGCGCATGAAGGCTTCCTGCTCCGGACCTACATGGCGCACGTACACGTGGTCGAAACCGTCCTTGACGAACTCCGCGATGCCGTCGAAATTTCGCTGCGGATCAGGCCCGCAAACGATCTCCTTCTAGATCGCCTCGGGCGTCACCACCGGCCGAGTAGCCGATCTCGACCCTCGACTGGCCCTGGCTTCATCCCCACTTAAGAGCTAACGCGCGCGCGTACGCCCAATACGCGGGGCGTTGAACCTGTGAGGCAAGAGTGCGAGCGCCAGTCGAAGAAAGCGTCAAAAAGGACCAGACCCTGAGCTCGCGAGGCCTGATCGCTTCGGTGATCGGCGACGCGCAGCGCCTGGTCGCGCTCGAGATCGCGCTCGCCAAGCAAGAGGTCAAAGAGCTGGCGACCGGAAACGCCATCGCCGGCGGGCTGATCGCGTTCGGCGGGCTTCTCGTGATGCTCGCCATCCTCGTCGCGGTTCCGTCTCTGGTCGTGATCCTTGTGCCGTGGCACTGGCAGGCGGCCGCGGTGTGGATCGCCGCTTATGCGGTCATCGGACTGCTGCTCGTGGTTGTCGGCAAGGCGCGCATGCAGATGCGGCTTCCCCCGCGCACTGTCGAGAGCTTGAAGGAGAACAAGGAATGGGCGCTTCGGCGCGTGAAATCGAACGGCAGATAAAAGAGACCCGTGAGCGCATGGACAGCAACCTGACCCAGCTGGAAGGGCGCGCCGCCACGAACGCCGTGCGCTACGGTCGCATCGCCGCCATCGGGCTCGGGGTGCTCGCGCTGGCGGGCGTTGCGTTCTTCATCTACCGCCGCACACACCGGCCGACCCTGCGCGATCGCCTCGACGATCTGTCCGTCGACAACCTTCGCTCCCTTGCGGATGAGCTGTCGGTAAGGCTGCGAGAGAAGCTTCCGTCGGTGACCGTGCGGGTCAACGAGAAGACCGAGCACGAGCCTGGCACCGTCGAGGGCATCCTGCGGAAGGTTGCACCCGCTCTGGTCGGTGCGGCGGGCTCGGCGCTGATCGAGCGCGTGGTGAGCGCGCCAGACAGCGAGTTCGCAGCGCCCCAGGCGGAATAATCTGTCGTCCGTGAAGGCGCGCATCCAGCGGTTGGTTCAACGCGCGCAGGCCACGCTGCCGGCCCGGGTTCTGATCGCCTACGGTGAGAGCCAGGCCAGCAACTACGCGTTGGCGCTCGCCTTCGCCGGATTCATGGCCATGTTTCCGATGATGCTCGGCGCGCTGTCGATCCTCGGCCTCGCCATCCGTGACCCCGCCACGGAGGCGCACATTCAATCGCTGGTGCTGCAGGTGTTCCCCGCGAGCGCCCAGCCGGAGCTGGAGAAAGCGCTCCACGGGGTGAAGCAGTCCTGGGGATGGTTGGGCATCGTCTCTCTGGCTGGCCTGCTGTGGAGCGCCGGCAGCATCTTCGCGACGATGGAGTTCGCCCTGACGCAGATCTTCGGCAGCAAGCAGCGCGACATGCTGCGCCAGCGGCTGATGGGTCTCGTGATGATGCTGCTCCTCGTCGCCGCCATCGTTGTGACGGTGGCGATCAACGCGGTACCGGCCTTCTTCCCGCTCGCGTCGTGGATCACCTGGATCATCGGCTTCGTCGCCGGCGCGGTGGTGATGATCGCGCTCCTGGTTGCGCTCTACCGCTTCGTGCCCAATAGGACATTCCGATTCACCGACGTCCTCCCGGGCGCGGTTCTGGCGGGTTTGCTCATCGAGGCGCTTTCGTTCGCTTTTCCTCTCTACGCGAAGATCGCAGGCGGCTTCAACACCTACGGCGCGCAGTTCGCGCTCTTCTTTCTCCTCGCGACATGGTTTTACCTGCTCAGCCAGCTCGTTCTGCTCGGCGCCGTGTTCAACCGCTTCCGGCTCGGCGAGCCGGCGACCCTCGGCATCGTGGCCAGCCCGATGCATCTGTCGCGCAACAAGGGCAAGCCGGTGGAGTCGATCAAGGAGAAGCAGGCGGAGAGCGCGCCTCCGGAGCCTCCTCGGCGTTCGATCTTTCAGCGCGCGGCCCTGGCGGCGGTTGTGGCCGTGGCCCTGGCGGCCGGCGTGGTGAGGCGCCGGCGGCCCAAAACCGTGAACCAGGGCTGAATTCGGCCTGAACTCGGCCGGTAGGTAGTCGCCGGGTCCCTGGGCGTTACCGAGACGAGCGGCCCACGCGGCGACTTGTGAGGAAGCAAGGGTCGTCCAGGAACTCAAAGGAGGTTCGTGCGTTTGGGAACTCTGCTATTCATCCTGCTCGTCATTCTGGTTCTCGCCGTGCTCCTCGGGGCGGGCGGGTACAGCGTTCGCCGGTACTGGAGTCCGGCGGGCTCTGAGGTCGTCGAGACAGGCGACACCGGCTCGGGAGCAGGCGCGGGTATTGCGGCCGCGATTCTCGCTCTGCTGGTGCTGATGCTTCTGTTCTTCGGCTTCACGCAGTGGA
>Ga0066701_10000167_pt1 | contig 16727 bp, 19 predicted proteins | sample GraSoiAngelo_150_FD_66453 | JGI IMG/M metagenome (GOLD analysis project Ga0066701, IMG submission 66453) | Grasslands soil microbial communities from the Angelo Coastal Reserve, California, USA - 14_1009_09_40cm | ecosystem: Environmental > Terrestrial > Soil > Grasslands | place: USA... | reverse complement strand
CCTCCACCTGCTCCAGGCGCACTGACGATCACCGCAAAATCGCCTGAAGCTAACGCAACCAACGTACCTGTCACGGCCAACGTCACTGCGACGTTCAGCCAAGCTGTGAACTCGGACACGGTCACCACGACCACGTTCAGGATGCGAGCTCAAGGTGAGACGACTGATGTACCGGCAAAGGTCGAACCAGACGCCGCGCATCTCGTATTCACGCTCACGCCCAATGCTCCCACTACTGCGGGCACCCAGTACACCGTCACGATCGACGGCACCGTCAAGGATGCCAGTCCTCAGGGCGTTGCACTCGGGACTCCCGTATCGTGGAGCTTCACTACCGCATCTGCCGCGCCCCCAGGACCGCCGACTCCGGCGCCTCCAGGAGCGCCTACGATCCAATCCGTGACGCCGGCTAACGGCACCACGGGGATCGCGCTTAACGCCAAGGTCGTTGTGACGTTCAGCAAGCCCATGAATGCCGCGACGATCAACTCGAGCACCTTCACCCTGCGTGCGAGTGGGGCTCAGTCAGACGTGCTGGCGAAAGTCAGCATGAACGACGCGGGCACCGTCGCTACACTCATGCCGAACAACCCGACGGCGGCTAATACGACCTACACTGTTACGGTGTCTGGTCGAGTGGCCGACGCCGACAATGTTCAGTTGGGTTCAGACGCGGTCATCAGTTTCACCACTGGCGCTGCGTAGACTAACCCGAGGGGGCTCGGGCAACCGGGCCCCTTCTAACTAGGAGAGATCATGGCGGATCACGATTTCCAGGTAGAAGACCCGAGCAAGTTCAAGAAAGACGTCTGGGACGAAGAGTTGTTGGAGAAGGACGTGAAGCATGTTGGCACTGATCTCGATGTGTATCGCAAGCGTTACCGTGCTCCTGATGATAGTCCGCGAGAGCCAGTGGAGTAAAGAACGCTGGCGCCTTTTAGACCGGATCATGGAACTATCCGCGCTCACCGGCATCAGTGACGAGGCACAGGGCGCGAAGAAGGTTGAAGTCGCAGAAGCCAAAGCGGCGATCAAGGCGCAGTTGGCAAGGCGATCAACCCTGGTATTCAGAACCCCTGAGGCTCATCTGCTCAAGCCGAAGTAGGTCTCTTGGCAAGCCCTTCTGACTTTGCGGGACAGAACTCTCTCACCTCTAGTCCTCAGGCACCAAACGATTCGACATCCACGATGCCGCAGGGCCGCGGTGCATCAAAGCCCCCCAAGAAGGACCAAATGCCAATGGGCCCATTCGCCGGTGGCGCGCAAGGTATCCGCAGCATGTTCGCCGGCGGCAAGGACGACATCGTCCGCGACAAGGTCAAAAAGATTGACAAGCGCCGCATCGACCCCGCCTACCCCTTCCAGTTAGAATTGACTGAGCGCATCAAGGCCCTGGTCTTCCGCTACTACAAAGAGGGCGCGTTCGAGAAGACACAGTTCTCTCGTAAATGGATGCGAAATGTCCTGATGTACCAGGGCTACCACGAGCTGGAATGGTCTGAGATAAACGTCGCGTGGGAAGCAATCATCCGGGACAGTGGCGACTACGCTTTCCCGAACAATTACCTGCGGTCGCACGTCAACTATGGAACGGGCATGTATGTCAAGAACGCGCCGGCCTTCACGTTCAGGCCAACTGCCGACGATTTTGACGCGCAGCAGATGTCTGAGGCCGCCCGGCACGCGCTGGACATGGCCAAGCAGAACATCGCGTACGATCAGTTGCGGGCGCTAGAAGCAGTGAATCTTCGTCTGTTCGGCAACTCATTCCGTTATACATTCTACAGCATCGATCCCCGTTTTGGGACAGTATCCTCCCCAGTGTACCAGGACCGCGAGATACAACTTGACGAGGGGTACTACCAATGTGACCAATGCAACGAAGTTGGAGAAGGTCTGCAACTTGCTTGCCCGACTTGCGGTTCGACCGATGTGACTAACCAACCGCCGGCTCTCAGCCAGGCGCAGGTGCCGGTCAGCCAGACTGAATACCCCAGGGGCCAGGAGTGTACGGAGGTAATCAATCCCCTTGAGGTCTATGTACGAGCAAGCGCGAAGAATCAGTTCGAGGCCCCGTATATCATCCGTGCACGGGCGGTCGATAAGGTCGTTCTTCAATCCGCCTATCCAGAAGTTGAGATTCAGGGCACAGAGAAGGCGGGAGAAGACCTCAGCCTCATCTACCAGGAGTCCCTTGCGGACCTCCCAGGAGATCCGACGCAGTACGCGGCATGGTACGAGCGCGCCACGTCGAACTATAAGACCATCTACATTCAAGCTTGGCTACGACCAAGTCTCTACTTCCACGATGATGAAATGATGGAGAAGTTTCCGGATGGTCTTTGTGCGTTTATTGCGGGGGAGACTCTCCTTGAGGCACGAAACAAGTCGATGGACGACCAGTGGGCACATTTTATCTACAATCCTGTTCCGGGCCGCTTCTGGGGGGACGGGGACGATGACTTGATCCCGAAGCAGCTCCAGTTGAACGAAGTGGAACGATTAATCATTCGGAACATCGCGTACAACTCCGTACCGCAGACGTACATTGACTCGAGCCGTATCAACAAGAACGCGATTGTCAACGACCCGGGGGAGATTAATGAAGTCAAGCCGGGGGGTGGCCGGCCCATCTCGCAGGCCATCTTCATGACGCCGGGCCAGGAGTTGCCGAACGAAGTCCACGTTTGGCGCGCTGACATTCTTAAGGATTTTGAGTACCACAGCGGCGTGTTCGGCAGCGCCATCGGCGAGCATCAACCAGGAGTGGACACACTGGGGGGCCAGCAGATGTTTGCGGCTCGTACCGAGCAGAACCTCGGGCCCGAGATGCTCCATTACAAGGAGGCGAACGAGCTTTGGGCGCGGCAGATGCTCAAGGTGGTCGCCGAGAATTGGCTTGACGAACGCGTGCATGCCGTGCAGGGCATCAACGGGAACTGGGAATTTACGAAGCTTCGGGGCGCTCTCATGGACGTAGATCGGGTGCAGATAGAAGCGCGTATTATAACCGCCGATCCAGCTGAGCAACAGGCCCTCATTCAGGCCATCTCAGTACAGGCCCTCAACCCTCAAGATCCACGAGTTGTACGCAAGCTCCTCGAGGTCTTTAACCTGCCGACGGACCTGGACGGGTTTAGCATGGACGCGAAAGTTCAGTGGAAAGAAATTGAACTCATGAAAAAGGGGCAGCAGGTAATGCCGCTCCAGTTCGTCCACAATGACAGCATTCACGCTGAGGTATGCCGTCTGTGGCTGAACAGCGACGAAGCCGACACGACGGATCCTGAGATCAGGCAGATGGTCTACGAGCATCTTCTTCAACACCTTATGCACATGGGCACACAGATGAAGCTGGGCGGCGCGATGACAGCCCACGCCCAAGAGGGGGCCGATTCAGGCGGGCCCGGAGCGGGCGGCGGTGATAGTATGGGAGGGGGTGATCCAGGACAGCAGGAGCCTCCGGGTTTAAGCGGCGCGCCGCAGGCCGGCGGCTCGAAGCAGCCATCCCACTCGGATAAGCAGATGAGAGCCCGGAAGGGGCAAGCGGCACGGCCAAAGGGTCAGCCATCTCATGGAAATCAATACGGTAGGAGGGCAAGATGAAAGACAAGATACCGAACACTTTTGGCGATATCGAGAGACAAATGGACAAGTCCGACCAGGCCAAGAAGGCCAAACGGCATGTAAAGGGCAAGCGCGATGCTGAGCGAATTATCAGGGATGCCGACAAAGAAGTCTCCAAGAGTCCATTAAGTAAGATGCGACGGTTGTACTGAGAGGTTGTATGGCGGCGAGAAAATCAGGAGAAGCGCTCGTTTATAAGCGCACATTGGTGCCGACGATCAGTGAAAAAGATCCGTCGGATAACCCGTCGTTCGGGGACATGTGGATCGACATCTCGGTGAACCCGCCGGTGGTGAAGATCTTGGACAGCCTGTTGACGCCGATAGTCGTAGTCGGTGGGGCTTTAGCTCCCCCCGTGACAATTACCGGGACGAACCCGGCGACCGTGCCGTTCACAATTGTGGGGGCCGCGGCTCAGGCGTCGCATTTGGTGGACATCACGAACTCGGTGCCCACCAACATGCTTTTTCTGACCAAGGACGGTAACCTTGTCTTAAATCCGCAAGCGAACTTGTCTGCAGGAGAGGGCGGACCTGCACATATACTTTTGAACATGTTTGGGACTACAAGCGCGGGCTTGGTGATAAAAGCCGCGGCAGGTACAACAAATGGTTCAGATTTCTTGGCCTTCGAGGATGCGGGTGGCGGCGTATTAACTTTTGTGCAAGGTGACGGCAGTGTGTCCATTGGTGTGCGTGCGGCCCAAACAACCACAACGGCGCTTGGAGTTTTTCATTCCGCCCCTACCACTACGACTCCGACCTTGATCGTAGGGCTGTCTCAATCGAATCCAGTTCTTCAAGCCTTTGCCTCGACGACACAGCGGCAGGTCCAGATTCGCCGGAATGACACACAAGCGGTTGACATCTTCGACATAACCAACGCGGCCGGTGGTACAGTGTTGGTTGGCGTGGGATCTAATGGCCAAGTAAGTATTGCCGCAACAAGTACAGTGACCCCGTTCACCATCACACCGAATACCGGGACTTCAACGGTCTTCCAAATCGCGGCTCCCACTGGATTCGGAGGGCTGTTCGTCGATTGGGCAGTGAATGCGGTAAGCATGTTCAAAGTTGATTTGCATGGGAATACGACTTTTGGGGACGGGACAGTGGCGCCTACAGTGGGGGCTAATCAGATTGGGTTCGGGTCGACAACGGCGACATCAGCGACTGCAGGAGTGAATGGGGCGGTGCCAGCGCAGGTCGCGGGTTACTGGATCGTAAACATCGCGGGGACACAACGGAAGATTCCGTTTTATGCGACATAGGGGGTCTTATGTCAGTCAACATTTTTAGGACGACAACTATACCGACAATCTCGAGTGCCCGACAGCGAAATCTTTTGCCGACCGCACCTGATCCTTATCCTGACCCGGCAACAGGAGACCTGTGGATCGATATGTCACAGACGCCGCCGGTGTTGAAGGTCTTGGACGGGGCGTTGTCGGGCGTGACAATTGCCACGCCGCCTGGCACACCAACGGGGACGCTTCAGTTCAATAGCGCCGGGGCATTTGGAGGCGTTATAGGTTCAACGGTTGGCGCGACTGGGGCAGTGACTCTTTCTCCCAATTCAGGTATTGTACCCCTAACACTTACTCCAGTTGGCAACACGAACACCGGGCTAAGTATTTTTAACATGACTGGCGCGACAGTTGGCTTGTCGATTCAGCGCGGTTCCAGTACAGGCGACGCCATAAGAATTTTGAACGGATCCGCAGGACAAATGGTGACGTTCAATGTTGACCTTGCAACAGGTCCGGTTCTCAAGCTCACGACTGCCGCAACCGAAGACAAACCGGTTCTTCAGCTCCGCCGTCCAAATGCTGCGGCAATCACAGATCTTTTCCAGGTGTATGATTCGGGCGACGTCAACCTTGTGTTCCTGGTGAATCCCAGTGGGCCAACAACTGGGACCGTCAGGATCACGCCTCTTAGCGGTCTCCAAGGTCTGATAATCAACACTACAGGAACATTTCCTGATGGACTAATTGTGCAGCACGGAGGAGCCAGCGTACTCAGGGCGGGTCGCAACGCTCTGAACATAGCAGCGGCTCAGTCAGTTGGAGTTTCAATAGGCGGCGGAGTCGAGGTTCACCTTACGACTCAATCTTCACCAAGCACTTTGGACATTGTGCTTCAGACTGGGCCAGTGTTAGGCTCGCGGTTGATTCAGGGTAGCACATTCGGCACGAACGATGTCACGCACTCACTTGTCACCGGCTCAGGCGGGTGGGCAGTCTTCGAGAACAACATTGCCAACGCCGGCGTGATGATCAGCACTAGCGGCGCTCTGCCGATCTCGATCCGGCCGAATAGGACAGAGACCGGGAAGTTTCCATCTGGCGGTGGGCTCGTGTTGCTTCAGGCGGCCCCGACTGTGGCGGCGAGCCAGGTGGGTTATGGCGCGACGACTGCGACGACAGTGGGCGCTGCAGGTGGAGCTTCAGCGCTTCCGGCAACCCCGACTGGCTATTTGATCATCAACGTAGCAGGGACTGCTCAGAAGATCCCATACTACGCCAACTAAGGAGGCATCATGAGGAGGATTCTATGTTCCCTGCTGTTTTTACTGCTCTGTACTTGCACGTTACGGGCCAACGACACTTGGTTGGAAGACCCGGTAAACCACCCACCGGTGACGAGGAAAGTGGCGAACAAGAACTTCTGGATAGCGGCGACGGCGATGGCGCTGGCGAGCCTGGCCGACGGGATAACGACTAGACGAGCTTTAAATAACGGTGCGGTTGAGATGAACCCGCTCTTTGGGCGCCGGCCATCTAATTTGCGGCTCTTTGGGATGGGTTCGCTCTTGACAGGAGGGATGATCACAGGTGTATACTTCTTGAAGAGGTGGGACGACCCTGATCATCCGAGTCACTATTGGCTTATTCCAGTGGTGGGACAAGTTGGGGCTGAAACCTTCTTGGCCATACACAATGAGCGTTTGGCAAACCGATTGAGGAGATTTCATCGTGAACACTAATATCGCAAAGCTGATGGGGATCGTCGGAACGCAGACCGTACAGATCACCCTTCTGCAGGAACGAGTCACTGAGCTTGAGGGGCAGTTGAAAGACGCCCTGGCCCGGGTAATCGAGCTGGAACCAAAAGAGGCCTTGACAGCCGTAGCTAAGTAACGTAATCTTGTAGTCCTGGGGGATTTATCTATGGGCACACCCGCGAACATCGCGGCCACGTTTGAAGAACTTCCATCGGTCACACCTTCGACGACCAGCGCTGACGCGCCGAAAACGTCGACCGATACTCCTGACGCCAAAGTAGACTTTGCTGCAGACGCTAGTGAGCCGGCAAAGGTCGACGGCAAGACGGACACGAAGTTCACTGATCCAGATGCTTCAGCGACACTGGCTTCTCTGAGAGACCTGGGGATCACTCCTGCAAACGCGAAGGAGTATGTTGACGCCCAGCGGACGTTGCAGAACGTCGCGTACGCTCTGCAGCACAGTCCTGGCGACATTCTGAACGAGTTGCGCCAGAACAATCCGGAGGCATTTGAGAAGTTCATTGATGTCGCAAGTGACATGTACCTGGAACGGCATCCCGTCAAGGCTGACGGAACAGCGGACGCTGGCAGGGGTGGAGCCAGCGAGTCGGTACGCCAGAATGACCCACTGATGAAAGAAGTCCAGGCGCTCAAGCAAGAGCTTGGAGAGATGAAGTCGGTGGCCCAGCAACGGGCTGCCAATGACCGACTGGGTGAACTCAAGAAAGAGTACACCGGCAAGGTCAACAAGATGCTGGACCGTGTCCCAGGGCTATCGGCAAGAGATCGCCGGGCGCTCGTGGCGCTGACCAGCGAATCTCTGAGTGAAGACACGAGTGCTGTGGCAAGAGTTAATGGTGGGGATTTCAGGGACGTGTCGAAGCACCTCCAGAGAGTCTATGACTCCTGGTCCGCCGATACCAAGACTGCTTCTTCCGAAGAGCACGCCGCACGAGAGACTGTGAAAGCGAACGGCGACCGTGTGATCCCGACAAGCGCCGGCACTGAAGCCGGGGGCGAGAAGGCTGACGATGCCAAAGGTACTCGGGCAAGCCAGAGGGACGCATGGGAGAGTTCTGAGCTGGAGTTCGCCAGGGCGTTGAACAAGACTCGGAAGTAAGACTGAGAGATTCTTATGGCCGCTTTTGATTTAACTGCAGCCGATCCCCTGATGAAGATTCACTTCAATCCGCGGATCATCAAGCAGTTCAACACGGCCGCGGTACTGTACAACCGGATGTTCGAGGGTAAGGGCATCCCGATCAGCAACCGCGGACTGGAAATTCCGCTTCACGTCGGACCTAACGCCGACTTCACTTGGTACGCAGACGGCGGCACCCTGCCTCAAGGCAGCGGCCAACGTCTGACTCGTTCGTCTGTCGGCTTCCAAAGTTTTGCGCTCGCAGTGCAGTTCACTGGCGCCACGCTCGACGCAGTCGGGGACGACGCTGTGACATACGCTCGGGCGCTCACCTTCAACGTCAAGAATGCCACGGTCGACGCCATCAAGTACCTCAACATCTACTCGTTCTTGGACGGGACGGGCATCCTGGCCAAAGTGGGCGCCGGCAAGACGCTGTCGACTACGGCCGACAACACCGCGATCCGGGCCGACGGCAACGTCGACAACGCCCGTTATTTGCGAGTTGGGATGACCGTTGACTTCATGACCGGCGTCACGACCCCGGTACGTGCGACTGCGACGATTAAGCGCATCGACACGCCCCCGGCCGTGGCAGTCGGGCCACCAACGCCTGTCACGTTTGACACGGGCCCAGCCACTGTAGCTGCGACCCTCGTGACTGGCGACGGCATCGTTGTGACCGGCTCGTTCAACCGCGTGTTGACCGGCCTGGCCGCAATCGTCGACGACGGGACTGTGGCTCCGGTGTTCCAGAACATCGTGCGCTCCAGCTTCCCCGAGTTCAAAGGCAATTTAATCTCCTTGACCGGCTCTCCTGCGCTGTCCCGCGACCATCTGCGTCGGTCTATCGCTCTAATCCAGATCGTCCGCGGGTCCGTCAACACTGGCGACCTCGAACTCTGGGCTCACCCCGCGCAGTTGCACTCGTACGCGGACATGGGCTGGACGCTCAAGCGCTACCTGAACAATATGAAGAAGTTGGACCTCGGGTACACCGCTTACGAATGGGAAGGTATCCCGTGGGTCATTGACACGGACGCTCCCAAAGACACTATTTACCTGCTCGACTCTGAGTCTCTGCTGAAAGTCACCGCCCGCAACCTGTCGTTCGACGATAGGACCGGCGCGATCCTGCGGCAGGTTCCCTCGGCGACGTCAGGACGGTACAACGACGCATTCGTGGCGTTCTTGCTGGCGCGCTTCAACCTCGGCGCGTACAGTCCGAACTCCAACACAAAAATCTCGGGGCTCGGCGTCCCGACCGGATACTAGGAGGCGATCATGGCAGCTTCATTGGCAGCAGCAAACGTCAAGAAAGTCTTCAGTATCCCAGGGATTCAGCAGCCTTTGGCAAACTACAAGGGTCAGAGTTTCTTTGCGATATTTGAGATCGATCTTGACAACTCCTACCCGGACGAGGGTTATGTCCTCACGGCAGGAGCGCTTGGGGTCACGTCACTTGTCGCGGCGTATCCTCTCTGCATGGGAGTCAACGTCGACACCGACGCTTGCCCGATGGCAGCCATCGACAATGGTGCGATTGCCGCGGGCACAATCAAGATCCTGATGATGGGTGCGGCAGGCAGCGCGACCGGGCTCACTGAGCTAACGGCCGCGGCTGACCTTTCGACCAAGCGTCTGGCTCTCTTGGTGACAGGCATCGTTTAACAATTCAGGCCCCCTCCCTTGATCGGGAGGCTTGCCCTTGTGGCAATATTGGGCCTTGGGCGGGGAGCTTAGTACGCCACCATGTGAGTGGGCGCACTCAGTGATGGGGCAAACGCAACCGATACATCGCGTGGCTTGAGCTCCCCACCCCCGGATTCTTAGGAGGAAGTTATGGCACAGACTAACACTGCAGTCCAGTTTACCCCGGTTGAGGGCTTCCATGCCTACTTGGTGCCGGGCAACTACTTCCAGGGCATTCTGGAGATCACTCTCGACACGGGCGGCGCTTATGTCGCTGGCGGCTACTCGACTCCGACTGTTGCTCAGATCGCGGCGGCGTTTGGCACGGGCGTGCAGATCGCTAACATTGAGTGCGAAGGGTTCGCCCGCATCGGCGCAGCCGGCGGTACAGCCCTTGGCGTGGCTTACGACCGGGTCAACAACAAGCTTCAGCTGTACGGCTCCAACGGCGCGGCACAGGCCCCCTTCATCGAGTTCGTGGGGACCCCGTCTGCCGGCACAGTCGTTCGACTCTTTGTCACGTTCCGATAGAGGTGATTCGTGGCAGCACGTACACTTTCGACGCAGAAACAGTTCCCTAACGGGTCGCTCCTGAAGATAGGCGTCCCGGCCATCGCGCTTGACACGACTACGACCGGTCAGCAGTTCAGTTCGACGTTCTGCATCCCGGAGACATCGAGCCTGTGGCGCGGCCGTCTTCAGATCGAAGCTGTGGCCAATGACACCGCGGCGTCGATCACGGGATTGTCCGTAGATCTCGAGGGCGATCTCGACGGCACCGGCACCGCTTTCGCTAAGCTGTACACGAACATTTTTACGTCTGGCATTGCCCTTCCTTTGTTCGCTAACTCTCAGGGCACGGCGCCGATTCTCACGACCCAAGTGGGCGCTGATGTGTCAGGGCTCGGGGCAGGATGCCAGTTCCGGCTCAATGTCACGGCTCTTACAGCGTTTGCGGGCGGGGCGACTGAGATTCAACTTTGGGTGACGATCGGTTAATATGCCCGAGATACCCATCGACCTGACGCCGCGGAAGCGCGACGACGGCAAGCTGGACCTGATCGGTAAAGACGATGCCGGCGGTGAGTATGTGGCGCGCACTTGCGAGACTGGGAGTTTCACCGCTCAAGATGCAGAGGGCCTTGCATTCGCTGATCGCGATCGTGTTACTCCAAGCATGTTGGTACAAAATGTTGTGGCAGAGCAGGAGAAAGAGAAAGCAGATCGCGAATCGGCGTACGAAGACGAGCTTATGGCGGCGGCCGGGCCAGTTGTTCACGGCGCGTTACATGCGTTCTGGGGCAAAGGGTACGGACAGGGTTCAGCCTTAAGGAAAGACGGCGGGTTCCACAAGAGCCGCTGGATATTTGACAGATTCGGAAATTCACAGGAGGTGTGAAGTGGCAACTCTCCCAGCAATGCGGTTGGAAGTATCAGGCAACGCGGACGGCACCGCGACCTTTCGTCTTTCACTGAGCACACAGCAGGGCCCCGGCTCTCTCGTGGCGCTCTGGAAGCTGACGGAAGCGCAGACCGACACGCTCATCACCAACCTGGACGCTGCTGACGGCGTCTTCGTGGTGTACGACTTCCCGGAACAGGATGCCGGTGCAGATCTCGGCGTTCCTGGCTTCTACAACACTCAATAAGGAGACACAATGGCTTGGTTTGTTTACTCGCCGGAAGCGTTCCCCGGCACGCACGAAAACGGGCGCAAATACGAGTACATCCAGGTGCTCGGCCATCAGGTAATCCTGAAGGAAAACACCTGGACTAAACTGGAGGGCCGCTACACCAAGCGGCGCTTCGACAGCTACCTCGATGAGACGGGCCACGAAGACCTTTTCATGGCCGAAGAGGTAGCTGAAGCGATCTCGAGGAAGTATGGCTTTCGCGGCGTCATGGTCACGGAGGCCCTACCCGGCTCCGACACCTGCAAGCAACTCGAGGCCGAGTCGAAGGAGCGCAACTTGACGCTTCGTCGGGCCATCATCCTCGAGTTCGAGCAGAACCGCTACCACGCCCAGATGACCGGGTTCGGGCGCTTGACACCGACCCTATTTGAGGTCGAGTGCTACAAGCTCCTGGGCCAGAACATCCCAAGCGCGGGGTTCGCGAACGAGAACAAGGCCGTGACCGTGTCCATGCCGCCGGAACTCACCGAACTGCTCAAGAAGCTGACCGAGCAATTGAGTGGGGCCTCCGAGCGAAGCGGCGCGGCGCAGCCCGTCAGAGAACAGGTGAAGTCTTAGGAGGGTCCAGTGAACACCGTCGACCTGCAGAATCTAGTGGCCCGACGTGTGCCTGGCTTTGACCCGTCCGAGTACTTGTCGGAGTTAAACGACGCCTACCAAGAGGCGTATGACATCATAATTCAGCTTGACGACAGCTACTTCACCGACATAGCGACGGTGACTGTCAACACTCAGCAAGACAATTTTGACCTTCAATGGAACCAGGATGCGGCGCTGGATACTGCAGTCAGCCGGCGCCTCTTCCAAATTGACCGTGTGAGGTTGCTCTTTGCTAATTCTAACGGTTGGATACCTTCTGACCATTTACACTTCAATCAGGCCGACTTTCTGGCGCAGCAGCAGAACCCTACGCCGGGCGGCCAAACTACTGGCCCAATGTTTCACGTGCTCTACGGCCGCGACCAGATCAAGTTCTCCCGTCCACCCGTAGTGGGCACCAAGATCGAAGTCACATTCTCGAGCGAGTTCATGCCGCTCACCACGCTGAGCGCCGGGACCGTCACGTCTGCTGGTGCAGTCCTCACCGGGACCGGGACCAAATTCACCCAGCTACTCGGCCCTGACTTCCAAGGCGATCTTCCCGGCGGCTCTTTCGGGCTCGAAATCGAGGCCGAGCTTATCGCCGGGGGTTTTACACAGCGTGTTAAGACTGTCACCGATGACACGCACCTAACATTGTTCACAGCGCCGCCTGTAGCGTTGTCAGGGGCGACCTACACCCTGGCGACTGTCCCCGACATTCCAAGCCCGCATCACAGGATAATCTCGACGTTGGCTACTCGTAACATCTTGACGACTCCGGCCGAAGACGACCGTTTCACAGAGTGGGCAGCTAGGTCACAGCAAGCGATTGAACGTATGAAGGATTCAGTGCTGCAACGCCAGCGTCAAAAGAACGCTCGCAAAGCACGCTTTCCGTTTGGGGCGGTGCGCCGTGGCAGATTTACTGGTGTACGGTAGATGCTCCGAGTGTGGCACTCGGCTGTTGAAGCCGGCGGAACATGTCGATCCTGACGGCAATGTGCCGATCTGTGTCACCTGCTACGCTATCCTGGAGTCCATTGGAACGTCTCAATGGTTGTGTCATTGTCATCATGAGTGGAAGAAAGAGCAGGCGTTTAAGAAAAGATTACTAGAAGGTCACTAAAGTGGCTTTAAAGCAAGCAAAAGTCGAGCGCGGGTTCACCGAGATTTGGAAGGGTCACACCGGCTTCAACAGTTACACTGACCCGGAAGCTACCAGTGTGAGCATGTGGTCGGCTGCGACAAACGTCTATTCAGGGCTCTTTGGGGCTGTCCGACGGGCTCGGACTGCGACCATTGTCCGGGCGACTGTCACGACCGGCTTCCCTACTCAAGCCTCCAACTCTTTCCAGACGCTCTATCCCTTCAGAAGCGGCTCGGCTAATTCTGTGCCGATCAAGTCTGCAGTTCGGGTGGGAGTCGCCACCACAATTACGACAACCAAACAACACGGTTTCATGATAGGCGATTCGGTCACAATTGCCGGAGTGACAGGTGGTGCGATCAGCTTCAACGGAACTTTTGCCATCACTACGATCAACGCTGCTGCCTTCACCTTCGGATATACTCAGAGCAGCGGCAGCGAGAGCGGTGACCCAAACACCGGGACCGCCACCGTTGGAAGCTTCGACAACATCCTGGGAGACGTTGGGACCGGACGTATGTTTTCGTTCGAGACATCAGCTTACACCGCACAACAACGCTTCAATCCCTATGTAGACCCGTCCGGCAGCGGTCTCACTTCGCTCTTGGGGCCTTGGATGCGAACGTCTTTGCTTAATCAGTCCTACGAGATGAACGGAACGGTCAAGCAGAAAGGTCGTGGGCCACATGCAACAGCGATTGACTCGTTCGGCCTAGACGCGCCGGATGCAGCGCCGGTTGTCAACGCCACGGCCGAAGTCGACGTGATCATGACAATCTCAGCTATTAGCAGGACTAATAATGTCGTGACAGTTACCATAGCCCCTTCTCACGGATTGATGATACCACAATTCGTGACGATCGCTGGAGTAAGCAACGCGACTTTCAACGGGACTTTCCAGGTTGCAACAATTCCCAACAACACGACCATCACTTATCCCCAAGTAGGACTGAACGTCGCATCAAGTGGTGGAACAGTCGGGGCGATCACGACAACCGGCATCGGGCGCTCTTGGACATACGCTTGGGAAGACGCTATCAATGGGCACATCTCGGCCCCAGCTCCTGTGACACCATATACCGTCTTGTCTGCCACAGCTAAAAACATCTTCATCGTCAATTCCGGTTTGGTCTCTACTACCATAGGTAGTCCCACTGTTGTGGGAACAACTGATCCTGTCTACGGGACGCCGGCCTTCACAGCAGCCTGGATTGGACGCAGTCTCTGGACAGTTGACGGAAATTACGGGCGTATTATCGCGGTTGCTGATGCATCACACATGACACTGGCAACTCCCGCGCCCTCTACCCAGCCTCCACGGCGCTTCATCATTGTTGATCCTCGTGTCACACACATCCGGGTTTATGCGACAGGAGATGGCGGCACGACCTACTTCCGCATCGCCAGAGTCGCTGTTGATCCCTCAAACAACACCGGCCATTTCTTTCTCAATGCTTCCGACGTTGTCACCGATTTCTTCACTGATGCTTTGAACACACAGCCTCCAGCTACTGGTTGGACCACGTCTGAGCAGCCACAGTTCTTCAACGTGCCGCCCCCAATTGGTCTGTTTATCCACGAGTATCAAGCCCGCAACATCGTGTACGGCGTGACCGCGGCGCTCCAAACTTTCTTTTACTCGAACCAGGAGTTCACAGGGTTCGGCTCACCGCCCGAGTCGTTTGCGCCCCTTAACCAAGTCACACTGCCGATAAGCGGCGCCAAAATCAATGGCATGGCGTCATTGCCGACCGGGCTTGTGATCTGGTCCGACAAACGGGATATGTTTAAGCTCACTGGTGTGTTGGTCGACAACAATGTCACGACCGACGTGAACATCGGGTCGTCGATCCAGCGTCTGCCGTATGACCTGGGCTGTGTGTCTCCGTACGCCACAGCTGTGACTCCTCTTGGCGTCTTCTGGGTAACGTCCGACCTTGAGGTCCGCCTGTTCACCGACAACCATGCGCCGCGCAATATCGGTCGACCCATCCAGAACGAATTGCAGAAAGTAGCTTCTACCAGTCGGTCGAAGATTCGTCTCACTTACTACCGAGTGCGGGATCACAACTGGCTGTGTCTCTCGTTCCAGACACCCAACGCGAACCAGGACGCCAATCTCATGTTCCTGTTGGACATCGACATCCTCGAGGCGGCTGGTGAGAGGGGTTCTTACATCTTCAACGAGACTGTCTCACAGCCGACCTGGTATCGGTACGACGCGAATCAAATGGGCGCCGGGTACGACTTCCTGACGATCGTCTCCGCTTATGACTCGGTCACAAAGGTATCCAGGCTCGTGTCCGGCGGTTTGGGTGCTCAAGACGGGCTTGGCCAGACCCAATCTTCCATCTTCGATCTGGACTTCAACGGTACAGATTTCAAGATCTCTGAGGAAGCCGTAGGAGGCAACTTCACGACCCACGCTTGGGGCAATAAAGACGCTGAGGTCATCAAGGACATCGCTTGGGCCCGCTTCTCCACGAACCGGACTTCAGCCCAATTGGCATCTGACGGATGGGTCTTTACGTTTCTGGGAATTGACGACGATGTCAGCACATTCGCGTCTCCTCTGAGCCTGACCCTGACGCCCGGGGCGAACGACGCGGCGACTCAAATGGGCACATTGGGGGGCTCCTCAAGCGGGCGACAGTTTGAATACGGCACTGGACTCTTCAGGCTCAAGGGTGCTACAATTACTGGGGGAGTAGCGACCCAACGTATCATGAGGGGCCGACGCATAAAGCTGACAATTACTTTCCCATCGACCGCAGGCACCGCGTACGAGTACCGTGGAGTGATGATCACAGGCTCTAAGTATCAACCGAGGTAATATGGCTCTTGGACTCTTCAGCGAGAACATGCTGGGCCAATACCTGATGGCCGGCATTAAACGGGGTGGCGGGGGCGGCGCTGGCGGCCCGGCTATGGGCATGGCCGGTGGCGAACCAGGTGACGCTCGTATGGAAGGCGATGACGGTGGGGCTAAGAAGCCTGAGGAGACCGATCAGGCCAAACAGACTGTCCAGGGGTCACCCGGGGCCGGAGAATCGTCCTGGATGTCTGGAGGAGGACGTGCCGTACGTCCTACAGAGACCGGCGGCTTCGATGCCGGCTACGCCCAGAATCTAGCGACCTTTGCTGGGCAGAACCTGGCCCGACCAGGCGGCAACCTGATGCTCAATCCATTTTCTAAAACTGAAGAGGGCTTCTTTCCAGGCGGCGAGCCACAGACCATGAACGCCTCGGCGCTCCAGCAGGCCAACTTTCCGGACCTGAGCTCGTGGGGATCAGCTCCACCGCCTCAAACGAGTAGTCCAAGTACACCGAATCCGTTTCAGCGATTTCAAAACAACACTTGGATGCGAGGGCCCCTACAACGGGCCGGGCTATTAGGGGGTAGGCTATGACTTTAAACTGGCATGACTTCTTATGGGGCGCGTCCGGCATTGACCACGCGTTCCTTGGCTTTCTACTGGGCGCGGCTAAACTAGCGTCCGGCATCGGAAGTCTGATTGGCAAGCGCAAAGGTGGCCCGGCATCGGCAATGTCCGGCACCGCGGTTGCAGCCGGCCAAGATGTTATTCATCGGTCTCGTGATCTAGACGCGTTTTACAAGGGTTATCTTCAAAAAGGCTCACCTCTCCTCCAAGAGCGGCAGCGCGCCGGGGCCGAGAATGTCGCCGGTGAGTTCCAAGGCGCTCGAGAATCGGCCTTGCAGAACCTGGCCGGCCGCGGTTATGGTCAAGGCGGCAGCGGCACTCAAGCCGGTCTAATGGGCGGCATGTTCGCAGCTCAAGCCAAGACTGGCGCCGACCAGTATCTGGAGAATCTT
>Ga0066701_10000144_pt1 | contig 17766 bp, 18 predicted proteins | sample GraSoiAngelo_150_FD_66453 | JGI IMG/M metagenome (GOLD analysis project Ga0066701, IMG submission 66453) | Grasslands soil microbial communities from the Angelo Coastal Reserve, California, USA - 14_1009_09_40cm | ecosystem: Environmental > Terrestrial > Soil > Grasslands | place: USA... | reverse complement strand
TGCATGTGGTTCTCCCAGTTCTTTCCATCAAACGGTTTTATCCTGATACTTGAAATACCAGCACTCTCAAGGCATCTCACATTTATGCTGTAGCCATCCGGATTCGATCGAGGAATGTAAAACGACTTGACCCCGCAGACTTTACAGAACCGGTGCTTGGCAACGCCGGTATTGAAAGTGTAAGTCGTTAGGACTTCATCGCCCTGGATTAATACGAATCGGGACTTTGGCACAATCAGATGCAGAAAACCGCTTTTGCTGCAGATCGAGCAGTTGCATTCGATCGCTTCTATGTCGGCCGGTGCCTGGACCTCGAATTTCACCCGCCCGCAATGGCACCCGCCCACATGCTTGACCAAGCCGTCGTCCATGTTCCCTCCAACTACTATAACTGCACTGGCATTTTCAATACAGCCCACGCTGCGAACTGACGTTCCTGTGGCGACGCAACCCAGATGTAATGGTTGCATCGTGATTCGGCGCGCTTGGTAAGTCACAGGGCGGATTTCAACGACGGGCCGTAAGTGTCCGCGAGAGAATGAAGCAGATCGGCGACTTCAGCAACGTTTCGAAGGTTGCGTTGCGCGTGAGTACCGGTAACGCCGACACGAATAGATACGGCCGATTCCGGCAAGGCTCTGAACAAGGTTTCGTCCGTGGCGTCATCTCCGATGGCGAGAACGAAATCATAATGATCTTTCGCCAGCCACTCGATAACGGCGCTCCCTTTGTCGGTGCCCGCATGGCCGATCTCCACCACCTTGCTACCCTGGAATATTTGCAGATCGGCTTTGGCGGTGAGATTTAGCAGATGATCCGTCAGCTCGGCGCGGAGAAACTCCGCCTGCTCGGGATCGGCCAATCGGTAGTGCCACGCGGCGGAATACTCTTTTTCCTCAACGGAGGCGCCCGGCAACCGATCCGCGTAGCTTTCGAGAATGGGCAGCAGTTGACGTTTCCATTCCTCCGATAAAGGTTTGGCAATTCTCCAAGACTGCTTCGCCGGTTTAAGCCAAACCCCATGCTCTGCAACCAAGCCCACGGGCAACTCACCGAACCAAGCTTGCAGGGTCTGCCGATCTCGCCCGCTGACAATGACGATTTGGTTACTGGGATCCGCAGCAAGCGAGCGCAGGATATCGATCGTCGTTTCGCTGGGAAAGACGGTCGCGGGATACCGAGCCAACGGAGTCAAGGTGCCGTCATAATCCAGGAACAACGCCCGGCGATGACTCCGGTGATACCGTTCGATGATTTCGCGCCGTCCCTCTGACCCGAGGAGCTTGGCCTGAATATGGTTCTGTATTTCCCGTACGTCAACGAGGGATTTAATGAAATCATTCGCCCAGCGCATCACGTCGTACCGCTTTAGCCGGCGTTGCATGATCTGGTTGCGTCTTTTCCGCTCCGGCAACGGCGTTTCGAGGGCTTCCTTTAGAGCCTGGGCAATTTCTGCTCGGTTGTTGGGATTGATGATGATCCCCTCGGGCAACTCCTTTGCCGACCCTGCCATTTCACTCAGAATCAATACGCCGGCTCCATCCGTCCGTGCGGCGACATACTCTTTCGCGATGAGGTTCATTCCGTCACGGAGCGGCGTTACCAGACAAATGTCGCTTGCGGCGTAAAGCGCCGCCAAAGACTTGAAGGGAACGTGGCGGTATTGGTAGAGCACGGGAGTCCACTGGACGCGTCCGAAACGCCCGTTGATCTTGCCGACCATCTCTTCGATTTGTCGCTTCATCAGGTCATACTCCCGCACCCCGATGCGAGAGGGCACAACGATCATAATGAGCGCAACCTTCCCTTGGTACTCCGGGTTGGCCTCCAAAAAAGACTCATATCCCTCCAGCCGGTTCAAAATCCCCTTGGAGTAATCCAGGCGGTCCACTGAGAGAATCCCTGTGACCTCTGACAGCGTGCTGCGGATTTTTTTCTCTTCCTCGTGAACTTCAGGGTCGGCGGGAGCGGTCGAAAACTTTTCAAAATCGATCCCCATGGGAAAAGTATCTACTTTGACGACGCGATCCGAAGTCAGTATCTGCGCCAGCTGGTGCTCATACCCCAGAATACGAAGGACACATTGCAGGAAATGGTGGGTGTATTCATAGTTATGAAATCCTATCAAGTCGGCTCCCAGCAATCCTTCCAGAATCTCTCGGCGCCATTCATTCGGAAGGAGCCGGAAAATTTCAAACGACGGGAACGGGATGTGCAAAAAGAACCCGATCGATAGTTGAGGTCGGTGGGCTTTTAGCAAACTCGGCAACAACATGAGGTGGTAGTCATGGATCCAGACGACGTCGTTCGTATCGAGAACTTCCATGAGCGAATCACAAAAGATCTGGTTAACATGCTTGTACTGCTCCCAAAAGCTCGTCTGATAAATGGTGAACGAGGGAAAATAATGAAACAATGGCCAAATGGTCGAATTGCAAAATCCGAAATAAAACTGCTCCATTTCTTCTTCGGAAAGAAAAACAGGATAGGACCGGTAGGCGGCCAACGATTGTTTTTTTAAATCCTCCCTCAGGGAAGGTTCAACGCTGGTTCCCGGCCATCCGACCCAAAGGTCTTCGGCAAGTGAGCCGGTCCGCCTGCGAAACTGGATGTAAGAAGCGAGACCAGTCGCCACCCCTCCCGCGCTGTCATGGAATTCAAATTGGCCATCGCTAACGCTGACGTTGAAACGCAAGCGATTCGAGACCACGATCAGGCGTCGGTTTGTCATCGGCTCTTTATCGTCCTTTGTCACAGTAAACCTGTTTTCCTGATGAACTACAGAGATCGCGCAACGAACCATTCTTGATTGGCTGAGCGCTATGCGCGGTGATCTACCCGAATTCCAATTTATCGCGGATGCATGCCACAGTCCAACCGGGACCTAGAAAGATATCCTCCTGCACCCTTTTAAGCCTAACAAGCACCGAATCTCGTCCAAATTCATTTCTCCACCAAACGGCTGGAATGTGGCTGCAAAATTTTCTGAACTTGTAAGTTCAGACCCGGCTTTGTACGCCAACCCCTACAGTTACAAAGCGAGTGCTTGATTCCCAGGAGTTGCGTCTTGTATGAAAAACCCTACGTCCGGGCGGTCCAGAGCGCGATCAAAAAACCAATCATCCTTAAAACTCAACCACATACAAGATACAAGGCTTTTCCATCCTAGTGGCATGGCGGTTGCTCATTCACCAGATAATTGCCGAACCTTTTGCAATGCCTTCTAAGCACAGGTGAGGCACAGAAGCTCTAATATTCTAATATATAGAGTATGAAGAGGAGTCAGCATGAATCGGAAAATGATTTACCCGTTGGCGATTGTTTTTTTAACAGGCGCGCTGATTACCAGCACGGGCTGCTCGGAGCCACTTTCGAAGCGTGAACAAGGAGGGCTCATCGGTGGAGGTATCGGCGCCGGCACGGGCGCTATCATCGGCAGTACCGTGGGACACGCCGCAGTCGGCGCACTCATCGGCGGACCGGTAGGGCTCATCGCTGGCGCACTGATTGGCGATCAACTTATGTCCCAGGATCGGCGGCAGGATGATCAGCAGCGGCAGATCGACCAGAACCAATCGGAACTGGAACGGCTGCGCCGAGAAAATCAGCGGCTGAGGGATCAGCAACCGTTAGAGAGATAAACATCGCGAAATAGAAACAAAGGAGAAAACACATGAGTGGGCGAAAACCCAGGCAAAGCACTCTCGGAGAACTCATCGTCGCGGTCACGGATGAGGTTGATCCATTGATGAAGAATTCCGCGAGCACATCGATCGTAGTGTCTCTCATTCTGCAGGATCTCTTCGCTCGTCGCCGCGTACGCTTAAGGAAACGATTGCCGCCGCGCGGTGGATGGTAGAGCACATCGCACAACAGGGATTTGGGAGGATGGGAAAATGAAGATTAAGCTTTCGAATTTTACAGCAGCCGTCGGCCTCCTGGTGATGCTCGCGATTCATCCCAGTCACGCGGCCGCAGGGCAGGCAGCAGACCAGCTGAAGAAAACCGTCGATACGGTCTTAAATATTCTCAACGACTCTAGCCTCAAAGGAGAAGCCAAAAAAGCCGAACGGCGACAGAAGCTTCGGGAGGTCATCTATGCTCGCTTCGACTTCCCCGACATGGCTAAGCGCTCTCTCGGCGCGCAATGGCAAAAGCGTAGTCCTGCAGAGCAAAAGGAGTTCACCAAAGCGTTCACCGATCTGCTGGAAGGCGCGTACGTGGACAAGCTTGAATCCTATAACGGCGAGAAAGTCCGTTTTGTAAATGACCGACAGGATCAGGACCATACCGAAGTCAGCACAAAAGTCGTAGATAAAAAGGGCCAAGAATACAGCGTCGATTATCGCCTCCATCAAGTGAATGGCGACTGGAAGGTTTCCGATGTGGTCATCGAAAATGTCAGCCTGGTCAATAATTACCGCTCGCAATTCAATCGGGTTCTGGCCAAGTCCTCCTACCAGGAGCTGATTGAGACTATGAAACAGAAAAAGTTCAGCGCTCCTGCAGCCAAAAGTTGACGCCGAGAAACACTTTTCACCTCCGTCGGGCCGATCAAAGGTCAAAGAGAGGGAGATTTTGACTGTCGATGAAGATTTACAAGCAAATGATGGCGACCGTTCTGACGGGTGTTTTGTTGGTTCCTGGATTTCTGAGCCTGGCACAGGAGGGGCCAAAACAGGCGGCCGGTGAGCAACAGAACAAAGTGAGCGATGAGGAGCTTCGATCGTTCGCTAAAGCGTACGTTGAATATCACAAAATTCGCCAGAAATACGAGCCGCAGTTACAAGCCACGAAAGACCCCCAGCAGAACAAGAAGATTCAAGACGAGGCCAACGCCAAGGTAAAAGATGTGTTGGCCAAGCAGCAGCTCACCGCGCAGCAATACAATCGGGTCTTTACTCTCGTCAACAATGACGAGACGCTACGCAAAAAAGCGATGAAGCTCATCGAGGAAGAACGGAAAAAAGCTAGCTAAAAAAGTTGGTCGCGGCAAGCTCAGTCGGAGATCTAGCATGCTTCCGCGCTTCGGTTCTCTTCAGGACAGCCGCTACCCTCAAAAACTGTTACGCCGCCTGAGCTTCCATCTGCTTATTGTACTTGCCGCTCCGGGCTGCGCTGTTACACTTGGCCCGGTGGTAGAAAATTTTCTGCGCCACGGAAACATTCGCCGCCTGTCCTTTCCATGCTTTCAGCGCCGGGTCTTGGAGCGCGCGGGCATAGGAGAAACTCACTTCCCACGGATGGGGTCCCATGGCGTTCATGGCGTTGAGATGCTCCGTGGCACTTTCGGCGCTCTGGCCGCCGGATAAGAAAGCGATCCCGGGCACCGCGGCGGGAACAGTTCGTTTCAAGCAACGAATCGTGCGTTCAGCAACTTCCTCCACACCGGCCTGCGTCGGGTTGTCCTTTCCCGAAACCACCATGCTCGGCTTGAGGATCATGCCTTCCAGATGCACTCGATGGTCGAAAAGCTTCGCAAAAGTAATCTTCAAAGTTTTTTCCGTCACCTCTTCACAGCGTTCAACCGTATGTGAGCCGTCAAGTAACACTTCCGGCTCGACAATCGGCACCAGCCCGCCCTCCTGACAGAGCGCCGCGTAGCGAGCCAGCGCGTGCGCATTGGCCTCCATACAAGTATAAGTGGGAATTCCGTCGCCGATGGTGATGACCGCCCGCCATTTGGCGAACTTCGCGCCTAGCTCTCGGTACTCCTTGACTCTGGAACGAAGCCCGTCCAACCCTTCGGTGACAACCTCGCCGGGGAAACCGGGGATATCGACGGGCCCCTTATCGACTTTAATTCCTGGGATAATGCCCTTCTTGGAAAGGACCTGAGGGAACGGTGTCCCATCGCTGGCTGACGTGCGGATGGTTTCATCGAAGAGGATCACACCACTGATGGCTTCCTCGATCCCTTTGGTCGTAAAAAGCATCTCGCGATAGGCGCGGCGATTGTTTTCGTTGGATTCGATCTTGATGCTGTCGAAGCGTCTCTTGATGGTGCCCATGCTTTCATCGGCGGCTAGGATTCCTTTACCTTTCGCGACCATGCTCTGAGCGACGGTTTCAAGTTCCTGTTTCGACATGGCTATCACCTCTCCTTTCTATTTCGACGCTACCATCTTACATTCTACGCAGCCCGTGGCAAGCGGTCGCGAGTCTTTTTCTATCATTGTGCATCGACCGGCGGTTTGTTATTAGAAACAATATGGCTGGTCTGCTGCTTCATTGGCTGATAAGTTCCGCTAGCCTGTTGATTGTCGCCTATATTTTCCCCGGAATCGAGGTCCGCGGTTTGGGTACCGCGCTTATCGCGCCCATAGTAATCGGTTTAGTCAATGCGACCATCGGATTCATCGTTAAACTCCTGACCCTGCCGCTCACAATATTGACCTTGGGGATTTTCTGGCTCGTGATCAACGCCCTCATGTTGCAGCTGGCGTCCTTTCTCGTCCCCGGCTTCTTCGTGGCGGACTTTTGGTCCGCCTTCTTCGGCGCCATCGTGCTTAGCCTTGTGAGCATGATCTTGCGTGCTCTCGTCCCCGGCGTTTGAAGGCTAGGCAGCCAGCATTCCCGTCGCCTCGCACCAATAACTGGCATCGTAAAACCGTTCCGGCGGACTGTACGGCGGTTGATAAACACCCATCTCCTTCCTGAGCTCGATCACAGTCTTCAACGCGCCGGGATTGATGCGCGCCTTTGGCACAACCTTGCGGTAGGCCTCTTCGGCCGCCGCGCGATTGAGATTTTCCTTGTCCATAATCAACTCGAGCGTTGCCTCGCGATGCTCGGGCATCATGAGCCAATCGGTTGCAGCCACCCAGGCGCGAATAAAACGCACGACCAGCTCGCGATGGGATAGCAACCAACTACGCAAGGTCCAACCACACGTGAGCGGCCAACCAGAGACATAATCTTCCGCGTTGGCCAAAAGCATCCCGCCCTCCGCCAACGCTTTGTCGGATGCCGGCGGGGTGAGCATCGCTGCGGCTACGCGTCCCTGGAGGAATGCCTCCAGACGTTTGGGGGAGCTGCCGATGATGTCGATCTTGTATTCGGTCTCGTCTATCGAATGACGGCGGAGAATTTTCTTGCGGATCAGATCGAGATTGGAATCCCCCGGATCTCCCGCCAAGAGCTTACCGCGCAACTGCTCGATGGATTTCACATCCCGCTGGGCAATCAAATACGCGCTAAGACCCTCTTCGGCCTGCATGAAGAGAAGATAGTCGACGCCGTCCGTCGTGGTGCGCGCGATCATGGTGTCCGCGCTGCTGAGCGTCAAATCCCAGCGCCCTTCCGCCATGCCACGGTTGTGATCCGGCGCGAAAGTCGCTTCGTGAAATCGCACTTCCAAGCCTTCTTTGGCAAAGAAGTCTTTATATTCGGCAACCAGGTGCGGTGGCCTGCGGTGATACCCGGTTACGTTAAGTAAGTCCATGAACGTTTACCCCTGCCCGCTTTTATTACTTTTCCCAGTTGCGAGCAAACCTCGATCGCAGGCCGTCACGGGGAAAATGCTGAGCTCTTCCGGTTGGAAATCGCAGCTGAGATGAAAAGGGCCACTGGCTTTTGCGCTGAGTGGCCCTGGTGTCGCCGACGAAGTGATAAGATTGCTTACTTCTTGCCAAGCAATGACAGCGCTTCTCTGGCCTTCTTCATCGACGTGTTGTGGTCGCCGCTCTCATGAGCCTTCTCGGAGTCATCGAGAAGTGTCCTGATCTTGTCAGCATCGGCTTTGGAGAACTTGGCGTGCGCCAGAAGATCTCGACCCTCTTTGATAAGTTTCGGACAGGTTCGCGCGAAAACCGGCTGCACGGTCAACGCCGAAAGCCATAGTGCCGCCAATAACGTCGGCAGTTTTTTCACGGTCGTTCTCCTTTAACTCTGCAGATGCTTTTTGAAAAAATCCAACGTCCGGCCCCAGGCCTCCTTCGCCGCTTCGGGATTATAGCGCTCGGAATTAGTGTCGTTGTTGAAAGCATGCGGCGCGCCAGGGTAGATTTTGTATTCGAATGACTTGCCGTATTTTTTCATCGCTTCATCCAGCTTGGGGACCTGCGATGAGATCGGCGTGTCTTTCTCGCCGTAGTTGCCCAATACCGCAGCGCCGACATTTTGCACGTCATCCAAATTTTTTGGATTGCGGCCATAATACACCACGGCGGCCGCCAGGTCTTTGTTGCGCGTCGCGATCAACAACGTGTTACCCCCGCCCCAGCAAAAGCCAACGACGCCGATCTTGTTGGCGCGCACGAAGTTCTGGCCCTTGAGATAATTGACGGCCCCGGTCAGATCCTTGGTGATGCTCTCCTCATCCAGCTTGCCGATCCCCGCAATCGCCGCCTCGTCGTTCGAGAACGAACGGGTACCGCCTTGGCGCGACAGGAGGTCCGGCGCCAGAGCAACGTAGCCGGTTTTGGCCAATCTCCGTGCGACGTCGCGAATATGGTCCGTGAGGCCGCGGTTTTCGTGGATCACCACGATCGCAGGAAGATTGGCGCCGGCTTTGGGCCGGGTCAAATAACCGCTGACCGGGGTGCCGTCCGTGGAATTGAACTTGACGTCGGAAGAAGTAAGCGCGGGATCATTCGGATCCACCTGGTCGGCATATGCCTTGCGGGAGCCAAATGAGTCTCCGATAGTCGTGGCAGCCGTCAGGCCGCCGGTCAGTAATGCGCTTTTTTGAATGAATTCGCGGCGGCTGATCGCACCGTCATTGTCTTGCTTGGGCGAATCGAGCGTTGGACTAGCCATAGTTCTCCTCCTTAAAAGTAGTTTATAAACCGAGTAGCTCCGAAATCCGCTGTTGATCAAACCCGACCACAGCTTCGCCGTCGATGATGGTCACCGGTGTCGCTTGATAACCCATTTCGATCAACTCTTTCAAGGCCGCCTGATCAGCGCGGATATCCTTATCAACAAATTCAATGCCCTTTTGAGAAAGGAACTCTTTCTCTCGATGACAAGGGCCTCAGCCCGGCTGATTGTAGACGATGATGATTTTAGCCATATTCGATGCCTCCCTCTTTTGTTTGATAACTGAACTTATATCACGTTCGAACTTAGACCAAAATCGGTCTGCTGGGTGGCGAACCCAACACTCCAGTGCTCCCGTATCCCATTCTCCCCACCTAGCTTCAAAAGGTAAGATCGATCTGCTAGCCTTTAATTCAACTTTTGGACGAGCCATCGCCAGAGCCCCGATCATGACCACGAAGCTTCTCTTCCTTTCCAAGCGATCACAGATCGCAAGCTTCACCGCCGGGCTAATATTGTTCTTCGCCTTTGGCGGTTGGACGCTGGAACTCCCGTCCCTGCCGGTTTCCCCTGCGAATGCGCTTAAAGACCACGTGCGCTACTTGGCCTCTGACGAGCTTACCGGCCGCGGGATCGACACGCCTGGCATCAAATTGGCCCGCGACTACATTGCGCGGGAGTTTGCCAAGTATGGTCTTGTGCCCGGCGGAGATAACGGGAGCTATTTTCAAGGATTCGATGTTACGACCGGCGTAGCAGTCAAGCAGCCCACGGCTCTCGCTCTCGATCATGGAGCCCCGTTGGCGTTGAACGAAGATTGGACCCCGCTCGCGCTTTCGAATTCCGGGAAAGTCGAAGAGGAAGTTGTCTTCGCCGGCTATGGCATTACAGCCAAAGATTACGGATACGACGACTATGCGGGAATCGACGTCAAAGGGAAGATCGTTATCGTCTTGCGCTACGAACCGCCGCCGAAAGACGACAAGAGCCCCTTCCAAAAGCCGCCGCGCTATTCGGCACACGCAACCTTGCGCGCGAAAGCGAATAACGCCCGCGATCATGGCGCCGCCGCCATGATCCTGGTAGATCTCAACCGGCGGGAAGAAGCCGGTCAAGAATTGATTTCCACTAGAAGTGGCTTTTCACGCAACACTAACGGCGTCATCGCCGCGCAAGTGAAGCGTCAAGTTTTAGAAAAATGGCTCCAAGCCCGAGGCGTTTCACTCGCTGAGCTAAAGGAAAAGATTGACCGCGACGAGAAGCCGGCATCGATGCCTCTGCCGGGCCCGAAAGTATCGATGGGTGCAACGCTGGAGCCGATTCGGCAGCGGGCGGAAAATGTCATCGGCATCCTGACCGGCTCGGATCCAAAGCTGAAAAATGAAACTATCGTGATCGGTGCCCACTACGATCACTTGGGAATGGGTTATTTCGGCACGCGGGATTCCAGCACGGAGGGACAAATCCACCACGGCGCGGACGATAATGCCTCGGGAACTGCCGTGGTGATGCAAGTCGCCGAGCGCATGGCCCGCTCCAATCCCAAACCGGCGAGAACGGTTATTTTCGTGGCCTTTTCGGCCGAAGAATTGGGCCTACTGGGCTCCAGGCGCTACGTTGACCACCCGCCCGTCCCCCTCTCCACAACGAAAGCGATGCTCAATCTCGATATGGTGGGGCGGTTAAAGGAAAATCGCCTGACGGTCTTCGGAACCCATTCGGCGAAAGAGCTGAGCGGCATCGTCACCGAAGAGGCGCGGCGTCTTGGGCTCGAAGTCAGGGAATCCGACGGCGTCGGGCGCAGCGACCAGATGTCTTTCTACAACAGGAAGATTCCCTCGCTCCACTTCTTTACCGGCTCTCATCCCGACTATCACCGACCGACGGACACCTGGGACAAAGTCAATGCTGACGGCATGGTCAAGGTGAGCGAGCTCGTGCTGGCAACCGGAGAGCGCATAGCGAATATGAGAGAGCCGTTGAATTTCGTCAGCCTTCCATCCCGGCCGCCGTCCACCAATCCCGGAGAAACGCGAAGTTACGGCGCCTATCTCGGCAGCATTCCGGACATGGATGACAGCCAAGAGGGCGTTCGCCTCGCGGGGGTCTCGGACGGAAGCCCGGCTGCGCTCGCCGGCCTTCGCGAAGGCGATGTCATCGTCGAATTCGCCGGAAACAAAGTGCAGAATCTGGAAGACCTGGCGAACCTTTTGGGCAGTAAGAAGCCAGGCGACGAAGTTGAGATTATGGTCCTCCGCACCGGCAAGCCGGTTACCCTGAAAGCGATCCTTCGCGCTCGGAGTTAACCCCGCCCTTTTCTCGCTGTGTGAGAGAAAAAGCTCGCAGCAGCGCGATCCTTGTGTTAAAGTCTTTTCATTCAAGGAGGCTAGTCGCTGATGATGAAGTTGTACACCTTCCCCCCTTCAACCAACTCCCGAAAGGTTCGAATTGCTTTGCTCGAAAAGGGGTTGGAATTCGAGCGAATCAACGTGGATCTCACCAAAGGGGAGCAGAAGAATCCGGATTATTTGAACATCCACCCGTTTGGTCAGGTTCCGGCGCTCGACGACGAGGGGTTCGTTCTTTACGACTCAACGATCATCAACGAATATCTCGAAGACGAGTATCCCTATCCTCCGTTGATGCCCGACGACTCAGAAGGCCGGGCGCGAACCAGGCTGCTGGAAGATTTTCGCGACAGCCACTTTAATCCTCCCTTCGTTAAGATTTTTCGTGAAATGCGTAAGCCCGAAGCTGAGCGGGACGCCAACGTGATCGCCAATGCCACAGCCGAGATTACCCAATGCTTCGACCGCATCGAAAAAGAGCTGCAAGGCCGCGAATACTTGGCGGGGCCCTTTAGTCTCGCCGATATCGCCTTCATGGCCAACGTCGATCTGCTGGATCGATTTCAGATTCCAGTGGACCCGAAATACAGAAACACGACCGCTTGGATCGCGCGCCTGAAAGCTCGACCGAGCTTCGCCGCCTCGGCTACCTGATACGACCGGATGTCGGTCAGCCTCTTTCTCGCCTGGCTCGTACATCTTTACACCGCTCTCGGCGCCGTCGTCGCTTTCTTCACCGTCCTCTACATTGAACAAGAACTTTTCCAGGAAGCGTTTTGGTTGATGTCCCTGGCGGTTGTCATCGATGCCACGGACGGCACCCTTGCGCGGGCGGTCCGGGTCAAAGAACTCATTCCCTGGTTCGACGGCGACCGACTGGAAGACGTTATCGATTATGCCAACTATGTGATCGTTCCTTGTTTTTTTCTATTCCGCGCCAACCTGTTGCCGCCGCAAGACGCATCGTGGCTAGCCGCCTTGCCGCTCATCGCCAGCGCCTACGGCTTCTGCCGCAAGGAAGCCAAAACCGCCGACCATTTCTTCCTTGGTTTTCCGTCTTATTGGAACATCGTTGCGTTCTACCTCTATACTTTGCAGACGCCGCGCTGGATCAACGCCTTTTCGGTGATCATCCTTTCCATATTAGTGTTCGTTCCCATCAGGTACGTCTACCCAAGCCGCAGTCCGGTCTATCGCGGTCTCACCAACAGCCTGGGAGTTCTCTGGGCCATTTCGGTCTTGCTCGTCATTTATCTGCTGCCCGAACCACCGCCTCATTTAGTGTTTGCGTCGCTCCTGTTTCCCGCTTACTATACCGTGCTATCGTTCTGGGTCGAAACCCAGAGACTATTCTCTTGACGGTGAACTTTTTTTGAGGTCAAGCATGAAAATGCAACTTCGAAGTCTCTACATCGCGATCTCGGCAGTGGTGGTCTTGATCTTGGCGGCCCTGTGGTTCACAGGACATCCTGCAGCCGGCCAAAACGGATCGAGCTTCCCCTCAGGTCCCAAATACATCTTTATCTTTCTAGCCGACGGCGCCGGCATCCCCCACATGGAAATCACGCGGCAATATAACCGAGTGATTTACAATGAAGGGCTGGTGATCACGGACAAGATCATGAAGGAAGGTACGTTAGGTTTGATGACGACGCATGCCGCAGATTCACTCTCCACGGACTCCGCGGCCGCCGCCACCGCCTTAGCGAGTGGCTGCAAAGCAAAAATCGGCGCCATCGGCATGTGCGCGGACGGCACGGTTCCAAAAACCGCTCTGGAAATCGCCAAGGGAAAAGGGATGCGAGTCGGCCTCGTGACCAACGCCACGGTGTACGACGCGAGCCCAGCCGCTTTCGTCTCTCACGTACCCAGCCGGCGTGATTACGCGATGATCGTGAATCGCTATTTGGAATTCGAGCCTTATCTAATTCTCGGCGGAGGGAGAGACCAGTTCTTACCCAAGAGCCAAGCAGGTAGCCGCAGGAGTGACGAGACCGATGTCATTGCGTCTTTTGCGAAGAAAGGCTACCTGCACGTTTCGAACAAACAGGAGCTCGCTCAAGCGCAGCGAGGCAAAGTCTTGGGGCTCTTCAGCCTCGCGGACATGAGCTTCGAGATCGATCGGGACAGCAAAACAGAGCCCTCGATCTACGACATGACCCGTGCCGCTATACGACTCCTCCCTGAAAACAATCCGCGGGGCTTTGTGGCCTTCATCGAAAACGAAAACGTCGACACGGCCGGGCACCTGACTGATATTGCTTCGCTGATCCACGACTATCGCGAGTTTGACCGGGCCGTGGGGCTGGCCTACGAGTTCTACAGAAAATATCCGCAGGACACGCTCGTCATCGTGACCTCAGATCACGAGACCGGCGGTTTGAGCTTCACGATGGCTCTAAAGGATCTAAGCTCGACAAAAGGCAAAAACCAAATCGCGGGAACGGTGGAAGACCTGAAGAAGATTCAATCGATCTCTATCTCGTTAAGGAAGGCGTCGGAGATTCTAGGCCCTAATCCGACATCTGCCGCGATAGACAAGTTAATGAAAGACTACTTCAGTAGTTTCACCTTGGCGCCGGATATCAAGGAAGCGATACTTAAACGGCAGCCGGTTTCACGGCTGCTCTATTTAGACGTCACGGCCAATGCCCTGGGAATGATGGTTGCTAACAATACGCAAGCGTACTGGCAAACCACCTCGCACACCAACCATCCTGTTTTCGTTGCCGCCCTTGGGCCAGGCGCGGAAAAATTTAGGGGTTATCAGGACAATACGGATTTCGGCAAAAATCTAAAAGCCATTTTAGAAACAGGAAATCGTATTAAAACGATCTCACATTAAGCACCCTATGCTTCAGGCCTTGTGGAGAAGATACTAGACGGGCCGTTACTTCGCCAAGGATCGCACGAAACTCAAGCCATCTTTTTGTTCCGTTCGCTCAGTCCTTTGCTAGCAGGCATCTTCCCTGATCCTTCGTGTATAGTGAGTAAGGCTACAAAGTGTAGACAAGGCCCATCAATCCATTCCTTAGCCCCTCCGATGACATAATCGCCAACCGCTTGAGAGAGCATCGCTGTGTTGAGTGACCCAACCAGCGGAGCTAAGCTGAAATCGATAGATCGCCTAAGCTCTGATTAGCTCGCAGAACCTCGCACGGAGGATTCTATGAGGGGTATATTAGCTACATTGCTGGCAAGTCTCGCAGTCCTCTACGCCTTGTTCGTACTACTCTCGGAAGATCGCGGCACGCCGAATGGCTCGGGGTTGATCAACAACTCGGAAAGAATCTCAGATGCCGGGGACCGTTTGATGCAAACGATTATGCTCGAGCGTCAGCGACAAACGAAGGATTACCCCGCAAGTCCAGATACAGATCGGATAATAAAAGTGCAGCAAGCTTTGAAAGATGACGGTTTCTATTCGGGGCCCGTTGACGGTACGATGAGACAGAGCACGCGCGAGGCGATACGGTCGTTTCAACAATCGAATCATCTCAACGTGACTGGAACCCTGGATGACGACACGGCCCGAGAGCTGGGAGTTCAATAAAAATAATTCGAAGAGGGTGATTTGCAAAATTTCCGTATAAGGTTGGTCGCTTTGTGGTGTTAATCGCAGAATACGTATAGCTCCGTAATTTTGCTAGCTTCTCGTTGCTGACCTTATAGGCAATGTGAGGCAGCGCGCGCTACAATGGTAGAGGCAGCATTTCGACAGGAGGGTTATAAACAACTTATCCACAGAATTTGTGGATAACTCAGAAGTGACAGAGGATTTTTACAGCGACGCACGCAATTGAGAGAATTTTTTTCTTGCCTTTTGCTATTGCTGCTGTAGTCTGCGTTCAACACTTCACGTTCGTCACTGAAATCTTTTTTATCGGCCGTTCTAAAGCGCGTCGCGCTTCAAATCGCAAGGAGACTGGCAATGAAGTTTCTTTGTCGGCGCTGCAACCACATTACAAAACAAAAACCGTATCGCGTCACCTCGGAAGATGGAGGCGTTGTTCTGCTTGATCTGTTTGTATGCCCTTCATGTGCGCGGCTAGCGAAGAGTCTGGGGCTTCCCACGGTAAAAATGGAATCGGCGAAAAGAGCCGCTAAGACAAAAGGTGTCCAGGCGATGACAGATAGAAAGCACCAACCTCTAACTTCGATTCGCTGAGCTGCTTAACTTTGCTGCCTAACGACTTCAACGTTTCACGCAATCATTTATGTAGAAGGCTTTGTACCGTCGTCGCCAATCTCCACGCATTGATCAAAATTCGCATAGACAAGTATGAACAGATAACTCCTCACAACAATCTCGCCAAGAACCCAACTGCTCCCTAGAAAGTGAAGAATTTCGTCTTTCGGCCAAGAGCCTTCTTGGCACCGCGCTTGACATGCCCGCATAACAGTGATCCTCGGGTGGCATCATTAATGCTCATCGGGGGTAAAGATGGCTGGCAAAAAGAAAATACTAATCGTCGAAGACAACGAGGACTGTCGAGAGCTGCTCGCGATACTCGTCAAGCGTTTAGGCTACGAAGTGGTCGAGGCAGCAATGGGCCTCGCAGCCATAGATCAGGGATGCGCAACGCATCCTGATCTAATCCTTATGGATCTCGGCTTGCCCGGAATTACCGGAGGTGAAGCTAGGGCGCGCCTGAAAGCGAATCCTTCCACCAGGAACATACCGGTGGTGATCAATACTGCTTTTAACGTCGGTGCCTATACAAACCGCGCTCTTGATGCAGGGGCCGTAGAGATTTTGCATAACCCTCTTGAATTATCAACGCTGCAGGATGTAATGCACAGATACGCGCCGACCGAACATGGGACAACGGGAGTTGTCGTGGAGCTAAAAACTCAGCGACTATGTCAATCGCCCATCTTACAATGAGGCTAACCACCCCTATCGCGGTTCGGCTCAATAAGTTGACTCCGAGCATCCGAAGCCGAGTTAGACAAAAGCTCATAGACTACAGTAACATGTACGTAAGAGAATTCGTGCAAACCTGAGGTCCAAGCCATGGACATGCGTTCACAGCTTCTCATTCCGATAACACAGCGCCTTACGTCGATATTTCCCCCTGGTGGTAGTCTTCCCGAAGATGTTTGGCAGAAGCGGTACTCCGTTCTGCTCGGTCTGACCTGGTTTCATGCGGCGATTATTGCGCTCGTGGGTCCGTTGCTCGGATACAGTTGGGAGATAAGCGCCAAAGCGCCCTTTCATGACGGCACCGTCCTCCACACGATACTCGAGGGGGCCATCGTTGGTTTCTTTGCGGGGCTTGGAAGTTTAAGACGTGTCGGCAGAACCTTGCAGGCTACGGCCATTGCCATGGGGCTCATGAGTTCCTCGGCGATACTCGTGCATTTGTCGGGGGGCTATATCGAATTCCACTTCCACTTCTTTGTCATGCTTTCCTTCCTAGCGCTGCTGCAGGATTGGGTTCCGTACATTTTGGCCATTCTCTATGTCGCGTTGCATCACGGGATTGTTGGCGACCTCTGGCCGGAAGAAGTTTTCAATCACGCGGCGGCGATCAACGCGCCCTGGACCTGGGCCGGCATCCACGCTTTCTTCGTGCTTTGGTCCTGTGTGGGAAGCGTCATCGCCTGGAGGTTCAACGAAAAGTCTCTGGATAAGATTAAAAAGCAGGCCGCGGAACTGGAAGAGGCCAACAAGCTACAGGCCGACTTCACGGCCATGATCGCGCACGATCTTCGGACGCCCCTGTCCACCGTGCTCAATACGACAGACTTAATGAAGGACGGTCTGTTCGGCGAGATTAACGAAGAACAGAAAAAATGGCTGGGTCGGACGCAGAACACCGGTCGGGCTATCATCGATCTTGTCAGCGACTTTCTCGACATCTATAAGATCGAGGCCGGCAGGCTTGATTTGGTCAAGAAAAGGATTGATGTCTACAAGCTCATCGAAGGGAGTCTGGAGAGCTATGTTCTGATGGCGAGGGTTAAAAACATCTTGTTGACGAGCCACCTTGAACCTAACCTGCCGGAGATCAATGCGGATGCGCGACGTCTAGAGCAAGTGCTATCCAATCTGATAACCAACGCCATTAAATTCACCCCGCCGGGCGGCGCAGTCGAAGTAGGCGCCCGCAGATTAAACGGCGATGTAAGATTCTGGGTTAAGGATAATGGGGAAGGAATATCTCCCGACGAAATCGCTCATCTTTTCCAGAAATACCGCCAAACCGCCAGCGGTACAAGATCTGAAAGCAAGGGAACAGGTCTGGGCCTGGTCATCTGCAAGATGATTGCAGAAGCTCACGGCGGCAGAATCTCGGTGGAGAGCAATGTCGGCAAAGGTTCCATGTTTGCGGTGGTGATACCAGGTTAATGAATCATTCGCTGGTCGTCACAAGTGAAGAATTCAGCGGTAGCTCCTGTGCTATAAGCGGGCAAAGCCGTGTCGAATACCCGATCCATGCCTTTCCTGTAAGAGAGGTGCAATTGGAGGTCACTCAGGATTCAAAGCTGCGCCGGTAAGTTCTCGTCCTTCCTACCCGGCCACCGATACGCCGAGCAGCCACCCCACGCTGTAGGTAATCGCGGAAACCAGCAAACCGATGCCGAGCATGCGCGCGCCGCTGACAATCGGACCGCGAGCCGTAAAGATCGACAGCAGGGCTCCGACGCC
>Ga0066701_10000135_pt1 | contig 18156 bp, 20 predicted proteins | sample GraSoiAngelo_150_FD_66453 | JGI IMG/M metagenome (GOLD analysis project Ga0066701, IMG submission 66453) | Grasslands soil microbial communities from the Angelo Coastal Reserve, California, USA - 14_1009_09_40cm | ecosystem: Environmental > Terrestrial > Soil > Grasslands | place: USA... | reverse complement strand
CGGGCCTTCTGCTCCAGGCCGCGAATCCCCTTTGCGGTCTCGAACGGAAATCGATAGAGCTTGCCCGAGTCGACGAGCAGGCAGACCGAAAGCGTTTCGCCGTCCTTTTCGATCACGTGCTTGTAACAGGGCACTGTGCGGCGCGCGATCTCCATCTTCGTGAAGCCTCCGACCTTGCCGGCGAGGACGTCAAGCGGGCTGCGCATCCTCGATGAATGCTAATTGAGAAGGGTGAGCTGCTCCGGTTGAGGAGGTGGTTTCAGGATGACTCGCCTGCGGTCTGACACACCGTGGTGCGAGCGCAAACGCGCGACCTCGTGGAGCGTTTTTTCGCCAAACGACTGGGGAAGATAGGCGCGGTTGCGGTACGCGTGCTCGTAACGCGGCAGCAGCTCAGGCCAGTGATGGGCGAGGACCGAGAGGAAGTGCTCACGGGTGCCGTCCTTGAGGTGGAGCATGCCTGCCCACAATCCCGTGGCGCCCGCGGCGCGGGCTGCTTTGACGACCGCCTCCAGGAGCTCGGGCCTGTCCGAAAGTCCAGGCAGGATGGGCGCCATGCCCACGCCGACGTCAATGCCGGCGGCGACGAGCTTTTCGATCGCACGCAGGCGCTGGCGTGGATGGGCCGTGCCTGGCTCGGTCTTGCGCCAGACCTCGTCGTCGAGCGTGGGGATGCTGAAGGTGATGTGCAGCTCGGTATGTCGCCCGAGGTCGGTCAAGACGTCGATGTCGCGGACGATCATCGGTCCGCGCGTGATCATCGCCGCGGGACTGGCGAAATCCCGGAACGCCTGCAGGCACTGCCGGGTGAGCTGAAAGCGGCCCTCAGCCGGTTGGTAGGGGTCCGTGGCGGCGCCGATCACCACGGTTTCCTTGCGCCATGAACGGCGCGCGAGCTCGCTGCGCAGGACGGACGCAACGTTGATCTTCACCCGAACCGTGCGGCCGTAGCGGTCATCCGACGGCCGGTCGGCGCGCAGCTCGAACGCCCGCACGTAGCAAAAGGCGCAGCGATGTTCGCAACCCGTGTACGGGTTGAGGGACCAGGCAAAGCCCATGTTCTTGACGGGATTGAGGGCCGACTTGCATGCGACCTGGACGTACTCGACATCGGCCAGACGAGGTTCGGGAGCAGCCATGGACACATGATAGAACAAACGTTCGGACGGCGGAGTGCTAGGTGTTTCCCAGCCTGATGTCGGAATTCGGGGCCTCGCCGATGGGCCGCCCTTTGCGCAGCCGCCGTCGCGGCCGAACAAGCGATGACGGGCAGAAATCGTTGAGGACGCACTCCTCACAACGGGGCCGTCGCGCGTCGCAAATCCTTCGACCGTGAAGGATGAGCCGCAGCGACAGGGCCGTCCACTCCTCCATCGGCACCATCGCGCCTACCTGGTACTCGATCTTCACCGGGTCTCGCGTCGCCACCAGTCCCAGCCGGTTGGTCAGCCGAATTACGTGCGTGTCGACTGCGAAGCCGGGCGAGTCGAAGCCCGCGCCGAGAATCACGTTTGCGGTCTTACGCCCGATCCCGGGAATCTTGACCATGTCCTCCATCGTGGTCGGTACCTCGCCTCCGAACAGGTCGACAAGTGCCCGGCTCGCGGCGAGGATCCGCATTGTCTTCAGCCGGAAGAAGCCAGTCGGTTTGATCAACTTTTCGACCTCCGCCGGGTCCGCCGCCGCCAGGTCATGGGCCGTCGGGTAGCGTCGGAACAGCTCCGGCGTGACCAGGTTTACGGATCGGTCGGTCGTCTGCGCGGACAGGATCGTCGCGATCAGCAGCTGGAACGGATTCTCGTGCGTGAGCTCGGTCGCCGCGGCATACAGGTCGCGCAGCCTTTCTATCGTCAGCGCCGCTCGCTTTTGGGCACCGCGCGGTGGCGGCGGCGTCATCCAGGACGGCTTGCGCTTTGAGGCGCGACCAGAAACGCCTGCGGCGGGGCCCCTAGCCAAGCAGCCGGCGCGCCACCGCCGCGATCTGGTTTCCGTCGGCGCGACCGGCCAGGCGCGCGGTCGCCGCCTTCATCACCGCACCGAAGCCCTTGGGACCGTCCGGCTTCACCTCGGCGATGACGGCGCGGACCTCGGCCTCGATCTCCTGCTCGCTCATTGCCGCCGGCAGAAAGCGACGAAGCACCCGCATCTCCGCCTCTTCGCGCCGCGCCGACTCCTCGCGACCGGCCTTGCGATAGAGCCCAATTGCCTCCTCGCGTCTCTTCACCTCTTTGCGCGCCACGCGTATGACCAGGTCGTCCTCGATCTTTCCGCCGGCCGCGCCTTCCTTGCTGGCACGGACAAGCTCGCTTTTGAGGAGCGAGAGCGTATCGAGAGCGACCTCATCGCGCTGAACTCGAGCTTCGACCATTTCTGCCTGGACGCGGTCATAAAGTGGCATTTCGGCGATTGTCACACATGGCCGATCCCGGATAATCGGCGCCTATGGCGTACCTCCTGGCCGGGCCCTTTGTCGCACTCGTCGGCATCATGGCGATCTTTTTCGTCCTGCGGCGAAAGTCGGTCGAGAAGCGATCGATGTACTCGGCGAGGCGCTCGCAGATCGAGCACAAGGTCCGGGCGGCGCGTCAGCGCACGCTTGCGCCCCACGGTCACTCGCAGAGCCCACCCGAGGAAACCATCCCGGCCGGGACAACTTTCGCTCAGCCCCAGGCGCAGTCGACCGTCGCCTACGAGGCGCCGGCGTACGAGCCGCCGCCGGCAGCTCCGCCGGCCGCCACCCCGTTCTCGAGGCCACAGGAATCGCCGGCACCAGCGCCCTGGGACGTACCGGCGGCCCCATCGGCGGCCCCGTCATCGTTCGATTACCCGCCCGCCGCGCCCGAACCCCAGTACACCCCGCCCCAGCCGGAGCCGTTCCGGCCCGCGCCTGAGCCGACTCCGATGCCGGCGCCGAGCGAGCCGGCGTGGACGCCCGCACCCCGGCCGTCTGAACCGGCGGCAGCGATGGAGCCGGCCGCGTCCGCAGCATCGGTGACCGCGGCCGGCTCATGGTCGGTCGTCAGCACCAACAAGGAATCGACCGAGGCCGAGCCAGATGGCAAGAAGAAGAAGAAGGACAAAGGAGAGCCGGGATCAGCCTGGCAGCTTTCCTCTGGCGAAGCTCCGGATCTGGAGGCGGACGAACCAGAGGTCAGGCGCTCGAGCGGGACTCTCGTGGCGGTTGCTCAGTACGCCGTGCTCGTCGTCGGTCTGGTGATGGTGCTCATCGGCGTCCTGGTCATGGTCGCCAACGCACACGTCACGTAGCGCTCAAGACGGCCTGCGCCAGCGCGCGACCGCCGTCGCGCATGATCGTGTCGCAAACGATCACCCGATGGCCAAGCCGCTCAACGCTGTCTGCCAGATCGCGGTCGCGTGAATCGAGCACGAAGGCGCCGGCGATATCCCCATACATCCGCGCGACCTCGACCGGATTTGGCGCCGGGCCGAGCGTGCGCATCATCTCCACCGTCGGTCCCTTCAACGCGACGCCTTCGACGATTGGCGTGACCGCGACGGTTCGCTCGCGCGAAAGCTTGTCGCGCACCAGCGTGAGGATCGGGGCAATCGAGATCAGGGGATTCGACGGACCGATGATCACGAGGCCTGCCTCGCGCAGCGTCTCCAGAACCTCGGGCGTCGGCCGTGCCGAGTCCAGACCGGCAAAATCGATCCCGCTCAGCCGAGGCGCGAGCCGCTCGCGCACGAAATACTCCTGAAACGACAGCTCGCCCTTGTCGGTCGCGAATCTGGTGCGCACACGGTCGTCGGTCATCGGTAGCACCTGGACCGCAACGCCAAAGCGCCGGCATAGCTCGCGAGTCGCTTCGGTAAGCGTGCATCCGGCACGAAGCATGCCGGCGCGTACGAGATGTGAGGCGAGATCTTGGTCCCCGATGCGAAACCATGCATCCTCGCCGATGCGGTCCATGCTCTCGAGGACATGGAAGGTGTCGTCCTTGACGCCATATCCCGCGCGTTCGTTGAAGACCCCGGCCAGCCGGTAGATCACGGCATCTACATCCGGACAGACCAGAAGGCCCCAGAACTCGTCGTCGTCGGCGGTGTTGGCGATCACCGTGAGCTCGTGCTCCGGCGCCACGGACTGGATGCCGGCGGCGAGCGCCGCGCCGCCGGTGCCTCCCGCCAAAACCACTACCTTCATCCGGCGACCTTCAGCGGAACAGGTCTTCTGCCGCCGGGCGAATGAGGTCGCGACCGGATCCTCTTCCCTCCAGCGCCAGCCCCCTCGCGATCACGGCCGGTGTTCGCGACGTCTTGCCCATGACGAGTCCCGCGCTGGCTGCGATTTCGTCGGCAACGGCGAGCACCGTCGCATGCAGAGGTTCACCTGCGTCGTCGAGCGTGCCGCGAAGATCGACCAAGGCCGGCACGCCGGCCACGCCGAGCGCGATGTTGATGATGCCCAACCGCCAGGGTCTGCCGAAAGTGTCGGAGATGATGACACCAAGCTCGCCACCGGTAAGCTCGCGCAGCCGATCTCGCAAACGATGGGCGCTCGCGTCGGGGTCGACGGGCAGCAATGTGAGCGTGTCGCGACCTCCGGTGTTCGAATGGTCCACCCCCGCGTTGGCGCAGACATAACCGTGACGCGTTTCTGTGATCAGCACTCTCTCTGACCTAAGGACGCGAACGCTTTCGTTGAGCACTACCTGGACCATGCGCGGGTCGGGCCTGGCGATCAGGCGCTCGGCGATCCGCTTTGCTTCCGCGCTTGCATGGATGCTCGCAAGGTCGACAAGCCGGCCCTCCGCCTTGGAGATGACCTTCTGCGCCACCACGAGCACATCGCCCGACGCAAACGCGGCGTGCGCCGAGATCAGCTGACCGATATCGTCCCCAGGCCGCACCTCCGGCAGCCCTTCGACCCCAATCAGCTCGACGCGCTTCACACCGCGCGGCGGAGACGGTCGAGGTCTGCAGGTTCGTCGATGTCGAGCGCCATCGCCTCGGAGCGGAAGAGCACGAATTTCACGCCTCGCTTCTGCGCGTCGGCCCGGAACTGGGCGAGCGACTCATCGCCAAAGTGAAGGCCGATCGCGTCGGGCGGGCGAAGATACAGCGCATTGGTGCCGCCCCGCCCAGTCGCCGGCGCGGCCATCGCGACAGGCGACGCATGACGCGCCGCCGATTGCAGCATCTCCCGGACAGCGTCCTCGGTCACAAGCGGCAGGTCGCTGGACAGCAGCAGCACTGCCTCCGCACCTCCCGCCAGGGCGCGATCGATGCCTCGTTTCGCGGCCACGTTCTGGCCTTCTTCGCGCGGCTCGAGCAAGACTTCAGCGCCCCACGACCCGGCCATCTCCGCGACCTCGTCTCCGCCGGCCACGACAAGCACATGGTCGCCGGCGGCCGCCGCGCTCACCGCCAGCCGCGCGTTGCCGCGCGCGAGAGCCCGTCGAGACTTCACTCCGAGGGCGGGTCGCAAGCGCTGCTTGGCCGAGTCGAAGTCCTTGATCAGGACGACGACCCAGGTCCTCATGCCCATTGCTTGCGGATCCTCGGCAGGATCTGCGCACCATAGAGCTCGAGAAAGCGGGCCTGACCATCCCCTGGCGCGTGAAAAACAAGGTGGTTGAAGCCAAGGTCGAGGTACGGCCGGAGCTGTTCGATGTGCTCTTCAGGATCACTTGCAACCAGCCAGCGCCGATGAGCGACGTCCTCGACAGTCTTGGCAAGCTGCTCCATCTCGCGCGGATCATCAACGCCTGCCTTGGTCTCGGCGGGCAGGGCAAGCGCAGCCCAGATCTTGGTGTCCTCCATCGCGCGGCGGCGATCCGTGTCGTAGGACACCTTGACCTCGATCATCTTGTCGAGCTGCCCTGGATCGCGGCCTGACTCCTTGGCGCCATCGCTGAACGAGGGAAGCAACTGCTGGGAGTAGAGCTCCATTCCTTTTCCGGACGTGCAGATGAGACCATCCGCGGCGCGCCCGGCGTACTTGGCGACCTGCGGGCCGCCGGCGCCGACGTAGATGGGAACTTGCTCTTCCGGCCGGTCGTAGATGGTCGCGTTGCGCGTGTGGTAGTACTCGCCGTCGAACGTCACCGACTGCTCGCTCCAGAGTTGCCGGATTAGGCGCACCGCCTCGCGTAAACGGGCGAATCGTTCGCGGTTGTCGGGCCAGACGATGCCCAGCGCGCCCTCGTTCAGGTGCTCGCCCGTCCCGACGCCCAGGATCATGCGTTCCGGGAACAGCGCCCCCAGCGTTCCAAACGCCTGGGCCACGATCGCTGGGTGGTAGCGGAAGGTCGGAGTGTTGACCGAGGTGCCCAGAAGGATCTGCGACGTCCGCTCGCCCGCCGCGGCAAGCCACGAGAAGGCGAAGGGCGCGTGGCCGTCGGAGTGCCGCCAGGGTTGGAAATGATCGCTCACGAAAACGGAATCGAAACCGCATTGCTCTGCCGCAAGGGCAAAATCGAGCAGCTCGCGCGGGCCGAATTGCTCGGCGGAAGCCTTGTAACCGAGGCGCAGCGGCAGCGTCACGAACGCCTGCTGTATCGCTTCCAGCTGAACGCGACGCCGCTGATCGCGGCGGCGACGATGACCACGACAAGGGCAACCAGGCTGCGCACGTCGAAGCTCGCGATACCGGCCGCGGTGAGCAGGATGAACGCCCCCAGGGCGATGAGCATCATCACCACGAGAACGATCGCGCGGTGAATCTTCACTGCGCTAGCTTACCGACCGTGGCTCATGGTCAAGTCTTGCGTCTGGATTCGGTCACTTCGACGCAGGACGTGGCGCGCGAGCTGCCGATCGGTTCGATCGTCATCGCCGACCACCAGACCGCGGGTCGCGGGCGGATGGAGCGGCGCTGGGAGGCGCCGCCTGGCGCCGCGCTTCTCGTGTCCTTTGTCCTCCAGCCCAATCCGCTGCTTAGCCTCGCCGCCGGCATCGCGGCTTCGGAAGCGTGCGGCGTAGGCATCCGTCTCAAGTGGCCCAACGACCTCCTGCTCGACAATCGCAAGGTCGGCGGCATCCTGGTCGAGACCACGCCGCAAAAGGCGATCTGCGGCATCGGCGTCAACCTGACGTGGGCGCCTGAAGGAGCGGCCATGCTGGATCGGCCACGCGAGCCGCTCTTCGGTCGTCTGCGGACGGAGATTGACACCTGGGCCGCCGCGACTCCCGACGCGGTCGTGAAGCGCTGGCGCGAGCTGTCAGCGACCCTTGGCCGGCGGGTGCGTATCGAGGTCGCTGGTGAGGCCACGGAAGGCCTCGCCCAGGGCATCACGGCCGGCGGGGAGCTGATCGTCGACGGGAAGCCCTTCATCGCCGGCACCGTCACGCATCTATAAGGCGGGCGATCTCGGGCAGCACCTCGCCAGAGCGGCCGTGGATCACGACCACGGCGAGGCGATCGAATGGGGTGGGTTCGGCGTTGATCACGATCATCCGCGCGCCCGAACGGAGCGCGACGAAGGGCACGTCCGCTGCTGGATAGACCACGAGGGACGAACCGACGACCAGCATCACGTCCGCCTCGGCGGCGAGCGCGAACGCTTCCTGCATGGGTGCCGCGGGCATCGGTTCGCCGAACAGGACGACGGTCGGCTTCAGCACCGTGCCGCCGCAGTGCGGGCAGCGGGGAGGCATCTCGGTATCGAGCCGCTCCTGGACCGCGGATCGAGGCTCGCGCCGGCCGCAATCGAGGCACTCGACCGTGCGTCCGGAGCCGTGCAGCTCGAGCACACGGCTGCTGCCCGACTCCTGGTGCAACCCGTCGGTGTTCTGGGTCACCACGGCGACGATGTGCCCGGCCGCTTCGAGGGCTGCAAGCGCGACGTGCCCAGGATTCGGCCTCGCCGCCAGGGCGACGCGGCCGCGCTCCCTGGAAACCATCCAGTAGGCAGCCGGATCCGCGAGAAAGGTCTCGATCGACGACACCTTCACCGGGTCGTACTTCGTCCACAGTCCGCCTTCGCCACGAAACGTCGGGATGCCACTCTCCGCTGAGATGCCCGCTCCGGTCAGGGCGAGGCCGTGGCGAGCCCCGGCAAGAAGCTCCGCAGCCCGATGCAGGGTCAAGCCGTGACCTCCTTCGCCGCTCCGGTCGGAAAGGGAACCCAAGGTGATGCTTTGTCTTCGCGGATCGCGGTCACCTTGAAGACGCGGAACTTTTCCGCTGACTTTCCCTTCAGCTGCATGCCGGGCATCTCGTCAACGGCGATGTACTCGGCGCAAGCCTGGTAGGTCGGCCAGCCGATCAGCAGGTTGAACGCTGGAGCCGCACCGCAGAAGCGCGCGGCCGTGTTCACCGTGTCACCCAGCGCGGTGTACTGCAGACGCTCCCGGCTGCCCATGTTGCCGACGACCGCAGGACCGGTGTTGATCCCGATCCCCCACGCGATCGCTGGGAGTCCACGCGCGGCAAGCTTTGCCCGCAGTGTCGGAGCATTGTCGATAAGGTCATACGCGCAGCGGATCGCCAGCAGCGCATGGTCCCGCTGCGCGAGAGGCGTGTTCCAGAGTGCCATGATCTCGTCGCCTACGTATTTGTCGATGAGCCCGTCCCATTTCAGGATCAGCTTGCTCATGTCATCGAGGTAGTCCTGGATCACGGCAAGAACCTGATCGGGCCGCATCGATTCCGACATCGATGTGAAACCGCGAATGTCCACGAAAAGTGCCGTGATGTCGCGACGCTCACCCTTGGAGATCAGCTCCTCGACGGACTTGGTTGCGGCCAGCTGCTGAGCAACCCGCGGGTCGATGTAATGTCCGAATATTCGCTCCACCTTACGGCGCTCTCGTTCCTCGAGGACATAACGCGCGCCGAGCGAAAAGGTCGTCGCGAGCACGATTGCGGCGGGCGCGTAAAGCGGATCGCCAAGATAGCCCTGCTGACCCAGCCAGTAGATCCCGAGGTAATAAGACGCGAGCAACGCGACCGCCAGCATCATCCCGCCTCGAAATGAAAGTACGTAAACGAGAAGTCCAACAAGCGCCGCCAGCAGCAACACCGCGAGCTGGACGGAGATCTGCGGCTGAAGCCGGACGTATCGATCCTGGAGGATGGTGCTGATCGCGTCACCCTGGATCCGGTAGCCGTAGTTCTGGCTGTCGAGCATGCAGTTGGGCCGGAACTGCGGACAGAAGGTCGGATCGTGCCGAAAGGAAACCGCCTGGCCATAAATATCTCCGGCGTCGATGAGCTTCGTCCCGACGACCACGATATGGTCTGTGATCAGCCCTGGCTTGGGACACACGCCGTTGAACGCATCGACGTACTGGCACGTCGGACTTGTGCCCCGAGTGAAGTTGATCAGCATCTGGCCGTCAACGACCGGAATCCTGTGGCTTCCAAACGCGGCCACTGAATCCTGGATCGCCAGAGGCGCCGTGATCTTGTCGGCGACCCTCAGTGTTTGTAAGAAGGCCGGTTCGTTGCTTTTGTTCGCCGGGCAGGTGGCTTTCGGGTCGCCGCGCAGTAGCATTCCGCGGACGGCGTTGGCGTGATCTGCGACGCCAAACCCGCGATCACCGACTGCCGCGGCGACCGACGCGAACTCGGGGCGAGGGGCCGCCTCGGCCGTGCAAACGAGGATGACGTTGCCCGCCCTCTGGATCGCTTGTGTGAGAAGTGGATCGGCGGGCTCGAACGGCGGTTCGACGTCATTGCCTGTGAGGTGGTCGAGCACTATGTCCAAAAGAATCGCCCGCGGGTGAAGGCTCGCCAGGTAATTGATGACCTTGGCGTGATACGCGTTGCTCCATGGGTACGCGCCGAGCGCGCGCTGGGTTCTTGAGTCGATCGCCACGAGGGTGATGCCCGGGTCTGGCGCGGGCGCGGGGAAGAGGCGGTCCTGACCCGCATCGAATGTTCCGGCCGTGACGCCGGTTTGAGCTAGTGCGATGACCAGCAGCCCTGCCATCATGCCCGCGAGCGCGAAGCGCCAGGCCAGCTTCCAATCGCCCACCCGCTCGCGAACCATGTCGCCGGTATGGTAGATACCGTGCCCCAGCCGGTTGCTGAGTCGCGCCGGATGATCTCGCTGTACCTCGCCGCAGGCGCAGTTTTTGCCACCATCGCGGCACGAGGCCTCACCGTCCCGCTCTATGCTCACGAGCTCGGCGCGAGCCGCTTTGCTGTCGGAGCGCTTTTCTCCGTTGCGACGATCGCGGCGGCCCTGCTGTCTCTGCCCTCGGGTGTGCTGGTCGACCGCTTCGGCGCGCGTAACCTGCTGGCGGTCTCGCTGGTGCTCACGGCCGTCTCCCAGCTGGCGACCGCCTTCACACCGAGCGTCGCGCCCCTGTTCCTGTGGCAGATCGTTGGCGGGCTCGCGGCCGGGATCCAGCAGTCGGCGATCTTCAGCGCGGTCACCGAGTCGGTCGATCGAGCACGCCTCGGCCGGGCCATGGGCTGGCTGACCTTGTCGATGCAGGCAGGCTTCTTCATCGGACCGTCGGTCGCGGGCGTAGCGCTCCGATGGATCGACCTCCGGACCGACATCGCGGTGATGACCGCGCTCCTGATCTTCACCCTGCCTGGCGCGATCGCCGCCAGCAACAGCACGCAGCGTTCAGGCAAAGGACTGAGCCTGCGCGAGCCGCTGCGGGCGCTGGCGCGGCAGCGCGCCTTCGTGCCAGTGACCATCGGCCTGATCGCGATGACTCTGACCTGGGGCACCATCGGCGCGTTCCTGCCCGTTTTCGGCAAGGAAGCGCTCGGGCTTCCGAACTCGCAGGTGGGCTACCTGCTCGCGCTCCAGGCGGTCGTCAACGGCGTTTCGCGCGTTCCCGCAGGGCGACTCGTCGACCGGCTGCCCCAGCGTTGGCCGATCGTTTTTGTGGGCGCGGTCGGGTGGTCGGTGGTGATGGTTGTGCTGGGCCACCTGAACGGATTCCTCGCGCCTGCTCTTGTGCTCGCCATCGGTACGCCCTTCATGGCTGCCGCGTTTGTCGCCATGGGCGTGGTCTTCGCCGACCTCTCGACCGCGTCCACGCGAGGCGTGACGATGGGCATGTACGGCACCATCCTCTTTCTCGGCCTGTCGGCCGGACCGCTCATCTTCGGCCCGGTCGTCCAGGGTTATGGCTACGCCGCCGGCTTCACCGCATGTGCTGTGGCGGCCATGATGCTCGTCCTGGTGATGGCGGCGATGCATAGGGAGCAGGTTCGCCGGCGTACAGAGCAAGCACCTCTCGGTGACTCGGAAACGCGAGCGGCGGCAACGCGCCGGGCGTGAAGACACCGACCTCGAGCATCTCAGAGCCCGCGGCGAGCTTTTGGCCATCGACCAGGCGGCCTCGGTAGGCGATCCCGATGATCGAGGACGCTGTCGTCTTGGCGACGTGGTACACGCCCAGCAGCTCGGTCAGCTCGACCTCGGCGCCGATCTCTTCCCGGCACTCGCGCACCGCCGCGGCTGCGGGGTCCTCGTCGTGGTTGACGAACCCGCCGGGCAGGCACCACAGGCCGCGGCCAGGTTCGATCGCCCGGCGGCCGAGCACGATTCCTCCCTCTGCCTCAACGACCACCGCGGCGGCCACCTTGGGGTCGCGCCAGAGGACGTAGTCGTCATTCGGGCATGCCTCGAGCTCGCGGCCTTCGATGACCTTGATGACAAGCGGCGCGCCGCACTGCACGCAGAAGTGCCCCAACGAAACGGAGCTTAGACTGCTTCGGGTTCCGGCTTTGGGGAGTGGGGTTTGGGGGCCGGACCGCTCATGTCCGCGACCCGGACCTGATTGCGGCCGCCCTGCTTGGCTGCGTACAGGGCCTGGTCGGCGCGGTCGATCAGCTGGGTGAACAAGGCGGGCTCCTCGGTGGCGGCGAGGCCGATGCTGATCGTCAGCTTCAGACCGCCCGGGAAGGTGGCCGCCGCCACCTTCGAGCGGATCCGCTCCGCCAGGGTGCGCGCCCCGGCTTCAGTCGTTTCCGGCAGGATCAGCGCGAACTCTTCTCCCCCGTAGCGCGCGCACACGTCGGATTCGCGGGCGCCGGTGACCAGGATCTGAGCGAGCTCGGCGAGCACGGCGTCGCCGTTCAGGTGGCCGTACGTGTCGTTCACCTGCTTGAAATGGTCGAGGTCGATCATCACGAACGTGATGCCCTTGTGGTGACGGCGTGCGCGCTGCATCTCCTGGAGGAACCGCTGCGCCAGGTGGCGGCGGTTGGGCAGCTTGGTGAGCTCGTCGGTCAGTGCATTGTCTTCCTGCGCCTCGAAGAGCTGGGCGTGGCGGATCGCGATCGCCGCCTGCGACGCGACACCGTTCAGCAGGTCGGCCTGGTCTTCGCTGAGCTCGCGCCAGGCGTTGAGATAGATCTCCATCGCACCCATCAGCTGCCCCGACCGCTGAATCGGAACCACCAGCGCGTGCTGCGGATGACCACCCGCGTCGAGTCCTGGCGCGGAGCGCTCGTCGAGCTTGATGACAAGGGGCCGCATCGCCGCGAGCGCGGAGCGCAGGGGCTCCTCGTCGATCTTCCGCACCCCACCTCGCGCGCGGTTCGTCAGGTTGTAAGAAGCCTCGCGGTACAGCTCCGCCTTGCCCGGCCGCACGAGGTACATCGCTCCGGCGACCGCGCCCATGATCCGGCCCGCGTGCGTGAGCGCGACGTTGAGCACCTCCTCGAGAGCCAGGGACGAGTTGACCGCCGAAGCGATCGCGAGCAGCAGGGCGGCTCGGTCGCGGGCGCCGGTCTCATCCGCCAGCGCGGCCTCGAGTTCGCGCGTGGTGCCACGAAGGCGCATCAGTGAGAGGGTCAGCAGTATGAAGGCGGCCACCAGCAGGACCGAGACGATGAGCAGGATGCCCGCCGGTTCCATGAAGTCCGGATAGGTTAACGCTGCGAGATTCGAGTTGGTTCTAAAAGGTCGCGGGGGAGGACAGGTGTCCTCCCCGCGGAACCCCCGCCTCTCCCAGGCAACGCGGGCAGGCGTTTGGAGGATGACGCCCGGGGACGGCGGAGTAAATCCGGCCTAAGGCTCCACTTCGTCTTTGGGTCGCGGGGAAGGACAGGTGTCCTCCCCCGCGGAACCCCCGCCTCTCCCAGGCAACGCGGGCATGCGTTTGGAGGATGACGCGTGGTGACGGCCGGAGTAAATCCGGCCTAAGGCTCCACTTCGTCTTTGCAAATGAAGGCAGCTCTGCGGGCTATACTCGGCGCGATCTGGAGCCGCTTTCCTTCGACGATCTTCCTCTTGGCGGCGAGTGGACAACGCGCCGCCGCACGGTCACCGAAGCCGAGATAGCGCTGTTTGCGGGCGTGGCCGGCGACTTCTCGCCCCTCACCATCGAGGCGGGGGAGAACGGGGCTCGCGCGGCCCCTCCGGCGCTGGTGCTCGCCATGGCGGTCGGGCTTGGCTCGGTCGACATGCCCGTGCCTTCGGTCGCGGAGTGGGAGTGGCTGAACTGGAAGTTTCCTCGCCCGGTGCACGCTGGGGACACGATCTACGCCCGCTGGACGCTTACCCAGAAGCGGCCACCCATCGGTGGCGCCGCCTCCTCGATCGTGGTCTGGCGGGTTGACGTGCACACCGCCGACGGCGCCATGTGCGCCGAGGGAGAGGTCGGCGCCAAGGTGAAGCGCAACCCCTCGGCGATCCGCCAGCGCGCACCCGACCAGGCTTCTCCGGCCGCATCGGCAGCCGTAGCTTCTCCCCGGCGCCGCAGGGGCCGGCGGTCGCGGGCCAACGGAGCGTCGGTGCCCGAGCCTCCGCTGGTGGCGGCGCCTCCCGCGGCGTCGGCCAAGCCGGAACGTGCGGCCGGGCCGTCGCGCAGGCGGCGCCGCCGGCGTTCGTCTGGTTCAGGCGCTCGCGACGAGGAGCACGAACCCCGCGCCGCCCACGTCCCGGAGACGGCTTCGCCGCCGATCGCCAACGTGCCTGCACCGACCAACCCGTCGCGCCCCGCCGGCCGGAAAGGGCTGGGCGGCGTGCTGCGACGGTTGCGCGGCAGCTAGCCGGGAACCTCGAGCCCCTCCAGGTATTCGATGACCTGGCGCGTGAGTTGGGTCGGCGTGGACGCCCCACTCGTGACGCCGACTCTTCGCGCCCCCTTGAACCACGCGAGGTCGAGCTCCTCCAGCCTGTCGACGAGGTACGCCGGCTTGTGCCCCAGCTTCTTTACCACCTCGACCAAACGGAGCGAGTTCGACGACCGCGGGCTGCCGACGACGATCACCAGGTCGACCTCTTTGGCGGCCTCGACCGCCGCCTCCTGCCGCTCCTGGGTCGCGCGGCAGATCTCGTTGTAGACCTCGGCCTGCGGATATCGCGCCTGCACCTTGCCGATCAGGTCCTCGGTGTCCCAGACCGAAAGCGTGGTCTGGCACGTGACCGCGATCCGGTCGCCGTGCAGGTCGAGCGCGTCGATGTCTTGCGGGTCCTGGACGAGGTGGACGGTCCCCGGCGCTTCGCCCATCACGCCCTCCGGCTCGGGATGGCCTTTGCGCCCGATATAGACGACCTCGTACCCCTTGCGGGCGAGGTCCGCGACCAGCTCGTGGGTGCGGACGACGTCAGAGCAGGTGGCGTCGACGGGTTTCAGGCCTAGCTCAACAGCGCGCTCTTTCACCTGCGGAGAGACGCCGTGCGCGGTGAAGATCACCGTGCCTTCCTTGATGTGCTCGAGGCCGGCGAGGCGGTTGGGCTGGTCGACGAGGGCGATGCCCTGACGCTGCAGGTCGTCGGTCGCGTGCGTGTTGTGGACGAGCATCCCAAGCATGTGCACCGGACCATGCGTTTCCTCGCGTACGCGTTTGGCGATTCGAAACGCATCCACGACGCCGTGGCAGTAGCCGCGCGGCGTGATCTTGAGCACTTCCATATCAGGCGTTGTCGAGTCTACGTGAGATGATTCCGGCCACCATGGCCGTGGCGGCCGCCTCCGGCCAGACCACATCCGGTCGGTACGTGTACGCGCGAGAGGCGCGGGTGGCCCGCTCGGCGGCTCTCGTACTCGACGCGATCGTCTTTGGCTTCGTCACGGCCGTGGTGAACGGCGTCTATGGCGTGACCGAGATCACCTCGGCGTCCTTCTCACCCAGCGGGAGCGTGATGTCGACAACCACATCTGTGGCCTGGCCTTGGCTGACCCTGCTCGGGCTTCTCTACTTCACGATCCCCGAGGCCATGTTCGGCGCCTCTTTGGGCAAGCACTGGATGCACTTGAAGGTCGTCCGGCTCGATGGCCTACCCCTGGGGCTCGGTGCGGTCATCATCCGCAACCTGCTGAAACCGATCGATTTCCTGCCTCTGCTCTATCTAGTCGGCGGAGTCCTGGTGCTCCTCACGCCGGGTGCACAGCGGCTCGGTGACATGGCCGGCGGAACAACCGTCGTCTATCAGCGCCGTGCTCCCGAGGCCGGGGCGACGCGCACCAGCGGAAGGATGGCCGCCCGGCGCGTACTGCCTGGAGTGTTGCTGGCGGCGCTGCTTTTTACCGCGCTCTTCGATTACTTCGGCCGCCCTCCCCTACTGATCGACGGCCTTTTCAAACAGGACGCGCTGCTGGCCCGCGACCTCAGGAGCTACGAGCTCGGTGCGCCCACCTGGGGCTTCGGGCGGGTCACCTACCCGATCAGGGGTCGCACCGCCACCGCGGTGTGCTCAGGGTCCATCCACCTGCAGTGGCAGTTCCTCGGTTGGACGGAAAGCAGCGGCAGCATGACCTGCGATTCGAGTTAGTTGATACCGGCGAAGAGGTCAGGCTCCGGCAACCTTGCACCCGGCTCGCCACGCGCGAGCTGGTAGTACTCCGTGCCGAACGCGAGCTCGTAGACCTGGCTCTGCATCGTCGTGAACCACGAGTTGGGATCGTTCTGGCTGACGTGGGCGCGAAAGGCGTTGCGTTTCTGTTCCACGTAGTCGTGGACGTCGACGCGAGTCGTGACGAGCTCGTCAGGTGTGCCCGCGATCCGCATGTTGCCGCCCATCGCCTGGCGCGCCTCTTCGGGCATCTGCTGGACGAACGCCTCCATCATCGAGCGCGGAATCGCCATGTAGTACAGCTTCCTGACCGGTAGACCTTCCTGCTCGAGCAGGTCGAGGGCCGCGTTCGTGACAAAGTGCGCCTTGATGTGGTCTGGATGACCGTAGACGCCGTCTTCCGCGTACGTAACCACCACCGCCGGCCGTTCCTCGCGGATGTACACCGCCAGCCTGCCGGCAGCCTCCTCGAGCTTGGCCTGATGGAAGGAGCGCGGATCTTTGTTGTCGGCGGTGTCGACCATGCCTGAGTCGCGGTAGCCGAGGAACTCCTGGCGATCGACACCGAGGATCTCGGCCGCGTGTCGGAGCTCTTCGGTCCGGATCTCACCCAGTCGCGGGCGCGACTCCGCTTCGTCCATGTTGTGGATTTCGCCCACCTCCCCGCGCGTCGCCGTGATGAGCACAACCCGATGGCCATCCGCCTTTGCCTTCATCATCACGCCGCCAGTCGAGATCGCCTCGTCGTCCGGGTGGGCGTGGACCAGAAGCATCGTCGCCATCTCTAATTGAGCAACAGGTCGGCAAGCTCGGGGATTCCGCCGTGCCCCGGACCGGGAATGGTCCGGTCGGCGGCCGCGATGACCTCCGGCGGCGACCCCTGGACCGCGACCCCGAGCCCCGCCCAGGCGATCATCGAGGCGTCGTTGCGCCCATCACCCACCGCCGCCGATTGCTCCTGGGGGACGCCCAAACGAGCACATAGAAAGCGCAGCGCCGACGCCTTGTCGCTCTCGGCGCTCGTGAACTCGAGGTACTCGGGCACTGAGGTAGCTACGTTGAGGCGGCCCGCCCAGGTGGCGCGCGCTTCGGGGAGGAGTCGCTCCAGCTCGTCTGGAGTCGAGACGATCACCAGCTTCGGCGTGGTCGGGCCCATAGCCTCGTCGAGGTCGGCGACGACGTGCACCTGCATCCCTGCATGGCGCGCATAGATCTGCGCCTCTTCGCGGTCGTGCTCGACGATCAGCTGATCGTCACGGTAGGCCTGGACGTGAAGGCTTCGCTCACGCGCGAATCGGATCACCTCCATCGCTACGGCGTGCGGAATGCCGTGGTCGAGCATCACACTTCCATCGAGGTTACGGACCTGGGCGCCCTGGTAGCAGACGATCGGGCCCTCGAGGCCCAGGCGCTGCACCCATGGCACGGCGCCTGGGAAAGGGCGACCGGTGCAGGCGATCACCGTCACGCCCGCGGCGAGCATGCGGTGCACGGCCTCGACGTCGCGCGGGTCGAGCTCGAGCTTCAAGCCGAGTATCGTCCCGTCGAGATCGAGCGCGAGCAGCCGATATAGAAGGGCGAGTGCTATCGCTTGACCTCGGGGTTGACCAGGTTCGGCGGCCGTCCACCACGGACCGCGGTTGCCATGTTGCGCGCGGCCATGGCCGACATCTCCGACCGCGTGCGTACGGTGGCGCTCGCGATGTGGGGTGCGAGCACGACGTTGGGCATGGGGATCAGGTGCGGATGCACGGCCGGCTCGCGCTCGTAGACATCGAGACCGGCCCCGGCCAGCTTTTTGGCGTTGAGCGCTTCGACGAGCGCCGCCTCGTCGACGACCGCGCCGCGGGACGTGTTGACGAGGATGGCGTTGCGCTTCATGGCGTTGAACTGCGGGGTGGTGATGAGGTGAAGCGTCTCCTGCGTCAGCGGCACGTGGACGGAGATGAAGTCCGACTCGGCGATCAGCCGGTTCAGGTCGACCCGCGTCGCGCCCAGCTGCTCCTCCGCCTCGCGGGGCAGCGGCTGGGGATCGTAGTAGAGGACGCGCATGTTGAAGCCCTTGGCGCGATGCGCAACCCCGCGCCCGATTCGGCCGATGCCGATGATGCCAAGCGTCGCGCCAAAGACGTCCTGGCCGAGCATCATGTCGATCGCCCAACCGTGGAAGTGACCTGCACGCGTGAACGCATCCGCTTCGGCCACGCGCCGCGCCGCGGCCATGAGCAAGGTGAACGCGAAATCAGCGGTCGCGTCATCGAGCACGCCCGGCGTGTTGGTGACCATCACCTTGCGCGCCGTCGCCGCGGCGATGTCGATGTTGTCGAACCCGACCGCGACGTTGCTCACGCACCTGAGGCCCGGCGTCGAGAGAACCGTGTCCCGGATCGGATCCATCAACTGGCTGACGATGCCGACGCATCCCTCGGCGGCCCGCCGGATGCTCGCTTCGTCGAGCGGACGGTCCGCGGGATAG
>Ga0066701_10000129_pt1 | contig 18366 bp, 25 predicted proteins | sample GraSoiAngelo_150_FD_66453 | JGI IMG/M metagenome (GOLD analysis project Ga0066701, IMG submission 66453) | Grasslands soil microbial communities from the Angelo Coastal Reserve, California, USA - 14_1009_09_40cm | ecosystem: Environmental > Terrestrial > Soil > Grasslands | place: USA... | reverse complement strand
CTGTCGATGAATATAAATCAAAATATGGGTGAAGGAACGATTTGGATGGAACAACAATCGTAGCAATACACTTTGTTATCATGTAATAGAGAAATGTATTATAAGAAATTAGTCTTAAATGATTTTACAAATTTGAAACCTTGCAACTGTTGTTCGACTGAATCATGTATATTATTAAAATTACCCTTGACGACGGCCCCCCGCAAACATTACAAATCTTCAGCCATCGACCTGCAGCGAGAACAGAATTATTGAAATATGCTGATAAATATTTTGCTAGTATGAACAATCCAAACACAAAAATTAGACCGACCAGACGAATAACCGAGAATAGTGTTTGGTTGCGCTCCTACGACCCAACCGAAACCATCTTTTTACAGTTGATATGTAGTGTTCGAGTCAAAATATAGAGTTACCCATCCAAGTGCTTTGGCATTTATAGTGTTACATTTCAAGTTGTATTAATCAATTATTTATACGCTTGTCGATATGTAAACCAACATTTTACAGAACCGCGCTATCTAAATTGAAATACTGGCATCACGATTTTTAATGGCGAGCGGAACGCGTTTTCGACTTATCGTGATTGGCTATGTACTTGCTGAGGTCCATTTTTTGGACAATTTCATATTGGGATGTGCTGACGATTTCTACAACGTCCTAATATTTAGCGACACAATTCGGGTAACCGCGGTATGATTATTACAGCACATACGGAAATCCATCAAATAGTCCGTCAGTTGAACGTCCTTTACGATTTTGAATTTGGTTTGACGCAATCAGGTCCAGTTTGGGCTTCGTCTCTCATGTTTGCTCTCTCAGTGATGTCACCATTTGTGTAAATGACAGAGCCTTTACATTCTATCAAACTGATTGAGAGTTCTATTTGTAGCTTGTTGACATTGCAAAGCAATTTGGACCAGAATGGCTTTATCTCGCAGGTCTTTTCCTGCCTTACATTTGTGACAAATTCTTGATTTTAGAGTAGTTTCGGTCAACTTGTTCAATTCTTTTTTATACCTGCTTAATTGTTGTTGTGCGACTTGATCTTTACCACAAGCCATTTTCTCCGAAAAATTAATTGAATGTGTGGAAGTTTTTTACCTCGAAAAAGGATCGATAGGGTGCCAATTATTTTGCTGTGGCAAAATACACAAATCAAGGAATATTTTCTATTTCCAGGTGAAACAATCAATATATTTATATTGAAAAAAATATTCATGGACTACAAGCCCGATACGTTAATAATACGGCCTAGTATTTAAAAAGAGTATTGATAAAATATCATTGTTATTCAATAGAACAATCCTTAACGAGTGCTTGCAATCTCTTGTTCTCGTGAGAGGTTGGGTCATGTAAAAATCAATATACTATATATGACATCGGAATCCGAAGGGAGAATGGGACACGGCATTGAGTTCTGTCAAGCAATGCTTAATGCAGGGCCGTGATTCGGGTTTAGAATTCCAACATTCTGTATAAAGTGTTGAATATTTCGATGGTGTATTGGGATCTACCACTTCGCGTTTTCCGTAGATTATATCACTGTTTAATTGATCAAGTGGTTCATTGTCAAACGGCCTCTTACAGGTCGAGATTTCCCAAAGCAAAACACCAACGCCATATATGTCTGAGCGTGTGTCGGCCGGATATTCACTATCATTCAACAATTCTGGGGCGATATATGGTAAACGCCGTCTGATTTTTGTATCGTCAAGAGTCTGAAATCTTCGCTGCCCAAAATCTGTGAGCTTGGGAATCACTTGACCAATCTAAAAAATTACTAGTTAAGCTATTGAATTGAAAAAATCGCGAACGCTTGAAGTAGTATTAAATCTTACGTTATTAAGATGAATTATCACGTTATGAGAATGCTAATAAGCAGACGCAACTTAGTTGATTGTAGAAGAATGGTTCAGATGCGGTTTATATGCTTACTAAATCTCCATGAACCATTCCTTCTGCGTGGAGTGCTTTCACCCCGTTACAAATATTTCTCCCGAGTTGCAAGCGTTGTTCAAATGTCAAGCTATCTCTGTTTCCTCCGAGGTATGTGGCAAGATCCCCTTGATTGCCTAATTCTGTGACCACAAGATATTCATCTTTCGTCATCATGTATATTCCCACATATTTCACGATATTTGGTGAAAGCAGTTTTCGTATTGCCCTGATCTACATGGAAAGATCGGTTCAAATTGTATGTACGTATTTCACATAAATCGCGGATTCCACACATACCTCATTGAGGAATGTCATCGCAGATTCATTTGGTTCGAGACGTGATTTCTTCAATACTACCCTGTCAACTCTAGAACTTGTTGATAGAGACCTCTTATTGTCGTTTTCATTAAGAGTGACGGTAGTCAATTCGATAATATATGCTCTATCAAAAATGTTATCATCCATGTTGTGTATCAGTCAGATTGAAAACCTTTTAATAATTATACCGCACAATATATAGTTACTGGTACTGACGGTTTTTTAAAAAGGAAACAATAACCTAAGAATAACGAGGGTATTGGATTAATACCTCAGGTTGTTATTTATTGGTTTTTCAAGGCAATACAAAATGCACGAAACACTGATTGTCGTATTACACCTGACATGTCATGTGTGTCGAGGATTGATCTATTTAAATACATTCAAAGCGTTCTGAGTTTGGAAAAATGTCGACGTCAGAAAAAAAGGTCGATCCAGCTGATGTTACAAAAAAGATAAACGCTTATATTAAACAATTAGAAAGAATTAGGCAATTGGTCCGGAAGGCAAGGGCCCTTTGCAATTCACTCGCATATACTTGTCTCATCGCCGAAAAAGGTCCGAGACACGGTGAAGGACGGCCAATTGATCACATGCCCCAACTCTGGCAACAGTTTTTCAATAATCAGGACTGTGAGTTCCTTCTGAAACATGATGTTGTTTTTGAACAATCGTTGGGAGTACATTTAATTCAGGAAGAAGAAAATGTGCAATGCATGACGCAAGAAGGCGAGGAGAAAAGGTGCCAGATTCTCTGAAAAATACATATTTTGGGGATCTGAAAGTCGATCTTTCTGGATAATACTATCACAACAATCCAATGTCGATACTCTTTGTCGAATTGGTATTTCTAATTATAGGATTCATTTTATAATTCTTTTCGAATAATTATAATTATTAATGGAATAGGGGATTACTCGATTGTCTCATCGGGGAAAAACTAATTGGGTTTCATTGTCTTAATATGTAATGAGGAAATGTTCTTTGTATTCATTTATTGTAAATTATTTATACATATCTTTGATAATACAGCCATATAAAAGTACTTGGACACGTTTTACACCGTTTAGAAAAGTGTCGAGAGGCCTTCTCCATATAAAAGCAAAGAAGGCGTTGAAATTGTTACTACAACTATATGGGGTCGAGGGGCCGGAGGTTGCTCCTGCAATTTGACAAATACTCAACGATTTAGAAACATATCTTAACCCACCCAAGATTTAAAAATCATCGCGTCCATTCGCGGAATACGAAATCAAGTTTAACGAATATTATATTTTTTTCTTAAAAAATTCCCTTTGAAAAAATACTTTAAGTTTTGCCGAAAGAGGACAGGCAAAGCGAGTAGAAAAATTATTTTTATATATTACTTTGGGAGAATATTCCCAATATAAAATTTTATAATTCTATTGAACCAAAATGATAAAAGAGACGTTTTTCCCCATTCCTCTCATTAAGAATTAATTATTTCAATCGAGGTGAAGAAATAGAGGATATTTTTTTTCAATTAGCTTCACAGAAACACAGCTACGACGAGATACCCCAAAGCAATATCAACGTCTTCGTGCTTGCACAACGGATGATCAAAAAATGAATGTCTCCGTTGCTTACAAGCTTTTGGGGTGGATATCTTTTGCGCAATCCGAAATCAAATTCTTATTTATCAACTTCTTTATGCCTCGTAACCAGTTACGGCAAAACCCACTTTACGATGTTTAAAAAATAAAGATATAATTTTGATTGATCTCGTCGTTAATACTTCAATTTGCACTACTACCGCCGAGATTGACCAAATTTTATTCAATATTCACAACAGCCTTCTGTTATACGTAATTATATCGATTATGATGCGGAAGTATTAATAAACGTTTAACTTTCGTTTATCAAGCTGTTATCGAGTGCCACTTGATTCTGGTATTCAATCCAAATATCATTCAAATTGACATTTTTCTCCACGTCAGACAAGGATTTTTTGATTCGGAAAACCTTCAACAACAGAATTGTTGATAAACCAAGACCGCGTCTCTTCGTCTGTATCAACCACTTGATAGCTTCGTGCATATCCTTGTTCATCCCGTAACCACGGACAAAAAATCGACCGAGTCTCAGTTGCGCAGATAGGTATCCTAAATGTGTATATTTGGTGACCAGTATCGCATCGCATCGTCGATTCTTCGCGGGAACAGATAATGATAATTTTTCGCATTCTTGAGATAAATCCATTTGACCCGTACTCACACATCAGATTTGGAACCAAATCATGAACAATGGCGTTCTCGATATGATAAAAATTTTTAAAAGTTCATTATATCTTATATGAGGCAAGTTTATTATTGTATTTTCTTTCGTCATATGGAGAATAATATATTAAACAAAGTACATATGATTCATCAATATGAATACCATTAACCCCGTGCTAACACAATTATTTTCATCATATCTAAGTTATTGTTCTTAGAATGGTCATCAAGCCGCACCGATTCACCAGTCAAAGGACAGTTTCGACATCGTCGACAATATAAATTCGGTGATTCACCCCCCGAAAGGGAAAAAAAATTCGGTGACAAAATTACTTCAGGCAGAGGAACAAAAACAATAGGATCAACACCTCAGTGAGCAAGCCATTTTCTTGGAGGAACGAAGGGTATCGATATGGTTATGAGTCCAAAAGTCTTGGAAAAGTTTAATAAGCTGCCTACCATTTGATTAATGAAGTAATTAATCCCTAACACACTATATTTGCGTTTCTTCCTCTGTGGTCCAGATTGCGGCATCGTGACTTCGATTCTTCCAGAAACAATACCGTTGATCCATTTCGATTGGTTATCTTCAACAATACAAAGCAGAAAATAACTTGATCCCAGCGTCATAGGGTATGACAGATCGTGATATTTGTAACATTACATAATACATCGCGCAAATCATGACGCGGAATCGTGAATTGTAAAGAACATTTATATCTAGGAGCAACTTTTCTGCTTGATTTTTCTAAGGCTGATTCCCTCAAACAAGTTATTTTCATGGCTCCTCCAATTCCACCTTCAACTTCTCCATCTACAACATCTTCTGTATCGCCAGGTTCTTCAACGATAACAACTCCTCCCTCCCCAGGATACTATTGTATCAAATGCCAAATCATGTAATTTACAGAACAAAGTCGAATTACGCCATCACAAAATTTGGGAACGAATTTATTAAAATTGGCAGGCGGCTGGGGCCAACATATGAGGACAATTCGAAGAAATACCATGCTTTCGACAATTTTTTTCAATAAAATGTAATTAATCGTTCAAAAAAATCAATCTTATATAATCAATATTTGATTAATAAATTCGACCAATCGTTCAATTTTTTTATATCTGATCGCGAGCCAATTGTATCGACCTAGTCTCAAGTAACACACAGGTCTCCGGATACGTCACGTTTAAATTGTGTTGGCTCGGAAACTCACCTGTTAGTGATATTTGACCTGATTCGAAATGGCGCGCCAAGATTGTCGTGTGACAACTGATCTTTCCATATTAACCCTGAAGAAGTCTGACAAGTATAAATTACAGTTGCTGGTATTTTCGATAACAATTACCAATTAACATGCGAAAACAAAAACGGAAAAATTATCATGAAGACACCAACAGCAGCGAAAGTGAAACCAATTCAGATCCGAATTGTGACGACAGCGACAGCGACACGATCAAAAGTTCCGATTCGAATCAAAGCTTCGATTCAAATCAATTCACAGATCCAATGAACGAATACGACAGCTACACGGATTTTTGGCAAAAGCACAAAAAGTGGCTCGATTCTTTTCAGGGGAAAACATTCGAACCGAGCGTTTTATTACATTTCCTGAGTATAAATTTTCCTGAAAACTGAACCCAAAAATTCAGGCCTCAATTGCCTCAAGGTCAGACCTAACAACGAATTCCCTTGTATATATATTATTGTGTATAATTTTACATTACCTGTACACCAAAAAATTTTTTGTGGTTTTACAACATAAATAATAAAGTAGCATAATTTAAAATTTTATTAGCTGCGGCTGAATATTATAGTTATATATATGTGGTTCACTAATCCTTGAAACATTAACACTTGCCACGATGAATCAATACGCGCTTTTAATTATTTTCTGCCTCTTCGTAAACACCTTCCCGTTTGGATATGCTTCTTTCTTAAGTCACATTCCCCTCCCCAATTTCTTTGCCCCAAAAACTAACAAAGTTCTTGCTATGACCAATCCAGGTGCGGCTATAGTTTTTTTGCATTATCAATAATACCCATGTGTAAAATGTTTTTCCTTTGTAATCTTCAACTTTGAAGATGACACTTGGTGGCAACATTTTGAAAAATTCCAGCGACATTCAGACGAAGTCGCTGCATATGCTTCCGGTAACTCTTGCTTGTAAAAGCCGACATTGGTTTGAATTTTAATTAAATCCCATTTAGAAATTAAGCAACGTCACAAGCAGCAAAATCCTTGTTACCACATCGGGATGGTATTAGTCCAAACTTTCTGTTCTCAACCCACAATACATGACTCTATGAAACAGCGATGTAAGCACAGCTACTTTGTTGCCACATCACTACTGAATTCACATGCTTTCTGATTTCTTCAGTTGCTCTTAAAATGACCGAATGCGAACTGAAAGATGCCGGTCGCAATCTTCCCGAATCATGTGGCGATGGTGACGATAATGGTCATGTGACTCAACAGTGCTTAAGGTGAGTTTGCAAAAGACTTTATCTTCGGTGAATATATAATGACCTCACAAAACTTAGCGAGATACTTAACGATGGCAAGATATGGACTTCTTATTCGGGATATGCAGGAGAATTTTGTAAGTTGCGATTCTCAATTCTGACCTTTTTCCCAAACTAATATTTTCTCTCTAGTTACACTCTGCTATACTGAACGGCACGCCAAGTACGACGGTAAGGTGTTGTTTTAAAATTTTCATTGACACGTCATCCAATTTGCTATTTAATAACTTAACCCATTAGTCATTCTTCAAACATTCATCGAAATGTATTCGAAAGAAACTCAAAGCAAATACCAGGACTCACTTAATCAGTATGAAAAAAAAATGAATCAATATTCAGAGCTCATTGTAATTCTCGATGGATCTTTGAAATCAGTGATTGAGGTAAGGTGTTTTTAGTTCTATTTCTTGAAATATTGCCTAACTTGCATTCTTAAAGGGATTAACAGCTATTAATGAAGAAATGCATGATCTTCACGGACATCTTGATGATAATAAAGCTTTAGCAGATCAAATACAGAAGGTAAGCATAATATTGAATATTGGTGATAATTAGATTTCTGATACAGATTTTGTGCTCACTAGGATTTGAACGACACGAGCCAAGAAGCATTAAACATAAAAGCAGAGATGCATAAATTGCGAAACGAAACTGAAGCAACAGGAAACTTAGTAAAGGAATATCTGACACCTCTCACAATATTCCTAGATTGCATTAATTGGGTCACGGGTAAGAAAATTATTTATGATACATAATTCATGTTCTATACTCATATTATCTTGCTAGATAACATCTTTTCTGATGAATTCATGCATTGGATCCGAATCGGAAGCATGGCAAGTTGTCGATTTACTCACTGTCTATATCGATATATCCGCTCATATTCCTTTTTTTAGGCAATTATAACGTCAATCATCACGGGGATATTGATAATTATTTTGTTCTACCAGGTAGTCCGCAGCCGCAAAATCCTTACCTTATATTAGTGTATAGTAATATATTATAGTGTATTGTACCAACTGATCTCTTCGAAGGGTTACACTGTATATAATTACAACAGCATATAATATTTATTCTATATTTTACAATAATAATATATTATCCTTGCACACGCAATTATATAAAGTCCGAGGTATCAAAGTTTTCGAACTTTAATCACGTTTTTGAAATGATTGATAAATTCAAAAAACAGAATCCCAATCTCAACGGCGCATCGTTCTATTGGAGTAATACACAATGCAATATTGGAGCTTACAAAGAAGGCATAAAACAAGACCAAGACAGACTCATCTTTCCATTTACATGCTCAAATGTTACTGTGTGTGGAGTTGCCGATGGTCATGGTGGTAAGTGGGACTTCATATCGATGTTGATCCGAAAATTTTGAACTCAAGAAGACCATCCTCTTCCAAGGTTTGATTGTGGTGCAATATCTTGTTGCGACATTCCCTGAAATCCTTCGATATAATCTTAAACGTGGACCTGACAAAGAGGAAGCAATAAAAAATTCCATTAAAACTTTCGAACAAGAGGTTAAGGATACGTTCAATTTCTGGGATGACAACTCTGGATCTACGTTGACTCTTGTTTGCATTAACCAAGAGAACATCTTTTTGGTAATGACATTGTTCATCTTGATTAAATAACAGTTTCCAATGATCCTTATGCTCATTTTTGATTCAAGGCGAACCTGGGCGATTCTAGAGCTGTTTTATGCGAAGATCACAATGCCATACAACTTTCAGAAGATCACAATTTGGATAATCAGAGTGAGAACATATTCGTTGTCCTATCGATTTGACAAATATTAACCTTGTATTAATTGCGACAACAGATGAAAAAAATCGAATTCTCGATCTTATACAAGATCACTATGACTATGAGAACCTGTTCAACGAGGTAACTGATGATCGCCGCATCTTTGGCAGCAAAGTGACTCGCAGTCTATGTTCAATATCCCCCCAGCATATAACTTGTAAGTACTTGTATAGAGTTTTTAGAATTTAAATCTAATAATAACGGATTAAATTTAGCCAATCCATATTTTATCTCGAAAAATATTTGCGATGAAACACAATTCCTCATCATTGCCACTGACGGTAAGAAGTCCTGTGTTTTTTTCGAATGTGCTAAGCTGTAAACCAATAACTATATTTAGGTGTCTGGAACCTGATGCGCAACGATGAGGCCGTATGCCTTGTTGAACATGCGATTTCGGAAGGACGAAATTTACAAGACATTGCCGAAAAATTGACAAACGAATGTGGATCCAGGAGTGAAAAATCACAATTGCCTCCTGACGACACGGCTGTGGTGATAATTCAGTTCAAACATGGTAAGAAAAAATGTTTTTGGACTTCTCACGTATCTTGCCATTACCAATCATATATTGAACAGGCCCTCGGCCTCGCGGAAACCTAAAACGAAAATTCTCTGAGGGTAAGGAACTTGTCTCGTATTTCTCTACTGATAAAATACAACTCCTGACAATTTTGGTTGAACATCGTCAAAAGAGCGCGACGACGGGCGCAGAAAACGACCTTGTTGCTCCTGGTTTCGAAATTTCTCGTCAAATCCGAAGAAACGAAAATATCTTTCCGAACCGACACGTGACACCTCCGGAGATGCCGCGGTAGGAAATGACGATACGGACAGCCGTAGTATAAAACGACATTGTTGCGGCTGGTTTTCAAATTTCTGGTTGAATCTGAAGAAACGAAAAGATCTTCCCGAAGCAGAACGCGATGCCGCGGTAGGAGACGGCGATACGACCAGCCGTCGCAATAAACGACATTGCCCTTTATTTCAAAGTAAGAACTTGTCTCGCATTTCTGTACCGAATTCACATAAACCCCCTGACAATTATAATTAACTGCGCTCGTGCAAAATCGATGTCCCCCACATGACTCCTCAGGTATATCGAATCCAAATGGGTGCGAATCTCCCGAATCTACTCAAAAACCAATCCGGCCAATTACCTACATTTATAATTCGAGCCGTGTAAAAAACAAACACACACAACAACAAAGCCCAAGAAAACGAAAATCAATAGAACAAGAAAAAAACATTGAGAAAAATGTCAACCGCAAGAAACAACTAAAAATCACAAAAAACCCATCCAACATTAAGCAAAATCCACAAACACGACCACATTTACCACGGGGAGTGAAAAATACAAAACCAACAATCTCCCAACACCAAAAACGAAAAACGAAACAGGAAGCTAATAGAAAAAGGAAAAAGGCTAATACAGAAAGAAAAAAAGCTGAGACGCAAACCAAGAATTCCGTGATGACAGAACTTTCTCAATGCCGTCAATACACAGTCTCTGTTGTCGTCGACAATTCCAAACCCGTTAACGTTACAAACACCCAACCACATAGGACACAAGTTGATTAAGGTCAAGCAGCCTGAAAAATTTCCTAAACCATCTTTGAAACAGCGGGCATACCAGAGTCGGAAGTTCGAACAACATGGAGCTCTGATACCAATCTGGTTTTACTCGCCTTTATCGCAAATCTTGAATGTTAAGCATTTCAATTACAGAGAATATTGACTAGTGGATCAAGGTCCCCTCGGGGGTCGAGAATGTTATACAGTTATTTTGAATCTAATGAGATGCTTAAAGCGCGTAGAACATCCCAATGCCGTTTTCAAGGTAAGTCAGTCGTGCTTTAAAACAACGACAGGTAATTAAATCGTTCCACAGATGCTTATAATCAAAGTCCGAATCAATAACTAACGCGCGCGCGGAAATCAATGGATTTTCTGCGCGCACTAAGTATCTTATTTAGATTCAACGACTATTGGTAAAACCCCGACCCTTTCCAAAAAGGTGAATATTCCACGTTTTTATTGCTTTGTGATCACATTAAATATACTGATATACCCTTTTCATTATGTGTGCAAATCTCAGATTCACATCGATATTCTCTGCAATTGAGATGACTTAGCATTTTGGGTTTGCGATTAGTCGAGTAAAACCAGATATCGCGGTCCGCAGGAAATTACGGGATCCGCAAAGTTCCGACTTGCTCAGAAAGATAATGGTATCTTAGCACTGTGTTGTCTATTAACTTCCGTCTTTGCAGGCTCGTTTCATTAGATTGGGATAAGGAGATTATTGAAGGCGAGCTGGATAAAGTCGACTTGATTAACAGATCTTATTATAACAAAAGAAGAACGTGACACATTATCCAAATTCTTTCCCCTTTATAATTATTTGCGACGAACGTCGCGTATTATTATTATGATTAGTATTATTCAAAAAGACATTCAAGATTAATTCGTAGATAATACAAACAATAAAGTCTCTTCTTGACAATAATGATATAAACGCTGAGAATACACTTTGCTGGTGTCATACAAATAAAGCTAATTGGTTCGAAAACAACCAATCATACATGAGCCAGAAAAATCTCCAAAAGTTCATGGAACAATTTACCTTGACAATTATTCTTATACTCCAAAGCCCCTTAGCAATCATGATCTCGAAGTCGACATATATTGTTGTGGTGTATGCGGTAAGAATCAGTGCATTCCGTCAGTCAAACAATAGATTCAAGCTAATTAAATGTTCACTACGCAGCGACATCCACACTAAAAAGTCGGATTGAACATCAACTCACTACCCAGGTTCAGAATTCGCATCTTTCTGCCCTGGTTATTGTTGGCCATGAAATTGTCGGTTTTGTCTCTTCCTATTGACGAGTTCTTTCATCGAAAATCGAGATTTCTTCTTCCCACGTCAAGCACTTTGTCTTTCTTTAAGATATCTTACAGGTATTTACCTTCGCATCATAATATCTAAATATTTAATACTATTCCTTGAAAACCACTCTTGATCATATGTCTGATCACAAATTTGCTCTTTCACATTTACTAAAATGATAATTTTCTATTTTATCTCCAATTTAAGCTCTTCTCGAACATCGAACCACATAAATTGTATTATTTCACTCGAGACGATATAATACGCGTAACGTCATCATTTCATCAGTGATCAAAAAGGTTGTTGTCTTGTATGTATTGGACAATATTTTTCGAACACATAGTGTTCAATTCCATTTGAGTTTTTCTATTCCTGATTTTAGTGCTGCTGATACCGATGTAGTTATCCTCCCCTTCCACCAATATTACGAAATGGTTGCAAATGTCACCATTACATTGGATGCTTAGCTTTTGTTGGCACTGTTCTATCCAAGAAGGAGCGCACGATACGTTTTGCTGTGGATCTTCCCTCCCAACAACGAATACTCCATTGTCAACAAGATCTTTCAAACCTTTATTTATGAAATGATCTGACCCACAGAGATATATTACACGAATGTTATTCGGATTTGAACCCATCTTTTGTTTCACTTGGGGACATTGATAATTTAGCCATTTTTCAAGGTGTTCGGTAACTTCCCAAAAATCGATAAAACCTGTACTATCTACAAGGTTGGCTTCCCATTCATCCACTTCGACCCATTTATCCACGTCGTCCTCTATTGCTAACTTTGCCATTTTGATTCGATGTTGAACGGATATGGCTTGATGTCCAAGCTTCTGTTGTACATACCTCTCTTGTGATGGTGATATAAAACCGGCAATCACCATAAATCTCTTATTATATTCATAATTGTTCTCAATTGTTTTCTTTGCGATACGAAACAAATGTATATGGCCATGATGAATCGGATTCAACGCGCCCGTTAACAAAAATACCAATGGAATTTTGGAAGAGAAGTCTTGTTGAGATTGTAATTCAGTCAGGTTGTTGAGTAATTTGTTAAGTGGAGTGAGAAGTAGACGATCTGGTAGATTCATATTTGGGTTCAAGTAAGCGTTGAATCGGAATCCTCGTAATTATATATGTTGGATGACGGATGAAATAACAATGTCGTATTGAATGAAACAATAATACTATGTACACAATTGTTCAGAAACAAATTACATTGTAACAACCGACCGTCTTAAAAATGACTCAACTCAGCTATGTTGACTCGCAGAAATCTCTGGGCTAGTGAAATCCGGTCCATTACGAGACATGAGGTAATTGCGCCGATGACTGAATTTTACCGAGCAGTGAAGGAGTTAGGAAGTTGGTCCTTTAAAAAATTTTTGGGTAGTAAAATGGTATATGAATCAACCTCAAATGGGATAAAAGAAGGAAAGAAATCATTAGCATAGCTAATCGTAAAAGCAGTCACATATTTTTCCCAACCAACCAATCAAAGTGAAGATGTACATTGCGGTTTGCATCCAGCGAAAACAGAACCTTTTGTTCTTCTTTTGCACTATTTAATACCTGGATAATATATTTGTTTTATGTAATCTGACATTCTGTATTATTACTACCTTTTCTGATTGGTTTCAAAGAGAATACATGATACGAATAATCAAAGCAATGGTTGATGTACTCATGCCAACAGAAGATAACCAAAGACCAACATCAACATAGGCAACCACAACCTTCCCTGACGGCGCATTCATGGTGAAGGAGTAATTTCATCGTCAGTGTCTGATTTACCGCCGCCACTAATATTAGTGGTTACGGCGACAAGTTGTTGAAATTCTGTAAAATCTAGTTTCGATAAATCAATTCCTCGGTTTGCTAGTCTTGTAGGTGGATTCTTTCGTGTTAATTGTCTGGCAAGATGATAATGTGGAAGTCGTCGTCGTTGTTGTTGTTCTTCTTGGTGTGGTGGTGATACTTTCTTTAATATTGAAATGATTATGAAAGAGTACAAAAGGAGTAGCAAAATGGGTTTTTTATATTACAAAAACAAAGTTAACGTTATATAGATATATTGGGAAAAGGGATCTTTCAAAGTAATATTCACCTCTTCCGTGTACTTTGTAGTAGTTTCAAGACGTACAAGTTGTTCAATTTTCCCGCCTTTAGTCAGCAAGGTCTTTACACAGTTGGCAGACTCTTTACACCGAACACAGTTCTTATTTAAATTATTTAACGAAGTCCCCACCTTCAGGACACGAGTCACCCTTACTCTTTGAAAGCGCGAGTGAGTTCCGCGTGCCTTTTGCAAATATCCTTCTTGTGTAAATGTAGTGCACATTTCGTTGATCTGATTGAATACGACCAGCTGTTTTATCTTTCCAAGATGTTTACATGTACGGCATTTTTTTTACGTTTGGAACTCAAGCAGGAAACCTTGCTTTTGATATTTTTTTCCGGAAATGGGATTCCGTCAGATTGAAACTGTAAATACGGAGTCAATTCTCAAACAATAAGATGATTGTTACCAACACCGTGAACCACTATTTTAGAAATCACCGAAAAATACTAACTTGGCCCGAATTTTATTTCCAAGTCTTATCATTATTTGTTGACGTATTTTGTTCTTAAATACATACCATTCCTGCCGTTCAAAAAAACGCGATTATTACAACTGTTGTGCAGTGTGCAGAAATAAACGCTTATCAGAGGAAACTTCCCAAATTGAGGTATAATGGGAGACACATGATTCCGAATTGCGCCAACATTTTAAAGAATAGTCTGATTGGTAATGACGTACAAATCTCATTGACGTTATCAGCTAAATATGTGTCACCTCCACATTGATTTTCAATGGGGAAGGTGTTCCCTCCTTATAAATGACCTTTTTGCTTGTGTGTCATGAAATATATTGTTTACAAAAGAATCGAAATTCACACGATTGTTCTAACTACTTGTCTCACAGCACTATCAAAAGTTTATTTAAGGGGTGGCATTCCAATAGATACTTTTGACAAGAATGACATCCTTCGTAGCATGTGGATGCGGTGCCGTTTATTCTACATATAACGTATATTGTCAAAAATGCAACAGTGTTCATTGGACTGATAATTTCAAAAACTGGACTAGTGGAGTTGACGAGCTCGACGAGTTGATTCAAGAGTCTCAATTATCAGCAACGGCTGACTACGAATTAATTGAATGGATCGACCCGTTGGATCTCGAAAAGTCTAAATGTATAGGTGCTGGTTTATATCAAGGCATTTGGAAGTCTGGTCCATTATTAAATTCTTATGAAAACAAACCGGGCGACTTTCTGACGATTCATTATGTTCCTTTTTGGAACAAGGAGCAGTCAAAATGGAATCGATCTTGTGATCATGAAGTCGCCATAAAAACTTTCAATAATTTTGATCTCTTCTTGAAAGAGGTAATATGGAATGGTACTATTTTTATGAAAAAGTATAACCATTTAAATATATTATTTCATTTAGGTTTCAAACAACTTGAAATTTAATTGTGAAGTTGTTGGTGCTGAGCTCATAAACCGCATCTATGGTGTCACAAAGCTGGATGACACCAATGAATTCGCCATCGTTACTCGGCTATACCGGCTTGGGGATTTGCGAGGAGTGCTTAGGAACGACATTGAATTGTCTTTCCTACAGGTTGTAGGAATCCTCTCCAAAATCAGCTCTGCGTTGCAAACGATCCATGCAAAAGGATATGTTCATAACGACATGCACTGTGGCAATATTCTGATAAAAAAAAACTCGATTGGTTACTTTGAAGCAGTGATAAGTACTTTCGGAAGGAGTGTTGAATGTCGAAATATCCATTGGACAAATGATATTTATGGGTTTGGCAGTATAATGTACGAAATAATATCAGGTATCGATTCGCCCCCTGATTCAAGACCACCAATTCCCGAATATGCACCACAGCATTATGTCGCTTTAATGACGCAATGTTTGGATGTTGACCGCACAAAACGTCCAACCGCAAATCAACTAGCTGAAACATTGCATGGTTGGTTCTCAACTCTTATCGGCGACAACAAACCGACACAACCAAATGGTCTCAGCGGATTCCTATCTCGGTGGTTCTCAGATGTTATCAATAAGATTAACAAGATAAAAGAAGACTGGGAAATCAGAAAAGCGTTCACAAAAGACCGAGAGCAACAATGGCAAAAGCAAATGAAACAATGCCAGGAAAAATCAATTCTTTATGGATATATTTAATATCCTTTTGGGTTATAATCACGGTTCCGTGAAGTTTTATCATCGTGATCGTTTGTTTATTTTTCCTTTTCCAATATTTCGAAGATATATTCACGAAGTTCTTATTGCAATTATAAGGAAACTAAAGATATTTTATGTATTACTCAAACCGAGTTGACTTTGTGATGTTTCCCTCAGTGTGAGTGAATAAACCAAATTTAGCATCGTCCAAATCCCAAACCCAAATCCCAAAATATTTTACGATAGCCTAAATAGTTTGGGCGGCAAGTATGCTTATTGGACTACTTTACGTGGATCCCATATAAAAATGAGATTGATGCGTTGTTAAAGAGACGACTATTCCAAATTTACAGTATCCGGCTTTTTAAAAAAAATATTCTTTAAAAAAATGATAACATATTACTTCTCATCTAGGCTACTCAACATGCTGGCACTGTGAGCCGGAACAAAGACCATTCATTGATTATGACATTCAAGACTATGTTATTCTTGAATCATATAATCAATGATTGGTCTTTCTCCCGGCTCACAGTGCCAGCATGTTGAGTAGCCTGTGATATAATCAAGAGTTGTTTGTTTGCGGTGACTCCTGCGTTCTTCCCAGAATAGCTAAGATTAAAGATAGCTTCAGACTTCCCATCGTAAACCCCAAAGACCATTTGAAAAAGCTTTTTCCAAGTCAGGTTATCGCGATTGAGGGCCAAGTTTTCGGCAAAACTCCCTTGGTCCGCATATTCCATGACCAAAAGAAATTCTTTTGGTGAATTTACGAAATGGTTCTCGCGTAGGTCTTGAAAGTCTTGTTTGGCCTATTATTGGACCCGCCGGTTCGAGCAACACCAAAAACTCTCTCGTAACAAGATGCCAATTCGAATGTATGGATTTCGGATCTCTCGTTGTTTCGTTTGATTTGAGGATGGCCCACCGTTCCGAAGGAAGTCAAAGCATTCGGTGGAGAAAACATTGTATCGCTCAAAAACTGCGTTAAGGGGCAAAAATGTCGAGATAAATGGTCTAATAGACCAGATAGAAGAGATAAGAGATCAAGTTTCAGCTTTTTATTCGGCAAAATTGACCTCTTAATTCTTCTAATTGGTCGATTAGAGCATTGGTCTCAACATTTTTGTCCTTATTCTTTGTCATATCATTCTGGAACAATTCGTGTGACGACCTTGTCAACGACCATAAAGAGTCTTTGCAAAAATCATCATTTTGAACCGAACCGATGCTGTCGACAGCGCGTTCGTCTGAAAGAATTTTTCGTTTAATTTGGCTTGCCGTCAAAGCCGAGAAAACCGCATCTTCGTGATGAATTGTAGGTGACCGCGTCAGAAGGATGACTCGTCGAAGCCGGACATCACACCCATGATCTAATCCCGTGAATCTAAAGGTTCGTATTATTGACAAGTCGTTCGTGGGAAACGGTGGTGGGGGCTAGACTTGAAATTGTATATTATATATATATTAATTTTTATAATACTTCTATAAATAAAATTCAGATTTACTACGCACCATATAGAGTCATTGAGAGACAAATTGTTTCGAAAGGATATTATTTAAAAGGTATTGTCCTCCTGATTCAACAAATTGGTCATACAAATAATTAGCCATATCGAAAGAAAGAATTTTCTCAAGAGATCAAGGCTCGAAACCTGTTGCGATAAAGGACATTTTACACAATCAAAAATTGAAAGGCACAAATTTTGTTCTTTGAATTCCGGAAAAGGACATTTTCCACAATGAAACTTGTTACGGTTCAATTGATCTCTGATCAATTTAGTTAACAAGAAACAATACCCCACAAAACCCATATTGTACTTCCTCATACAACTAATTTAGCCATATCGGCTCTCCATGAATGAAATTCCCTCACAACAATGGTGTTAGGTTGTGTAACATTTCTTCTTTCGATGAACAGCGGTCCCTTATACTGTGATTAAATATTAAAATTGGGATTTTCCTCAAGCCCCTGAGCTCGACATGTTGATGCCTTATATTGTTTCCATATAGTGTGATCAAATTTTCAGATTGTGTATATTCGTATCAACAGATCTTGTCCTCATCTATAGCTATTGATGTTTCGAAAGGATATTGTCTCCAATAGGTCATACAAACAATTCAGTCATGTGGATGAAAGAATTTCCCTGACATTGACAAAGTTGGCCGAGTATATACAGTCTGTTAAGAAAATAACCGTAATAGAAAATAATTGTAGCACATGCATAAAATATCCGATTATTTCCTTAACAGACTGTACGTATAAAACAAACGCCTAAGCTTATTTGACAAAATAAATGAGAAATTGAGGATCGTTTGTTCTTATCGGTAATGCTTTGTATTTCATATTCTTTTGCAACACAAGGGTGCTCGGCCGACAACAAGCAG
>Ga0066701_10000126_pt1 | contig 18395 bp, 14 predicted proteins | sample GraSoiAngelo_150_FD_66453 | JGI IMG/M metagenome (GOLD analysis project Ga0066701, IMG submission 66453) | Grasslands soil microbial communities from the Angelo Coastal Reserve, California, USA - 14_1009_09_40cm | ecosystem: Environmental > Terrestrial > Soil > Grasslands | place: USA... | reverse complement strand
TGCTTCTCATCAACAAGGGAAACGGGAGGTTTGAAGATATCGCACTCGACGCAGAGGTGGTCTGGGACTACGCTACGAGTTATCGCTGCCGCGCACCGAACGGTTCAACCGCATGAATTGGTTGGATCCAAATATCAGCTACTCCTTGACGGCGCCCGGTCTCCCAGACTTTCCGGTCAAAGGCGGCGAGATATTCACTAGCTCCAGCAATCGCTACAATTACGATACCTTCTACAAGGCGTTTCAGCCGCGTTTTGGCTTCGCCTATCAAGCCTCGCATGGCGTCGTCGTTCGTGGGGGTTACGGAATTTACTTTTCGCAGCCGCGCTCCGGGGCCGCTGGAACAGGCCCGTGGGGTTACCAAGGCTACGACGTGCAAACCTCCTGGATCCCCACCTTTCAGAACAATGGCATCTTGCCGGGCTCGAGGATGAGCGATCCCTTCCGCTCCTTCCAAGCGCCGTATCCTGATCTTGGCCCCAAGCCACGTGTGGGCAACTCGCTAGGAATTCTTAATGACATAGGCCACGGAGCCACCGGACCTATTCCGAGCATCAGCCGCGACATTCCCTACGAGCAAGCCTGGAGTTTCGGTGTGCAAAAGGAGTTACCGGCAAAGATCATGGCTCAGGTGGACTACGTTGGAAAGAAAGGAACGCACCTCTATTTCGGCGGATTCCGCGATTTGAATTTTCTCGGGCCTGACTACGAACGCGCGCGCCTTGCCGGGGATCCAGCCGCGGATCCAGCGACCCTAGGCACAACCTTCGTTAACAATCCACTCGCTCCCTACATTACAGATCCCCTGAGCAGCCTCTCGGCACCCACGGTACATCCCTACAGGGATCCCACCAACCGATTCCATGTCCCGTTCCCGCAGTTCACGAGTTTTTCGGGCGACTCTCCGCCGATCGCAAACTCGATCTATCATGCAGCGCAGTTTCGGGTCGAGAAGGGCTTTTCGAACGGCTTGGAGTTCCTGGTGACGTATACCGTGTCCAAGTCCATTGACGGCGCCTCTGCCACCGATGACAGCATTTCGTGGTTGGGAGGCGGCTTCCAGGGCAACACAATCAGTGTGCAAAATCCCAACAATTTACGAGCGGAAAGATCGCTATCGGTTTTCGATATTCCCCAAGTCTTACAGTTCAGTTATGTCTATTCTCTGCCCGTTGGGCGCTCCAAGCGCTTCGGCGGGAATATGCATCCCGCCGTCGACGCCTTTATCGGGGGATGGCAATTGAACGGTATTTGGCGTTTCGACAACGGAAGCCGGTCATTCTTACTCAGGGTACGCAATCCAGTATTCCGACCTATGGCACCTTGCGGCCGACTTTGAACGGGCCGCTCAAAGCGAACCACACCTCCGAGCAAAGCATGCTTGACAATTATTTCTTCAACACCTGCGATATCGGCAACACCTGCCCAGACGGTGCCACAGGTGGCGCATCCGGGAGCCCGTTGGCCGAAACACCTTCGTTCACTCTGGGCAATGCTCCCCGGACTTACGGGCGTGTCAGGCAGCCTGGCACCAGAATTGTGAACATGGCCCTGTTCAAGGAATTTCCCATGGCAACCATCCGCGAAGGGATGCGGATCGAGTTCCGGGCGGAGGCCTTCAACGTGTTCAACCATCCGCAGTTTGGCAGTTCCGACACTAACTTCGGAGGCGGATCCTTCGGTCAGATTAGTGATCTGGCCCAATCAATGCGCGAGTTGCAACTGGGGCTGAAGTTCTACTGGTAGCTCCTTCGAGGTTTCCCCCCGCTCGTAGCCCCTTAGGGGCTACGGCGTCTCATGGCACCACTAACGTCGGGCAAAGGACCGAGCGCCGTATTCCTGCCGAAAGACCTTCCGGTCTTAACCAAATCGAAAACCACGCACAAGGTGCCCACTTTCTCGACATTAAAGACCCCGTGGTATCATTTTCCCAAGATTTAAACTCATGAATGTGGCCCCTCCGATTCGCAACTTCCTACGTTTTCTTTTTCTTCCACTAATTTTGGTATTCATCTCTTTTGCTCAATCCCCTGGTCGTTCCTCGTCCGAGCCGGACCGTTTCGACGGTCCGGCTGAATTACCTCGCATATATCTAAAGACCTCTGTTGCCGATACACCTGCGCCGGGCAAAACTTGGAGAGTGAAGGACCACGGCAGTGTTGGTGATGTTCTCGGTCGCGCAAACTGCGGAGACACGATAGAGTTACAAGCCGGCGAAACCTATGACGGACACGTCGAATTGCCCAATAAGTCGTGCGACGATACTCATTGGATCGTAATCCGAACAAGCAGCCAGGGTTTACCTCCAGAGGGCAAGCGGATTACCCCGTGCTACGCCGGAGTGCCGAGTTTACCTGGCAGGCCGCCATTCAATTGCACTGCGAATAGCAACGTGATGGCACGAATTAGTGGGATTAAAGGACAAAACAAGATTATCGGAAGCATCGCAGGTGCTAATCATTACCGTTTCATTGGCATTGAAATAGCGGACGCGGGCGCGAACGCTGGTCCAAATGGCGGTTACTGGGATCTTGTCTTGCTGAAAGACACAAACCACATCATTTTCGACCGCTGCTGGGTTCACGGCACAGCCACAGGCGAGGACGTCAAGGGCATCCAATTTGAGAACAGTTCTTATATCGCCATCGTTGACTCGTTCATTTCCGATATTCACTCCAAGACCTCATCAAACGGAGCAGATTCCGCCGCCGTCGGATCGCTCACCGGACCCGGACCGGTCAAGATCGTAAACAATTTTCTGGAAGCCGCGGGAGAGAATGTTCTGTGGGGAGGAGGCCGGGCCACTACAACCTTGTCTGACATTGAGTTCCGGCATAATCATGTATTTAAGCCGCTGATTTGGTGGAACAAAGACCCCAGCTTCTTCGGAACGCTATTCGTCGTCAAAAACAGTTACGAGACAAAAAACTCTATACGCGAGCTGATAGAAGGAAATGTTTTCGATAACAATTGGAAGATGGCGCAAAAAGGTACGGCTATCCTGCTATATCCCAAAAACCAGTATGGAGCCTGTCCCGGCTGTACCGTTCACGATCTGGTTTTTCGTTATAACGTTGTACGCCACACCGTAAACGCGATCGGTATCGCCGCCACCAAAGCGACTACTTGTGTGGGAGAAAACGGGAACGGAACTGGCAGCTGCAACTTCCTTTCGGGTCCAATCTACAATGTGTACATCCACGACAACGTCCTTGAAGACATCAGCGAACCCACTTACGACGGCTCCTGCTGTACCGGGGGCACGCTTTGGGGGATCGGCACCGATCAGTCTTCAAACTGGCCTCACGACATCACCATCGAACACAATACTGGTATTCCGGTCGGCTCCGGGATTGCCAATGTACTTGCCACCCCGCCCCAGGTCATCAATAACTTCGTGTTTAGGAACAATCTTGTAGGGTCCGGCGATTATGGTTTCAGGGGCATTCCGATCGGTGGCGGCAATAAAGGCTGCGCGGGGCCAGGTGGTGCAGTGGCAGCTTTGGATCGCTGCTTCGATAATACCTGGGCTTTTAGCAACAACGCGATCGTACAGAACAGCAGAAAACCGACGCCCGCTGGCGATCCATACCCCAAGACCCCGCATTGCGGAACTTTGAAAAGTTGCTCACAATTTTTCGCGAAGAACTGGAAAGCTGTCGGATTTGTTAATTTCAATGAGGGAAACGGCGGCGACTACCACCTGCAGTCTGCCAGTCCATATCGCAAAGCTGGGACCGATGGTAAAGACATCGGTGCCAACATTGATGCGCTGAACGCTGCTATTGCTGACGTGGCTCGCTGATATGCTGTAGCATTTCTCCCATCTGATTGTTAGAAAAGATCGCACATGAAACAACTGGTTCGCAAGGGTCTGAAGGAAGTCATTGTCGATGAAGTCCCAGATCCCATGATCATCCCGCATCATGTGCTCGTGCGTCCCATCTATTCCCTGATCAGCAGCGGGACTGAAACGGCTAGCATCCACCAGGAGGGAGTAATCAGGGCAGTTGCCGAAAATCCTTCCCACCTCAGCAAGATTTGGAACGTGGTCAAGGCCCAAGGCCCGATCCGTACGTTCGCGGAAGTTAAAGCCAAGTTCAGCGAGTATGCCGTCCTTGGATACTCAGGCGCAGGCATCATCGTTGATAAGCACGAGACCGTACTCGATCTCGAAGTTGGCGACCGTGTCGCCTACGGCGGCGAAGGCACGGGCCACGGAGAGACGATCCTGGTTGGGCGGAATCTTGTGGTCAAAATTCCGGATGATGTCCCTTTCGAACACGCTTGCTTCGCCACACTGGGCAGCATCGCGCTTAATGGAGTCCGCATCGCGAACATCTCTCTTGGAGAGAAGGTCGCGGTGATTGGCTTGGGGCTGGTGGGCCAGTTAATTGCGCAGTTGGTGCGCTTGCAGGGTGGCATTGTGATCGCCACCGACCTCAAGTCCGATCGCGTGGACCTTGCGCGCAGGTTGGGAGCGGCAGTTGCATTGCCTGGGGGCGAGGAGTTTCAGGATCAGATCAGCACTGTCACCGATGGCCAAGGTGTGGATTGCGTCATCATTGCTGCCGCCGCGAAATCCGCTGTTCCCTGCCAACTTGCAGTGCAGATTTGTCGGGACCGCGGACGCATTGTCGACGTGGGCGCAGTGGATTTGAGCTTTCCCTGGTATGAGATGTATCGCAAGGAGATCAAACTGCTAATGGCGCGGGCTTACGGTCCCGGCAGTTATGATCCGCTTTATGAACAGCAGGGTCAGGATTACCCGCTGCCCTATGTGCGCTGGACTGAGAATCGCAACATGCAGGAATTTCTCCGCCTGGTATCGGAAGGGGGCGTACAAATCCAACCACTCGTGACCCATGAGTTTCCCCTGGAAGATGCACCCAAAGCTTACGAAACCATCCTCGATGCGTCCTCAAACAGTCTAGCCGTGTTGCTTCGTTACCCCGCGGCTACGTCCGCCGATCCAGTAGCTGATTTTCAGCCAAAACGGAAGGTTGAGGTCACGGCTGGAGCGACCGGAACGACCAAGCTGGGAATCGCAGTCGTGGGGGCCGGCAATCTGGCGAAGTGGGCTCACTTACCAAACCTTAAAAAGATTTCGACGGCCCACTTGCGCGCCATCCATTCCTCGAATGGGCCTCGGGGGAAAAGCTACGCCCTGCGTTTCGGTGCCGACTACTGTGCTTCTGACTACGATGAAATTCTGCGTGACCCGGGAGTTCAGGTAGTTGTAATTGTGAGCCGAAACCCGCTGCACGCGCCGCAGGCGCTGTCCGCCCTACGCGCCGGCAAACACGTCTTTGTGGAAAAACCAATGGCGCTTACCGAGGAAGAGTGTCGCGAAATTTACGCTGAGGTTGAGCAGAGTGGAAAGCTGCTCACTGTTGGTTTTAATCGGCGTTACGCGCCATCCTATCTTGAACTCAAGAAACAGCTGTGCAGGCGAAGTGGGCCAGCGGTAATTAGTTGTTGCGTCAATTCCCCCGGCATTTCGGGCGCTTACTGGATGGCCGATCCCGCGATTGGCGGTGCGATCCTTGGAGAAGCTTGCCATTTTGTAGACTTGATGTATTGGCTGCTCGACTCTGAGCCCGTTGCTGTTTCCGCCTTCTCTCTGCCTACGGGGAAGAAAGATCCCATCGGCGAAAATAATCTCGTCGCCAGCTTCCGTTTCGCCGATGGCTCCATAGGTAATCTAACCTACTGCACCGTCGGCAGCCGCACTTCAGGTGGCGAACGAGTCGAGATATTCACTCCCGGGATGGGCGCTAGCGCCGAAGACTTCAAGCAGGTTACTGTCTCTGCTGGCACGGTTCGCAAAAGGTCAAGCTGGTTCGCCGAGAAAGGCTATCGTGAGCAGATGCAGGCATTTTTCTCGTCACTTCAGAACGGCACGCCTCCGGATATCACAGTTCTGGACGGCGCGCGAGCCACGATCGGGTGCCTCCGCATGCTTGAATCGGCCCGCACTCACGCGCCCTGCGGTATCGAGATTCAATCAGTACTGACCATGCGTCCACAATGAGAGTGCTACAGCTCGGCCCCTACCCGCCACCGCACGGCGGGGTGCAAAGCAATCTCGTTGCTATTCGCCGTTTTCTGCTGAAGCGCCAGATTCCCTGCGCCGTCATTAACATCACGCGGCATCGGAAGACAGCCGCTGAGCAGGTTTATTATCCGAACAATGCTGCGCAACTATTCCAGCTTCTCCTCACCTTACGCTACGACATCATTCATCTTCACATCGGAGGCATGCTGACGCGACGTCTCCTAGGCCTTGGCCTGGTCTGCTGTTCCATGCCGCACAGTAAAGCCGTGCTGACTTTTCATTCCGGGGGGTACCCTTCAACGCCTGAAGCAAAATCGGCCACTACCAACTCGTTAGCGGGTTTTTCGCTTCGCCGCTTCGATGGATTGATCGGCGTGAATCCAGAGATCATCGCGTTCTTTCGCAAGCTTGGGGTTCAAGCAGAACGCGCGCGTCTCATTTATCCTCACGCTTTTATGGATGACGAACCGCGAGTGGACCTGCCGACGCCGCTCGCAGGCTTCTTTGCCAATCATCGACCCATGCTGATTTCCGTAGGACTGCTGGAACCGGAATACGATCTCCCCTTGCAGATTGAAATCCTGGGCCGGGTTCGAGAGAATTTTCCAAGTGCTGGTCTGGTGATGATTGGTTCGGGGAGTCTGGAGGGCGATTTGCGTAAGCAGATTCAAGCCCAGCCCTGGGCAGAGCACATCCTACTTCCTGGAGATGTTGCACATCAGGCGACCCTGCGGGCGATCTCCGACAGCGATGTCATGTTGCGCACGACTTTTTATGATGGAGACGCTGTGTCTATCCGCGAAGCTCTTCACCTTGGAACTCCGGTGATTGCCACTGATAACGCAATGCGCCCTCCCGGCGTTACTCTAATCCCAAGCCACAATCTTTCTGCACTTCAACAAGCGGTTGAGCACACATTGGGATCGCCGAGAGCGCCACGACAGCCCACAACAACAGATGAAACCAATCTGCAAGCGATACTGGATTTCTATCAGGAATTGTTAGCGAAGTAAAAAAAAACTCAAATCCAGGACAGGTCGCGGGTCACCATCAGTGGCCCCAGCGGCGTCTTGGCCTTGAGATAAAGCTTGCTGTCAAAGTACATGCGATACATTGCTCGCATCCTCTGAAGCTCGGCTGGGCGCTGCGTTCTGTAGTCTTTATTAGCTCCGAGTTCGTACCCCAATTCTTCCAGGGTCTCTCCAATCAGCCCTTCCAACATTGCGAGGTCATTCGGAGTGTATCCCGTTTTCCAGCGCCCTACAGGGCTGAACTCTTCGCTCGGCCGAGATCCATTTTTGAAAGATGTATTTGGCGTACTTACCGACCCGATGCCCACTTGCTGAATGCGGTCGTAATCCAGATCCTGCTCGACGAATTGTCCCAACCGCGCCAGTACTTCGCGCGGATGACTAGTCAAATCTTCGAAGCGTACTTCCATGTAGTCGTTGCCCAGCTTGCGGCCATCCTGTCGCCCTTTTCTCACCATCCACTCCCAATAAAGGGCGGCACCCATAGTGCCAGGCTTGCGATCCCACGGTAGGCGGCGGATGTAGCCGAGCTTGTCGGTCGAAAGGGCCACGTCCCGGCCATCACGAATGATATGGACGATCAGCGCGTCCGGAATAGTTTCTTTGATTCGTGGTAAGTGCAGCAGGTGCTCGGGCGTAGTATCGGCCCAGCGTTCGACGCCCTGCTTTCGGCACATTTCTTCCATGATGATACGCAGGAAATCGCCGCCATTCTTGCACTCAGCCAGTACTCTAGCTTCCAGTTCTGGTTTGTCTAGACCCGATAAAGAGTAAAGTCGAGTTTCATACCACGCTTCAAGCAACCGGCTTTGGTTGCGCGGATTGCTCAGATCGCCGAACCGGGGTTCCAGCAGGTTGATGACATTTGACTCGGTTCGGTAAATGGCAAAATTGCCCGATGAAAGCAGCATGTGATAAAGCAGCGTAGTTCCCGACCGCCCGCATCCGAGTACAAATACTGGTGCTTTGCCACGCGAACGTGGTTCCCGCGCGGGGCTCAAAGTCGCGGTCCTATCTGTGCTTTGTATATCTGTTCGAACCATTAAATCGTGCTGTCCCTTCTCACCGGAGAAACGTTTACCGCCGCGGACGCGTGCATGTTGCTAGTGCCGCCACATAGCACGGGTGCCACCTCGGTCGGTGCGGAAATTCGGGCCGATCCTTCGAGAAAATTTCTGTTCCACAACTCCAGCACCAGCATTCGCCATAGCAGCCCGGAACGATTCCTGCGGCCGCCCACGTGCTCGTGGACAAGCTGTCGCACTGCCGCCGCTTTGAAGTAGCCGCGCTGCAGGGTTCGCGGCTCGAGAAGAACCCGGAAGAATTCTTCTTTCAATTCATTCTTCATCCACTCCACCAGCGGCATTTGAAAGCCCTGCTTACGGCGATGCAGCAGCTGGGAGGGAATTCCCAACCGCTCAGCAAGCTTCTTCAGAATGTACTTACGTGTGCGGTGGCGGAATTTCCATTCGATTGGCAGCCCTGCGACCCACTCAACGTACTCCTGATCGAGCATCGGTACGCGTACTTCCAGTGACGTAGCCATGCTCATGCGATCGACCTTCGCCAGAATGTCGGCCGTGAGGTAAGTCTTGGTATCAAGGTAGAGCAACCGGCTGAGCGGATCGCTCGCTGGCGCATCGTCGTAATATCGCCGGAACTGATCCAAGGGATCCGGCAACCTTTTCGCATTTTCAAGGAATTCCGGAGTGAACAGAGCGCGTTCGCGATGTAACGCAGGGAAGAACGAAATATCATCGAGATAACGTTCTCGCGCGCGTAAGGAAGCATTCCAAGCCAGATTTCGGCCATACGTCCCCGCGGGCAATCGATGATGCAGACGATCCCTATATAGCTCGCCCGCCCAAGCGGGAATCTTGTCGTACCCGCGCCGGTTCATGGCGGTGGTGTAACGGTCATAGCCGGCAAAGAGTTCATCTCCGCCATCGCCAGAAAGCGCGACGGTCACGTGCTGGCGCGCCATCCGGCAAACATAATAGGTGGGCAGCATGGAAGAGTCGCCAAACGGCTCCTCCAACATTTCCGATAGGAAAGTCAGCGTTTCTTCAATATCGGGGTCCACCGTGAGTTCGTGATGATCGGTACCAAACCGCTCCGCAACAGTGCGTGCATAGGCGGCTTCATTGAACTGCTCATGCCGGAAGCCAATAGAAAACGTTTTCACCGGGCCCACACTGGCCCGCGCCATTAGGGCTACTACCAGAGACGAGTCCACCCCGCCGCTGAGCAACGCTCCCAATGGGACATCGCTAATCAGGCGAATGCGAACTGCTTCGGCAAGACGGCGCTCCAGTTCTTCCAGGCACTCTTCTTCTGAAATCGGTTTATGTGTTCCGTAAGCCGGCACGTCCCAGTACTGCCGGACACTGATTTGCCCATCCGCATATTCCAGCAGGCACCCCGGAGGAAGTTTTGCAATGCCTGTGAACGCCGTTTGGGGATCGGGAATGTAGCCGAAGTAGAAGTACTGCAGCAACCCTTCGGGACTGACTTCTTTCAATTGCGGGGCAACTGCCAGTAATGCTTTGATTTCAGAGCCAAACAACAACCTGCCATGGGAGAGAGCGTAATGCAAAGGCTTCTTGCCCAAGCGATCACGTGCCAGCAGCAGCTTTTGTTTGCGATCGTCGTATAGCGCGAGAGCAAACATTCCCCGGAGCTTCTTTACACAATCGGCACCCATTTCTTCGTAAAGGTGCACAATGACTTCAGTATCAGAGTGGGTGTAGAACTGATGCCCCCGGGCTTCCAGCTCGGCGCGCAATTCGGGGAAATTGTAAATTTCGCCATTGAACACGATCCAGACACTCTTGTCTTCGTTATGAATCGGCTGCCGGCCGCCCACGAGATCGATGATGCTAAGCCGCCGCATGCCGAGCCCGACCGGTCCCTCAGCATAGATGCCTTCATCATCGGGCCCGCGGTGGACGATGGTCTGGCACATTCGACGCACTTCATCCGCATCGATTCTTTCGTCGCGTCGCCCGACAATTCCCGCTATCCCGCACACTCTGGCTCTCCAATGTCGATAATGCTTGCTACTCTGTGACCGTCCTACCGTATCTACTTCACCAATTCCATGACCTTTATCGCGGCATAGTGATTAAGAGACGGGAACCTGCGCAACACTCGCGCATCCAGATGGTAAAGATCCCGCACCCGCTTGCGGTCGATAGGAAGATGTTGTGCCAGCCGCACATAGGGTAGAAGAAAGGCTTTGTCACTGCTGCCGGCGAATCCACGAGCGAAATTCGCGAGTTCCTGATCGGTGAGCGGCCGCTCAAACGGAGAAACGTCCGGGTGCCGGTAAGGGATAAGCTTCCGGATCGCACGCAGCATCCGAGAATTACGAACCGGTTCCTGGAAGATGGCTTTTCCATTCTTTCGTAACACGCGGCGCACCTCCGGAGCTGCCAACGCAAGGTCAAGATGATGCAAAATGGCCATTCCAAAAACTATGTCGACCGAGTTGGAACGCAAAGGAAGATTGTGAGCTGACGCCACGAGGAACGTAACGTCGCCGGATACGCCGTTCAGCTCGAGGCGCCGCTTTGCCAGCTCTATAAGGGATTGCGACAAGTCCATGGAGATGACCTTGGCTCCCCGCTTGACCAGGAGGAGGGTGTTCTCTCCATTTCCGCAGCCAAAGTCGAGCACCACTTTACCGCGGACGTCGCCCAGCAAATGATAGGCATATTCGAGCGGAAAAGGTGTATCGGCAGGCGGGTTCATATAGCGAGAGATATTGAAGTCACTGACGCATAGGCCATCGGGATCAGTGCCCGAGGCCTCGTTGGCGCTCCTTTCGATCTCCGCTTTCTCCCACCGCGCCAATTCCCCGGCTTGCTGCATCCAATCTTCTCCCTTGGTTTCCCGCTCCTATCAAATCAAACTCTCGCGTAAGCTCCCTCTATGGGTTGAGACACTTTCAAACGGTTAGTCGATTGGGGAATTGGTTTTTCGGAAGAGGAAATGGCGATTCGGCGCAGGGCAACCGTGTATGCGACCAGAAAATATGGGAACAGCTCGTAGGCCGTGTCTGAGAAGAACGCTCCCATCAAATACGCTCCAAAACTTGCCACCAGCGCCCCTGCAAAAAGACGGAACTCAGGATCCTTTTTGAAGCGGGCTGTTTTCTGCACCACCCGCAGATTGCGGTAAACAGACGCCATCACCAGCAAGAACAAGAGAAGCGCGGGAATGCCGGCTTCCGCCCCCAGCTCTGAATAGGTATTGTGGGCCACGCGCCAGGTGCCGGTGACGGCAGGAAAGTTTCCCGGACCAATTCCAACCAGGGGATGTGTAATCATCAAGTGAACACTCAACCTAAGTAACTCTTTGCGCGCTTCCGCGGATCCGCGGTCGAGATCACCCTGAACGCTTCCGAAAACGATGCTCTGCAGTCGTTGGTAATACTGCGGTGGAGCGAATGCCAAAACTAGTACCGCAAAGATGCCTGCCAGCAGCACTAGATGGAAACGCCGTCCTTTGACACCAAATTCCCAAACGCAAAGTAAGCCAGCCAACACCAGGGCAAGAAAACCGCTGCGCGAATAGGTGGCGACTACGGCGTAAAGCATGGCGAGAATCCCAAAGCCCCATACGGCTTTCTTGAGCGGTCCCCGCGCCCGCAGTAAAAAGGCCAAACATAACGACCAGTTCAGCGCAATATTGATAGCCAGATCATTAGGGTTTTCGAAGATACCGCCGAGTGCTCCGGAGAGCCGCCCCTGTACCGTGCGATGAAGCAAAATCGAAGCAATAGCCGTGACGACCATGGCCGCGGCCTGCACCCATAGCAGCTTGCGAAGCTGCGGCAAATTCGTGACTAGCATGCTCACCAGGATAGCCACGATGACGCCTTTCGAATACTTTCCAAAGACCGTCGCAAAGGCACCGCCACGCCAGTAAGCGAAGGGAATGGTCAAACACATCTGCGCACCCAACAGGAGTAAGAGCTTGACCTCCAGCGGGAACTTAACCTTGCCCTTTTGCGTCATCAAGCCGGCAATCAAACCAACCACCGCAAGCCCCCCAGCTATTTTTGCCACCGAGATGACGTTCAGTCCAGGAATCACATCTTCCGGTCGCGCGTAGTACAAGAACGAAAACACCAGCAGCGCCCAGTAAGCAAACGAGGACCGTTGCTTCTTTTCCGATATCGGATTGCCGATGCCAGCGGCTACAGTTGCCATTAACTCAATTCTCCGAAATCCTATCGGCCCCACACTGCGCGCCGGCCGGTGATAAAGTTAGCAAATGCTACGATCGCTGCCGTATTTAACACCACGAAGGTGAAGGCAGCATCGGCGGCTCGTGCCACTGGGCCTTTCAATCTTGCGACCGCCAGCAGGCTCAATCCGTAGAACGCAAGCTGGGCAACCAATGCGACCGTGTAAACCGAGCCCGAGAGCAAAGCGGAGGTTAGGAATGCCAGCACTAATGCAAATGGCACCATCAAGCGCATCAGCTTATGACTCACGAACTGAAAACGAATCGGATTGTCCCGGCTTAACAACCAGGGCGCGAGCTGTACGAGTTGATAGTTGCCGCTCAACGTTCTTACCTTTCGAGCAAACTCACGGCCCGGGCCCAGGTCCGGTTTATCCCACGCCCGGGCGCGAGGCTCGAATATTACTCGTGCCCCTTGGCGCACGACTTGCATGGGAAGATAGACGTCATCCAAAATCGTTTCCGGCGGCACAGGTACCAATAATCGGCGGCGGACCGCATAAAGCGCGCCAGTCGCTCCAACTACAGAGCCGCAGGCCGATTCCAGTTCGCGAATTTTTTTCTCGATGACCCAATAGAGCCCCAGTCCTTTGGCTGCTTCTCCCGCATCGGGGTCTCCCAGCATCAACTCACCGCTGACACAACCAACTTCCGGGTCGGCGAAATTTTCCGCCAGGAGCCGTACCGCCTTAGACTCGATAATCTGCCTCGCATCGGTAAAAACAATGACCTCGCCGCGCGCAACCTCGATGGCATCATTCAGTCCAGAAGCTTTGCCCCTGGATTCCAGATTCAGGACGACTCGAACCTGTTGGTTGCTGGCATACTGAGACAAAATCTCGTTAGTTGCATCCGTCGAGCCGTCGGACACCACTACAATTTCGTACTGCTCGGCCGGATAATCCAGCTTCAGGAGGTTCCGTAACTTGCGCTCGAGCCCATGGGCCTCGTTGCGAACTACCATCGCAATGGACACAACAGGCTCGTAGGGCGCCGATTTGACCAATTGGCAACGCCATCGACGGCGCAGCCACAGCCATCCCGCGTACCCTACGTAGGTGTACGCGATCACGGCTGTCGATGCCCAGAACACCCACTTCATTGGGCGCCCCGTCCCAATAGGACAATTTTGAGCGTCTGAAACATGATCAGCAAATCGAGTCCCAGGGAAGCATTCTTAATGTAAAAGAGGTCATACTGGAGCTTCTCTCGGGCATCATCTACCGTGTTGCCGTATTTGTATCGAACCTGCGCCCACCCCGTAATGCCAGGCCGAACCACGTGCCGCACCGGATAATAAGGAATTTCCTTGCTCAGCCAGTTCACAAACTCGGGTCGCTCAGGCCGCGGACCCACAAACGCCATATCTCCCTTTAGCACGCACCACAACTGCGGGATTTCGTCCAATCGTGAAATTCGGAGGAATTTGCCCGTTCGCGTGATGCGGGGATCATCATCACCGGCCCAGGTAGGACCGGTGTCGGCTTCAGCGTCCTGACGCATGGTGCGGAACTTGTAGCAATAAAAAATGACGTTGCCACGCCCTACCCGCTTCTGCCTGTAGAGCACCGGTCCTGAGGAGTCCAACTTAATGGCAAGAATTACAAAGGGAATGACCGGAAGCACAATTAACAAAGCGATTGAGGACACCAGGAAGGAAAGCATGCGCCGCATCAGCATAAAGCTGGGGCTGAAACGAAATCCGTCCGCGAAAATCAGTGAACTGGGATGAAGCAATTCTACTTCTATTCTCCCCGACATCTTTTCCAACCAAGTGGTAGCTTCTTCGATCTTCACGCCCTTGAGACGCAATTGCAGCAATTCCTGGACGGGAATCGTGCCGCGACGGTCAGGCATGGCAACGATGACCCTGTGCACTCCCGCCTGCACAATGTTCATCAAATGGGAAGCGACCGATTCCCGAGTGAGCGCGCCGTCCAGATTTCCAGTCCAGCCAACCACTTCAATGCCTAACTCGGAGCGCTGACGTAAACCTTGCACCAAACGCTGCGCTCTCTCGCCAGTCCCCAGCACATAGACCCTCTCTCGAAGGTATGGCTGTTGCACCAGCCAACCATAGGCGGTCCGCCAGCCGAAGAGCGCCAGCGTGAGAATGATGAGCCCCATCAATGAGGATCCGTTCCCCAACAGAAACCTGGGGAAGACCATTCCAACAAGGGCCAGCATGAGCGCCATTAATCCCGGCACCAGCAACAGACGGAAATAAAGGTCACCCTTGGCGTTGAAGCGCTCCGGATCGTACAGGTCAAACCAGTGGAAACAGATAAGTACTAATGCCGTTACCACCAGGATTTTCACATAGCCGTACTCGTAATTGAGTACCAGATAGCTATCGGCGCGGAACTGCAATACCGCGCCCAGGAGGAACGAAGTCCAAACGATCAGCGCTTCTCCGCCCAGCAAGATCAGCGTGCGAACTGGGTAGTAAACATTGAACAGGCGAATCACGCTTTACCCCTGTACCGTTTCCTGCATTTCCTTATTGTTTCCGTTAACGCCGTAGTAATACCGGCTGTAAGGCGACGAATCTGCTTCAATACCGTTTAGCACGACGCCTATTAGATGCTTGTCCTGAAACTCGAGCCGCGCCTTTCGTGCCATGTCAAACGGAGTGGTGTTGGAGCGCACCACGATCAGCACGCCATCGCAGAAATTGGCCAGGAGGCTCGAGTCGGATACTGGCACCGTGGGCGGTGAATCAATGATGATCCAGTCGAACAGGGGCTCCACTCGCGTGAGCAGAAACTTCAACCGGCCGTTGGCCACAAGTTCTGCTGGATTCGAAACCGTCCGTCCCGATGGAATAAAGAACAGATTTTCCATCGGTCCTCGTTGCATGACTGAAAACTCGTCGCTTTCGCCCAACAGGTACTCCGAAAGACCCGGAGTGCTGCTGGTTCCCAGTGCCTGGTGTAAACGCGCCCCACGCAGATCTGCGTCGATGAGCAGCGCCCGGCGGCCATGTTGCCGTACCATGACCTGCGCCAGGTTAGCGGCCACGAAGGTCTTGCCTTCTTTGGGCAGGGCACTGGTGATCAGCACTTTTTTCAGAGGCATCTTCTCTCGCATCTGATAAAGGCGCGAGCGCAAGGTGCGAAATTCCTCCGCTCCATATTTCCGTTCATCGTCATTGAAGAACAGCATGCTCTTCGGATCTGGATTCCACTCGCTCTGCGCGCAGCGGGCCAAGAGTGTGTCGAAGGTAAACGCGTTCGAGAATGCTGGACCTGCTGCGGCGGCGGACGCTGCGGTGGAGAGTGGCGCGCGTTCGATCACTGGGGGCATCCCCGCAGCCTCAACAGCGGGAACGTCCATCGGGTGCAAAGACTCTACGTGACCTCCCTGAGATGCTGCTCTCTCCTGTTCAGCTCTCTTAAGGGCTTCATGAATTCGACTCATATTTTCCTTTCCTTGGGGAGGTCTGGATCAGACTGACGTAAGCGTTCTGCAAGTGTGGCCAATGTCCTCAATGCTTCCACCACATCAAACTTATCGGTGGTATTTGACTGAGGCGCGGGCGTCATGGCCGCCGAAGCGACGTTGTCGCTGAGATCGAAATCCCTGGCAACGGTTTCGACCACCGCTGGCGCAACTACCTTCTGCTGGTCGACGAATGCACTCACCAGGCAATGTTCGCAGAGCAGGTTGACCACGCGTGGAATGCCGCTTGCATACCGATGAATCAGCGTCACCGCATCGGGATCAAATATCTGCTGCCCATTCGAGCCCGCAATCCGCAACCGCTGTGTGACATATGCCCGCGTTTCTTCCAGCGCGAGAGGATGTGTCTTGGCTCGCAGTGTAAGTCGCTGCCGAAGCTGCCGCAATTGTGGTTGCTTCAATTTCTGCTCCAACTCCGGCTGGCCCACCAGGACGATCTGCAGTAATTTCTCGGTAAAAGTCTCCAGGTTGGTCATAAGACGAATCTCTTCCAGAACCTCGTCACTCAGGTTCTGTGCCTCGTCCACAATCAACACCGCCGTTTCGCCCGCGCGGTACCGGTCGAGCAGCCAGTTGTAAAGCCGTAGCAAGACTTGACTCTTCGATCTGGAATCGCACGGAATGCCGAAGTCCGCCATCATGTAATCCAGGAACTGGGGCACATTCATGCGTGAATTAAAGATGAAGGCAGTCGCCACCTGCTGAAGCCGCAACCATTCCAGAAGCTTGTTGATGAGGGTCGTCTTTCCGGTTCCCACTTCCCCCGTCAGCAACACGAATCCCTTGCGGCTCTGGATGCCATAAGTCAGACACGCCAGGGCTTCTTCTGTATGCCGCGTCAGGAACAGATAACGCGGATCCGGATTGACATTAAAAGGATTCGCTTTTAATCCGAAAAATTCCTTGTACATGATGGTCGCTTTAGACCTCGACTGTCTCTTTCTCCTTACTTTCCTCAGGTGGTTGTTTCGACCGGCCCCAGAACTTACGGTTCTCGTCCTTGGTCTCGATACCATCCGTCAGCCAGGGCACCGAAACCAGCATCGGGAGGCCAAGTGCAGCAGCAACATCTTGCTCAGTTCGTATCGCCTTGTCTCGCAATTCGAGCCACAGGGCCAGTCCAAGTCCGAGGGCAAGTCCCATCCCTAAACCACCGCCCGTAAAAAGCAAGCGATTGGGGAAGCTGGGAGTATCGGGCAGGTTCGCGGGATTCAGCAAACGCATCTGTTCGCCCTGTTGACGCCGTTCCATATCGGACGCCATCTCCGACTCACTCTTCTTTGCGAGCAGGTCCTGATAGAACTTCAATGCCGTGTCATAGTCGCGAGTCAGAGATTTGTATTGTTCCTCCACTGCGGGACTGAGCGCCACGCGCCCCTGATACACCCTGATGTCATCCTGCAGGCGTTTTTGGTCGCGCGACGCCTGCGCAATGACTCCATCGTATTGATGCACTTGTAGCCGCAGCTGTCGTATTTCAGGGGGTTCATTCAGGTTGCCTTTGTCGGGAGAGTCACTGCCTTTCGATGCTGCGGTATTGACTTCGGCAAGCCTCTTTTTGACCTCGGCGATATCTGCCTTGGTCTTGATCACATCGGGATGGTCGTCGGTGTAGCGAGCCTGCAGTTGTAGAAGCTGGGTCTGCAAAGCGGTCAGTTGTTGATCCAGACTCTGCGGGTTGTTAGACGACTGGGACGATTTCCAGGCCGAAACCTGTTGCGCCAGCAGGGACTCGGTGTAGGCCTTGTCTTGCTGCGCCCGATTTAACGTCTGCGTGTTGGCGTCGAGCTGCGAATTCAACCCCATGAGGATCTTCATGTTGTTGTCTTCGTCCCCGGGAAGTTGCCCCATATACTGCCTTTTGAACACTGCCAGCTTGCTGTCCAGGCCGTCGAGATTGCGCTTGGCATCGGCCAATTGGCGCGTTAAAAAATCGGTGGTGCTCTGCGCCACTTGCTCGCGGGTCTTCAGGTTCTCCTCCAGCAACATCGAAGTGAGCGCGTCACAGATCTGCTGGGCTTGTCGCGGGTCTGAGGCGGTGAAGTTTACATAGAATCCGGGCACGTCGTTGTGTCCGGGCCTCTTTTTGTTGCTGGCCGGGCTCAGATCGGATTCCACCGGTTGGATCGTGAGGTTCTGCCGAATCTCGTCCATCACGTCGTCCGGGTTCCTGCCCTTGGCGAGCCCAAGCCGATCAATCATCGGCTGGAGGCGATTGCGGCTCAGCACCTGCTGCTGCATGGTCGCGATACGTTGGGTCAGGTCTTCAGTGACAACTGACTTTACGTAGCCTTGTGGCACCTTCTGCTCTTCAACCAACACCAGTGACTGTGAGGTGTACTTGGGCGAGAAGGCATACGAGATCAGAAATCCAGCAACCGGTGCCAGCAGCGCCGGGATGAGGATCACCTTCACCCGACGCCGAAGCATTGCCAGATAGTCATCAATCGTCAATTCGCGATTTTCAATCATCCCAATGTTCCGTTCCGGTCGCCCCATGGCGGCCTGCAAGGTTAGTCAAGCCTGATCGGTCGAGGATGCCAATCCAGACCAAAGGAAAGCACATGCCGCTGCGAACCGCGGCTACAACT
>Ga0066701_10000115_pt1 | contig 18915 bp, 18 predicted proteins | sample GraSoiAngelo_150_FD_66453 | JGI IMG/M metagenome (GOLD analysis project Ga0066701, IMG submission 66453) | Grasslands soil microbial communities from the Angelo Coastal Reserve, California, USA - 14_1009_09_40cm | ecosystem: Environmental > Terrestrial > Soil > Grasslands | place: USA... | reverse complement strand
CTCGTCAAGCCGGAAAAACGGTAACTGCCAATGATGGCGATGTTACGTAGACACGAGATCGGTGAGGAGCCGCCCCTGCGTCACGAGATGGCATGGCGTGATGAAGAAGCGCACCACCCTCCGCCGCGCCGCGCGACCGATGGTCTTCGCCTTCATGCCGTCGGTCAGCAGGCTGACGACCGCGTCACCAAACGCGGGGAGATCCCTCGGATCGTCGACCAGAAGCCCGCTCTTGCCGTGTTCGAGCTGGTCCTCGATGCCGCCGACCCGGCCCGCCACCACTGGCTTGGCCTTCCACATCGCCTCCGCGACGGTCAACCCGAAACCTTCGGCAATGCTTTTCTGGACGACGACGTCCGCCCGGCGCTGGAGCGCGTTGACGATGGCGGCGTTTTCGTCGGTGTCCTCCATTGGCAGCTGCGCGACGACGATCCTTTCTCGCAGCGCGGCCGGCATCCCCTCACGTTGAGCCGCGAGCTCGTGGAGGATCTCGGGCTGCTCGGGGTCGTCGTTCACGGAAGTCGCCGCCGGGCCGGCCAGTACCAGCCATGCGTCGGTGCGCGGCGCCACGTGCTCCGCAAAACCTTGCATGACTCCGATCGGGTCCTTGAGCCTGTCCCACCGCGACACCTGCAGCACGATTTGAGCTTCGTAGGGCAGGGTCGCATCGTCGAGCCGCGCGTGCCGCGCCACCCGGCCGCGCGTGCGGTCGTGGTGCTTGAACGTTGCCGCGCCGTCTTTGCATGGGAGGATCTTCGCCGCTTTGAGGATCGCGCTCACTGACTCGTCGGTAAGGTCCTGGTTCTTGGTCGCGAACGGATCGATGCAGGGCGGAATGATCTCGACTCGCGAACGTTCCAGCCCGTCCCAGACATGTTTCTGGCGGGAGAAGACCACCGCGTCCGCCCGCCCGATGTAGGGAAGCAGAAATCCCCACGCATCGCGTACGAGCTGGTTCGGCTCGTCGACCCCGATGTGCGAACGCCAGATGGTCCGCACGCCGTGGGCGCGTAGCTCGGGGATCAGGCCGGCGGTCTGCGGGTCGTGGAGGATCGCGATGTCGGCAGGACGGATCTGTTCGAGCAGCGCCGCGGAGTTGCGTGCCATCGCCGCCTCGTACTCGCGTCGGTCGTCCTCGGTCAGAGCGGCTCCATCGGGCTGCACGCCGTGCAGGAACGTGTGCAGCCTCTTGGTCACCTCGAAGAAGTCGGGCGTTCCCTCGATCACGGCCCATCTCTCATCGATTCCGGCGCCGCGGCTGTAGGGAATCAGGGACGCCAGCATCTCGGCGACGCCACCGCCGCGCGCCGTCGAGTTCACGTTCCAGACGACGTGGCCGCGCATCGCAGCAGCCAGGCGGCCCAGGGTGGTTTCGAGGTCAGACCACACGTCGTCGTCGAGAAGCGGCCGGAATCGTTTGATCGGGAACGTTCCCAACTCGACATGTTTGAGCGGTATCGACTTCGCCACACCTCTGTAAACGCGCCCAGCCCTTGTACTGGCCGCGGGGATCTCGCCGCGGCGGACATGAAGCCGGTGCGAGATCGCGGGCGTGTTCTCCAATTGAATGCACCTCGACGTTCACCCGTTTCCAGCCTTCTGGCTCTCGTGGTGCTCGCGATCTCGACTTGCGCCTCTCCGACCACTCAGGCGCTGGCGTCGACTGCGCAGCCGCCGCCTTGCGCCGGCACATTCCAGGCCATCACCAGCCCCGACCGGACGCCCGCGTGTGGGATTGCCTCTCGGCGGCGCATCAGAGCCGGCTCCAGGGCGAGGAGGATGCGGTCTTCGCGCTCGACGTGCCGCTGTGGAGCCGGTATCGCTACCTCGGCCAGGACGACAACATCGCCCTGTTCGAGCTGACCGTGAACTGGCGCGTTGATCCCAAGGTCTACAACCCGCCGGTGATGCACGTGATCATGGCGGTCTACCTCGCGGCGGCGGCACGGTGGAACACGCGAAGGCGACGACGCCGACCTAGAGCCTGGCCTCCTCGAGGCGGTCGATGAAGGTCTTTTGCGCCGCCAGGACCATCCGGCGGCCGGCGTCAAGGTCGAACCAGCCTGCCTTGTCGACCTCCGGGAACTGCTGCGTCCGACCGGACCGGGGCGGCCACTCCAATTCGAAAGACACGCTCTCAACCCGTTCGATGTCGAAGTCGCCCTCGGCCGCCCACGCATGCACCACCTTTCCGCCGGCCTGGCGAATGCTGCCGAGCGGCGTCAGCTCACCGTCCGGAGGCCACTGTCCGAGCTCTTCGTGAAACTCCCGGCGCGCCACCTCCGCCGGCGTCTCGCCGGGCTCGATCTCACCCTTCGGGATCGACCACGCGCCCTCATCTCGCCTTCTCCAGAAGGGCCCGCCGGGATGTACGAGCAGCACCTCGGGCCTACCGTCGCGAATTCGATACAGGAGCAGGCCGGCGGATTCCTTGCCGGATGTCATTTGCGGACAAGTTAACCCCAAAGATCAGCACGGTACGGGGGAAGGTGGCGCCTTCAACGCGCACGACGCCGGCCCGCGTTGCATGATGTGAGCAGCTATCCGCGAAGAGGAGGGCTCCAATGGGCGAAGAGGGTGCCTACGCACTTTTCTGCGCCACGGTCGACGCCGCGTCGGCTGTGGCTGGTATCACGGACCCGTCACTCCTGGAAAGGATCAAGAGGCCGGAGCGGGTCCACCAGGTGTCGATCCCGCTGGTTCGGGACGACGGCCGGCGTGAGCTGCTGACCGGGTATCGGGTCCAGCACAGCTCCGCCCGCGGGCCGTACAAGGGAGGCATCCGCTACCACCCGAACGTCAGCCTCGACGAGGTCAAGGCGCTCGCCGGGTGGATGAGCATCAAGACCGCCGTCGTCAACATCCCAATGGGCGGCGGCAAGGGAGGCATCACAGTAGATCCGCACTTCCTGTCGCTGCGTGAGCTCGAGTCCTTGACGCGCGCCTACACCGAGCGCATCTGGCGGGTGATCGGTCCGCTGGTGGACATCCCCGCGCCGGACGTGAACACCGACTCCCGGGTTATGGACTGGCTCGCCGACGAGTACGGTCGCCTATCGGGGCTCGCCGATCCCGCGGTGGTGACCGGCAAGACCGTCGAGCATGGTGGTTCGCTGGGGAGGGACAAGGCGACGGCGCGCGGCGGTTTCGACGTGCTCGAGGCGGCCATGAACGCCGCGCATGAGGATCTTCGCGGAAAGCGAGTCGCGATCCAGGGCTTCGGCAACGCAGGCGCCAACGCCGCGCTTCTCCTCCAGGAAGCGGGCGCTGTGATCGTCGCCGCCTCTGACTCGACGGCGTCGCTTGTGGCGCCCTCCGGCCTTCCCGTCGACGAGCTCGTCGCTTACAAGGAGCGCGAAGCTCATTTTTGCGACTGGACGATTTTCGAGCGGAGGCGCGCCGACAGCCCCCTCTATGAGGACGTCGACATCCTCGTCCCCGCCGCGCTCGAAGGACAGATCACGGCCGAGAACGCCGAACGCGTGAAGGCACGCTGGATCGTCGAGCTCGCGAACGGGCCCACGACGCCGGAGGCGGACGAGGTGCTGGCGCGTCGCGGCGTGCATCTGCTTCCAGACATCCTGGCCAACGCCGGCGGCGTGGTCGTCAGCTACTTCGAGTGGGTGCAGGACCTGCACTCGGAGCGCTGGCTGCTCGAGGAGGTCGAGGCCCGCCTCGCCGTGGTCATGCGCCGGGCCTACGACGCGGTGACGCAGCTCGCGAACGAAAAGGGAATCTCGATGCGCCTGGCCGCCTACGCGGTCGCGCTGCAGCGGATCGCGGCCGCCATCCGTGAGTCTGAGGTCGCGCCGCGCCGCAGCATCAGCACCGTGATCCTCTGACCGCCGTCGAGCGGGCGCACGGTATAACTTTGGTGTCATGACACGAGAGGAAAGCCAGAAGGCGTGGGACCGCTTTGAGGCGGACATCCAGGGTCTTGCGGGCGAGCTCAAGCGCCACTACCGCGACGCGGACGACGCGAAAAACACAGCCGAGCTGAACCGTTCGCTGGAGCAGCTGCGGCAGGCCGCCGAGTCTGTCTTCAAATCGCTCGAGACCGCAACGCGCGATCCCGAGGTCCGGTCGCGTACGAAGCAGACGGCGAGGTCTTTTGGGTCCGCGCTGGGGGAAACCTTCCGCGACGTCACCGACGAGATCGAGAAAGCCCTGAGGAAGCCGAGCCAGCCGAGATAGGCGCTGCCTTACGCCTCCGGCGGTGAGCTCCGAGGTGCGTCGCCCAGGGTCTGCCGGAGCGTGAGCACGCGGGCGACGTCCGCCGGCGACACGATGCCGACCAGCTGGCCGTCGTCGAACACAAGGACTCGCTGCTCGATTCCGCCGCCGACCCGCTGGATCAACGCGGCCAGGTCTTCGCGCGGATTGGTGACCGGGACCTCCGCGATGGGCCTGGCCACGTCGATCAGATGCTTGGTCGCACGCTCGCCGGCAGGCATGCGCACGAGGTCGGAGAGGCGCACGACCCCGGTCAGCTCGCCCGACGCCTCGTGGACCGGGTAGGTGGTGAAGCTGTGCGCGGGTGCTACCGATTCGAGAAAAGTCTGGACGGTCACCCAGTCGGGCAGCGTGACGACGGGCGACGTCATCGCCGTCGACACCGGCACTCTGCGTAAGAACGTCCGAATCGTCGAGCCTGCCTCCTCCGCGGAGCCGGCGGAGAGAAGGAACCAGCCCACGAACGCTATCCAGAGCCCACTCACAGCCTGGCCCAGGAACACCTCGAGCACGCCCGCCGCGATCATCAGGTACGCGAAGACGCGGCCCACGCGCACCGCGTTGTGCACGCCCCGCTGACGGCTGCCCGACCTCCACCAGAGAAGCGAGCTCAAGAGCCTCCCGCCGTCCAGTGGAAATGCGGGCACCAGGTTGAAGAGCCCGAGCGCGAGGTTGACGAACGTGAGCCAGCTGAAGAGGTCGGATGTAAGCGCGCTTGCGGACGTCGCGATTGCAAGCACGAACGCCAGCGCGGCGACGGCGAAGCTGGTCAGCGGCCCGACGCCCGCGATCAGCGCTTCGGCGCGGGCGCTTCCGGCTTCGCCCTCCAGTCTCGAAACTCCTCCGAAGAGCCACAGCGTGATGCCTGCGACCTTGAGCCCGTTGCTGCGCGCCACCAGCGCATGCGACAGCTCATGTGCCAGCAAGCACAGATAAAAGAGGATCGCGCCGGCAACCGCGAGTGCCCAGTAGACGAGCGCCCCGTGGCCGGGAGCGTCGACGGGAAGGACGGTCGTCGCGAGCGTCCAGGTGACCAGGGCGAAGATGAAGATCAGGCTCCAGTTGAATCCGACCTCGATCCCGAAGATTCGCCCGAGCCGGATGGATGGAGTCACTCGAAGGCGAGTCTACAGACCACCCGTTGTGGCGTCTGGTCGTCGTCCGGATCGAACTCGATCGTCGAAGATAGTTGCCGATGCAGCCCAAGGTTCGGCCGCCGCACCAGTTGGTGCCCACGGATCGTCCGGCGCTGCTCTTCGACCTGGACGGCACGCTGCTCGACAGCGTCTACCAGCACGTGCTTGCGTGGAAGGAAGCGCTGGCGTCGGCCGGCATTGAGCTGTCAATCTGGCGCATCCATCGCCGCATCGGCATGAGCGGCGGTTTGTTTCTGCGCGCGCTTGTGCGGGAGACCGGCCGCGACCTGACGCCGGCCGAAGCGGACCGATTACGTGCCCTCCACGAAGAGCGCTACAGCCGCCGCATCGACGAGGTCGCTCCTCTCCCGGGGGCGCGGGAGCTCTTGCATGTCCTCACGAAAGCCGGCGTCCCGTGGACGATCGCGACCAGCGGGAGCAACGCGACCGCAGGACCATCGCTAAAGCTGCTCGACATCCCGGCCGGAGTGCCCGTCATCACCCGGAATCAGGTCGCATATGCGAAACCGAATCCGGATCTGTTCCTCACGGCGGCCGAAGGCCTCGGCAGGCCGATCGCGGACAGCTTTGTCGTCGGTGACAGCGTCTGGGACATGCTGGCCGCGCAGCGTGCTCACGCGCTGGGCATCGGCGTGTTGTCTGGTGGCTACGGCCGCGAAGAGCTGCAGGCGGCTGGCGCATATCGGGTTTACGAAGATCCCCGAGACTTGCTCGCCCACATCGACGAGTTGGGAATCAGAATCGGGTGACACTTCGGCGGTTTCGAACCTCCTGGACGAGGTCGTCGGCGTCGCTGTTGCTGCCGAGCAAGCGGTACGCGACGTCGAGCAGAAATCCGTGGCTCCGCCCACGCCTGGTTGAAACCTGTGCTGTCGATCATTTCGCCAAGTTCAAGACGAGATAGCTGCATCGAATGTGACATAGAGCGAAACGGTCACACCACGCGGCGCTGCCCCGTCCTTGGGGCATGAAACACCAAAGAACGATCCACCTGAGCCCAACATCACGTCGCATCATCCGTTTCCTCGTCCGGTTCGTGAACACGCTCGTGCTCCTGGTCGCGGGCCGGCGGTGGATGCCGATCGTCGGCATCCTGCACCACCGCGGCAGGCGGTCGGGACGGATGTACGCATCGCGGGGCTGATCGCACTCACGGGATTTGTGGCCGCGATCACAGCCGTGCGACCGCGGCGTCTGGCCCTGGTCAGCGAAGAGGTCGAGGCCCGGGCGGCCTGATGAGAGCGCGGGGCAATCTTGCCCCGCGCCTTATCGCCTGTTACGTTGATGGTGGCTGTACGCGGCCCTGAGGTTGAGGGCGGCGAAACTCTGGGGGGTGCGGAAACATGAATAGGGCTCGACGTGGTCTGCTGGCTGCTGCCGGCATCGCTTCGGTGATCGCAGGTGCGATGGGGTCATCGCCGGGTGCGGTTGCCGCCTCGCCCGGTTACAACGTCGTCAACGTAGGCGCGTACGGCGGCGAACCTTCGATCGTCTCCGACAGCCTTGGCCAGCTGTTCGACACGACGCCAAGCGGGGGCACGATCACGTACACCTCGACCAACCACGGCGCCACGTGGCGACAGGTGACGACCGCTGATCCACGCAGCGGCGATGACTGTCTCGCCACCGACCAGGCGAACGCCGTCTACCTCTGCAACCTTGCCGGAAGCGAAGGCGTCGCGCCCCTGCAGGCCGACGTCTGGAAGTCGGTGGACCACGGCATGACCTGGACGCATGGCGCCGGCGCACTGCCGCAGTGCGCGACCAGCTGCAGCCCGTTCGGTGTCGACCGGGATTGGGTCGCCGCGTCGATACTGTCCGGCACGCAAACGTCGTCGGCAGAAATCGTGCTCATGTACCACGACTTCTATGGCCCGAGCCAGATCTGGGTGAACATCTCGCACGACGGTGGCGCAACCTTCGGCCCGCCGCAGGAAGTCCTGGCGAGCCCCGGCGTCACCCCCGGCGCGGTCAGCGGCACGGTCGTGGCGCAGGGCTACACGCTCTGCAACACGGTTCCCGCGGGCGTGGCCATCGCGCCTCTGGGCACCCCGCACGCGGGAAGGATCTTCGTCGCCTGGATCGCCGCCGACCTCGCACAGAACGCGACCGGTTGCAATGTGACGATGCTCCAGTCCTTCCACACGATGTGGATCTCCTATTCCGACGACAGCGGCCGCACCTGGACGCCGCAGCAGGCCTTCGACGCCGGATTCGGCCACGACTCGTCGACCCCATTTGTTTCGTTCACGCTCGACACCGCCGGCAACCCGTACTTCGGGTTCGCCATCAACCTCAACTCCAACCCGGCCGCGTGCTCCGCGGAGTCGACGGCGGGCACGGTGCAGTCCGACACCTCGTGCGAGTACGACATGTACGTCGTTTGGTCGAGCAACGGTGGGGCGACATGGGATGGAGCCGGAGGATTGATCCCGGGCAGCGCCGCGACGGCTTATCGCGTCAATCCCGTGACTGAAAGAGGGACGCACTTCTTCCCGGCGATCGCCGCGGGCAACCCCGGCCAGGTCGACGTCGCTTATCTACGCACGACCGAGATCCTGCCGACGGACCCGTTTGGCAAGGCCGACCCCGGCGGTTGCGCGGGGCCGGGCCCGGCCAACGGCAACCCAACCACCTACCCGCCGGCGTGCAGCTGGAACCTGTACGCGGCGCAGTCGCTGAACTTGAACCTCGCCCCCGGCCGGGCGACGTGGGCGGTGACGCAGATCACCACGACACCTGTGCACATCGGCGACATCTGCAACCTGGGCATCTTCTGCCTGGCGCCGAGCTCCAACCGCAACCTGCTCGACTTCATCATGGAGACCATCGACCAGAAAGGCTGCGCGCACATCGCGTTCGCGGACGACAACACCGTCAACAAGCTGCGAGCGGCCAACCAGACCTCGGGCACCTGCATCAAGAAGTAGCCTTGGCCTCAGGGGGAGCCGATTGGCGGCTCCCCCTCCAGGGAACAATCGCCATATGAACCAGGTGAAGACCGCCGTTCTGCTCGTCGCGTTGACCGTCCTGCTTGTGCTCATCGGACGTCTGTGGCTCGGTGACGGGGGCACGGTCATCTTCCTCGGCATCGCGGTCGTCATGAATGGCGCCGCGTACTGGTTCAGCGACCGTATCGCGCTTGGCTCCGCTCATGCGCAGGAGGTCTCGCCGCAGGAGGCGCCGATGCTCTTCCGCCTCGCCGACCGGCTCGCGCTCCAGTACCAGGTTCCCCGGCCGCGGGTCTACATCAGCCCGGACCCCTCGCCGAATGCGTTCGCCACCGGGCGCAACCCCGCCCACGCCGCGATCTGCGTCAACCAGGGGCTGCTCCGGATCCTCGACGAGGAGGAGCTGTACGGCGTGCTCGCGCACGAGTTCGGGCACGTCCGCAACCGCGACATCCTGATCAGCTCGGTGGTGGCCGTTCTGGCCGGGACGATCACCTTGATCGCGCAGTTCGCGCAGTGGGGAATGATGTTCGGCGGCGGCTACGGCGGCCGCGACGATCGCGAGCAGGGAGCGGGCGGCGCAGTGGTCGGCTTGCTGATGATCATCCTGGCGCCCATCGCGGCGCTGCTCATCCAGCTCGCGGTGTCGCGATCGCGTGAGTACCAGGCAGATCGCACGGGAGCTGAGGTGTCGGGCGACCCGCTTGCGTTAGCCTCCGCGCTGCGCAAGCTCGAGCGCGCAACCGAGGTCGTGCCGTCGCAGACGGCTCAGCCCGCGTTCGCGCACCTGTACATCGTCAACCCGTTGCGGGGACAGGCATGGGCCGGCCTGTTCAGCACCCATCCGCCGATCGAAGAGCGGATCCGCCGCCTCGAGGCGATGGCCGGCGGCATGCGCCACGCGTCCTGACCCTTGACCTGGAAGCCGCGCGACTAGCCCTCGGTTAGTCCGGACTATCTGGGATCCTCGCAAGTCCAGAGTTCGGTTAGTCCGGACTATCCGGCGAAGCCTAGGACGCCGAGGTCAGGTTCAGCTGGAACTCGATGGTCACCGCCGGCTGGACGACCGTGATCGAAACCTGCGGAGGGCTGATGCCGAAGTCGGTCATGTTGGTGACGATCGAGCCTGCCAGCTGCGCCGTGCTGGCGCTGACGCGCAGCTGCACGGTCGCCGTGACGTCCTTGGTCACTCCGTGAACCGTGAGCTGCCCGGGCACCGAGACCGTCACGGTTTGGCCGGTTGCCGCGGCCTGAGGAAGCTCGGCCGACTGGGCCACGAAAACCGCGGTCGGGAACGAACTCACGTCCAGCGAGCGCTGGACGATGCCGTCTCGCGTCCTGACGTTGAATCCCGCAACCGTGTCGACGCTCGCGAGGTTGGCAAGCTGGGCGGTGATTTTGGCGGACGTCATCTCGTACGTGTCGCCCGACTTCGTGATCGTCACCTGGCCGCTGACCTCGCTGGTGCGCGCGACCGCGTCGTGGGTCGACGACTGTCCAGCGAACTGCTCCTTGACGCGATAGCCGACGAGCGAGCCGGAGGCGACCTTCCACGTGCCCGCACCCGCGGTGGTCGTGCTCGGTGATCCGCTGGCGGCGGGCGTGGCGCTGGGCGAGCTGAGCGCGAGCGATGTCGGACTGGCGCGAAGCCCAGAGAAGAAGTACGCGTACGCGCCGGCCGCGCCGAGCAGCGCCAGCGCGACGACGGCAACGATCGGGATCAGGACATTTCTCGACATGCCGGGAATCGTCTGCCATCGCGCTGGTTACGTGCTGTGAGGATGCTGGGAGATCGCTGAGATCCGCGAGGACCGCCTAGGGTTGTTCCTCTTCGCTGATGACCGGGTCCTGCGTCAGCTCATCCTCGTCGCTGTCGGCATACATATCGCGAATCTCGGCGCCGGCCGACTCGAAGTCGCCGATGTCCTCGGTCGAGTCCTCTTCGACAAGCTCGCCCGCACGCCTCGACTCGTCGAGAAGCTGGTCGAAGGCCCGCTGCGCCTCATCCGCCGACGCGTATTCGTAGAACTCTGTCCCTCTGGGAATCTCCGCGCCCTCGGTCTCGTCCGTGCCGTGTCTCAGGATGTAGCTGCGGCCGCTGTCGGGATCGTTGAGCAGGGTCAGGAACCGTTCGCCGGTCAGCTCCGAGCGCCGTTCGGCCTGGCCCTCGTTCTCCAGCTCCAGCAGACGGCTGATGATCTGCTCCTCGCTTCTGTCCTGCATGCTGGTAAAACGCCCTGCCGCGCATAAACTGCTGTAAGCGTGGAGAATGCCTCGGCGCCGCCGTCCGCACGAACGGCGGGAACGCTGATCTCGAGCCTTGACATCACGCCCGAAGAGCTGCAGCTCGCCGTCCGCAATCATTCGATGCCGCTGGAGGCGCTGCGCTACGCGATCACGCCGGTGGGACTGCACTACCTCCTGATCCATTTCGACATACCGTCGGTTGACGTGGCGCGGTACGAACTGGTGATTGGCGGTCACGTGACAAAACCGTTACGGCTGACGCTCGATGACGTCAAAGCGCGTCCGGCAACGACGATCGCCGTCACGCTCGAGTGCGCGGGCAATGGTCGCGCGCTTCTCCAACCGCGACCGATGAGCCAACCGTGGCTCAGCGAAGCTGTCGGGACTGCCGAGTGGACCGGCACGCCACTCGCATCCATCCTGGAGGAAGCCGGTGTGCGAGCGGGCGCCGCGGACGTCGTTTTCACCGGGCTGGACCGCGGAGTGCAGGGCGGCGTCGATCAGCATTACGAACGCAGCCTGCCGCTGGCGGACGCTTCGCGCGGCGAGGTCCTGCTCGTGTACGCGATCAACGGGTGGCCGCTTCCTCCCCAACATGGATTCCCGTTGCGCGTCATCGCCCCAGGCTGGTATGGCATGACGCACGTGAAGTGGCTTCGCTCGATCACCGTGACCGATCGCCCGTTTGAGGGCTACCAGCAGGCGACCGCATACCACTACCGGACGTCGGGGGATGACGCGGGTGCGCCGGTGACGCGCATGCTGCCCCGCGCGCTGATGTTGCCCCCCGGCGTGCCGGACTTCATGACACGGGCGCGTTTTGTCGAGCCGTCCGAGCAGGTGATCGAGGGTAGGGCGTGGTCGGGACACGCGCCGATCGTCGGCGTCGCTTTCAGTGAGGACGGTGGTGAGTCCTGGTCACAGGCAAGGCTCGAAGATTCCTTCTCGCCGTTTGCCTGGCGGCGCTGGACCTTTCGCTGGGACGCCAGGGCTCCGGGCGAGTACGAGCTCTGCGCTCGAGCGACCGACGTCGAGGGCAACACGCAGCCCCTAGACCAGGCCTGGAACCTGGAAGGGGTGCAGAACAACGCGGTGCAGCGGGTCCGCGTGCTCGTCGGCAGGGCGGGCGCCACGCAGGTTCCGGCCGACTCTCGCTAGCCTGACACTCTGATGGCTCGGCAAACTGCATCCGGGGACGCAGTCGAGCGTCTGCTCCAGGCCTGGCATGGCGAGGTGCGGGCGCATGAGATGTACCTGCGGCTCGCCGACCGCATGAGCGACTCGCGCCGGGCCGAGATCGTCCGCGCGATCGCCGCCGCGGAGGAGTCGCACCGGGAGCGGATCGAAGAGCGGCTGCGCGTGCTGGGCCAGCCGATTCCTGATCAGGCGTCGGTCAGGCTGTCGCTGCTGCAGCGGCTGCAGGCCAGGCTCGCTCCCGTCGAGACGGTCATCGCGCGGATGGAGGCGGCCGAGGAGATCGAGATCACCGACCGCTACAAGCGCTCGACTGGCGATCCCGACACTGATGCCGTGCTGGAGGAGATTCGCGTGGAGGAGGAGGGCCACTCGAGATCGCTCGAGTCGATGGAGGTGGCGCACCGCGCGGGCCCGGCGCCGTCGAGCGTGCAGAGCCGCCTCAACCGAATCCTCGGCCGCGAGTCCTGGCACCGCACAGGCGCCGGATGGATCTCAGGCGCGATCTACGGCGCGAACGACGGTTTGGCGGCGGTGTTCGGCATCGTCGCCGGCGTGTCCGGTGCGACCGGTGGTTCGAGCTTCGTGCTCACCGCCGGCCTGTTCGGTGCGATCGCCTCTGGCCTGTCGATGGCGACCGGTGCGTTCCTGGCCGAGCGCTCGGAGAGCGAGGTCGCGGCGGCCAACGTGGAGCGCGAGCGCCAGGAGATCACTGAGCACCCCGACGAAGAGAAGGAAGAGGTTTCGCTCTTCTATCAGCTCAAAGGCATCGACAAGGCGATGGCCGACCGCCTCGCCGACCAGCTGGCCGGCAACCCCGACGCCCTGCTCAAGGTGCACGGGCCGGAAGAGCTCGGCGGGCTCGAGAGCGGTGGCAACCCGGTGCAGTCGGCAGTCGCCGCGGGCGTGAGCACGTTCATCGGGGCAATGGTTCCCGTCATGCCATTCTTCTGGCTGCGAGGATCGCCGGGGGTGATCACGGCCGCGATCGTGTCGCTGATCGCGCACTTTCTCGTGGGCGCGTCGAAGGCGCTCTTCACTTTGCGCACGTGGTGGTCGGCGGGCCTGGAGATGACGCTCGCGGGTGTGATCGTGGGCGGCATCACGTACGGCATCGGCCTGGTCCTGAAGGTCGGCGGGTGAGCAATCCTGTCTGGCTAGAAGTTGATCTAGCGGTCGGGCAGCCTCTCGACTTTGATCGGTCGACCCAGCAGCGCGGACATCACCCGCGACGAAGTCCTGGGATCGCCGCTGGTCCAGAAGCGCTCGCTGGTGGCTTCACCGTCGGCACGCAGGTCGCGTTCATCGAGCACGTGCGCCAGCCGGCGAGCCACCGCGGCGCCGGTCTCGATGAGTGCCACTTGGCGTCCCGCCAGCTCGGCGATGAGCGGCTTCAGGAAGACGTAGTGCGTCGACCCGAGGACGATCGTGTCCGCGCCAGCATCGAGCATGGGGCGGAGGTAGCCCTCGACCTTGCGCCTCAGCTCGGGACCGTCGAGGTCGGCCGCCTCGACGTGCTCGACCAGGCCGGGCACCGGTTGAATGATGACCCGGACGTCCGTGCTGAAGCGGTCGAGCAGCGAGGCGAGGCGGTTCGACTCGCCGACCGCGGCGGGCACGATTGCGCCGACGACGCGGCTCTTGCTGGCGTTGACCGCCGGCTTGATGCCGGGCTCGATGCCGACGACCGGCACCGCCAGGTCGCTGCGCAGCGCTTCGGCGGATCCCGCCGTGCCTGTATTGGAACCGATGACGATGGCCTTGACGCCTTGCGCTACCAGGAAGCGGGCGATCTTCAAGCCGCGGTCGCGCACGAACTCGGGAGGCTTGTCGCCCCACGGCGCGTTCGCCGAGTCGGCGACGTAGTAAACGGACTCCGCCGGAAGCGCAGCCTGGATCTCACGTAGAACGGAGAGGCCCCCGACACCGGAGTCGAAGATGCCGACGGGCGCGCCGTTCACCGTCTGTAGGCTAACGCCTCGAGAACCCGCGCCAGCACGTCTCCCGGCATCGGCGTCGGCTGAAACCGCCTCGCCAAACGACGCCGCCCGACGAGCTCTCGAAACTCGATTTTCACTCCTCCCGTTTGACCTGGCAGCGCGTTACTTACTTATGCTTATGCCGCAATCCTGGCTCTGGGGAGTGATCTTGGGCCTCTGCGTCGGAGCAGGGGTGGTTGTCATCGGCTCCGTTCGCTACGGCTTGAGCGCGCCGCTCCTGATCCTGGGGCTCGTGCTTGCGGTCGTCTTCGGCGGCCTGGCGCTGATGGGCCCTTTCGTGCGCAGGCGTCCGCACGTAGACTGAGGAGGTGGGGGAGCGTGAGCGCATCGGCATCACGCCGAAGAGCTGGACCGCGGAGCTCCATCACGGCGTCCTCCATCTCGGTAAGCGTTGGTACGTGGTGAGCGCGGAGCTTGATGAAAGCGGCCACGCGGAAGGCGTAAGGCTGGACGGTCCCTACCCCGACAAGGCGTCGGCCGAAGCTCAGGCAAACCGCAAGAGCGGTTGAAGATTGCGGCTCTTGCGGACATTCATGGCAATCTGCCCGCCCTCGAGGCGGTGCTGGCTGAGGTCGAGCGGGAACGGCCTGACCTGATCGTTGTCTGCGGCGACGTCGCTTCGGGGCCCATGCCCGCCGAGACCATCGACGTCTTGCGCGGCCTGCCCGGTGCGCGTTTTGTGCGCGGTAACGCCGACCGCGGGCTGGTCGAAGAGTTCGATGGCAAAGAGGCATCACCGATGCCAGGACCGTTCGCGGGATGGTGCGCGAAACAGATCGATGGGGAGCAGCGCGATTTCCTCGCGTCTTTCGAGGACACGGTGACGGTGGACGGCGTCGAAGGGATAGGGCGCGTGATGTTCTGTCACGCGACTCCACGTAACGACACCGATGTGATGACGAAGGAGACGCCGACCGAGCGGGTGCGGATGTTGATGTCCGGCGTCAACACCGACCTCGTGGTCTGCGGACACACGCACATGCAGTTCGACCGCATGGTGGATCGGCTGCGGATCATCAACGCGGGCAGCGTCGGTATGACTTACGGCGAGCCCGGCGCCTACTGGGCTCTGCTCGGTCCTGGTGTGCAGATGCGGCGCACGGAATACGACCGAGACGCAGCGGCGCTGCGCATCCGCGCGAAAAACTCCGACGACGCGGAGCAGTTCGCGCGCGAGAATGTGCTCAAGGCCCCGGGTATCGAAGAAGCGATGGACTTCATGCGCAAAGTCGAGTCCAAGCAGATCGAGATGGCCGGCTAGCGCCGGCGGCGGGCGCGAAGCTCTTCGAGCGTCTTGTCTGGGGCGTTCGGTTCGATCGGGCTTGATCTGGCGGCGCGGGCAGAGCGCAAACCGGCAACGCGTTCCCTCAGCCTGGTCACCGTCGCCTCCGCGGCAAGCGCACGCGCGGGCTTGCGCTTGAAAGCCTCACGCCACGCTGGAACATCCTCGATGCGAAGGATCAGGCGCCGCAACGCCACGTCGAAGGGGAACAGGATGATCGCGAGCACGAGCAGGAGCTCGTCGATCGGAAGCGGCGCGCGCGTGGGTGGGATCGGGACGCGGAATGCCTGCGTGACATCGGTGATCACGCCACCGCCGCCGGCGCGCGCGATGGCGCGGAGCACGTTGACGTCGGTGCCGAGCTCGCGGTACTCGGGCGAGTACGGCACCACCAGTCCAAACGTGTTGGTGTGCTTGACGGCCCCGCCGGCGGTCTGGGTCAGGTGGAGCAGGTAGCTGCCGACCTGATCCGTAGGCAGGTCACCTTCGAACCTGCCTGGCCCTGTCGAGCCGAGCGTGACCTCCTGGTCGGAAAGGTCGGGCGTGACCGCGCTGACTGAGACGGCCCCGCCTGAGTAGGAGGGGGCGGTGACGAGCAGGTGCGTGTGGTCACCCTGCACCTGCGACTCCATCTGCAAGGCGGGATCGCCCGCCTGCGGGAGGGTGTAGCGGACGATATCTCCGAAGAATCGATTCGCGCTCGGCCACCGCAGCAGGCCGGCGGTCCAGCGACCTTGCGCGTCGCTCGTCCAGGCCATCACGCGGCCAAGGCCGTACTGCCAGGTTGCGAGCAGCGGATCGCCGGTTGGGCTTTGTAGGATGACGTCGGCGGCGGCGCGCGGTGTGGTCGCGACGTATCCCGACAGGGTTGGAAACGCGCCGACAGGTACGCCGGGCAGCGCCTCGAGGAGCGAGCCGAGATGCGGAGTGAACGTCCCTTCGACGATCCACGGTTTCAGGGCCTCGCTCGTCTCCTTGAGGAAGATCTGTGGCACCTCGCTCAGGCTGTTGCTCACGTAAGCGCGGCCATGTCCCCACTGCGCGATCTGGCGCATCAGGTCTGGGTCGGTTCCGTAGGAGCCGGCTGCGACCGTCGAGACGGTAATGCCCTTCTTGTAGATGGCCTCGACGATCGGCTTGTAGCTGTCGGCGGTCGCGTCGCCGTCACCGAGCAGGATGATGTGCTTCAGCGAAGCCTTGCTTTTGTCGAGCTGCGCGGCCGCGGCGTTGAGGTCGGCGCCGTAGCCGGGCGGGTCGCCGAGTGCCATGCCGTCGATTGCAGATTTCAGCTTCGCCTTGTCAGTGAGCTGCGTCAGGGGCATGACGATGTTGCCGCCGTTGCCGTTGGTGACGCCGGCGAAGTCGCGCGGCGTGAGCTGGTCGATCACCGCATCGGCCGCGCCTCGCAGGACCTGGTCGCCCTGGCTGGACTCGGTCGTCTCCAGGACCAGCATCACCGCCACGGGTGGTTTCTGCATGTTCTTGGGCAGCTCGATCTGGACCGGGAGCGTGGCCTCGAGTGGAGTTCCCGCGTATCCCCCGGGGCCGTAGCTGTTGTTGCCGCCGATCACGACGAGGCCGATGCCAAGGTCGCGCGTCGCGGCCTCCAGCAGCGCCATGCCGTCCCCGCCGAGACTCGAGGCCGGGACGTTCACGAGCACGATCGACTGGTAGGCGGCCAGGTCGGACGGAGTCCTGGGCAGCTGTGCGACCGCGATGGTCGTGGAGAGGATGCCGGCGGATCGCAGCGCCGCATCGAGGCTCGCCGCGTCGCCATCCGAGTGCTCCACGAGCAACACACGCGGCGGTCCGACGACCTGGACGAGCGCCTCGCCGAGGTTGTTCTCCGCGTACGTGTCCAGGGTGGGATCGATGGTCACGCGTACGCTGTGGAAGCCGGTGCCCGTCGGCTTGATGGCCTGCGACAGCCTGGTCTCGCCGTTGGCGAGGCTCACCTGCGTCGTCAGGAGCAGCATGCGGTCCACGTACCAGCGCACCGTGGCGGTGGTGGCGGTGTTGCTCACGATCACCGCCTGCGCGCGCGCCTGCTGGCCCTGGTTGATCGTGCCGGGCGCGTCGAGCCGGTCGACGCGGGCTTCCGCGCCCACCGGGACCGCGAGCGCGACCGCGTCGACCCGCACGCCCTCGGCGTGCAGGAGCCGCGCTTCCCCGATCGCGTCGCCGAGATTGGAGCGCCCGTCGCTGACGAGGACGATGTGCCGCCTCGTCTCCGCGGGCAGGATCGAGCCGGCAAGCTGCAGCGCCGAGGCTACGTCCGTGTAGTTGGCGTTGGGCCGGGTCTCGAACTCGGCGAACTGAGGGGCGGTGCTGATGTTGACCTCGACTTGCGGATCGCGACCGAAGCTCATCACCCCGGCTCGGTCACCGCCCCGGCGCTGGGCCAGGATCTGCCGCACGGTCTCCGTCTCCCGATCGATTGCGCTCTGGGTGCTTGCCGAAAGGTCGGCGAGGACCATCAGGGACTGCTCCGGCGGCGAGGTCTGGAACTCAAAACCGGCAAGGGCGCCGGTCAGCAGCACGACGATCAGCACGCGCAGGCCAAGCGAAAGCCGGGCGCGCCGCGGCGGCAGGGGCGGCGCCAGGCGCCACCACGTGAAGACCACGATCGCCAGCGCGATCACGCCGGCTCCCAGCAGCAGCGGGCGCGTCAGCTCAAAGCCCATGCGCGTCAGCTAAAGCCCACGATGAAAAGCCAGCCACTCGGCAACCACCAGCACCAACGCGAGCAGCGCGATCCAGGGCCAGATGCCAAGAAAACCGTGGTGAGTCGTCTGCGGCGAGGGAAACGCTTTCGCCGGAGGCAAGGCCAGGCGATCGACCGGCGCAAGCTGCGAGGCCGCGTCCGAGAAGAGGTTGACCGAAAACCACGATCGATCTGTATTGCCGCCGGCAGTCTGCTCGACGGTGTACACGCCTAGCAGGTCGGTGTCGGCGAAGGTCGCGATCGCTCCCGTGGCGAGCTGGCGGCGGCTTCCGTCCGGGCGCACGACCGTCACGCTGGTCGCCCCGCTCTCGGGCACGATCGTCACCGGCTCATCCGGATGGAAGCTGTGCCCCGGCACCGACGGCGGCAGCATCCACTCGCTGAGGTTCTGGACCAGGATCGGGAACCCTATGCGGAGCGGAAAGTCCGAGTCGTGGACGTCGAAGCCGACAAGCACCTGCCGAAACGGCTCGTCCCGGACGAGCACGAGGGGCGTCTGGACGCTGGTGATGAGGGCCCGGCCAAAGCGCGACGCGCTCATGTCCTGGCTGCGAGCCACGCGCACGTCCTGGAGCGTGACGTTCGTGAGCAGCGGGTCGCCCGCGTCCGACGCGCGCACCCGGCCGATGCCCACGGCCTTTCCGCCCGCGAGCGGGCTTCCCGAAGGCGGATCGACCATGACGAAGGGCGAATCGGGCAGCGCCGGCGGCGAAAAACGATCGAACACGGTCATCGCGTATGCCGTCGATCCTTTGTAGTCGGTCGGCGCGAGGACGTCGACCTGAAAGTCGGTGCGCAGGCGCAGCGCCTGTTCGAGGAAACGGTTTCCGGCGGTGACGAGCAGGACCCGAAATGCCCGAGGCGTGCGGGCGATCGCCGTCACGCTGTCATCCAGCGCGAAGTTGTCCTTGGCGTCGATGCGGGCGGTGACCGTGGCGGCGGCATCGGGCACGGGAAGGACGAGGTCCTGTGCCTGGCCCGCCTGCAGGCTCAGCGCACGCAGGTCGATCAAGCCCGCGTCCGATCGCCACTCGAGCGTGAGCGAGCGCGCCTGCTGTCCGAAGTTGTGCACCCGTAGATAGGCGGCGCGCGACTGTGCGCTCGTGCGGACGACGAGAGACATGAG
>Ga0066701_10000108_pt1 | contig 19409 bp, 17 predicted proteins | sample GraSoiAngelo_150_FD_66453 | JGI IMG/M metagenome (GOLD analysis project Ga0066701, IMG submission 66453) | Grasslands soil microbial communities from the Angelo Coastal Reserve, California, USA - 14_1009_09_40cm | ecosystem: Environmental > Terrestrial > Soil > Grasslands | place: USA... | reverse complement strand
ACCGCACGGTGCGTCCGCATCAAGCCATCGATTACGCCGCGCCGGCGGGAACGCCCGTAGTGGCCATAGGCCGGGGACGCGTAGAGTTCGTCGGCTGGCGCAACGGATACGGCAACGTTGTGGATATCCGCCATTCGGGAGAGACCATGTCCCGCTACGCACATTTTTCTCGCTTTGCGGAAGGCATCCATGAGGGAAAATCGGTGGAGGAAGGAGAGGTGATCGGGTACGTTGGGCAGACCGGTCATGCAACCGGTCCGCATCTTCATTTTGAATTTCTGCGGGACGGCGAAAAATTGAATTTTCTTACGCTCAAAATTCCGAAAACCGAGCGTCTGGCTGGCGATGACTTGCTGCGCTTCAAATGGCTGCGTGATCAACGGGAAATATTATTGCGACGCAGAGAGAATCAAGTCGCGGGAAGTTAACGAACCCGCCTCGTCAGTCGCGCTAATCGAACCACGCCGCCAGCCATTGTCCACCAATCATTTTAAGCCGCCGATGAGATTCAGTCATCGTGTTGTGACGTCATGAGGATTGGAGGCTGCAATCATTCCTTCGATTTCCCTTTCACCTTGGCCTTCGCTTCGTCGACGAGCGGTTGGAGTTTTTTCCTTAGGCCTGGGTCGAGCTGGTAAGCTTTTTGGAAATCTCCGTCGGCATCCTTTTCTTTTCCCTGATAGACTCGGGCCATGCCGCGGTACACGTAAGCGTCGGCGTTGCGCGGTTGGCTGCGGATCACTTCGCTGAAGTCTCGTGCCGCGTAGTCGTATTTTTCGATCCGAAGGTAAGCGAGGCCGCGATTGTAGGGCGCTTCGGGATCTTTGGGATTGAGTCGAATGGCTTCGCTGTAGTCGTCAATGGCCGCTTGAGCTTTGCCGAGTTTGGCGTTGGCGAGGCCTCGGTTATAGTAGGCATCGGCGGATTTGGGATTGAGGTTCAAGACTTCGGTAAAATCTTCAACGGCTTTTTCGCCCTGGCCCGAGTCGGCGTAGGCGACGCCACGATTGTAATATGCGTCGGTGAATTTTGAATCTAGAGCGATCGCCTCGTTGTAATCTTCGATCGCTTGCTCCTTTTTATCCAACGCCAGCAGGCTGTTGCCGCGATTGTAATAGCTGTCCGCATCTTTCGGGCTGAGGCGAATAGCCTCGGAATAATCCTTGACTGCCGAGTCGTATCGTCTCGCATCGAACTGGAGGCTGCCGCGATTGATGTAGTTTTTGGCGTCCTCCGGATTGAGCTTGATGGCCGTGGAATAATCTTTAAAGGCAAGATCGTCCTTCTTGAGACGACGATACGCGTTGCCGCGGTTGTAATAGGCCTCGGCGTCTTTCGGAGTCAAGCGTATGGCCTCGCTGTAGTCTTTAATCGCTTGCTCGTTTTGGCCGAGATCATAGTGGGCGTTGCCGCGATTGAAGTAGGCTTCGGCGAGCTTGGGGTTGGCTTTGATCGCGCGGTCGTATTCGCGAATGGCTTCTTTCGGCTTGCCGGCCTCGTGCAGCTTCAGGCCGGCGTTAAGAGTCTCTTCGGCTTGTCCGGACCAGACAGCTGTTGCCATCATGAGAAAAAACCCCGTCGCGATAAAGCGGGTTCGTTCAAGATTCACCATTGGCTTCTTTCACTGTTTTGTTGGCGCAACCTTTTGCTCGCTCATCAAAGGATCCAGCTTTTCTTTTAGGCCTGGGTCGAGCTCGAGCGCTCGCTGAAGATCTTTCTGCGCCTCATCGGTTTTTTTCTGGCGAAGCTTGATCACTCCCCGGTTGGCGTAAATATGAGCGTTCTTGGGATCGAGCTTGACGGCGTCATCATAATCTTTAATCGCGAGGTCGAACTTGCCGAGCAGAGAGTAGGCGTTGGCGCGGTTGTTATAAGCTTCGGCGTTTTTGGGATTGAGCTTGATGGCTTCGGAATAATCCTTTACCGCAAGCTCATGCTTGCCCAGGCGGCGCTCGGCAAGGCCGCGGCTGGCATATAGTTCGGGATTCTTCGGATCAAGCTTCTGGACCTGGTTGAAGTCTTGAATCGCTTTTTCGAACTCACCGAGGCCGGCGTACGCTTCCCCCCGTTGGTAATGGGCCTTGGCCGATTTCGGCGTCTGCTTGATCACTTCATCGTAGTCCTTGATGGCACGCTCGTACTGCTTCTGGGCAAAATAAGCATTGGCCCGGCTGAAAAGCGCGACAGTCAGTTTGGGATTTTGTCGCAAGGCTTCCTCAAAGTTCTTTATAGCGTCGTCGTACTGTCCGAGCTTGTAGTAAGCCAATCCCCGATTATTATAGATCTCGGTGAGCTTGGGATTGCGGCGCAGCGCCTCGTCATAATCCTTGATGGCGAGCTGGTATTGTTTCGATTCATTATGGGCATCGCCTCGCTTGTAGTAAGCGTCTACAAGATCGGGGTTGAGGCGAATGGCCTCATCGTAATCTTTGATCGCCCGGCCCGCCTGGGCGAGCTTGGCGTAGGCCGATCCCCGACCCAGATAAGCTTCGGCAGATTTAGGCGCGCCTTTGAGCGCCCGGTCGTAAGCGTTGACGGCCTCTTTGAATTTGCCGGCGCGATAATACTTCGCGCCTTCATCGAGCGCGTTTTGAGCTTCGCCGCCGTGGAGCAGGGCTGGCAGAAGAATTATCACGATCAAGCCACGGCAAAGGATTGTTTTGTCTGCTCTCATGTCTGAGAATGGTTTAACGTAAGCGGCAAGCAATGTCCAATTATGAGAGGCTTTGGCATGTCGGAGGCCGCGTTTGCCTAGACAAACGGCCAAAAAAGGAATAAATGTTGAGGAAATACACTTTCAAAAGGGGAGGATTGCAGGATGAGCGCGCAAACGGCATTGGCACACAAAACAGAAGCCGACATAGCGGAAGAGATCATCGTTTCGGCGGACTCACATATCATGGAGCCGGACGATCTGTGGGTGAAAAATCTGCCCGCATCGTTGAAAGATAAGTATCCCAAATATCCGCCTCGAAAAGCTCTGGGAGAAAAACCCGGCGGCTGGGACCCGAGAGCGCGCATTAAAGAGATGGAAGTGGACGGCGTGTCTGCTGAAGTGCTTTACCCGACGCTGGGACTTCGTTTGTTCGCGCTTGAGGATGCCGAGTTGCAGGAGGCTTGTTTTCAAATCGCCAACGACTGGCTCATCGACTACTGTCAGGTGCACCCGGATCGCCTGATCGGAATTCCGGTAATTTCGCTCTACAACATCAAAAACGCGATCAAGGAGCTCGAGCGCTGCAAGAAAGAAGGTCTCGTAGGCTGCCTGATCTGGCAGGTTCCGCCGGCGCATCTTTCCTTTGTCAGCAACCATTACGATCCCTTCTGGGAAGCCGCGCAGGATCTGAACATGCCGGTCAACCTGCACATACTCACCGGATTCAATTACAGCCGGTATGAACGGAAAGGACTCGACACCTATCGCGCTACCGTTAATACGAAGTTGTACGACGCGGCCAACTCGCTGTTCGATCTCGTATTCGGCGGGGTCATGGAGCGATTCCCTCGCCTCAAATTCGTCTATGTCGAAAACGAGATTGCTTGGATGCCTTTCCACATTCATGAATGGGACAAGTACTTTATTCGTCACTCTCCCCGCGCGCCTGTCCCCGCTATGAAGAAGCTGCCGAGCGAGTATTGCAAACAAGTCTATGCGACATTTTTTAGTGACCCGACCGGCGGACGTTTGCTCGACTGGTGGGGGTCGGATACCTGCATGTGGTCGAATGACTATCCGCACGCGGCGTCAACCTGGCCTCATTCGCGGAAAGTGATTGCCGAGGAGCTGGGCCATTTGCCGTCGGATGTTTTTAGCAAGGTCGTGCGTGAAAACGTGCTCAAGCTCTACGATTTGAAGCTTTCTGGAATAAACGCTTAGTCTCGATAAACCAACTTTGAGGAGAAACGATGGAAGCCACAGCCAGAAAAGAGAGCCAAGAGAAACCCAAGAGCTATAAATTTTCATTGAAGACGCCGTACCTCGAGAAAGGACGTATCACGCATCTATTAGCCGAGACGGAGAATCTCTGGATTCACACCAAGATCAACGCCGAAGGCGGCGAGAACGCTATTCATGCTCATCTCGACGAGGACCATTCCTTCATTGTCCTGGAAGGCGAGATGACGGTCTTCGATGAGAAGGGCAATGAGCTGGTCGTGAAGCAATACGAAGGCGTCATGATTCCTAGAGGCGCGTACTACCGTTACTTGAACACCGGCAAGGGAAACCTGATGGTCATTCGCGTCGGCGGCGGCGCCCAGAAACAGGGCGGCGAAGAGATGCGCATTCGTCCCGATGGTAAACCGCTTCCATCCCTGTCCGCAGAGAACCACCACGTCGAGCCGGTCGTGATCCCGGGTAAGTTTTTCGGTGAATCCGTCGGCTAAGAGCGCAATCTGATCGGTAGTAGCAACACTCCAAAGAAAGCAGGGCCATGTCGCTAAACAATCAAACGTTCTCCTGGGAAACGCCCCCCGAGGTATGGCGCGGCGTAAAGTCAGGCAGTAGTGCCGGGCCGGGCAGCGTCATTGCTTTGTACATCGCTCGACAACCCTCTGGACCGATGAAATTCGTAAGCGAGGTGCGCGCCTTTGCGGATCGTGGTCTGGAAGGTGATCGGTTCTTTCGCGAATCCTGGATGGCAGCGAATCGACCCGACAAGGCCGTGAGCCTCATCGAAGAGGAAACCCTGCAAGCGGCGGCCAACGGACTAGGTCGTGAGATGTTCGCCGATAAAACCCGGCGCAACATCGTTACGCGCGGAGCGGCGTTGGTCGATCTTCTGGATCGAGAGTTCACCGTTGGTGGCGTGCTTATGCGCGGGATTCGGCTTTTCGAGCCTTGCGGTCATTTGGAAAAGATCTCAAAAATCCCTGGAATCTTTCGCGCACTGGAGCATCGCAGCGGTCTCAAGGCCGCGATTCTCAGCGATGGCGTGATCCGAGTCGGCGATCCGATTGTCCTGCGAGGCGAGAGACAAATCGGCGATTTGCAACCCGCATAGCTTGCATGCAGTTCGGGCTTCACCTGCCGGCTTCCAGTTCGGCGGTAAAATCAGACGACCTGATTCGCTTCACTCGCCAGGCCGAGACGCTGGGATTTTACTGCGTCACCGTAGCGGATCACGTCATCGTCCCGAAAAACATTTCGGTTCCGTATCCTTATACGGTGGATGGCAAATACCCCGGCACCGGCTACCACCTGGAAACGCTTACGACGATGTCGTTTCTTGCCGGCGCTACCCAACGCATTCGCCTTGCTACCAGCGTGATGATTGCGCCCTATCGTAATCCCATTATCACGGCCAAAATGCTCGCCAGCCTCGACGTTCTTTCGCAGGGCAGGGTGATCGTAGGCTTGGGAGTCGGTTGGATGAAGGAAGAGTTTGATAACTTGAAGGCTCCGCGGTTTGAAGAGCGCGGGCGCGTGACCGACGAATACATTCTCGCATTCCGCGAGCTGTGGACGAACGATAATCCTTCGTTCAATGGTAAGTACTGTAACTTCTCCGACGTCATTTTTTTGCCGAAACCGATCCAGAAGCCGACGATCCCGATCTGGATCGGTGGCCATAGTAAACAGGCCTTGCGGCGGGCTGGTGAGTTGGGCGACGGTTGGCATCCTATTGGCGGTGTTCCAACGATTCCGCTGGAACCGGAGGACGTGGCTAAAGACTTGGAGACGCTTTCGGGCTACGCCCAAAAAGCTGGAAGAAATCCTAAGGATTTAAGAGTTGTTCTCAAAGGCTCGCTGTTTGATCGCGAGAAGCAAGCCACTCCCGGCAAACGCCGGCGATTCATCGGCAGCGCCGATGAAGTTGTCTCAGACATCCGCGACTACAGAAGCGCCGGCGTCGATACGATGATTTTCGACGTGCGCCAACCCAGCGTAACAGAAACCCTCGAACGCATGGAATGGATGGCGAAGGAAGTCATCGCCAAGATTTAGTACGCACGAGAGCAAATCTCAGACTGACGCCCGCGCTCTCAGGCGTGAAATGATTAAACAAGTTTTTGCGGCAGCAAGTGCAGGGGCCTATGAGCTCGGCCTGGCTGGATGTGTTATTCACCTTAAGAGGCCTCTCCTAGGTTAATCGAAGCCGCAAACACTCAAAAAAACATCCGAGTCGCAGCGCATTTTTCACATGTCCGACAGATATTCATTTGCCACGCCGCTGTGGCGGTCGCTGCGCCATCGTAATTACCGGCTCTATCTTACGGGACAACTCGTCTCGGTTTGTGGGACCTGGATGCAACAGGTCGCGCAGAGTTGGCTGGTCTATCGCCTCACCGGCTCCGCGACTTTGCTTGGCATCGTTGGCTTTGCCACGCAAATTCCGGTATTCGGACTCGGCCCCATTGCCGGAGTTATCATCGACCGCTATTCGCCCCATCGCGTCACGGTATTGACTCAGAGCGCGGCGCTTGTGCAAGCGCTCCTTCTATCCCTACTAACGCTCATGGGCTGGGTTCAACCCGCGCACATCATTCTATTGGGATTCGTGCTTGGGATCGTCAACGCTTTCGACATGCCGGCTCGACAGGCGCTAGTGAATCAAATGGTGGACGCCAAAGATTTGTCCAATGCGGTTGCATTGAATTCTTCAATGATCAATGCCGCGCGGATCGTTGGCCCTGGCTTGGCCGGCATCGTGGTGGCCAGGGTAGGTGAGGGCGCGTGCTTTACGATCAACGCCGTCAGTTATCTGGCGGTTATCATGGCGCTGCTGGCGATGAAGTTGCCGAAGAAGTCGGATGAATCAGCGAGACAATTTTCCATCGCGCACTCCCTAGTCGAGGGCCTCCGTTACACGCTTGCCACAGTGCCCATCCGGGATGTTCTCCTGCTCCTTGGCTTGGTCGGCTTCATGGGCATGCCCTATATGACCCTGATGCCGGTTTTCGCAGCTGAAATACACAAAAGCGGAGCCGATGCGCTGGGCTTGATGCTGGGCGCGGTTGGATTCGGCGCCCTCATCGGCGCTCTTTTCCTCGCGCAGCGTGCAACCGTACTTGGACTCGGTCGCATCATCGTCGTCGCGACGTTAGGGTTTGGGCTGGGGCTGATCGTTTTTACTGTTTCACGCGTTTTCTGGTTGTCGCTCGTGATTCTGATGGGGGTAGGCTTCGGTTGGATGGTGCTGATCGCGGCGAGCAATACCGCCTTGCAAACCCTGGCCGATAATGAAATGCGCGGGCGCGTTATGAGCCTTTTTTCAATGATGCTCGTGGGGATGGCGCCGTTTGGCAGCTTGCTAGCAGGGTGGCTGGCGGACCGCATCGGCGCCCCGCTGGTGGTTGCGACAGGCGGAGCGTTTTGTGCCGTGGCTGGTGTGATCTTCGCGCGCGAGCTCCCGAGGCTTCGGGCGGCTGCAAGGCCGATATTAGTGGCGCGAGGCATTATCGTTGACCCGACCGCAGGCGACGAAGCGACGGGTATCGAGCTACGATAAAAAGAATGGATTGACAGACCGGTATTTGCCGCGAGGAAACTCGTGGCAGAGCCTAGCGCTCGGAGATCGATTATTTTGGATCGCCGATACAGACGGCCGTCGCCTCACTGTTCACATCTTTGATTCGCTCATCGCTTGCTTTTGACTCGCGGGTCTTCCGTATCAGGCAAACAAAGGAAAGTCATCATGCTGTTGTTATCGGTAAAGGTCACCGAGTTCTTGGTAAATTTCGCATCTTTGAATGCTCGCCACACGTCGAGCTTTTCTTTCATATTGGCTTCGCATTGTTCTTTGGTCAGAAAGCCGCTTGCGGCGGTCCAATCATCCGTCGTGGGTCCCTGAGTCCGAGTCCATAACACCCACACTAACAGAAACCCCAAGCAACATGAAATTTTCACAGCGTGCTCCTAATTTTCTTGTGTGCGGTCTTTTGCCGTTATTTCGTGAGCATCGGCAGTACCTTATTAGTCAACTAGACCGCGCCGCGTCAAGCCAAATTTACTAACAATTTCGTTCCGAGGAGCCACATCGCGGCTGCGCGTTTCGTCCTCTTGACACATAGCAGCCAGGGGGCGTAGACGAGAGGAAAAGCGCAATTCAAAGGAGGAACCGGCAATGGCGACAAATTTTGAGGTCATTGATGCAGACGGCCACATTACCGAAGAAGACAGCCAAATGAAGGGGTACATGGATGCGCCGTATCGGGACCGGGGCGCGGTGCTTTATCCGCGTGACAACTGGGACCGATCGCTCGGGGGAACACTGGGCACGAGAGCCAAGGATGCCAGAAGCTGGCTCGATGCCATGGATAAAGGTGGGGTTTCCACAGCGGTGCTTTATCCGACCAATGGACTGAGCATCGGTTGGATTCGCGAGCCCGACTATGCGGTCGCCCTTTGCAAGGCCTGGAACGATTTCGTTTCCGAGGAATTTCAGAAAGTCAGCCCGCGACTAAAAGGCGTGGCATTGGTTCCTTTTCAGAATGTATCGGAAGCGGTCAAGGAGCTACGTCGCGCGGTCAATGAATTAAAACTCCCGGGCGTCATGCTTCCAGCGGTCGGGCTGCGCAAGCCGCTTGGGCATGAAGACTACTGGCCGATCTATGAAGAAGCGGAGAAACTGAACTGTATGGTCGGCGTGCACGCGACGGTGCGCGGCCCCCATTATTTCGCCGGGGAGATGTTTGACTACTTTATCGAGGTTCATACCTTGTCGCACTCGTTCGCCCAAATGTCACAACTCACCAGCTTTATGTTCCGCGGCGTATTCGATAAATTTCCGAAGCTCCGGGTGGCGTTCATGGAAGCCGGCTGTAGTTGGGTTCCTTATTGGATGGGCCGGATGAATGAAGAGTGGGAGAAGCGCGGCAAAGCGGAAGCGCCGAACTGTAAGAAAAAACCGAGCGAGTACTTCAAAGAGGGACGTATCTATCTGCACGCGGAAGATTACGAGCCGCTGATCGGTCCCACGGCTGCGGTCTTGGGTCACAGAGTTCTCTACTTCGCGTCGGATTACCCCCATTGGGATAATGAGTTCCCGGAAAATATCGGGCACCTGAGCCGGCGCGAGGATTTGAACGAGGAAGGGAAGAAATGGCTGTTGGCGGAAACGGCGAAGAAACTCTACAACCTGAACTGAGTGAGTTTAAGTATGGCCTCGAAGAATCGTAAAGTTTGTCTTTCCGGCCCAACCCGGCTGACTCTCGCGGAAGATTTGTTGCGTAAGGCGAACTGTGAGCTGGTGTTGGGAAAATCGGTCGATGATTTTCGATCCTACCGTTACGAGAGGCGTGAATTGATTAACCTGATCGCTGATTCCGCTGTGCTCTTCGCGGCCGGAAGGGAATTCATCGGCTCAGATATATTAGATTCCTGCCCTGACCTTCAGGCGGTGGTGAAGTCGAGCATCGGCATCGAGAACGTTGACGTTGATACCGCTACCGAGCTTGGCATTCTCTGCTGCAACAGTCCGACGCCGGAAAATTATATGGGCGTGGCCGAGGCGACGATGGGGCTGATGGTGGCGCTGTTCAAAAGGCTAAAACACAACGAAGCGTTTATGCGTGGCGGAGGATGGAAAGAGCCGCAGAATCGCGGCACCTTGATGTTAGGTAAAACCGTAGGAATCATCGGCGTTGGGCGCATCGGGCAAAACGTGGCGAAGCGCCTCGGCGCGTGGGGCATGCGGATGCTCGGCTATGATCCCTACGTCTCCCAGGAGACGGTGGCGCCTTTGGGGATCAAGATGGTTTCTTTGGACGAGCTGCTGCGCAATTCGGATCTGATCACCTTGCACGTCGTGCTCACGAAAGAGACCCGGGGCATGATCGGTCTTCGGGAGCTAAAGCTCATGAGGCCAACGGCGTTCGTCGTGAATACGTCGCGCGGGCCGGCAATCAAGGAAGCCGATCTCATCCAGGCTTTGAACGAAAAAATCATCGCCGGTGCGGCACTGGACGTCTTCGACGAAGAGCCGCTCCCCATGGACAACCCACTGCGCGCCGTCGATCCCGCGCGGCTGATCTTGACGCCGCACATCATCGGCAATAATCCCGGCTCTCTCGAAGCCGGCCAGCGCATGGCGGCGCAGAGCATTCTGTCGGTTCTCGAAGGCAAGCTGCCCGACACCGTGGTCAACCCGGCGGCGGTCGAACGCTGGAAGCAGAGGTTTTGGACGTAGGAGTAGAGACGAGCAAGAAGCGGAATGGTAACAAGATTCGATGAGACGCTATTTACAAAATCGGGCGCAGCCCCCTCTGTTCTCTGCCCCGCGACGGGGGAGATGGCAGAGGGGGATCTTTCGCCTGTTTTTGTTTGGTTGTGGCGTAGGCGCGCTAGGGTTGTGGTGGCCGATCTCCGCGTTCGCAACGGATAAATTGGTCGGCATCCATTCGTCGCGAACCATGTCTCAATCCATGCCGTGGATCGCTCAAGAGGCCGGCGTTTTCAAAAAATACGATCTCGACTTTCAACTGGTTTTCATAGCGTCATCGGGCATGGTTACGGCGGCCCTATTAGGGGGCGACGCCGAAATGACGTTGACCGGAGGGGTGGGAAACGTTCGCGGATACGTTCAAGGGGCCACGGACTTGGTCTTTGTCGGCAGCGCCAAAAACGTCATGACGCAAAACATCGTTGTCGCGCCGGCGATCAAAAAGCCGGAGGATCTCAAAGGCAAAAAAATCGGCATCACCCGGATCGGTGGAAATTCACAATACTTTACCATTCAAGCATTGAGACGCTTCAATATGGAACCCGGGCGCGACTTTAGTTTTATCCAGACGGGCGGAGATCCTGAAACGCTTGCCGCGCTTCTCAGCGGGGGAATCGATACGGCGGTGTTAACGCCACCCACCGACGCCCAAGCGATAGCGCAGGGTTTTCATTATCTGGTTTACGGTCCCGATCTCAAGATTCCTTATGCGGCCGCCTCTTTCGTTACGAAGCGCTCCGTGATCGGCAAGCGCCCGGAAGTGATCGGACGGTTCATGCGAGCCATGGCCGAGGCCTCCAAGATCATGCACACGGACCGAGAGTTTGTTTACAAGGTGTTGGGAAAGTATCTGCGCGTCACGGACAGAAACGTTTTGGACTCGGCGTACAGCGCGGAGATCAAAGCGATGGAGCCACGGCTGGCGATCAAAATCGAATCGTTGCACGCGATTCTAGACGAAGTGGCGCAGAGCGATGCTCGAGCGAAGAAAGTGAAGCCGCAGGAGCTTGTGGACAGTCGTTATCTCGACGAAATGGAAAAGAGTGGGTTCATGGATCGATTATGGGCGAAGAGGTAAGAGCTAGTCTCCTTGAAATAAAGTTCGTTAAAGAAACCTCCGCCGATCCGCGCCCGATTTCCCCCTTTGGCAAAGGGGGTAAGGGGGATTTCAGCGCGACCGGCAGAACAAATCCCCCTAAATCCCCCTGTTTCCAAGGGGGACTTCAGTGGCGGACAGTCGTGAAATTTTTAAACGGACTTCGGAAACACCACACTATGTTCCGATGCGTCGTCTTTGCGGTGCTCGTTTACGGTTGGCTCGTTCCGGCATCGCTGCCGGCCGCGGAAAAGCTTACCACCATTTATTCCGCCAGAGTGATGTCCCAGTCGATGCCCTGGATGGCCCAGGAAGCTGGTTTGTTCAAGAAATACAACTTGGATTTCAATCTCGTGTTCGTTTCGTCCTCGAGTATCGTGACTGCTGCGTTATTAGGCGGAGACGCTGAGATGACGTTGACAGGCGGCATCGGTAACGTCATCGCTTATGTGCGGGGATCCACGGACGTGGTCTTTGTCGGCGGCGTGAAAAACGTGATGACGCAAAGCCTGGTGGCGGGAGGGTCAATTAAGAAGCCGGAAGAACTCAAGGGGAAAAAAATCGCGGTCAGCCGCATCGGCGGCAACACCCACTATTTCACGATACAGGCTCTACGAAGATTCGGCATGGAGCCCAACCGGGATTTCAGCTTTATCCAAAGCGGCGGCGACCCGGAAGCTTTAGCAGCCCTAATGGCCGGTCAAGTCGACGCGGCGGCATTGACTCCCCCATCGGACGCCAAGGCACTGGCTAACGGTTTTCACTATGTCGTCTATGGTCCTGATTTGAAGATTCCGTATGCCGCTACGGCCTTCGTCACAAAGCGCTCGGTGATAGCAAAACGGCCTCAAGTCATCGGCCAGTTCATGCGCGCCATGGCGGAGGCAGCCAAAATCATGCACACAGATAGAGACTTCGTTTATAAGGTGTTAGGAAAGTATTTGCGGGTAACCGAAAGAGCCGTGTTAGACGCGGCCTATAACGCCGAAATCAAGGCGCTGGAGTCCCGGTTAGTGATCAAGAATGAGGCTTTGCAGGCCATCCTCGACGAGGTTGCGCAGACGGAGCCGCGCGCGAAGAAAGTCAAACCGCAGGAATTGATCGACAGCCGTTATCTGGACGAAATGGAAAAGAGTGGATTTTTTGATCAACTATGGGCTAGAAAATAGCCTAAAGGAGGAGCCATGGAAGAGTTAATAATCTCGGCAGACTCGCATGTGATTGAAGTCCCGGATCTATGGGAAAAGGGGATGCCCGAGTCACTCAAAGAACGCGCGCCAAAAGTCTATTTCGACGAAAAGAAAGACGCCTGGTTGTTTGGCTCGGCGGAAGTGATACCGCAAGCGGTAGGTGGCTTATTCATGGCGGGGCAACGTCCGGACAATCTGGAGAATTTTCGCCGGGCCGGATTCTCCGTGGCACGACCCGGAGGCTGGGATCCGATCGTGCGCATGGCCGACATGGAAACGGACGGCGTATCTGCTGAGGTCCTCTATCCAAGCTTGGGACTCGGTTTGTTTTGTGTCGAAGACGCGGCGCTGCAGGAAGCTTTGTTTCGAACCTACAACGACTGGCTGATTGATTACTGCCAGAAAGTTCCGGATCGCTTATATGGCATTGCGCTGGTTTCAATGTACGATATCGATCACGCGATCGCCGAGACGGAGCGCTGCAAGAAAGAGGGGATGGTGGGTACGATGATCTGGCAGGTTCCGCATCCGAAGTTGCCCTTCACGGCGGAGCATTATGAGCGCTTCTGGGCTGCTTCCCAAGATCTCGACATGCCGGTTCATTTGCACATCCTGACCGGCTTCGGTGCCAGCATGCATCGCGGGACGGCAAAGGGAATCACCCGATATCGTAACAGTGTGAGCCAGACCCGAGAGATTGAAGACGCTCTGTTCGAAATGATCTTTTCGGGAGTCTTTGAGCGGTATCCAACGTTGAACATCGTCTCGGTGGAAAACGAGGTCGGCTGGATGCCGTTCTGGCTCGGACAGTGCGACAAAGCCTTTAAGCGTCATCGACACGCCGAAAAGCTGACCATCGATAAATTGCCGAGCGAATATTTCAAGCGGCAGGTCTATGCGACGTTCTTCAACGATCACGTGGGCGGGCGGCTGTTCTCGTGGTGGGGCGCTGACAACTGCATGTGGTCCAACGACTATCCGCATCAGAACTCGACCTGGCCAAATTCGCGGGACGTCATCGCTCGCGATATGGGTCATCTGGCGGCGGCAGATCGCGCAAAGCTGCTGAACACTAATGTCACAAAGCTTTACAACCTGAAGGTAACGACCGCGGCCAAGTTATCGGGCAATGGCGACGCCGTGGCGACGCATGCTTGAAGGACAGTCTCAGTTCAGTCACGGAGGAGAAAGTTATGGAATTACGCGAAGCAATAAAGGTCTTGGATTCCGACGCTCATGCGCGTGATCTCGATGAGGACATCAGGCCCTACTTGGTCGAGCCCTACCGCAATCAGAGGGCGCCGTTTCTGCCGCGGGAGATTTACGACCGCAACCTCGGTGGGACCCTGGGCCACTCAGGCGCAAAACACGAAGAGCGGCTGGCGGCCATGGACAAGCAGGAGATCGACACGGCGGTGCTTTATCCCACCAGCGGTCTCGGCATTGGTCGAGCCCGCGAGCCAAACTACAACGCCGCGCTTTGCCGGGCGTATAACGAATTCATTTCCAACTACTGTAAAGCGTCGCCGCGGCTCAAGGCGGTTGCCAACCTCCCCGTCAACAATCCCGCGGAAGCGGCGAAGGAATTGAATCGCGCCGTAACCAACCTGGGGTTGTGCGGCGGCATGTTGGCGGCCCAAGCGCACAGCAAAAATCTGGGCCATCCTGAATTTTATCCGCTTTACGAAGAAGCGCAGCGATTGAACACGCCGATCGCGGTTCACGCGTTCGGCGGCGACGAGGCCGGCAGCGAGATCTTCGATCAGTTTATTTGCCTTCACACGACGGGCCATCCGTTTCCGGTGCTGCGGCAACTTACGGCGATGGTTTTCGGCGGCATCCCGGAAAAATTTCCCAAGCTCAAAATCGGTTATCTGGAAGTGGGCTGCGGCTGGATCCCATATTGGATGGAACGAATGGACGAGGAGTGGGAGAAGCGCGGCAAGGTCGAAGCGCCGCTGTGCAAGAAGAAACCGAGTGAGTACCTGACGGGCGAAAATATTTACTACGGCTGCGAACCGGAAGAGAAGATGATGGGCTACGTCGTCAATGAGATCGGTTCAAAGACTCTCATGTACGCTTCCGATTATCCGCACTGGGATATGAGCTGGCCGGAATCGGCTGTGATCATCTGGCGCAGAGAGGACCTCTCCATGGAGGCAAAAAAAGATATCCTGGAAAACAACGCGAAGCGGTTTTACGACTTGAACTGACGAGGCGCTCGCTCGCGTCACCCCCACTCTAACTCTCCCCCATCGAGGGGGAGAGAATAAAGTCGGAAGCCCACTAAGACTGTAGCGCGTAAACTTTAATGATCCGCCTCGCATTAACTTAGTTCCTAAGACGCTAGACAGGAACCGGAAGATTCGAAACTCAAACTTTAAGGAGTCATCATGATTCAAACCAAAGGATTGACAGGCGCGCAGACGATGCTTCGCGTGTTGGGCGAGATGGGCGTGGAAAGAATTTTTGCCTCGCCGGGATCGGAGTGGTCTCCGTTGTGGGAGGCTCTCGCCGAGCCGGGAGTGGAAAGAATGCCGCTCTATATGAGCACCCGACACGAGGAAGTCGCGCTGGGCATGGCGAGCGGCTATGCGAAGTCCAGTGGAAAGCTCCCGGCGGTTGTAATCCATACGACCGTTGGTGCGCTTCATGGCGCCATGGCGATGCGCGCGGCGCTGCACGAACAGGTTCCCATGATTGTCTTCACCGGCGAGTCGATTGGCTTTGGCGAAGATGGAGGCCCGGACCCAGGCGGACAGTGGATGGGCCATCTGGCGGATATGGGCGGACCTGCGAAGCTGGTCGACCATACCGTCAAATGGAGCTTTGGCGTCAATAACAAGTCCATTCTTCCTTCCACCATCCAACGTGCTTGCCGAATTGCCATGGCGGCGCCCAGAGGTCCGGTTTTCCTGTCGATGCCGATGGAGTTTTTATTCGACAAAATGACCAAAGATGTTCCCTCGGAGCGCGGCGAGGCACCGGGCGCCACCGCTGATCTAAAGGGGATTGACGAATTGGCGGACATGCTCGCGGGCGCGAGAAGCCCGGTCATCATCGCCGAAGATGCGGGGCGCACGGCGAAATCCGTTGAATGTTTGGTGGAGATCGCCGAATTGCTCGGTTGTCCGGTGGTGGAAAGCCGAAGCACGGGCTCGCTCAATTTTCCCCGGACCCACGCGCTTCATGGCGGCTACGATCCGAAAGAATATGTGAGCCAGTCGGATGTGATTTTGCTTCTCGCGGTCATCTCGCCGTGGCATCCGGCATCGTTAACACCTCCTGCGGGCGCGAAAGTTGTGGTGTTGGATGAAAATCCATTGCGCGTGGAACTTCCTTATTGGGGATATCAAGCGGATCTGTGCTTGACCGGGGAAGTCGAAAGCTCACTGGAGCACCTGCTTACCGCTCTTAAAAAGAAAGTTTCAAAAGGGGACGCGGAGCGCCGCGAGCGCGCCGAGGAGTTGCGCACTAGGAACGAAGCGCGGCGAAGGAAATGGCGTGAAGATGCGCTGGCGCTTGCCAACACCAAGCCCATGGATACGCGGTGGGTCGCGCACGAAATCAGTCAGGTGCTTCCTGCCGATGCTATGGTCGTGGAAGAAACCATCACCCATCGGTTGGCGGTTCACCGTTATCTCGACGGTTTGAAACCGGGTTCGTTCTTCGCTGGATGCATTGGCGGCCTGGGCACGGGGCTTTCGACGGCGCTAGGCGTGAAGGCTGCCAACCCGAAACGGCCGATGGTTTGCCTCATCGGTGACGGATCTTTCAATTATGATCCGGTCCCAGCGGCGTTTGGAGCCGTCCAGGAACATAACTTGCCCATGCTCATCATCATGTTTAATAATCAAGGCTATCTATCTCAAAAATCAGGGATTCCAAGATATTATCCCGATGGCCACGCGGTTAAGACCAACAACTTTTCCGGGCTGCACATCGTTCCTTGTCCCGAGTACGCGGCGATGGCCAAAGTCTTCGATGGCTATGGCGAGAAGGTTGAAGAGCCTGGCGAAGTGCGGAAAGCGGTGGAGCGTGGTCTCAGGGCAGTGGCCGGCGGGCAACTAGCGCTGATCGACGTGCGCCTAAAGCCGGTGGAACAGATCGTCGACCGGGGCGAGGGATAATCGGACGGCTGACCTGTTTTGGGAAATAACTTAAAGGAAATCTCATGGGAAGTAGTTTCCATGATCAACTAGTTTCCACGCGTGACAAAAAGCACAGCAAAAACCACCCGTTCTTCGAGCTGTGGGTACAGGGCAAGCTCACCAAGGAGCAGACCGCGCTTTACTGCCTTCAGCACTATCACTATGTCTGCGACTATTTGAATTGGATGGCCTATGAAGCATCACAGATTCCGCAGCGGGATGTGAAGGCCTACTTGTTTGAAAACCTCGGCGACGAAGAAAATCCCGATGACCGGCATCTTGACATGCTGAAGGACTATGTCGCCGCCAGCGGCTTGAGTCGTGACAACGTGGAGAGCTCGGTGGTGCTTGTCGGCACCGAGGGGCTGCAGAATTGGGGCTGGCGAATGGTTTATCAAAAGCCGTGGCAGGCGGTGGTGGCGGGCATGTTCATAGGTTTGGAGTCACAATTCTTGGATATCTGTAAAAAAATTGTTCCGGCACTGCACCAGCACTATGGTTACAAACCCGGTGCCCGCGAGATTCGTTTCTTTGAAGAACATATTCACGCGGATGAAGTCCACGGCTCCAAGGGCTTTGCTATCGTGGAAAAATACTGCGACACGCCTGAGCTGCAAGCGCTCGCCATCAAGACCGTCGAAGAGGCAACGATTCGCCGCTGGCGCTATATGAACAGCATCTATTGGTATGCGCTTCACGGCAAAGAGGATGACACGCCGACCTTTCAAGCCTAGCGAATCACGGATTCCAATCAGCAATGGAAGTCGGAATGAAAATTCGTATCGACGGTGGGGTCGTAGTGGCATGGTCTGCCACCGGCCACGAGCGTTCCGCCCGCATCGATGACGGCGCTAGCCGAGCTTGGGACAACTGGGCGAGTCGTGATTGGGCGGGAAGAACGGTAAAGCAAATCATTCCGCCGGCGTTTCCAACTCGCAAAAGCTGATTTTTCAGATTTTTTATTTTCGTCTTAGCGATCTTATTTTTTTAAATAGATTGACCATTCCCGTTTTTCTCTGCTATCTGAAGTAAAACTTGCTGTTCGTATTTGCAACTTTTCCGATTCGAAAGGTTTGGAATGCGCTACGGGTTTTTAATCGATCAGCATCGTTGCATCGGGTGCCACGCCTGCACCGTGGCCTGCAAGGAAGAACACAACATCGCCGTCGGTGTAAATCGCACGTGGGTCAAGTACATCGAGAAGGGCCATTATCCCGATACGCGGCGGCACTTCGCGGTGCTGCGGTGCAACCACTGCGACGATGCACCGTGTATTGAAATCTGTCCCACGGTCGCGCTGTTCCGAAGAGCCGACGGAATCGTCGACTTTGATAACGAACGCTGCATCGGCTGCCAGTCATGCATGCAGGCCTGCCCGTACGACGCTCTCTACATCGATCCTGATCGAAACACGGCAGCGAAATGTAATTTCGACGCGTCGCGAGTCGAGATGGGATACAAGCCCGCCTGCGAAGTCGTCTGTCCAACGCAGGCGATTCTCTCCGGCGATCTCGACGATCCGGAGAGCGAAATCAGCCGAAGGATCGCCATGGAAAAAGTGAGCGTGCGAAAGCCCGAGAAAGGGACCAAGCCCAAACTATTCTACGCCGGAGTCGATGGAGATTTGCTCAATCCCACGATGATGGAGCCGCAGTCGGCGCACTTTTGGGCCGAGAAGCAGCCTGGCGAAGATCTTTACGCGCTGAAGAGCGTCAATCCCGAGCGGCCCATTCCCGGCGGCGCGCGCGAGGTCTATGACGTGCCCCACGCGACGCCTTGGGGAAAAAAGATCGCTTCGTACCTTTGGACGAAGTCAATCGCCGCCGGCGTGCTTTTGGTCGCGGCCTTATTGTTGAACATGGGATTTGAACACGAGGTCCTGACGTTGCAGCTCGTTAGCCCGGCGCTTGCTTTAGTCTTCTTGGCGATCACGATGCTTCTTCTGATTGTCGATCTGAAACGCCCAGGACGCTTTTTCTATATTGTCACCAAACCGAACTTCGGTTCCTGGCTGGTGTTGGGCGGCTACATATTGTTCGCTTACGGCGGGCTGGCGGCATTATGGTTGATTTATGGTTTGACCCAGGATTCGGTCGCTCCGTGGTTGTTCTGGCCGACAGCTTTGCTGGCGCTGGCCTCCGCGGGTTATTCAGCCTTTCTATTCGGCCAAGCCAAAGGGCGCGACCTCTGGCAAAGTCCGCTCTTGTTCTGGCATTTGGTCATGCAAGCCCTTGCGGCGGGCTCGGCAACATTGATTTTAATTTCTCCGCTAACAAAAGTCAGTGTCGCTTTGTTTTTACTGCTCGGCCAATTTCTGGCCATTTCACTCTTAGTCATGTTGGCCATCATCGTGGGCGAACTCATGCTGGCGCACGGTTCTGAAGAGCTGCAGCGCGCTACGGCATTGGTGACGCGAGGGGCTTTAGGAAGGCAATTTTGGATTTTAGTTATCGGCATGGGAATTGTTCTGCCGCTCGGATTGATCTTGTGGCCTATACATCTCTTCTCATATCTCGGCGCGGCGATTCTCGCTCTGATTGGGCTATGGTATTACGAAAACCTGTGGATCAAAGCGGGCCAGGCAATGCCGCTGAGTTAAGAGACTGTGTTGTAATGTCGTACACGCTCCGATTGTCATCCCGAGCCTACGCGAGGGATCCAAGATAGATTTCTCGCTGCGCTCGAAATGACACGACGAGTGGACGGGGTCGTCATGGAGGATCTTGAGTCAATGTCAAAAAGGAAATCAAATGAATGACGCCAGGCAACCTCTCAATCCATCGGCGGCGCGGCTTGAGCCTCCGAAGGG
>Ga0066701_10000106_pt1 | contig 19562 bp, 38 predicted proteins | sample GraSoiAngelo_150_FD_66453 | JGI IMG/M metagenome (GOLD analysis project Ga0066701, IMG submission 66453) | Grasslands soil microbial communities from the Angelo Coastal Reserve, California, USA - 14_1009_09_40cm | ecosystem: Environmental > Terrestrial > Soil > Grasslands | place: USA... | reverse complement strand
CGGCCGAGCGCGTCGTAGTCGTTGTCTTTCTGACCAGGCAGACTCCCCACCGGCATGGGTCCCGCGAAGTTGGCGAACACCTGATCGCCCTCGCCGGCGCGATGGGTGATGGTGCCGTAAACTTCGAGGTTCTCCCACCACCTGAGCCATTCCGCGATGGCGTCAAGCTCAGCCTTCTGGTCGTTCAGGTCCGTGGGTCGTGGGGGACCACCACCCTGCGCAATCCATTCCCGGAACTTCTTCGTGTTCCCTGCTCCCAGGCACGCGGCCAAGAAATCGACAAGTTTTGTGGACTTGTACTGGCCGTCTCGTTGGACGTAGCCGAGCGACAGGCCCACGGTGTACGACGTCCGCCAGCTCTGCTGCATGCCCTCCGGTGGCTTACCGATTTCCGTCAGCAGGCGAGACTGTTCCTCACTCTTGAGTTGGAGTGGGAACCGCACCTGATAGTTGCCGTACTTCTCCGACAACTTCAACTCGGGTACCCCAACCAACCATCGCCATAGTCCTTCGGCAACGAGCAGCCATTCGCTTTGTGTTTGATCCGTTGCTCGTCTAAGTAGAGACATCTGCATTTCCTCGACCGATAGGTTGGTGAGCCACCACTACACTCGGCACTTCGCTCGTTTCAAACTCCAGCACCAGACTGCGTACGCCATGCTCAACGCGTACCACTGGCGGCTCCAAGCGCACGTGGTCCGAACTGTCGTCGACCAGCCAGCTGCCCTTGACCAGCGCATCAAGTGTCGACTTCAAAATGGCCGTGAGATTGTCTCCGTCACGGCGGCGAGTAATTGGAAATGTCCACGTTGGGCGGATGACGACCAGCCCGTCATGCATGTCAGGAAGACGTTGCATCCTTGCTTCGGCCCATATCCGCTGCTGCACCTGTTTCACAGCGCGATGACGAGCCATGTGGTGTGCCCTGCCATTTGGCGAGAGCGCCAGGGCAATTTCTGGCAAAGGAAACGACACCAACTCCAGCCTGGCGGTCGTCACGCCACGTCCTCACCGAACAGGTCCGCCTGGTGCCGCTTGCGTTTCGGTGGCTTCTGTACCGCTGGCTCCGGCTTCATCAACAAGATGTCATGCCATGCGTCTCATCGCGCGTCCATCGCATCCGCCAGCGCGCGTCCAACTTCTTTAGCAACCGCGCGCCACACGTCTTGCTGGACAGGTGCAGCACTCGCAAAATGCGACGTTCGTTGGGGGTGAACGCGGCGGTCATGCGACACGTTCTAGGTCCGAATCGAAGGCAAACCGCGTATGCGCATCCTCCCCTTTGCCGGCCTGAAGCATGTACGCCGGCTCTCGGTCGGTGTGCCAGAAGTCCCGCCGTGTTAGCCCTCGGTGGTTCTTGATCTGGACCCTATCGCCGGGTTGGAACCGCGCCGGCCCGAGCAACGTATCGATCAGTAGCGTCATGCTGCCCTCCGTTGCTGCGGTGCGCCTATCCTCTGACAGCATCTACAGCCACCGTCTCGCGCGCGGTTCTTCAGGCAGCGCCGGTGTCCGTTCTCGCACTGCGGACTATCGTCGGCACCCCAGGCGTGGTACGACGCGGGCAGCGCAATGTTCGCGCGGTCGAAGGCCAGCACACGCCGACCTCGGTCCATGAGCACCATGCGGCGTGCTGGACCGGTGTTGTGATTGATCGTTCGTGCCATCAGGCGATCAGCACTTTCGAGTCATGCACAATTTCGGCCCCCGGTACGATCTCGCCGTCACGGCGGTATGCCGTCATGATGGCCCGCTTATCCACGTCATCGATGATCCTGACGCGGTGATAGTCGCTCGGGACTTGCGCGGAGTCCGAGACTTCCACGTGTGGATACGACCGCACGGAAATGGTGAAGCGATCCGTCTCAATCCGCTTCTGCCCAATCGCCTCCATGTTCCGACATAAGTAGGACCTGAGCCGTTCCGCGCGAGCCTCGCACACGTCCGCGCGTTGCCTGAGACGGTTAGCCTCAGTTTTGCGGACGATGGCCAGTCCTTCGAGATGCGCCACCAGCCCGGCGATGGATCCGGCCTTCTGCACAAAGCTGCCAGCGATGCGGTCTAGTTCCAATTCCAGGTCAGGCGTGCCCTCGGGGTCTTCGGCAGCTTCCAACAGATCGAGGATGCGGTTGTACTGATCGCTCAAAGCGTAGAGCGTGGTCAGCTTCTCGGCGCTGGTGATGAAGGCGCGTTCCAGTTGAGCGCGTTCGACGGGGATGATCCGTTCGACGTTGCTTTCGACGCTCATGGCAGTTTCGCCAGTACCACAGTCCGCGGTTCCACCGGCTCGCCGTGGTCAAAGGCCAGGATCAGGCTGGCGGAATCGTGCCAATAGTGCTGCGCCGACCTCGGCCGGCCTATGCTCCAATATTGCCGCGCCGACCTCGGCCGGCCTATGCTGATGAGCACATCACGGGACGTGACGGTCACCGCCACGAACCGAATCCTCCGCCTTCGCAGCCAGCGTGTGACAGCCAACGCGAGCGGGCACTTGTCCGCATCGCTCGGTTCTCCGTGCATGATGTCGTCGACAGTGACCTCAACCGCAAACCGCTCGGGCAGCACGCCGGACTCCGGGCGCGCGACAGTGGTGTTCACGATGTCACCCTCCCAGTCTGTCGTAGGTGCCGCCAGAACCGCAGCCGCCGAATCTGCTCAGGCGTGAATTCCATTGCGAGAACTGCCGTTTCGACCACACGACACGCGGGACACTCCAGTTCTGTGCCAGGTCGTGGCAATGGGCCCATAAAGTTCCAGGTACACAGTCGGGTCACGTGTCCGCACGCCAGTGTCAGATCGGCACGGCCCTGACCAATGTGGAGCTTCATCACGGTGGTCACGGCTCGACTCCATCGAGCCACCATGCACGGATATACCGCAGCGTGCCGTCCGGATTCCGCGGGGCCACCAGGTAGGTAGCGGGGCCACCACAACGGGCGCACGTACAGTGTATCCGCGCGACGTCGCCGCGATGGCCACAACTCGCGCAGAACACTGGGCCACCGGTCGGGTCGAGCGTGACCATCTCGTCGCACCACGAACAGGATTTGCGCACCCTGCCTATCGCGTTCACCGGTAGACCTTGATCCCATCTCGATCCTCGGCGCGCATGGTCGAGCGGTGGTCCGCCAGTCGGCCGATGATCTGTTCGGGTGTTTCCTTGATGGCATAACTGCCGCCAGCGCTGAGCGTGATATACGAACCGGCACCGATCGGATGCGGTTCGTACCTCCAGCGATCCGCGAAAGACACGATGTGATCGGGATTGACGTAGAACGGTTCGGTCTTGCCGCTTTCGAAGATGCGGGTCAACTCGATGGGCCTCATGACTCTGATGGCCCTGTAAAATCGATGGTGGTCGGGATCGGCATCATGGTGCCTTTCTTGACTGAACTGGCACCCGTTCATAGCGGGTGCCTTTTCGTTTCCTAGCCGACCGGACTAGGAGCGGATGCGTTGACCACGCTGAGCGTGGCATCGAAACAAGATGCACAAAGCAGCTCGGGCGCCGTCCCGCCGTGCAACATGGCCAGGTGGCCATGCCGCGCGGGGTCCAGCGACCCGAGCAGACGGCGGATGGTGCGAGCCATCTCTTCAGAGATCGGCGCCTCACACGAGCCGCACATGACGGTCATGCGAGGCCCTTGAGCCAGCGCCCGACCGCCAGCGGGACCAGCAGGCTGAGCACACACCACACGCAGAGAAGGGTCATGCCGCCACGACTTCCTTGGCTTCGTCCTCGAGTGCGCGCTCAAGCAGGATTTGTGTCTGCGTACTCAGCGGCCGACGCTCACGCTGGGCGAGATCGCGCAACCGGTCGTAGAGCTCGGGCGGAATGTTGAGCAGGAGCCGTTTGTAGGGACGTGCCTGCCGCACAGCCACATCTGCCACCTTAGATCCTCCTGCATCCGTTACGCAAATGTACTTGATGCACGGAAGCATCATACAATCTGTACTTCCCAGGTGCAAGTTGTTACTATGCACACGGAATGGACATACGTGAACTTGTCCTGGAGGCGCTGCGCACTCTTGAGGTTGACCAGGCCGGGCTTGCCAAACGTCTCGGCCGCAGTCAAGCAACGGTCAGCCGATGGGTCTCCGGAGACGCGACCCCTGATTACGAGAGCTGCTTACGTTTGGCCCGCATCGTAGGAATGCCTGCCCGCCGTGTGCTCGAGGTCGCTCGTCTCGACACGACGTTGGTGCCCGACGACACGCCCGAGTCGCAACCCCCGCTCGAACCACGACTGGCCATGTTCCTAGCCGAGATCGAAACAGGCTGGCGGACCATGGACCAGCAGGCCCGCGAAATGGCTGAACGTGGCACGCGAGCCCTATTTCGTGTTGAGGACGTCCGTCGCTCGCGGCGTGTCACAAATTCCGACGAGGGATTTGATAAATCTAATGAATACGATCAACCATTCGACGAGCGTCCCGTCTGGATGCGTCATCCTGCGGAACAACCCGCGCGGTTTCCGCCAGTGAAGCGCGTACAGCGGACTGTGACGCCGGCGCCCGTAACACGCGAAACGCTGACTCCAGCAGGTGTCGCGCGCTAGGTAGTAGCCGTCACAACAGCGTTACGAATGTAAACGGCACATTGAGTGGAATTGAGCGAGTAGCACTAAACCGAGCGTACGGTCGGCAGCGCCGATTTAGGGTGCGAGCTGCTGCGGACTGGTCGGTTGCGCTGGGGAGCGCACACACACGGCGAGCAGCGGAGGCCGACACGTCCATTCACTCGGTGCTCTGTTTGTGTGGCGCGGAGATGCGCCGTTCCGTTCAGCCGATGCCAGTCGGGGCCGACTTGTGGGAGTGCTCGTCGTGCCTGAGCTGGGTGTCGTTTCGAGGAACAACGCCGTATGGAGAATGCTGGACCATCCGACCATTCATTCCACAGGCCCCGCGTCGACGGGGTGGTTTTCGCCCTGAGCCGCCTGGTCGCAACGGCTCGGGAGTCCTATCGTGAGCCGTTGCTGGACGTGCTCTACCAGTACCGTCGCCGTGAGGGCCTGTTCACGAGCAGGCCGAAAGCCCTGTATCAAAGGCTGCGCCGCGGGCCACTGATGAATGGGCCACACGACGGCCGGGGCCGCCCAAGCCAAGGACCGCACCCCGACCAGTCGCCGACCAACCCCCTCGAAAGGAGGCAGGTCATAGGAAAGTAACACGGTTTGACAAAAGGCGCGGCCTGCTGTACCAGGCCGCATCGGGGGAAGGGAAACGAAGTGGTAGAGGACATCGTCACCATCCGCAGCGACGAGCTCGAAGCGCTGAGGAACATTGTCATGGCGGCCGAACGCGCGCGGTACTTCCAGACAGGCTACGGCTGGGTCGAGGCGCTCGACGCCGTGTGGAACGCGCTCGGCGTGTACTACCAGTTGATCCCTGCCCGCCGCCCATCGGGTACCGAGCCGCACTTCAAACCGTAGCCTGATCCTGTAGCAACCGTTCGACCTCGCTCTGGCGAACGCGCCAGCCAGCCGTTGTCTTTACGGCTCTGAGCGTGCCTCGCGCAATCCAGCGCCGTATGGTTTTCTCGGCTACCTGAAACCTCTGTGCCACCTGACGCACGGTCAGCAGAGGGTCATCGTCCACCCTGGTCGCCAGAGTAACACGGTGGGTGTTATAGGGCTAGACGGCTACATAACCGTGGTCTATGCTGGCATGCGATGGGCTACGTTGGCATACTCGCCTTCGTCATCTTTGCCCAGGCGGCTCCGGGGAACGCTATCGTGACGCCGCCCCAGCCGCCACCGATTCAGACCACGGTCAAGAACGAAGTGACTGTCCAAGCCCCGCCGATGGATCCGGCCCAGGTCCGCGACGCGGCGATCATGGCCGATCAGGCATTCATCGTCAATGTCGCGCAGCCTATCCCGGTTGAGTGGGCAAACGAGCTGTGCTCGCTCCCCGACTTCTGGCGCACCACGCCGCCCGATTGGACGTATAACCGCGCCGAGCTGCGCGACCTGGCCGTGAAGGTCGCCGTGGCCGCGAACGGGCTACTGGTGCTGGCATTGATCGCTCAGGGCCTGGGCCACGCGCTCGGAGGCCGTCAGCTCGGTATGGGCCGCGTGCTGGCTGCGATGGCCCTGAGCCTTGGCAATCTCACGTGGTGGGAGTGGGGCATCGGCCTGAACAACGCGCTCGCGACGACGATCGCGGCGCCCGATCTGTGCGGCTCGCTCATCAAACCGCACCTTGAATTGCAGACGCCCGAACCCGGCCAGGCGGTCGCCGCGCCGGTGCTGGTGATCGTGTTCGCCATCGTGTCGCTGCTGTTGCTGCTGTCGCTGTTTTTCCGCCTGGGCTTCCTCGACGTGCTGCTGGTGTCCGGGTCGCTGTTCGGAATCCTGTGGGCAACTGAAGACACCGAGCGGTTCGCACAGTGGTACCTCCGCGTGGCCACAGGGACCCTCTTCGGTCAGGTTCTGCTCGTCATCGGCCTGCAAGTAGCCAAGGTGCTCGCGGGCATCTCGACGGGCACAGCGGGCACGCTGCTGTCCATTGTGGTGCTGCTGATGTGTCGCGGCCTGCTGTCGAGCATGGCCAGCGAACGCAACCAGAAGGGCGGCGGCGGCATGCTGATGATGATCGCGACCTTTGGTCGCCGGGTGATTACGAGGATTTGACAATGGCGAAGCCGAAACCACGCGCGAATATTGGCCGCGCGCTGTGGGTCGAATTAGAAGTACCGCGTACGGATAGTCAGCGTGCTCGCCGCGTGCTCGTGGAGGATGACGGCACCATCGCTGCGTTTCTCGACTGGCAGACGACCACGCATACGTTCCCGATCTGGACCGTCACGGTCGGTCCCGGCTTATGGGTTGGGGCGTTCGCCGCAAGCGATGAACGCTCAGTCCGAGAGTGGCTGCGCGAACACAAAGTACCTAGCCTCTGATGCGCTGGCTCTTGGTCGCCGCTGTCGTGGTGTTCGTCGCACCCATTCTGATGGCTGCGCCGCTGATCGGCATGATGGCCAGTCCGTGGTCAGCCTTCTGGTTTGGTGAGCGCGCAGCCACGACTATCGACCTCGGCCGTGAGGCCGCTGTGGTAGCCGTGGACGTGCCACAGATCGCTCACGGCTTCGTCAACGACCGCCAGCGCTACCTGCTCGCGCGAGCCGCCGGCTGGACGTTTCAGGAGGCGATTACCGCAGTAGCGATCAGCATCGCCGAGGACGGTTCAGGCGATCCCGCCGCACTCAGCGGTGTCAATTTCAACGGCACGCGCGACCTCGGCTTATGGCAGATCAACAGTGGTTGGTGGCCATCCTTTGGCGGCCCACAAGCGCTGATCGAGCCGTTTGCCAATGCGCGCGCCGCATTTACGATCTGGGGTCCGCTGCACAACTGGTGCGCCTGGTCGACGTTCGAACGCGGCTGCGGGCCCGGCCACACCGGAGCCTACGTAGCCTTTTTGGGCCGAGCTCGCACGGCAGCGGAACAGTGAAACGGAGGCAGCGTATCGCCCAATCCTTCGCGTTGCTGATAACTGTCGTCTGTGCAGCGGGCGTCTTCGAGATTGCTCGTCGCACGTTCTCCTAAAGGAGTACACATGAGTCCTATTGGCGCGTTCCTAGCTGGCATCGTCACTTCCGCTGAGGCGACGGTGGTGCTGCCGGCTATTTCACTCGCCCTGGTTATTGCTGGCATCTATTGGGCGTTCACGCACAGCGAGCACGGCAAGACGAAAGCGATCGCCGCGCTCATGGGCGGGGCGTTAGCCATCATGGCGCCCACGCTCGCTACAGCACTGAGCGGAGGCGTCCCCCACTGACCGTGGACGATAAGCCCGTCGTCATCACGACGCCGACCATGCTGCGGCGGGTCGATCCGTTCTGGCATGTGTTCGCCGCGGCAGTCGCGGCCGTGGTCAGCAAGGGCCTGGTCGACAACTACGGGGTGCCGTGGCCGCTGCTGGTCCCGCTGCTGCTCTCTGTGGCGCTGTGGTCGCTCACCAGCGAAGAAGCGGCCGATATGCGCTACGTCGGCTGGCTGGCGTCGCTGCTGCGGTCACGGCTTGGTCAGCGACGGATCGACGAATGGGCGCGAGCAGTCTGGCATTACTGGCACGTGGCCGCGGGTCCACGGTTGAAGGAGCGATGCTTAGCACAATTGGAATCGAGCCGACGCAGAACTACGGCATGGCTGCGAGTGGCGAGCGCATGGACGCGGTACAGGCTTTTGCTCGCGTACTCATGGGCTCTCATGGTGCGTACTGGACGAACTGACTGATGGTTAGTGGTGGCTCGAATGCAATAGACCTGACTGGATGGCGGTTCGGCCGGCTGTTTGTCGTTGAACGTGCCGGTGTAATCAAGAACGGCCGGAGGGTAAACGTCATTTGGCAATGTCAATGTGACTGCGAGCGATTGGTCCAGATGACCACCCAAGATTTACGACAAGGCAACGCGACATCGTGTCGCCGTGGCGAGTGTCACCCGCGAGGCAGACCGCCCGGCATGGCTATGGCGTGGGTCGCGTATAAGAGATACCGTCACAACGCTCGTAGTCGTGGACTTGAGTTTGCCATCGCGTTCGAGCAGTTTGTCCGAGAGACACAAAGAAATTGCGCATATTGCGGTGCAGCGCCGCAATTAGAGATGCTCCGTGCTCACTCGAACGGAGCATACATTTACAACGGCTTGGATCGAGTCGATAACTGGCTTGGGTATCAACTCAATAACCTGGTGGCTTGCTGCAAACTCTGCAATAAGCGCAAGGGCAAACTACCTGTCGAAGTATTTGTGCGACGATGGTGCGTTCGCTAATTCAGATCGAACCGACCACGAATTTTGCAATGGCCTCAAACGGTGAGCGTATGGACGCCGTAAGTAGTCTGAGCAGGGTGCTCATGGGCCTTTCGCATCCCGCCCAGTTCCTTGCGTCGGCCCGCGAAATAGACCAGTTCCGCGACTGGCCGAAACCGCCGACGTTAGAGCGGAGCTGGCTGGCTGCGCTCGCCGACGAGGATGCGACGCGGCTGGACTGGCGCACCCGCACGCTCAGGCGATCCTTGGAAGGAGTGGGACTACGATGTCATGCTGCTGCGGATACGCGTGAGGAACAAAGCAGTCCACGTGAGGCTGGCACGGTGGATTATTCAGGTGAGGTATTTTCCTCACGGCCATTGCTCGTGTCACCGTCAAGCGTGGGACTTGGGCAGGAAGTTGCAGCTACCCTCGTCCTTCGCCGCTGGCCGCGGGAAACCACGCCAGGATGGCTCGGACAAGCCTTAGCCGGCAGCATCCCAGTTGACTGCGCGATCCATGTCAAGCCCGAAGACCCGCAAGAGTTCGCCAGATTTTTGAAGCAACAGGAAGACTGGCAGTCCGACCAGCACACCGCGCGGCCTGATGCGGCGAACGCGCTCGGCCGTCGCGACGCGGGAGTCATGCGCGAGAAACTGATCGCCCGTCAGGACTCGCCGGTGAGCGCGGCTATTGTGCTCACCGTCCGCGCAAGCTCGCGTGCCGACCTGAAACAGCGGGTTGAGATGCTCAGTCACGAGATGCGCCTGGCATTGGCTGATGTACGCGTAGCCACGTTCGAGCAGGATCGAGGTCTGATCGCCACGCAGCCGCTGGCGCAGTGCGAACTAGAAGGCGCGTGGCGCACGGTGGGTTGCCTGCACCTGGCCACGACCTGGCCGTTTCAGCCGGCCACGGTGTGCCACGCGCACGGGGCACCGATCGGCACGACGGGCTCCATGCTGGTCAGGCTGGACCCATTCGACCTGAGTTTGCGTAGCTTCGGTGGGCTCATCACCGGCAGCGTCGGGAGCGGGAAATCGTTCCTCATGAAGCTGCTGTTGATGGGTTTGAGTGGCTGTGAGCAGATCGTCATCGAGCAGGCCGAGCCGCCCGAGTACGCGGGCCTCGAGGGCGTGCAGCACGTCTCACTAGCCGACCTGTCTGAGCAAGAACAAGCCGTAAAACTGCGCGAGTTCATCACCAACCTGTGGGCCACGGCGCGCGCTGACCCACGACCGAGGCTGCTGGTGCTCGACGAACTCTGGGCGCTCATCAAGCGGCCCGAACTGGCCGATCTCATCGAGGAAGTGGCGCGCCGCGGTCGCAAGCACTTTCTGGCGCTGTGGATCGCTACACAGCAGTGCGAAGAATTGATCGAGAGCGCCAAAGCCGTCTTCGACAACGCTAGCGTGCGAATTTATCTCCAACAGGAATCGCGCGATCTGAGCAACCTGGCTCGAGCAGCTCGCCTGACGCAGCCGGCAGCACAATTCCTCCGCGGTGCAGCTCGGGGCGAGGCGTTGCTCGACCTGGGCAGGATGGTGCTGCCGGTTGAGGTCCAAGCCACGCCCGCGCAGTATCAAGTCATCTCGACCGATCCGAGGGAGAAAGTAGCGGCATGACGTGGCAGCAGTTCGTCGACTTCATGGGGCCTTCGTCCTTGTGGACTACCATCGCGCTCGGTTCGATCACTATTCTTGGGGTCCATATCGTTCGGTTAGAACGGCGGATAGAACGCTTAGAACGGGAACTTCGAACAGGTCAATCGGCTGATGTGGTACGGGGTGAAGTAATCTCTCCGTGAGGGAGGGTCGCCGCGATGGTCTGGGTGATTCGACTGGGGAAGGTGGGCCTGATCGTGGGCGGCTGGCTGGTGTTCGGCTACGTGGCGCTGGCGGTGCTCGTAGCACTCGTGCTGCTGACGATCCTGCTCAACGCTGAAAGTGTTTTCTGGTCTGGAATGGACTGACTGGTTTGACCTGATCCAGCGCGCGCAGGCGCTGTGGGCAAACGAGGCGATTCGACCAGGGCTGCTGTTTCTCGGACTGGCAGCCCTGGTCTATTTCATTCCTACCGGTAGCAAGCAGCGCGACAGACAGGTGTCGCAGCAGCCAGCCAAACAACTACCCGCGCAAGGCAGGCCGAACGCGCTGTATCGCGTCCTGCATCGTCACGAGAAGCCCGTATCCGTGGGTGGCGTCACGTTCGATCGCGCCTGGCGTCATGTCGGCATCATCGCCATCACTGGCGCCCGCAAATCCACTCTGCTCGCCATGCTCGCCGATCAGCTCGGCATGCCCTGTATCGTCATCACCGGCGACCACGCGCCCCCGCTCTTGAACTGGACATACTCAGTCGGCGGGTGGGTCTGGCAGGCCCGTGGTGGCGTGGCCTGGTATCCGTGGGGCGGCCCGCTCGAACTCGCCGTCCAGCGCGCTGAGTACATGCACCCATCAACCTCCGGCGACGTAGGCGTGGGCCGCGCACTGTTCAAGCAGGTTGCCCGCGAAGCGTGGGGCGCAGCCGACGACCGCGGCGAATTTCGTACCCTCGGCCAGCTCATCGACGCCCTACCCGCAGTCGCCAAAGGACAGGTGTCTTCGATGATGGTCGAGGCGTGGACTGCACGCCTCCGCGAGCTCGAACAATCCCTCGGCTCATCACTCGGCACCGACCTGGACATTGTCGAGGCGCTCCGCGCCCGCATCAGCGTCATGGTTAGCCTCAACAGCTTTCAGGACGTGGCTAACCGGCATCGCTTTGCCAGCATCGCCGTGCTCGAGGCGCTCCGGGCGGCAGACACATTCGGCAATATCGCCCTTGTCTTCGACGAGGTCGGCCTGATCGGCGGCGAGCTGCTCGAGGATGCCATCCGCGTGCTTCGCGTCCGACTGTGCACCGCCCTACTCGCATCCCAGATCGATGGCGATTTCCCCGATCCGGTCAAGGGCAATATCAACGTCTGGTTCCTCGGCCAACAATCCGGTGGCAATCGCAAGTCTCGCCAGTGGTCATCCGATACAACATTCGGCCTCATCCCACCCGAGCATTTTGGAGAACACACCCTGCCTCACGGTCGCTTCTACGTCGTCCACGGCGGTCGCGTCGAAGTCGCCAACGTCCCCACCTGGCAGAACAAGCCCATCTTCATGCCGCTCGATCTTCCCCAGCCCGTATCCCGTATCACCCCCATTCCCCAGGTAAAGGTCACGGGCACACCGGCTGCCGAAATCCAGGTGCCGAAGGGGCCGGTGGTGAGTGGTCCCGTCGAGATGCCCGAGTACTGGCGGGCAGACGAGCAGCTCACGAACATCTGGCTGCACCACGTCTTTCCGGAAGGACTGAACGGTTGCTACGAGTCGACCTACCGGCTCACCAACCGTGGGCGCCCAACCTGCTCGTACAAGAATCAACAGTGGTCGACATACATTCTCAGCAAGGCCCTCGCAGACGGCGCCGACTTGAATCAGGTACGCATGCTCACAGTCGCGGGCGAGCTCACCGTGGATCACATCTGCGAGAACAAGAAATGCGACCGCGCTGACCACCTAGCGTGGGAATCCCGCGGCGACAACACGCGGCTATTCTTCGACCGGCGGCGCGTGCGCGGGGTCGGGGCAGCGGCGGACTAGGAGTGACAGCTTGACCTCCTCGATGAGCCACTGGAATGGGGGTCCGGCGGGCAATCGAGTAACACAATGCCATTGTCACACCGTGGGCAGGCTCACTCGTCGTGCCAGACCTTGTCAGGCGGCGTTGCTGGATTTTCTAGTAAATCGAGGAGCACGAGCGGCGTGTCGCAGTCAGGACAGTTCGGGTCGATATAGCACGGGTGACCACCGGGCCGCACATTCGCCGCACTCCGAGGTCGTTCTTTGCTCCCAGTCACGGCTGTTCCTTCGGCATGGCGTAGTCGGCCGCGACCTTCGCGTTCGCCGACTCAGGTGTTTCCCTTTTGAGCGCGGCGTCGGCAATCATCCAGGCCGCTACGCTGGACTGACAGGCAATGTGAGTGCAAAGCTCGAAGTTAGCGCACACACGCCCGCATTCGGCCTTGATGCGCTGGAGCGCTGCCCGTAGTCGCTCAGCCTCGGAGTTGGAGTCGCGCGGGGTAGGCGAGTCAGCGGTCATGGCTTCCTACCTGCGTACTCCATAGCCCACCCACCGATAAGTCCTCGTGCGTCATCCCAAAACCCCTGCGTGCTATCCACGCCCCGGTACTCGGGGTAAACCAAGTAGGCGTCCTCTTTGTTCTCGATTGCGCGTATCTGCTCAGGCACGTCGCCCCATGTACCGATGACGCGGTAACGGAAAATCGCCGGTGGCTGCGAGCTGGTCATGGCTGCTCCTTCGGCGCGCCGCGGCCGGCCGCGGCCTTGTGTACGTGCACTACCCATTGCTTGCGGGCTTCCGTCTTAGTTCGATCCGCCGTCCGCCAGCCACAAGCACAAACAAGCACGCAATCCTTCCATTCGTCAGCGACCTGATGCTCTGCATCTAATTGCCCGCTCACGGTCAGGTAGCGCGGGGTAGGCGGGTCAGCGGTCATCGTTTCCTCCGTCGCGTTACAAGCCACTCGCGGAGCGCCGTCAGGATTTCAGCGTTCAAGCTTCGCGCATCCTCACGAGCCGCTGAACGTACCTGCTCAGCCAGATCGTCGGGCATCCGCAGGTTTACATGCACGGTATCAGGCATAGGACCATATTAGCACCATTTTGTGACACGTCAATCCCTTGACTCCGATGGATCATGGGACCATAATAGGACCATGGACACCGACACGCCGGCTGCTCTGTTCGGCTACCAGCTTCGCATCCCGTCTGATGCCTTCGAATCTCGTCTATTCGAGTCTTTCATCCAAGTGCGACTCAACGCCTGGCCGTATGCCACCAGCATCACCCGCCGACCCGACATCGACCCCGATGCACCCGAACCTCCTACAGGCATCTGGACACTCCACGTAACACGGAAGGACGTCGCATTCGACCCGCTGACACTCAACTTGGATCAACCGAGCCACTCGGGCCAGGTGTGGATTGCCAGCGATGACAGCGGCATCCCCCATGTGCAGTGGTCGCTGCCCACCGTGCGAGGCTATGCCTCCCAGGGAGACGACGCATATATGACCCCCGGGGCAACCCTGTTAGACAACTCATGACCATCACCCTTGACACCAACAACCCCCGCTCTCTCCGCGGGGTCGCGCTGGCGGCTCAGGCGGCTTCCTGGATTCGCATTCGTCTAGCCGATGGCCGCACCGGCTACGGCATGCCGAGCACCGCCGACCCGCTCCACTATTGGCTGGTCAACGACACTTCCTGTTCTTGTCCGGACCATGCCTACGGCAACGGACGAGCCTGCAAACACATTCTGGCCGTGCGTCTATTCGAGATTTTGACGAATGTCCCGGGAGAACAGGACTGATGGCTGAAGTCTTTTTGGTTGAAACGGGCCAACTGACCCCGCAATCGCGCCGCGAACTAAAGCGAGCCGGTATCGTGGTTGCCGAGGTCGCGGACATCACGCGGTGCCAGTTCGTTCGAGCTTCCGAGATCGTGAATGCTGACGATTTATTCTGGGCTGTGCTCGACGCGCTCAACCTCAAGGCAGACTATGGAAGTTCGGGTGAGAAGCAACGCGAGAAACTCGCCGTAAATCTGCTAGCCATCGTCAACACGAAGCGCGCAGGGGAATGTTAGGAAACCTTGAGCAGCCCGGTCTGCATAGCCAATACGGCAATTTCCGTACGGCTCTGTACGCCAAGCTTGCGCATGATCCTGCTCAGACGATTGCGAACGGTCGGCTCCGCCTGATTCAGGCTAAGCGCAATTTGCTGGTTCGTCTTCCCCTGAGCGATCTGCTCAACGATCACGCGATCGACCACGGTTACGTGGACGCAGGATTCCGAGCACCAGTGGACGTGCCCAACATCGACCGGCCCACGACGGCCGGTCAGACTACCTGGGAGCCGGATCGGGCGTGTTGGCACCAGACGGCAGCGATACGGTGATCGGCTGAGTCGTGATAAACCGCAGGACGATGTTGCCGACCGCGGCTATGGCGACGTCGTAGACCAGCCAGGAGGGCGGCAGCGTGGCCTGGAACGCGGTCGTGCCAGCCACAGTCACGACGAGGGCCAGCACGTTCCACCAGATCATTTTCGATTGCAGGAACGATTTGGGCATGGCTCCTCCCGGCTTAGCCACAGGTAGCATCCCATACGAAGTGAGCCGACAGCAGGCCAAGCACGAACAGGAACGCGCCAACGACAGTCAATGCCGGCCCTGGCCAGTCCACGACCGCGGCGCGGGTATACGTGGTGATCGGCGCTCGACCTCGAGCCAGCAGGTACGTTTCGATACCGAGCAGCAGCGTGAATGCCAGCAGCAGCAGCGTGGCCCCGCCGAAGATCCACGCGCCGTCTGTCGCGTTCATATCGCCCACACGTGGACGTTCCCATGACCAAGCCGATTGGCCAGGTTGTACTGCCCGGCCAGGTTGGCGTCAGCGATAATGGGGATCAGGTTCGCGTCGACCCCGGTCGCACGGATTCGCTGAAACCCATCAGTCGGCCACAGATTCGGCGCGGGGTACTCGGACTTCGTTTGCAGCCCACCATAGACCTCGAGGGCGAGCGCGCCGCAGCCAGCAGCCAGGTTCGGCAAGCTTCGAGAGAAGGCGCCCAGGCCCCATCCGTTGGGCACGACCGTGGCCGACACGTTGCCGGCCATCGCCTCCTGGTCCTGCATAGCGTTCCAGAACCGCGACCACCAGTCGTCGATTGCCGCGGGATCGTCGCCCAGCGTCCAGAATACGTCAGGCTCGAAGTTGGCCGAATAATAGCCGCACGCCTCGGCAAACTGGCCTGCCAGCTCGGCCGATTCACCATTGTGCGGCACGCCCCAGCCACCGAAGCCGAACCCATTGTGTTCGACCTGTTGACGGACCAAGGCAACGTCATCAGGTTCCTTCACCAGCATGTCGGCGGGGATACTCTGGATACATTCCGCCTGTGGCCACTTGCCGTAGTGCAACGGGATCAGCAAGTTGGCATGCCAGGCAGGTCGCACCATCTTGTCTATTTTGGCGAGTGCGTCGTCGAGACTCCGCAAGCTAGTAAACGGGGTTACCCAGACAGTCAATTCCTGAGACATCAAGCACAACTCCAGCGGCCGGCATAACCGTGTGTAAAAGCCCACCGTGCAAACTCAGCTTGCTGCCAGGGATTCCACGGATTGGTCCCGCCCCACGCGTAAAACACCGGCAGCATGCCGTCACCGGGTTTGAGCTGGAACAGGCCAATCTCGCCGAGCCTGCCGACTGCTCGCGGGTTGTAACGCGACTCGCACCAGGCCACCCGCGCTAGGTACGGACTCAAGCCGTACGGGCCCGTCGCACTCGCAGCTGCTCGATACGGTGGCGGCACGTACGGCCGTTCCAGCTCGCCCACCGCGTACAGGTACTCGCGCGGCTCCAGGCCAGTCGTGTTGACGGCGCCCGCGAGGTCTACAGGGTCCACGCCGCTCGCTTCCGCCGCATCGACCACGGCTTGCGCTGGCGCTTCCTGCGCATACGACGCCACAGCAGCAAGGCCAATCGCCACACCAACGACCACTGCACCAATCACCTGACTTTCCCTGAGTGCTCAACACGCACGTAGTTCTGCCTCCGGCGGTACACAAAAATCAGGTGCGCCATCACGTTGACGTCCCGCAGCAGATCGTGTGCTGGACATATCGGATCGGTCGATTCGGACGGACACATACAATTGTGCCTGATAGCTTCCTGCAATCGCACCGACTCACGTTGAGAGCCCGGAAAGACGCCAATCACGTTGCTCATGCATGTGGCCCCGGAATGAATCGCAGGATCGCTTGCGCGAGCGCGAGCGCGGCCGAGGCCAGCGCAGCAAGCACCCAGCGCAAGAGCCAGCGGTACTCTTCACGGCTTTCCTTGTGGACCTCGTCGTGGTCCTGCGTAAACTCACGAGCTCGTTTCTCCAGTACGTCCGAGCGACGCAACAGGTCCTGCTCGATCTTGTCCATACGCAAGGCGAGCGTTTGGAGGTCTCGCTGCTGCGCGTAGAGCCGCGCAACCTCCTGTTCGTACTGCCGCGCCTGTCTGACCAGCTCTTCGAGCCGAGCGTTGAGCGTGGCATACCGCACGTCGGCATCGCGTTGGAGGATGTACTGATCGCGAATCTCTATTCGCCAGGAAAGGAACTCCGATTGAAGATGCGTATTGCCGGCACCCAGCGCGGCATGCCAACCTTCGGTACGTGACCGAAATTCCTCCAGCTCTTTGCTGAGTTCGTCCAACCGATAACGGACCAACGTTTCGCCGTTGAACTCGCCCCGCGGAAGATTCACGCGCCATGCCTGTCAGACGACCGCGGTACCGGCATATTCGGAGCGTGCAAGGATCATGTTGTAGAGCACGGTGATGAGCTGCACCGCGCCACTCTGCTGCTCCTGCGGACTGAGGGTCACCAGCGGGTCGACCTGTACCGGCGGTAGACCCGCGTCATGGGCTGCTTTGGACGCCCACCACGTAACGGTGATGACGCCGATGTTTGCATGGCCCTGGAGATTCCAATCCGTCACGTCGCCGTAGGCCGGCGACAGGGTGATTCCAGTCGGCAAGGTCAGGTTACGGGTGAGCGGCATTGACTACCTCCGCTGGCGTTGCAATTCCGTTGCCAGAACGTTGCAGGGCTTCGAGTTCGGCAATGCGCTGGTCGCGCTGCGCGAGTTCGGCTTGCAGTCGGTCAATCTCGCGATGGGCTTGGACAAGGCCAGCGATAAGCTGCGTCAACGTGGAGTCCACTACGCAATCTCCCAGGCCGCGTTCACCGCGAGGATATGGGTGTTTGCCAACGTCACTACTGGGGCGCCGCCCAGGTACCCCGCGTTGTTGTCCACGAAGAACGCGAGCGACGTGGTTGTGGTCTGGATCGCCATCCCGGCACGCTGGGCGACCCCGGAGTAGTAAAACGTACCGACAGGAAGCGTATTGTTGGCACTAAGCGCGGTAATGGCAGCGGGCAGGCCAGCGATGGTAATGTTGCCAGCTCCACCGCCGGCCGTGGCTGTCACCTGGATCTGAACAACAGCCAGTTTGCCAATAATCGCGTAGCGAGCCAGGTTGACGGTCGCGGCAACTACGCCACCTTGATTTAGCGTGGGCGTAAAACCTACCCATGAGCCAACGTTGACCGTACGATTGACCGACCCGTCGCCTACCAGCAGACTGGTCCCGCTAAACCCGAGCGTGCCGGCCGGAGTCCCGCCAGCGCCACTCACCACCGGGTTGGTCAGCGTCTTGTTGGTGAGCGTCTGCGTATGGCTGACGGTCATCACCTGCGCTGTGGTCGCGCCGCCATCCGGACTCACGATGACCCCGTTGACATCGGCTTGAATCAGCACGTTGTTGTTGGACCGCAGGACCTGCAGGGCGCGCGAGTTGGTGGCATCGGCATTCTTGACGGCCAGCGCGAAATTGACGCTATCGTTCAGTGCTGTAAGACTGATCGGCACGCCGTTACCGGCCGAACCGTTTAGAGCGTTGATAAGCTGGTTGACATCCTGTGCCTGCGCCGTGTTACCGCTAGTAACCGTGACGAAGCTTGGCATCAGCCCCAGACCGTCCCATCAGCCCACTTGAACGTGCCCCACTTGCCGAAGGCGTTGGTGGAGTTCGGACCACTGACCACCTTCAATCGCACGCTGGCCACGAACGCCGGCTCTGCCGTGCCCTTGCCGGACTCGGGCCGCAGCGTCAGTGTCTTGCGTTCAATGGGCGGCTCGACCAGCACCTGATAGCTGTTCTGGAACTCGTCTCGCAGCGTCACTCGGCCAGCCTCTTGCAACGTCAGGAGGTTCTCGTAGGCCAGCGAAGGATCGGCAAAAGACCGGCCGCCGAAGCGATCGATATCGCCCTGTGCGAAGATCAGGTCGTACATTTTGACCCGCCGCACCGCCACGCGAATATCAGCTCGCGGCATGAACGATCGCAGAATGGGGGCACTGGTACCAGTGCTCGATCCGTCCAGTCGAAAACCGATGCGCCGGCCGACGAAATCCGCCAGACCGATTACCTTCGATTGAGGCGACACGGCCGCCGTGCCGAACAGGCTGTACGGCCCGCCCTCGACGTTGGCGTTGATGGCCAGGCTGGCACCCACTCCCAGGTTGTCGCCTTCCACGTCGACCTGGAGCAGATTCTTCGGCGTGGCCACGTGCTGCCAATCCTGGCCGGGAATGTAGAGCGAGTACGCGCTAGCGAAGCGGTACTCGGGGTCCTGCATCGGGTTATCGGTGCGCGGCAGGATGCACCATTGCACGTTGTAGGGCCCGCCCACGGCGCCAGCCCCGATCCACAACCGCGGTGGCGATGTGAGCGCTGAGACGTGCAGCAGGTAGCACTTCTGGCCCGATAGCGTGATGAGCCCACCATGCCAGAGCATGGGAGACGGCCCGAGCGCGGTCGGTGACGGACCGTAACCCATGCCGTACCCGAAGGGTGACACGCCGGCATCGCCCTGCCGAATGTCGCGGCCGTAGCAGATGTACGTGTCGGTGCCGTTGTAGATGGCTACCACGTTCCAACCGCCTTCGGACACCGACGCGGTGATCTTGCCGCGGATAGGCGTCTCGTTCGGCAGACCGTAACCAGGCGTGACCACCAGTTGCCGGCCTGAATCGGGACCGCTCACCTGGAGACGAAACAAGCCTTTCAGATGGCCGGTAAACACCGCGCCGCCCATCGTGTGACCAGCGATGCCGTTCTCGTCGTCGACCACGTA
>Ga0066701_10000099_pt1 | contig 20011 bp, 34 predicted proteins | sample GraSoiAngelo_150_FD_66453 | JGI IMG/M metagenome (GOLD analysis project Ga0066701, IMG submission 66453) | Grasslands soil microbial communities from the Angelo Coastal Reserve, California, USA - 14_1009_09_40cm | ecosystem: Environmental > Terrestrial > Soil > Grasslands | place: USA... | reverse complement strand
CGCTCGAGCCCCGGAAATCGTCCAGGCCCTCTTCAATGGCGACGTCGGGCGCGGACTTGCGGAAGTGATGGACCAGGATCCAGGCGAACGGGTTGCCGAGGCGCTTGCCCATCTGCCGGATTCTGACCATGCGGCCCCAGACGGACATCATCTCGCCCTCATCACCCGGGGACATCGTGTGCATTCTCGACACTGGATCGCCGGTGATAATGTCGGGTCGGTATTCCATGATCAGATCCATCCAGGTCTGTTCTGCTGCGTGGCAGGTGGTGTTCTTGGCGTCGACTTGGATCATCAACTCGGTCTCCATGTCGGTCAGGATCATGAAGTTCTTGGGGGCGATGCTGCGGCGCTTCAAACGATGAATGTCATTGAACCGCTTGTTGACACCGCGGCCCTGGACTTCCTTCTCGATGTAGAGGACCCTGAGTGGGCGGGGGACCTCCAGTTCGGGCAGGCCCATAACCGGGTCGCCGGCGCAGCAGTCGTAGAGCGTGTTCATGACGATCATGGACTTGCCCATGCCGATCTTGCCGCCGCAGATCATCGAGCCCTCTTCCGGCAGGACACCGTCGCCAATCAGGGACGGGACGCTCAGGACTGGATTGTCGATCATGTACTGGCCTGTGCGCACAAAGCGGACAGGATGGTCCTGAGAATAGACCTTCGAGAAAATGTGGCCCTCCACCGAAGTGTTCGCGGCACATACGGCTACTGGCTGCGGCGGAGGGGCCTCCGGGTCTGGGATGTGATCCAGACCGATTTCTTCTATGCTGCCGAAATCTTCGTCGTTCATCAACACTCGCTCCAATTGGCGCCGGTCTTGGCCTCCCAAGGGATCTTGAGGCCCTGCCGGTCGGTCTCGCAGATGGCTTTCACTTCGGCGATGTCGACGAGAAGGCGGCGTTCAGGGATGGAGAATAAGAGTGAGTCGTGAATCTGGCCGCACAGATGGTGACCGCGGGCGTCGACCTCGATCATTGCAAGGATGACAGGAGTCTGCAGAGTCGACGCTCCGATAAACGCAAAACCCCGTTTCGCACACTCATGCTCTTTGCCGTAAAGAGGGCGCGAAAACTTGAAGGGATTCGTGACATATCCGGTTTTCCGCCACGAATCAAATGTCCGATGCTGCCACGAGACGATACCCGAGTAGTCACCCATAAGTTTCTGTTTGATGGATAGAGCCCGCGCACAATGCGCCGCATCTTTCTTACCCCAGGTGAGTTCAGCAAGTCGAGTAGCTGAGAAGGTAACGATATAGTCGCCTCCGTCCCAGCCAAAAAGATGGAGACCGCTTCTGACGGCATTTCTGAGCCGCGCACAATCGCTTGAGCTCTTAAGTGCGAAATTAAACCCTTGACCATACTTATGGGCGTGATTCCACATCTTTCCGCAATCCCTCTCGACTGGATGAGTGGATTTGGGACACAGATGTTTAAAAATATACGAAGCCGTACGGGAGTGAAAATCGACTCCCGATACGAGGTCACCGAGAAGCTTGCTGTCTTGTGCTGCGTAGCCTGTGGACCAGTCTTCACCTTGGGAAGCATCGAGTTCGACAAGTAAGCACCCCGGTTCTGGGATTATGACAGATCTCATCAGCTTAGAGAAATACGGATTACGATGGGGGACATTTTGGGCGTTTGGGTTTGAACAACTAAGACGGCGCTCGACTGTCCCGGTCGGGTTCCACCGGGGATGAATGTAGTCACCCACACGGTGTTCAGGACCAAACCAAGCCGCGAGCCCTTTCCCCAGGTCCTTGTAGTTAGCGATTGCCATAAGTTCTGGCGCCTCAGGATGTCTTGCAGCATAGGATTTGATGGTTTCTTTTCGTGCATCGGGGAGCTTTAGACCGTACCTTTCTTGGAAGAATCCCATCACTTGATGGGGCGACCGTAGATTGATCTCAAATTGATTCTCGAAGACAAGCTTGTCAGACGACATCTGCTTCTCGACTTCTCGTAAGCGGGCCAGGTCGAGGCGCATCCCGCGGTGCTGCATGCGAGAGCAGACTCGGGCCAGGTCATGTTGCTCAGTTAGTAAACTCACTTCTTCCTCCAGTAGACTAGCCAAACAGCCACCCACAAGAGCACGAAACAACTAGCCACGAACGATAAGAAGTACAAAGCGGCCAAGCGGGCGATGAGTTTTATTGAATCGACGAGGGCGTTCACAGAATGCCTCGCAGCGATAACTCGGGCTTAATCTCCTCCCAGATCTTGTAAGCGGCCCAGGCGTCGGTCAGGTTGTACCACTCCGGTTCGTGGACCGGACAAGCTCCCACACAGTGGGACCCGCGGCAGATCTTCCAGTTGGGCGCGTCCGTACAGAGCGACGCACAGGTCCACAGGTCTAGGAAGCCCAGGCCGGCCAGTTGGGGCCAGAGCAGATGCATAGCGAGCATGGTGTCGCGAAGCGGGGAGCGTAGACCGAGACCGTTGTGCTCCAGGACCTCGACGTCGGACATTGCCCCGAGGCCGTTGTGCATGACAATCTCACCGGCGGTGTCCAGTATCTGTTGAAGCGCCCCTTTATTGTTGGGGGACCAAGCGAAGTTAATACCGCCTTTATTATTCCACAGTCCGACTTGACTCAGCAGGTGAGTGTCACGAGACCATTCCAGGTCGACCGAGAGCGTAGAAGAGAAAAGCATCTCGCTGATGCGTGTGCCGGTTTGTGGAACGCCAGGAACAATCGACCCGTCTTTGGCCCAGTAATGTCCCCGCCAGTCAGTCACACCGTAGTTCGAGCCCTTCTGAGGGTGTCTCAGGTCGGGGGCCCACAGGTCCATTGCCTCGGTGCCCATCAGGACGAGCACAGACTTGCCCTGATCCAGCAGCATCTTGGCACGCTGAAAGTCACGGATTATTAACGGCAACGGATCGAACTTGGTGCGCATGACACCGGCGGGATGCAACGTGACCAAAGTGACATCAAAGTCGGCCGGCGTGACTTGGTCGTACTGGCGACATTGAGCTTCCGCCGCACGTCGGACTTTCCCTGTGGGATACTTGTCCCCTGGCGGATGGCATCTGATCGTGTTGCATTTGCTCATAGGATAACCCTGGAGCCCGGCTCGTGGAATGATCCAGTTCTCAAGCACGAAGCCGGCTTGCCCCACAAGCGGTTCCGGCGGAACACGCATGATCTCCGATTGCCCCGGAGACTGTGCCCAGACCGCGAACCGAGCTCCCGAAACGATTTTGTCCGGGCAGAAACCGATGTGCTTAACTGCCGCAGGACATTGGTGGCACTGTGCCGGTTTCTGGAACTTGCCTATCGTTGCGATTGCCATAATGGAACCCCAAAAATTCCCCGCGCTGTGGCGGTCCGTAAAGTTCGACGTACACGTTGAACCATTTCACAGCTTCGTCCTCTCCGCGACAGTGCCATGAACAGGTATTGAACTTACCATTTTCCCAGACAGATGCCCGAATCCAAATAAAATCCCGCGTGGGCCAGCCCGCTTTCTCGACTAAAAATACTAAAAGCCGTTTGGTGGTGTCCCAAACCTCGCCTTGTTTCACGCGCCGGACCGTTTCAGTACTCAGATCGCTCGCCACAGGAGCCTCCGGGTTTTAAGCGGCACGCCGTAGGCAGGAAGAGAGCGCCTGTTAAAGACGCTCTCCCTGGTTGATGTTTATCGTGATGCGATCAACGCCGATGCGAGATCAACTGCACGAACCGGCGTGTCGACCCGAGCGGCATAGATGGACGTGACGTCAGCGGAAGCAGTCGTCTCGTCGTAGGCATTCTCGTGGACCACGTCGCGTAGAGACTTGGAGTAGTACTCCACTGTGCCGTCTGCTTTCAGGCGCTTGGTAACACCGCCTTTGTCGCGGTACTGAATGATGCCCTCGAACTCGAGGCCGACCCACTTGTTGGCGTCAAAGAAACGGGCGTTGCCCACACCGGCCATCGTGTTCAGCTTCTTGGTGGTCGAGAGGGCAATGCGGGCCCGATTGAGCTCGCGGTCGGCAGCTTTCGCAATGACGGGGTTAACGTCCTGCGTCAACGTGCCGAGACGGGTCAGTGAAGTTTCAACGAAGCTCGCGTCAAAGTATTCCGGGAACACTTCGTCGAGAATGACGTTGGGTGGATTGGCATCGTCCATCAGCTTGAAACTAACGTCCCGGAAATTGAACCGGAAGAACGCCGTCCCGCGGATGCCGGCGTCGGCTGAAACCGTGAGGAACGTGTAGCTGACAGAAGACTGGTCTTTCGACTTCGTCTCGTTGATCAGACGCAGCAGCTTCAAGCGCTGACGTCCGAGTGGAAGGTGCTCCCGGTCAACTGAATCGGGGATGACCGGGCCCTGCAAACTGCCGTACAACTTGGTAATCATGATTGGCTAATGCCTCCTGTTGTATTGGTTTGGGAAATATTTGTGACTACCGGGCCTTTGCCAAAAGCTTCTTCCCAAGGAATGGGAATAGCTGGGGCATCAAGAGGTTCGTCTTCGCCGAGGGGGAACATCCGATGGCTGAGACGAGCTTCTGCTTTGCGCGACAAAGCGTCGATGGGCCGCGCAGACCAGTTGGCGTTCTTGGGATTGAACCACTCGGAGAGCCAGGCCTTGTACGACTGGGGCTCGGTCTCGTCGCGGTGTTTCATTGTGACTTCGATGTAAGTGTCCGGCTTGCCGGAGATGGGATTAGTCGCCTTGATTGGCTCACCGCGGCGGACCCACTCGACTTTGCCGGAGCGCCGAGCGTTGCGGATCTTGGCGTCGTCGCTTGTTGACAGGCGACCGTCCACCGTGTAGATGTCCCCGCTTGCAGGGTCTAGGTTGAGGGCCCGGCAGCGCTGGAGCATGTACAACAAGAACGGAATGGGGCTGTCGGACCAGGCTTTCGTCGACTGCAGGATGATGGCTTGCTGCAGGGGCGTCAGCTTGTCGAGGTCCTGAGGGATTGGGACTCTAGTGATCTTGTAGCCGGACGGCGAGAGGTCGGAACGGCCGCTGATCTCCCAGCAATCGTCAACGACGTCAAGGACGGTCGGCTTCGGCAAGGTCGCCAAAGCTTTGGTGCTTTCAGACATTCGTGAAACCTCCTATGTTGATTTTGGTGCCTTCCGGCAAGTCTGCTATGAATTCTGTGAGAAATTTGGTCGAGACTCTCGTCTTGTGAACAGCCGCGGGACACAGGATTTCCCAGAAATCAACTTCACCGGAGTTTGGATTAGCGGTCCAAGGCCGAGCCAAGAAACCGCAATCTGACAACCATTTGCTTCCTGCTGTGTGCTCAAGGAATGCGTCACGGTCCATAAGGTGGGCGTTGTCGAAGAGCCATTGAAGGTTGTCGATTAGGGAGTAAAAGAGAGCAGTAGACCCCAAAATCGCTTCGCTTAACTGGTCAACGAAAGCGGGCGAGTTAAGGTCCAATAGCGGCTTCGAGTCCAGCGTGGAATGCTGATCCTTCTTCGAGAGCATCCGACCTGGCTTCTTCGTGCTTGAGGATGTAGCGCTGGTACCACTTTTGCGGGCACTCACGGTATAACCTCACTGACGTGACGTCGATTGCCGGCCACTTGGGTTCTAGGGCCTCTACAAAAGTTAGATGGTGTTTCCACGTTTGGAGTTGTACGAGCGGCGCCTTGCCTTGACAAGGGCCCCAATAGGGACATCGTTTGTTGTATTTAGAAAAGCACGCCATATCATTTGTTGGATACACCCCCGACACCAAGGAGTCGAGCATTTGAGTTGCGGTTCCCACGAAGCCTTGTACTTGTCTTTGGTAGACGTCGCGATCAAATTGAAACCATTTTTCTCTAACAGCTGCCTCATTGTACTGTCCAGGTTTAACCGCAACGCGGACGAGGTACCGCAGCGCGTGCACTCTATCTGGATAATCGTGAAGTAAGGCACGTAGATAAACCGCTGCTTGGAGGTTGAGATGCCATCCCTCAAACCACTCGGCCAGCATTTTATCGATCGAGTCGGATTTGCGCCAGGGGCCTCGGTGGGTTTTGTACTCCCCAAGAAAGACATCGCCGTGGATTTGATGGAGGCCATCAAAGTCCCGCCGACCGACGAGCCAAAATGGACGATCTCTCAGGTCTTTCATAGGGACAGCGAACTCTTTTTCCACTGCCAACGCCGAAAAGTGGTCCGAGTTGAAGGTTCGGAACCAGGCAAGGAGGCACTGGACGACCGAATGCTGCAGGTCGGGTCTTTGAGTCGCCTGTCTTACGGCAGCAGCGATTGCATCCAAGCGAGAGGGTGAAAGGTCCATTGATCATATTAGGCCTCTTTTCGCCAGTTTGTCAAGACTTCTCATCGGGGCTGCGCCGCGCCGCTTCGCTCGGAGGCCCCAGCCCGGTGATGTCGGCTGAGTAGCCGAAGACGGTGACTTCTGCCGGCTGGCCGAATTGTACTGTGAGCACGACCAGTTTGTTCATAGCATTCTGGATGAGCTTGTATTTCCAGGTCTTGCGATAGCGGCGCCAGGTACAGTCCTTGTTCCAGCGCATGCGCAGCCTGTAGATGGGTCGGCCATCACGTTCGAGACTTCTGAGTTCAAGAGTGTAACTTTTGACTGGCACCCGCATAGGTGTACTGGCCATTACTGTTTCCTCCTGAGGTCGATGAGTTGGCGCATCGTGTTCAGGACCGTTTCGTCGAGCATGTTTTTGTCGATGGCGTAAAGGGCGACTTCGTAAGCGGCCAGAACAATGGTGCAAATGGCCTCAGGGACCGGGGCACCGACAAGCAGCTTGAGAATCTCTTGGGCCTTGTCAACCATGCCGTCGACGTGCTTTGTGCACCGGGCTTGGGATTCTTCAAGGGTCATGTCATGGGTCGCCTCAGGCGCATAACGAGCGAGGTGCTCGGAGACGATCTTGGGCAGGGCCCGGTTCAGGAAGACGGCCAGAGGGAGCTTTTCGTTAGGTTGCATCATTCACCTACTTTTATGAGTTCGCCAAAGGGCGGTTTGAAGTTGGCCCAGGTGCAGTGCTTATCCTTGGCCCAAGGGATTTGGATCCAGAGGACGGGGTACGGCGGGGCCGGGACGCTGCAGTAGCCCTCGCCGTCAGTGAAGTAAATGGCGACGCGGGGTTCAATGGCGTTTTGTTGGCAGTAAACGAACGGCGGGTCAAAGCTGGTGCCGCCGCGGCCATGAACTAGAAGGGACTCGGGGAGCGAGTCACCGCGGTCGTAGAAGGTGTAATGTTGGGCACGATAGTCCACTTGTATTTCGTGTATCTGACATTGGAACTGTTCGCGGAACTCGAGAAGCTCGGACCAGGCCTTGTTGAGCTCGGGGGTGCCCATTGAACCAGACACGTCTAGGAAGACCGCGACTTCGCCGGCGTCGATTTGGTGTGTTGAGGGCAGGTAAATGTCGGATGAGATATAGCGTCTGTTGCCGGGGAGCCAATGGTAGTCTCCACCCAAGCCACGTGTGAGGAACTCCTGTAAATAGTCAGTCCACTTGACAGAGGGGCGGCAATTGGCTTTGATAAGCTCGTCCCAGGCACCGGGGAGATTGCCGGCTTTGGTGGCGGCATCAAGAACGGCGGACTTCCACTCGCGTTCGAGTTGCTTGGGCCCGACTCCTGCACCCTCACCGTCTTGGCCCTCGCCTTCTTGGCAGGTGCCGGGGGCGTGACAGCAGCCCGCGGCACCGCCTTGGGACTGGCCATTGGCGTTCTTAGAGCTTGAGGAGGACTTAGCGAGTATGTCATATACGCGCTCGATGGTCAGGCCAATAAACTGGTGGCGCCCTGTGAAGCCATGGCGGGGCCCTGTGAAGCCGGCGGACTTGAGCCAGGCGTCCATCATACGGTCAACGTCGGCAGGGCAGCGAAGGGAGCCTTGGTCCTGGGGCTCTTGCTCGGCACAATTGTGGATGTGGATGTCCCCAGCAATGTTCCAGAGGGCCCGGTCACGGTCGCCGCGCCGGAAGATGTGGCCGAATGCGCAGTGCATCATTTCGTGGTAGACGATATAGCGGCGGTCGGCCAGGTCGCGTTTGATGAAGTCGGACGGATTGATGTACATGTATCGGCCATCGGTCGCGGAGATGGCCAAGTCCATGCCGCCGATGGACTCGACGTACTCCGGGGTGAGGCGCAGGGAGAGAGCGCCCCACCAACTATGAGACTTGAGTAGGCTGACCCGGGCTTGCCGGAGCAAACCATCAGCTTTCGAGGTTAGGTCCTTGTCAATCATCTGTTTCCACCATTCCACGGGGTGGTATATGTGCCATCGGGACGTGCTACCCGCTTTAGGTTTCCAAAAGTGAATGGCACTTCCACACCCAAGCGCTTGGCTTCTGCTAGTGCAGCATTGACCACTTCCGTGAATGTTTTGCCGTCACCTTTTGTAATCGCCATTTAACTGCCCACCAACTTGCCGTGCTTCTTGAGCCAATCCGCTATCTCAGGCTCTCTCATGATAGCGACAAGCTTAGGGGAACGCAAGGCCTCTGAGAAGAGGAAAGCACTGATTTCAAGGCCGATCTGGTGGCCCTTCTTGTCGGTCAAGTCGGCCAGGGTCGCGACGAGTTTGGCGACCGGCTTAGTGAGCTTGCGCTCAGAAGCGCCGCGCAGCACACTTACGGCCGTCATGTAGAGGGCCTCGGCGGATTTGGGTAGGTCTACGTCTTTGCCGGCAAGGATGGCGTCGATGTCGGGCAGGGTGGCGGCCATGCGGCGGTATGCCATGGCTTTCTCAGCGTGCTCGGCAGAGATGGTCCCGGCCAGGCATTCGGAGAGGATGTCGTCAGGGACGCCGGCGGCGTCGAAGGCGCGCACGATGCGGCCAGCGCGTTCGATTGAGCGGGGGCCGAAGTTGGAGCGGCGGGCCGGGTCGAAGTCGGTGATGGCCTTGGTGAAGTTCACGTAGCTAATGAGCCAGTCGGGGATGCCCTTTGTGACGGCCTTGGCAATGGCCGCGAGCTTGTCAGGGTAATCTTTGTCCGGCTCAGGCTTAAGGAAGCCGGAGACGGCGCCGCTAATCCAGTCGCGTGAGTCAGGCTCCACTTCGATGAAGGTTAGACGATCATTGACGTACGATGGCGAACGTACGACACCCGCTTTGTCTTCCATGCGATTGCCGGCGACTACCACGCGGACGTTGGGCAACAGCGCCTCTTCACCGATGACGCGTTCAAAGAAAGTACGGGCAAAGACCTTCTGGACGCTGTCAGGCGCGTGGAACAGGTCATCTAGGAAAAAGATGATAGGACGGTCGGCAGGGAAGCGATCTTTGAACAGGGCAATGGGAAACTCGCCGGGGACTGCCCAGTGAACTGAAGAGCCGCGCTCTTGTTTGACAATGAACGGCAGGCCCTTAGCATCAACCGTGTCGCGGATTAAGGCGTAGATCAGGACCACATCGGCGCTCATGCTGGCGGCAACGGCCTCAACCATCTTGGTCTTGCCTTGGCCGGGACGTGACAGGATACATGGCGTGTCATGGGGCGGGAAGAACTTAATTACGGATTGAGCTTGCGTCAGATTCAATGTCAGTCTCCTATGCTGAGATGAGTGCCTCGTTGCATTCTTGGTGAATGAGAGTCGCGGATTGCCACTTTGCCGACTTGCGGATGATAAGGCCGCACCTGGGGCATGCGAACTTGTGCATGAGCGTAGGCTGCTTACCGGGGCCTAGAGTGGCCAAGACGGCAAAGCCGGACGGTGGATCACCGAGCTCCGTGGTAATGGCTTCGATCTTGTCGCTCGTCTCGGTGGACTCAACGAGCAGATCAGCGCCATCGCGGCGGATGCCCACGAAGACAGGGCCGCGCTTGCCATACATCTTCTTGGCGGCAGTGTAGACGAGCGCTTTGGCAACCTCACGCGCGGAGACAAAGCGTTCGGGGTGAATGGATATGTGAATCTTTTCCTCGAGGTTAGCTTGCCATTCGCCATGGAGTATCTCAGCGGGTGCGCGTCGCTGTGCAGCGCCACGGGCAGCACGTGAGGGATAGCCCACTGACACAAGTGCGTCGGCAGGAATTGTAGTGAACTTAAACTCACTCTGGATGCGTGTCCAGAGGGTCGAGGCCCAGATGGAGCGTACTGCGTTCGATTGCATTGTCTTCCTCCAATGGTGTGTGCAGAGTGTAGCCTACAAGTTCTTGCAGGCGACTCTGCACTAATTCGCGGATGCCGCGATTAAAGCTTGCGCGTGTCATGTTCCCTCTTTAGGTAAGATGGCCAATGCAGGCCGGCGGGTTGTGCCAGCAGATCAGCCGTGTGTTGTTTCATGAGGGCCAGCCAGGCGCGGGCTTGGGCCGAAGCTTGGTCCGCGCTATAGCTGGCTTTGAGTACTTTGTCAGCTTCGTTCATGTGTCCACCCTTCACGGTATCCTCTGGAATACTCTTTCTGATACGTTGATTCTGTTTCGAAACTGACCCAAGCGTATTCAGACCGAATACCGAGTTGTTTGTCCCGTGCGCCATTCTGAAGCCCTTCCTGAAATGTGTTCACGTGCGTATCCTCCTCTGAATCGTGTGTGAGCACAATGGCCCAATGGTCCTACGTGCATTGGTACTGGGAGCACTCGGAGCAGTCGGGGTTCACAGCGCGCACAAGCCACATGGGCGCGATAAGCACGCCGGAGCGTAACGCTGCTAAGGCTGTCATGGCATAGTATGCCGGCATGTCAAAGATGCGTTGAGAGTCCAGCAGGGTCTGGAATAGCTGGATGCGCTCAAACTCGTTCAAACGGCCCGCCTCATACTCCTGGATTAGAATAGGTAGCTTATGCACTTATCTCTCCTCCTGAATGTCTTCGGCGTTTTCTAGAACCTCTTGTACAGCGCCTGCAAGGTCACTTGTGTCCCATACGTTAGCCAGGCGCTGGATAGCGTTCAACAAGTTGTTGAGGGTCTCTGTATTGACTATTTCTGTTCTGTCTTGTTTAGCCATATTGGTTCTCCTTGTAAGTTAGAGTTTGACTACAAATCCGCTTGTGTCCCGGCGTGCTTTGCCTTTGGCGCGCAAGCCGATGATGATACCGTGCGAGCTGAAGTGCTTGTCAAGAAAGCGTAGGTCGGATGCATCACCGTCGAGCACGCGGTAACCCTCATACCTATCTGGCAGGGGTTCACCGCGTTTAACATCGAATACTACAGCGACATTAACCCCGTTACTTAACGCTAGCTCACATAGGCGCCAGTTAGTCTCGGAGCGGCTGAATGTGATATGGTAGTTAGCGCGGCGCCGCAATTCTGGACGTGGGACTTTTGTGTAGTCGTAAAACTGTACACTGGGCCAGCGCTGTGAGACTACGCTTGCTAGCTCAGGCAAGTCGCTGGTGCCGTTGAGACGAACGCATGGGGTTAGGCCACGACGCTCAGCTTGCTTGACCAGACAAGCTATTTCCCTGTCCAGCTGCGCATGGAACACGAGCGGGTTGCTCTTCAGGAGTTTGGTGCGGGCAATGCGCGCCTTAATGATGGCCGGGAACACCATAGCACGCCCGGCAGTGAACAGGCAAGTCGCACGACATCCCGGCGTAGAGTGCGGACACAGATTGCCCACACCAGCGGTATCGGCAGGGGCAAGATAGAGGATACCTGTGAGATACCCTCTCTTCTCACCCTTGACGGTTTTGGCGTCACTACTTACTGATAAGAGTCGCATGTTTCCTTTCGATTGCCTTAAGTTTCCGGTTGATTGCCCGGATGAGCGCTAGATCGGTTGCGTAACCGTATAACTTCAGCGCCGGACAACTGTACGAGCTAGTCAAGAAATACATGGCATAGCCTCTATGATCACCGCAAGGGATTGATTGCATGTTACTGGCCATCCTTGACTAATGTGAGTGAACCAATGCGCGCCATCCCCAAGAGTCGGCCGCGCATCCAATGGGTGGACGCGATGCCGTCAAAGCGCTCCGCAACGTAGATGTAAACAAAAGCGCCCGGCATAGTTTGGCGAGGCATACCGGGGACTTTGCGAGAGGCGAATACGAGCAGTTCACCATTCGTTTCCAATGGCCAGTTCGTGTTGAACAGTGCGTCTTCAAGCACCGGACTATAACGGTAGACTTTGTTCTCTGATATGCGCATGTTATTCTCCTCCCTCGTATTTGTTCATTCTCTGATTCATACCAAGCACGAACAGGATAAAGATTACCCAAAGCATTTGCATTCTCCTCTTGACTGCGATACTCTATATTGCAAGAGGATGGCCAAAGGCTAAGTCCTGTAAATTGACAGCGTTCACTTTATCATAGGTGAAAGGAATGGGACAAAATGGCACGCAATAGGGCGCAAGTTACTGTAAATGGTGAGAGTGACAAGTTGGCAGTACCAGACAAAACGCCTAGGGACATTGGGCAGTTGGCAGAGTTTATCGTGGCACAGACGGCCAAGAGCCGGGCTGAGGTGTTTGACGCGCTCCCGGAGATCGTCAAGGCCCTCAGCGATAAGGCGAAGTCGGGAGACACTAGGGCGGCGACACTGGTCCTGGCGTTCGTCAGTGAGACTCTGAATGCCCCTGCCGCTCGTTCTACGAGTAAGCCCAACCCGGCTTTGGTAGAAGCAATGACGTGGCTACCTAAGCCTGTAAATGGTAAGGTCCTAACCTCAAGTGATACTTTAACTCTTGAGAATACAAGCGACAATACTGCGAGCGCTCCGCAGCCCTCAGACGGTAACAAATCTACCCAAATTGGGTAACGCATTACCCAATCCAATCGGCTCAATCAGCGGCGCGACGAGCGATCGATGCAAATAACGATGCAAAGCGCCTGTTAACTCTTGTGTCATTAACACAATACATTGGATTAGTAATCTAATGCGCTTGGATTATCTAGGACTTGCCAAGCGGCCGCGGAATACCGGCCCCCGTCGGCGCCGTCTACTGTTCACGCACAATTTTTTTGATTTTTGCGTCAGGCTCGCCGGTAATATGAAGTACTGCGGGACTAAAGGAGCAGTACTGAATAGAAACATACTAATACCGAGCTCCGGCAGTGCGGCCTCCTCCACCCCCGGCCTTTGCCGTAAGTCGTCAGAGCCTTGAGCAACCTTTTGGTCCAGGCCTGTGTCTTACTAAGCAGGAGGCACACAAATGCCAGCACGTTTAGTCTTAAGAAATTTAAAGCCGCTCGCAGAGGGCAAGTTTCGTTTCACTCTTCGGTTCTACGACAGCAAGGGCATCATCATCCTGGACTCTTCCCACTGGATTTTAAATGCCAAGAAGAAGATCCAGGCCCCAGCTGCCAACGCTCATGGCAAATGGTTCATGCACGGCGATCTCAACGATACCTATGAACCTTATGTCAGGGCTGCCCTCGAGCGGGCAATCGACCGGGTCACCAATGCCATCGCTAAATCCTCGGGCCTAGACAAAGAGACCACTGCCCAGATGTGGAACTCAAAGGAGGAGCATGTCATCGACCTTGCTTGAGAAGTGCCCGGTCTGTGGCTATGATGAACTCTTGACTGATGGCATCTGCGGCGTTTGTAAAGGCCACGTTGAGGGTACTCATGCTCATTCTAACACTGCTTGTCGTCTCTGCATGGCCCGCAGCACTGAAGAAATCATTAAGCGAAACAAAGCTATTGCTGAAGCAACCCCACGAGGCCGGCGCACATCCAACTTAACAGAGAGGAGTCCAGAGGATGACCAAACCACCACCATACGACATTAACAACCTGCCCACCGAAGTCCCCCCAGATGGATACGGGTCGACCAAGCCGTACCTCGAGCTGCCTGACTACATGCAGACCGTCCTGCGCATCCAGTGGGCCGCTGAGACACCCGACGTCAAGCGCCGGGCCCGGGACAACAGTGTCAACTGGATCAAGATGGGTCGGCCCGACCATCACAAGGTCGACACACCCTACAAGCGAGTCCATGTCATTGACGCCGAAGTCGAGTCAACAAAGAAGCGGGGAGGCAAGCGTGCCAAGCAAGCACATCCATCCAGCGATATCACGACTATCGAATCGGAATAAGCCGCGGCACAGCCAGTGTGACACCTGTGGCTTCCTGGCGTTCGATCGTCTCCACACGACCTGTCCCAAGTGCGGGGCGGTGATCTTCCGCTTCTGGTCCGAGGCCGATCTTTGGTTCCTGCAGCGCCATTCTTCCCTTGCAGGGCTTGGCAAATGCGTGTTATAGTTTGCAGATGGACAGTGTAATTCAGGGCGAAATAAATTTGGAGACAGCGCTCGCCGGCATCCTCCCTCATCAGAAGGAATTCATACAGTGCGACAAAAAGTTTGCCTCATACATCGGCGGGTTCGGGTCCGGCAAGACGGTCGCGGGCTGTTGCTCTCTAATCCTCCAGGGTCGCCAGGTCGAGAACGGGCTCTTCCTGGTGGGTCGCTATCACTACCCCGAGTTGATCGACTCGACGCGCCGGACGTTCCTCGAGCTCTTCCCCCAAGAGTGGCTTGCAGACGGCGGCAAAGGATGGAAGGAAAGTGAAAATCGGCTCCGCACTAACAACGGCACGGAATACCTTTTCCGACACCTGGACATCGCTGACAGTAGCAAACGATCTCACGTTCGTTCTCTTAATCTGTCTGGCTTTCTTATTGACGAAGCTGCGGACGTCCCTGAGTCGACGTTCCTCGAGCTCGACTCGCGCCTTCGCAGAAAGCACGGGCCGTACGGGCACTTCGGGCGTCTTGTCGGGAACCCCGCCGGACGGGATTGGATCTTCAAGCGATTCTACGACCCCAAACGCCGCGTCGAGTGGCAGCGTCTCCACGCAGGTATCCTCGCACCCACTCGTGAGAACATTCACTTACCCGAAGGCTACGTCCAAGAGAAGCTCAATTCCTGGCCGCCAGATTGGATCGACCGCTACCTCAACGCTTCGTTTGCCGACTTCACCGATCTCATTTATAAAGAGTTCGACTACAACCTGCACACCTGGGACCCAGGGGAGAAGTGGAGCATTTTCAACGGCGCCGGAAATCCGCCGGCCGCATGGCCGACCATCGTCGGCATCGACATCGGGGGACACGACCCCTGGGGAATAGTCTTCATGAAGGTCGCACCGAACGGCATGCTCTTCCAGTTTGACGAGATCTACGAACGCGGCATCCTGGTCCGCGACATTGCCGAGCGCTACTGGGAGATCATGGCGAACCAGGAACTCGAAGGGATGGCTTATGACTACCAAAACCAGCAAGCGGCGTACGAGCTCGAAGAGCACCAAATCGCAGGCGTCCCGGCGATCAAAGATATCAAGGCCGGTCTGTTCAAGGTCGGACAGTACCTGCATCCCGATCACCGATTGCCCAATCCTTTTACTGGACTTTTCCCGAGTCCGCGGTACTTCATCTCCCTCAAGTGTGAACACACCATCCGTGAACTATCAGCTTATTCGTACGAGAAAAACAAACAGGGAATCTACACCGGCGACCCTGTCGACAAAGATAATCACACATGCGACGCCGTCAGATACGCCATCCATACGTTCCGCCCCGAGCCGGAAAAGATCATCGCGGCGCCGGGCTACATGACCGACGTGACCCTGGACGAGTTCTCACGCATGTACTATCATGACATCGCCAAGCACAACGCCAAGATAGAAGCTCGCAAGAAGAAGCACAGGTTCGGCGCGGGCAGTCCCAGTAAGCGGCCCTTCAGTTACAGACCGATCGTGATTCGTTGAAGAGGAGGAAACATGCTTTGGTTAGGGTGGTATCTAGGAAGAGCAGTCCGCTTTTTCCGCTTCGGCCTTGAAGGTTACTTGTGGAAGGAGATAGAGTGAAAGTTTTGAAGATTCTCGCAATGCTCGTGACCATCGGGGTTGTCTGCGCTCTCTGTGCGCTCTGCACAGTCCCGCCCATTCAACCCAAGCAATCCATCCGTATTGTGGGCAACTCGTCCGAAGGCTTTTTACTCATTGAACCTTTGCAACCGCCACTCCTCGGGATCGAGGTCGGCCTCGGCCCACCCATTCCCAAGGGCACGCTCATGATCAATTGCCAACCAGACGAACTCCAAACCGGTGACGGCTTTCGACCGGTTCTGCTTTGCCAGAACCGCATCCTAATAGTGCGAGGGATCCTGTGGCAACCAGCAAAGTAATCGACATCTCAAGTAACGATACAGTAACACGCCAACAGCGCCGGGCTCTCGAACGGGCCGAGGAGAAGAAGCACACGTATCTCATGTCAGCCCCGAGCCGCGGCGAAATTCAACAGTATGTCACCGGCGTTTTCAACCAAGTCCTGCCGCCCATCGCCAACGAAGTCCAGGGCAACACGCTCGCCCTCGAACTCCTAGCCGAGTATCTCGGCACCGTCCTGCCCTCCTTTAAATTGGCAGACCTCCAGGCGTTCGTCGCCACCCGCATGGCCGAGATGCAGAAGGCCGGCCAGCCAGAGTCGACAGGGGCCTCCGGGGGGTTAAGCGGCGCGGCGCAGCCCGTCTGTAACCGCCAGGAGAGTCAGGAAGAACCCTTGACAATCCCAGTGCCACAGGGTAGCATTGTCTTGACGGACTAGGGGGCGCTCCATGGAGATCTATCTCTTTGCGATGGGGCTGGGTGTCTTTATTGGATGGGTCCTGGCTCGCCTGAGTGAAAGGAAATAATGCCGCTTTCTAAATATTTTAAAGGTCATGGTGAAAAGGTCATGGCCGCAATGAAGAAGACTTACCACGACCCGGAGAAGGCCAAACAGGTCTTTTACGCCAAGGCCAACAAGAACAAGAAGAAGGGGAAGTAATGGACAACCTCCCGATGCCGCCGCTTAGTAATAGGTGGCGCGACAAGATCAACTCGATCCGGCGCGCCAAGACGCGGCCCGACATTTGGTTGGTCCAGCCAGTGACAAAGGGACAGGCGTTGTTCGTGACCGCTGAGGGTTTAGGCAAGAAGCCGGCGTCGTGCTTCACCTGTACGATGATGAACGAATCGGCCAAGACTTGCCAGCTTATTGGTGATATGCTGAAGGTCGACAAGTTCACCTGTGCGACACCGGGGGACGCGCCGACGGAGTTCTGGCCGTGCTGTGGGATGCACCACTACGGCGAGCCGAACAAGGGGGTGGCCACCTATGCTGAATATTGTAGCGACCCTGATAATCTTGGTTTGGTTTGGATTAATGCTCCTCGGGTGGGCCTGGCCTATGGAGGCGCTAATTGTAGTGGCGTTGATGGCGGCGACGATTGCGATCACTATATGGTTGAGGGCACCGACAAGCGAGCCGAGCCTGAAGGATTTTGTAGACAGTTGCAAACAACAGTGCCAGGTGGGGCGGTGTGCGCGCTGTGGGGCGACGACGACGAAGTATCATGGCGCGAAGCCCAAGCCCACATCGAAGGGGTAGTGGACTAATGCCGGACAGTGGACTATTGGCGTCAGCTAAGAAGAAAGCGGGACAATTGTGGTCCGCAATCTCGCCGTCTCAAGTTTACCCGACGCGGGATGAGGCGAGTCAAAAGCAGGGTGAAGGTGAGTATTGGAATTACTTAGGACAGACGGCGCCTAAAGAGTTTATGCAAGCGAAGGCCGGTGGGAATGTTCCAATGTACGCGAAGAGCCGGGCGATCTTTGCAGTACACCAAGCGATCGATGCAGCAACAGCAAGGTCACCAGAACATGCCGCGGTAGGAGGTGGTCTGGATCCTGATCGGGCAGAGATGTTCAAGAAGGTTGCGGGTGTGATCGGGGGAGCGGCGATTCCCGACTCACCCTTGACGGCCATCGCGCCTCACGGCGCTCCGGCCGGTTGGCTGGGGGAAGAGTTGGAGTCGGGATTGCAAGCTACTGCAGAACGAATGTTCCCTAGTGTTGAAGAGGCGACTAAGGGCACACAGATTGGTGAGGCGATCGCGGCACGCAAAGCGGCACCACCAGTGCAGACAGAAGGTGGACATGGGGGCGGTGGCGTGGCGAGCGTCGAAGAGTTGAACCGGCAGCGAGAGTACATACGGGTGGGCCGCGGCAAGACAACGTATCAGGGCGTGCAACCGGACCCAGGAGCAAGTGGACTGCATCCGTCAGAAGGTATATACAGCACGCCGAAGGGACAGGTGCAATGGCGACAGGAAGCGGGAATGCAAAGGCCGGATCACCAGGGGCTGTTGGACAGTTGGGCAAAAGCGATGGGGCGCACACCAGCAAAAGTAGCTGGTGCAGTGGCGGCGGGAGCTCTGGTGGGAGCTGGGACAGCTTCTGCGGCAACCCCCGGCCCTGAGGATATTGACAAATGGGTTAACAAACATGCAGAGGCGAATAACATCGACCCAAAGTTACTTCACGAAGTCGTGAGCACTGAGAGCGCTTATAATCCGAACGCGCGGTCCAGCAAAGGCGCAAGGGGTCTTACTCAGTTGATGCCGGCGACAGCGAAGGCAATGGGAGTGAATCCGAAAGATCCCGAGCAAAATGTTTCAGGAGGGGCGAAGTATCTTGCGCAACTGCGGGAGAGATTCGGCGACTTGAGAAAGACTCTTGCGGCGTACAACTGGGGACCGACAAATGTTGCTAAGCATGGTGATGCCTGGTACGAACATGCCCCTCAAGAGACCAGGAACTACGTCGACAAAATTATGCAACGGTACGGAGGGGCGGTCAAGCAGGCACAAGTGAATCCATCTGGTGAGGGGGGCGCATGGTCGGAAGTGGATCCCCAACGGCAGTAGCTCACGACGTGGCGATTCAGAAGATTGCCAAGGATCATGGGTGGGACCCAAAGGAGGCCGAGAAGCACATCTTTGGGTTCTCGCACACGGTTCTGACTACGGCTCATGCTGCAGACTTTGGATCAGCGCTTGACGAACTACACGCGAAGGGATTGTTGCCCGGCGCGGAACAATATGCGAAGATGGTGGTGAACAATGCCGACATTAGAGACAGGCTCAGTGGGCTCGGGGTCGATGCCAACGAGCATGAAACTCAAGCGCGCTTCAGCGCCCTCGCCAGTAGTCGCGACGGGGGACAAGCCCCAGAAGGCCCAGGCGGAAGCGATAATCCTGGCGTATCTGGACCGGCTGCCCAACCTACTCAAAAAGCGACCAGACTCGCGGATTCCAAAAGAGGTAAAAGATGAGCGACAGCAACGAGCAATTGACGCCCCTAACGCTGGAGTCCCAACTGGCCGCAGAGCAGGCGGCGCTTCGCAACGCGCCTAAGATCGAGATTGTTGTGGGCAGTGTGAGACGATGTTATTTTTGTGGGCAGGTCACCAGCGGTGCCGAAGTGCACAGCACGGTGCCGACTCAGTATGGTGAGCTGACCATTCACAAGTGTGGTAGCTGTAAATCTGAATAACGAGGAGGCAACATGAACTTTGAAGAAATCAAAGCTCGGGCTTTCGCCCATTGGATTAATCGGGGCCGGCCTGAGGGTTCGCCTGAAATCGACTGGATCACCGCGGTGGTGGAGCTCTCTATGGAAGGCGAAGCGAAGGTGGATGCCGACCTCCAGAAAGCTATCACCGACTTGATGACCCAGCTCAAAACTGGAACGCCTGTTGGCCCGCCGAACGCGGACCTGCAGGCACAACTGGACAAGGCCAAGGCAGACCTGGCCGACGCCCAGAAGGTACTGGCTGATCAGAAGGCAGCGGCTGACAAGGCACTCGCAGATCTCAAGGCCTCTACCGAGGCTGAAGAGACCGGTGAGGTTGACCTGGCAGCCAAACTAACCGCGGCCGAGACGTCTCTCAAGGCCGCACAACAGGGGGCTGCAGACGCGAAAGCTGCTGCAGAGAAGGCCCAAGCCGATGCAAAGGCCGCTTCTGACAAGGCTCTTGCTGACGCGAAGGTCGTAGCCGACAAAGCCCTGGCCGATCAGAAGGCAGCTTCCGATGCTGTTATCGCCGCGACCCAGAAAGCTCTGGACGAGGCGCTGGCCGTTCTGGCTGCTCTGAAGAAACAGCCGCCTCCACCTGCTCCAGGCGCACTGACGATCACCGCAAAATCGCCTGAAGCTAACGCAACCAACGTACCTGTCACGGCCAACGTCTCAGTGACGTTCAGCCAGGCTGTGAACTCGGACACGGTCACCACAACCACGTTCAGGATGCGAGCTCAAGGTGAGACGACTGATGTACCGGCAAAGGTCGAACC